>Ga0172382_10000922_pt1 | contig 54352 bp, 44 predicted proteins | sample Leawel138RmetaG_FD_122245 | JGI IMG/M metagenome (GOLD analysis project Ga0172382, IMG submission 122245) | Leachate microbial communities from a municipal landfill in Southern Ontario, Canada - Leachate well 138R metaG | ecosystem: Engineered > Solid waste > Landfill > Unclassified | place... | reverse complement strand
GGCTTCAATTCTGCGCTGCGCGCGGTGCTGACCGACCGTTCGGCCGGCGTCGCGGAGCTGCGCCACCTGAAGGACGATGTGGCCAAGCAGCATATCGCGCGCCAGTTCATGGAAGATCTCGCCACGCTGCATCGCCATCCGATCGGGGGGATCGAGCTGGCGGTCAGTGCCTCTGGCCCGCGCATGGCCGATCATATCGTCAACGAGCTGGACATATGGGAGGCGATGTATCGCGAGGTGGGCGAGGATGACCCGCTGCTGGAATTCGCGTTCCTCTGGCTGCGCAAGCATGTGCCCGAAACGGACCGCGCGCCGGTGCTGGCCCATGGCGACGCCGGCCCCGGCAATTTCATGTATGACAAGGGCGAACTGACCGCGCTGATCGACTGGGAATTTGCGCATCTGGGCGATCCGATGGACGACATCGCCTGGTTTTCCATGCGCTGCGTGATGGAACCGGTCCCGGATTATTTCGAAGCCCTGCGCTGCTATGAGGAAGCCGTGGGCGCGCCGATCGACCGGGCCAGCCTGCTTTACCATCGCGTGCTGGTCTCCACCCGCGTCGTGGTGATCCGCCACCGCAATTTCGCCAGCGAGCCGGCCCATGCGATCGTTTCGCGTGGGCTCAACCGGCGCTTGCTGGTGGAGGCCCTGTCGGCGGCCAGCGGGACGGAGATCGAGCGGGCGCCGTCGGTGGATTCGCCCGAGACGGAATATACTTCGCTGTATGACAGGGTGATCGCCGACCTCGGCAATATCATCGTGCCGCGCAGCAGCGATCCGGCCGCCAGCGCCGCCGCCAAGAATGCGGCCAAGGTGGTGAAATACCTCAAGGCGATCGATCGCTATGGCCAGGATATCGAGGCGGTCGAACTGGCCGAGCTGGAAAGGCTGCTGGGCGCTCGCCCAAGCAGCGTGGAACAAGGGCAGCAGGCGCTGTGCGCCGCGCTCAGGCAGGAGCGCGTGTCCTTCGATCAGGCGCTGACCTATTTCGCTGGCGCCGGGGTGCGCGGCGCGCAATTGAGCGCGGAAGCATCCGGCAGCATCGCCGGTCGCCATTACATTGAAATTTGAGAGGGACATCTCGATGCGCGAGATAATGGCGAGCGACGACAATTTCCATTTCGCCCAGATGGGCGACCGCTGGTGGATGACGGAAACAGCCTGGTTTTCCTTCTGCATTCCCGAGCGCAAGATGGGTGGCTGGTTCTACAACATGATCCGGCCCAATATCGGCACGGTATCAGGCGGCGCCTGGGTGTGGGACGATAGCGCGACCTTGCCGTGGGAAGTGCCCTATTCCAGCAACCTCACCGTCATGCCGCTGCAGGAAGGCGCGGACCTAAACGACATAACGCTTCGTAACGGGGTGTCGCTCAAGACGCTGGAGCCGCTGAAGGTCTATCGGATCGGCTATGAGGACGGCGACCTGCTGAAGGCCGACCTGTGCTTCGAGGCGGTGATGCCGCCGCGCCCGCTGCGCAAACCCGGTTCTGCTTTCGGGGACCTGACCCATTTCGACCAGTTCGGGCGGGTGACCGGCAAGCTGCATTTGCACGGCGAGGAGATCGCGGTGGATTGCCTGGCCATGCGTGACCGCAGCTGGGGTCCGCGCCCCGAGCACCGCCCCCGCAAGAGCGCCTATGTCACCGGCATCGCCTCGCCCGACGATTGCTTCCTGTTCGTGACCAAGGCCAACGAGTTGTCCGAACAGCTCGCCTATGGCTTCATGATCAAGGATGGCGAGATCGGCGATCTGGTGGAAGGCACGCGCCGCGTCGAGCGCGATCCGCAAACCGGCTTCGTCGAGCGCATCCTTATCGAGGGCGTGGACGAATATGGCCGCAGGCTGGAGGCGGAAGGCAAGAAGCTGAGCGGGATCACGCTAATCCGCCACAGCTTCATCGATCATAACGGACTGATGGAATGGTCCATCAACGGCAAGACCGGCCATGGCGAGGATCAGGACATGTGGCCGGTCCATGACTGGTCGCGATACCGGCGCGAAACGGGAAGGGCAGGCTGAAGGTAATGAGTGCGATTGTTGGTATCGATGTCGGCGGAACCTTCACCGACCTTTATCTCAGCCCGGGCGGCGGACAGCCCGACCGTGTGGTGAAAGTCCCGTCCACGCCTGACGATCCGTCGCGCGGCCTGGCCGATGCGCTGGAAGCATCCGGGGTGGCGCCGGGCGAATTGTCCCTGATCCTGCACGGCACCACCATCGCCACCAATGCGGTGATCGAGCGCAAGGGCGCCCGGGTCGCGCTGATTACCACCGAAGGCTTTCGCGACATTCTGGAGCTTGGCCGCCGCGACCGCCAGCGCAGCTATGGGCTGACTGGCGCGCACAATCCGCTGATCCCGCGCAGCCAGCGCTGGGAAGTGGCGGAACGGATGGACCATGAAGGCAATGTGGTCACGCCGCTGGACGAGGAAGCGGTAAGGGCACTCGCCTCGGCGCTGGCCCGGATGGAGTTGGAGGCGGTCGTCGTCTCCTATCTCCATTCCTACGCTAATCCGGAGCATGAGCGGCGCACGGCCGAAATCCTGCGTGCCGCCCGCAACGATTGGCAGGTGGTGATTTCCAGCGATGTGGTGCGCGAATATTACGAGTTCGAGCGCACCAGCACCGCCACGGTGCAGGCATATCTGCAGCCCCTCGTTTCCCGCTATGCGGAACGGCTCCAGAGCCGGCTGGCCGATGGCGGCTATTCCGCGCAGACGCTGGTGATGCAATCCAACGGCGGCCTGGTGCCGCTGGCCACCCTGGCTGAAAGGGCCGCCAACATCGTGCGCTCCGGCCCGGCGGCAGGGGTCATGGCCGCCGCGCGCCTCGCCAGCGAGGCCGGCTTCAACAAGATCATCACCGGCGACATGGGCGGGACCAGCTACGACGTGGCGGTGGTGGTCGACGGCCAGCCGCCGGTCGCCGAGACGACCGAGCTGGATTTCCGCATACCGTTGCGCCTGCCGATGATCGACGTGCATACCATTGGCGCGGGCGGTGGGTCCATCGCCTCGCTCGACCGGGGCGGTATGCTCAAGGTCGGGCCGGAAAGCGCGGGCGCGGTGCCGGGGCCGGTCTGCTTCGGACGGGGCGGCACCCGGCCCACGGTGGCCGACGCCAACGCGGTGCTGGCCCGGATCAATTCGGAAAATCCGATTGGCCTCAAGAATATAGACCGCTTGGATGTCGACACGGCGCGCAAGGCGCTGGGCGAGCTTGGGGCGCAGATCGGCCTCGATGCGGAAGAAACCGCGTTGGCGATCCTCACGCTGGTCAATCACACCATGGCCGGGCGGACCCGGCTGCTGACGGTGGAGCAGGGCCACGATCCGCGCGATTTCGCACTGGTGATCTTTGGCGGGGCAGGGCCGCTGCACGGCGCTGCGATCATGCGCGAGGTTGGCATCAAGACCATGCTGCTGCCGCCGCATCCCGGTGTGCAATGCGCGCTCGGCTGCGCCATCGCCGATATCCGCTATGACATGTCGCTGACGGTCGAACGCCCCACGGCGGAAATCGACGCCGCATGGACTGCTGCCGCCCTGAAATCGCAGCGCGAGGAAGGAGAGCGCAAGCTCGCCATTTCCGCCAACGATATCGAGCGCAGCCTTGTCGAACATGTCGCGCTGATGTCCTTCGCCGGGCAGATCCACAGCCTGCGCGTGCCGATTCAGGCGGATTGGTCGCCGGAGCGCATGACCGAGGGCTTCCGCGAAGTCTATGCGCGGGAAAATGGCGATGCGCCGGGCGATCTGCCGGTGACGCTGGTGAGCCTCAAGACCACGGTGCATGGCGAGCGCAACCGGGGCGGCATTGCCCACGCGGAAGAGCTTTCCCCGGGCGAAGCAGCCCCTCAGGCATACCGTAAGGTCCGCTTCGAAAGCTGGCTCGATACGCCGATCTACCAGCGTGAATTCCTGCGCCCGGGGCAGCATTTTTCCGGCCCGGCGATTATCGAGCAGGCGGATACCACGACTGTGATAGAACCTGATATGGTGGCGAGGGTGGACGTGGCAGGCAATATATTGGTGGAGATGGCGTGATGGCTGATCCCGTTACCCTTTCGGTGGTGCGCGGCGCGCTGGAACAGATCACCGATGAGATGGATCTCCATCTGATCCGCGCGGCGCTGTCGCCGATCATTTCGGAAACCAATGATTGCGCGCATGGCCTCTATGACGCTGAAACCGGCGAGACTATCGCGCAGGGCAGCTATGGATTACCGCTGTTCCTCGCCAGCATGCAATGGACGGTGCAGCGCGTGATCGCGGTGGCGAAGCAGCAGGGCGGTTTTCGCGACGGCGATCTGTGGATCGTCAACGATCCCTATATCAGCGGCACCCATCTCAACGACGTCGTGCTGGTGAAGCCGGTATTCGTGGACGGAAAGCCGTTCGGCCTGTTCGCCAATACCGGCCACTGGATGGACATGGGCGGCAGCGTGCCGGGTGGCTGGGCGCCGTCTGCCACCGAGATCCATCAGGAAGGGATCATCATCCCGCCGATGAAGCTGTGCGATCAGCGCCGCTTCAACGACGGCGTTCTCACCCTTATCAAGGCCAATGTCCGTCTGCCGCGCCAACTCGAGGGCGATCTGGCAGCCATGATGAACGTCTTTACCGTGGGCGCGCGGGGGCTGGACAATCTGATCGAGCGTTATGGCGTGGAAACGCTGCAGGAATGCATCGCGGAAATCCTCGACCGGTCGGAACGGCAGATGCGTTCCTACATCGCGGAAATTCCGGATGGCTCCTATCGTTTCGAAGACTGGTTCGACAATGACGGGGTGGAAGACCGCCCGCTCAAGGTGGTGGTGACGCTGAAGGTGGAAGGCGATTCCATCCTGATGGATTTCACCGGCACGGAGGAGAAGGCGCGTGGTCCGATGAATATTTCGGACAGCACCACCATGTCGATGTGCCTGGTGGCGATCAAGCACCTGTTCCCCGATGTGCCGGTGAATGGCGGGGCGTTCCGACCCATCGGCTTTCATATCCCGCGCCCGTCCATCCTGTCGGCGCAATATCCCGTTCCGGTGGGCGGCACGACGGACGTTACCCAGCGCGTGGTGGATGTCGTGTTCGGCGCGCTGGCGCAGGCGATCCCGGAGCAGGTTCCGGCCGCGCCTTTCGGCACGACCGGCGTGCTGACGATCACCGGAAACAGGCCGGAAACCGGCGGCTATTTCGTGGCGGTCTATCCCTATCCGGGCGGCTATGGCGGGAGCCGGGAATCCGACGGGCTGGTCAATGGCACGCCGCCGGGATCGATGGCGCGCTTCATGTCGGTCGAGATGTCGGAGCATCGCTATCCGGTGCGGTTCGAATATCTCGCCATTCGCGAAGAATCGGGCGGCGCGGGCGAGCATCGCGGCGGCTGCGGCACGGCCTATGGGATCGAGGCGCTGGCCGATTGCACCATCAGCATTCTGGGTGACCGGGTGGATTACAGCCCGTTCGGCATTGGCGGCGGCAGGGAGGCGCAATCGAACGAAGTCAGGCTGGTGATCGATGGCAAGGAGGTTATCCCGCCGTTTCGCAGCAAGGCGGAAAAGCTTCCGCTGCATGCGGGCGACAAGGTCCGCCTCGCGTCACCCGGCGGCGGCGGCTATGGCGATCCGCGGAAGCGCGATCCGCAGGCCGTGGAGGCGGATCTCAACAATGGCGTCATCAGCGAAGATCAGGCCGTTTCCATCTATGGCGCGACCATAGCTGAGCGTGAGGTGCGCAACGGCCGGACATTCTATCGCCTGGAGAATCTCGAGGCGGCCGAATAACTGCGCTCCGGTTCAGTCCCGGCGGATCACGTCCCACTCGGCAAGGGCTTCCATCCCGCCTTCCCCGGCGGCGCAGGGGCGCGCTCCGGCCTTGCCTGGGGTGCGGGAAAAGCGGGGCGCGGGAACAGGCTGGATGACGCCGCCCTGCTCGAAATAGATGCCGCGCGCCGCCATATGTGGATGATGCGGCGCTTCTTCGAGTTCGAGCACCGGCGAGAAGCAGGCGTCGGTCCCTTCCAGCAATTCGCACCATTCGTCGCGTGTGCGCCGGGCGAAGATGGCGGCGAGCGCCTCGCGTCCCTTGGCCCAGTTCGCCGGGTCTTCACGATTTGCGAACAGCGCCGGATCGAGTTCGAGCTTGTCCGCGAGAATGGCGAAGAACTGCGGCTCGAGCGGACCCACCGCGACATATTTGCCGTCAGCGCAGGCATAGGTCCCATAATAGGGGGCCTGGCCGGCCAGAAAATTGCGGGTCCGGCCCATTTCGGTCCACCCGCTGGCGGAAATCCCCTGAAAGAAGGACATCAGCGACGCGGTGCCATCCACGATGGCGGCGTCGATCACTTGCCCTTGGCCGGAGCGGGTGCGTTCCAGTAGCGCTGACACGATACCGAAGGCGAGGTAGAGCGCGCCGCCGCCGAAATCCCCGACGAGATTGAGCGGCGGGGAGGGTGGCGCGCCCGGAATGCCCATCTCGGCGAGAGCCCCGGTCAGGGCGATGTAGTTGATGTCGTGCCCGGCCGTATGGGCGAGAGGGCCGGTCTGGCCCCAGCCGGTCATCCGCGCATAGACCAGGCGCGGATTGCGGGCATGGATCTGCTCCGGCCCCAAGCCAAGCCGCTCCATCACGCCGGGGCGGAAGCCTTCGATCAGCACATCGGCCCGGTCCGCTGCTGCCAGGCAGGTTTTGAGGTCTTCCGGCCGCTTGAGATCCAGCGCCAGCGAGCGGCGTCCGCGCCACGTCACATCGCGCGGGTCCGGTCCCTGCCCCGGGCGGTCGATGCGGATGATGTCCGCGCCCATGTCCGCCAGCAGCATGCTGCAGAAGGGGGCGGGACCGAGCCCGGCAAATTCCAGCACCCGCACGCCCAGCAGGGGGCCTTGCCGTTCGGCCTTCGCTTCCGTCATTCAGCCCCCATCATGCTGCCTGCGCGAGCATGTTGGCGAGCCTGCCGGTAATGATGTTCTCCGCATCCCTGACGATCCGGCCGATCAGTTCCTCGCAGGTCGGGATGTCGTGGATCAGGCCCTGGATTTGGCCAGCCCAGACCAGCCCTGCGTCCACATTGCCGGTCTGCAGCGCCTCGCGGCCCTTGGCCCCGGACACCAGCGGGCGGATATCCTCGAACACGGAATCCGGCTGGTTGGAAACCTCCACCACCTTGTCGGACACGCTGGTCTTGGCCACGCGCCCGGTGTTCTTGAACTTGCGGAAGATCAGGTTGGTGGCGCGTTCGTCATTCTCGACGATCAACTGCTTGATGTTGTCATGGATCGGGGCCTCCACCGTGGCGCAGAAGCGCGTGCCCATGTTGATCCCGTCCGCACCCAGCGCCAGCGCGGCCGCCAGCCCGCGCCCGTCGCCGAAACCGCCGCTGGCGATCATCGGGATGGTAATTTTGTCGGCGGCGGCGGGGATCAGGATCAGGCCCGGAATATCGTCCTCACCGGGATGACCGGCGCATTCGAACCCGTCGATCGAGATCGCGTCCACGCCCATCCTCTGGGCCGACACCGCGTGGCGCACCGCCGTGCATTTGTGGATCACCTTGACCCCATGCGCCTTGAACTCGTCGACATGCTCCTGCGGTTTGTAGCCGGCGGTTTCGACGATGGTCACGCCGCTGTCGATGATCGCCTGGCGATATTCGGCATAGGGCGGCGGATTGACGCTGGGCAGGATGGTGAGGTTCACGCCGAAGGGCTTGTCCGTCATCGTCCGGCAACGGTCGATCTCGCGGCGCAGATCGTCCGGCGTCGGCTGGGTGAGGGCGGTGATGATGCCCAGCCCGCCCGCATTGGAAACGGCGGCGGCCAGCTCCGCATAGCCGACCCACATCATGCCGCCCTGGACGATGGGATGCTCGATCCCGAGCAATTCCGTGAAGCGGGTCTTCAGCGCCATTACAGTGCCTCCACGATGGTGACATTGGCGATGCCGCCGCCTTCGCACATCGTCTGGAGGCCCCAGCGCTTGCCTCGCGTGCGCAGGGCATGGACCAGCGTCGCCATCAGCTTGGCACCCGAAGCGCCCAGCGGGTGGCCCAGGGCGATCGCCCCGCCATTGACGTTGAGCTTCGCGGGATCGGCCCCTAGATCCTTGAGCCAGGCGAGCGGAACGGAAGCGAAGGCTTCGTTCACTTCGAATAGGTCGATGTCTCCGATGCTCAGGCCCGCACGCTGCAATGCTCTGCGCGTGGCGGGGAGCGGTTCTTCCAGCATGATGATGGGATCGCCTGCCGTGACGGTCAGGTTGTGGATGCGGGCGATCGGCGTCAGCCCGTGGTCCTTGAGCGCCTTTTCGTTGACGATAAGCGCGCCCGATGCGCCATCGCAGATCTGGCTAGCATTGGCGGCGGTGATGGTGCCGCCTTCCTGCAGTGGCTTGACCGAACCGATGCCTTCCATCGAGGCATCGAACCGCACCCCTTCATCCTGCGCGAAGATGCCGTTCTCCGTCTCGACCGGCACAATCTCCGCCTTGAAGGCGCCTGCCTCGATGGCGGCGGTCGCCTTCTGATGGCTCCATAGCGCGAATTCATCCATGTCGTCGCGCGAGAAGCCGTATTTGTCGGCCATCATTTGCGCGCCGGTGAATTGGCTGAACTCCGCGACGCCGAAGCGCTCCATCACCGCCTGGCTCCACGGCGCGGTGCCGATCCCGGCCTGCTTGTGCAGCATGAAGTTGGAGAACATCGGCACCCGGCTCATGCTTTCCACCCCGCCCGCGATGACCATGTCCTGCGTGCCGGACATCACGGCCTGGGCCGCGAAATGGATCGACTGCTGGGACGATCCGCACTGCCGGTCGATGGTCACGGCGGGCACGCTAACCGGCAGGCGGGAGGCCAGCACGACATTGCGGCCCAGCGCGAAGGACTGCTCCCCAGCCTGGGTGACGCAGCCGATGATTACGTCATCCACCGCCGCCGGATCGATCTGGGTCCGGTCGAGCAGCGCATCGACCACCCTGGCGCCCAGGTCGTTGGGATGGACACCGGCCAATCCGCCATTGTGGCGGCCGCCTGCGGTGCGCACTGCTTCGACGATATAGGCTTCGCTCATGATCCGGCTCCTTCAAAATCGGGTTTGCGTTTGGCGAACAGCGCGGCAAGGCCTTCCTTGCATTCGGCGCTGCCTGCCGCATGGGAGATAGCGCGGACTTCGCGCTCCATCTGGGTTTCCAGCCCGGACGTATAGGCCTCGGTCAACAGGGCGCGGGCCGCGCCCAGCGCCGCCGTGGCCGATGCGGCAAGCGTTCCGGCCGCCGCTTCGCCTTCTGCCGCGAGCGCGTCATCGGCCACCGTGCGGGTGACCAGCCCGATCCGTTCCGCTTCGTCCGACTTGATGCGGCGATTGCTGAGGATGATGTCCTGCGCCTTGCGCAGGCCCACCAGGCGCGGCAGTAGCCAGCTCATCCCGCCATCGGGGCTGAGGCCGATCGCGCCATAGGCGGCGGTGAAATGCGCGGACTCTCCGGCGATCACGACATCGCCGGCAATGGCGAGGCTCAGCCCCGCGCCTGCCGCCGGGCCGTTGACCAATACAAGCAGCGGCTTCCGCATCCGGGCGAGCCGCGCCACGGCCATGTGAAGCGTGCTGGCAAGCTCTCCGACCACGGCTGGCGCATCGTCCCCGGCCTTGGCCATCACGCCGACATCTCCGCCCGCGCAGAAAAGACGCCCGGCCCCGGTCAGGACGACGCAGCGGATCGACCCATCGGTATCGCACCGCACCGCGGCCTCGAACAGCGTGCGCGCCATGTCCAGATCGATCGCATTGCCCTGATCCGGCCGGCTGAGGACCAGCCTGGCAATCGCGCCATCGCGTTCGAACAGGACCGGCTCGGCGCTCATCGCGGGGCCATCCGGATCGCGCCGTCCAGGCGGATGGTCTCGCCGTTCAGCATCGGATTGGTCACGATGCTTTCGACAAGCTGGGCGTATTCTTCAGGCTTGCCGAGGCGGCTCGGGTGCGGGACCTGCTGGCCCAGCGAATCCTGCGCGGCTTGCGGCAGACCCGCCAGCATCGGTGTCCAGAAGATGCCGGGGGCGATGGTCACGACCCGGATCAGGTGCTGGGAAAGATCGCGCGCGGCCGGCAGGGTCAGGCCCACGACGCCGCCCTTGGATGCGGAATAGGCGATCTGTCCGATCTGTCCGTCGAAGGCGGCGACCGATGCGGTGTTGACGATCACGCCGCGTTCCTCGCCCACGGGTTCGGCCTGCGCGAGACGTGCCGCGAACTGCGACAGGACATTGAAGGTGCCGACCAGATTGACTTCCACGGTCTTGCGGAAGGTGTCGAGCGGGTGAACCTTGAATTCCTTGCCGACCGTCTTGATCGCCGGGGCAATGCCCGCGCAATTGACGAGGATGCGAGCCGGACCATTGGCCGCTTCCGCTTCGGCCAGAGCATTGGCGACACTGTCACCATCCGTCACATCGACCTTGGCGAAGTGGCCGCCGATCCTGGCGGCATGGGCATTCCCGGCTTCATCCTGAAGGTCGAAGATGGTGACTTTCGCCCCCTTCGAGGCGAGCATCGCGGCGGTCGCTCCGCCAAGCCCGGAAGCGCCGCCGGTTATGATTGCGGCCAAACCTTCGATCTGCATCTGTCTCTGTCCTTTCCTCGAATTTCCTATGGCAGCCGGGCTGCCGTTCCGTTCAGGCGCACCGTTCCATCGCTTCGCGGGCAAGCCGGGCGAGGACCGGGAAACTTTCCGCCCGTTCCCTGGCATGGGCGGATGCGGCGGTTCCGCGGATCACGCGGCCCTTGATGCCGTGGAAGATCGCGGCCAGCCGGAAGTAATTGAAGGCGATGTAGAAATCCCAGTTGGGGATGCCCTCGCGGCCCGTGCGGGCACAATAGGCGGCCACATATTCCTGCTCCGGCGGGATGTTCAGCGCCGCGATGTCCACGCCGGCCAGCCCCGCCACGATATTGGGCGGCATCTGATACATCATCGCGTGATAGGCGAAGTCCGCCAGCGGATGGCCCAGGGTCGAAAGCTCCCAGTCCAGCACCGCGATCACGCGCGGCTCGGTGGGATGGAAGATCATGTTGTCGCAGCGAAAATCGCCATGGACGATAGTGGTTTCGTCGCCGGGCGGAATGTTGCCGGGCAACCATTCGACCAGCCGGTCCATGTCGGGATTGCGGCCAGCTTCGACATCTTCCAGATATTGCCTGGTCCAGCGCCCGATCTGCCGCGCGAAATAATTGCCGGGCTTGCCGTAATCCTCCAGCCCCAGCGCGATATAATCCGTGCTGTGCAGGCGGGCGATGGTCGCATTCATCGCATCGAAATAGGCGGGGCGATCTTCCCACGCGACATCGGGGAAGGTCGCATCCCAGAAGATTCGGCCCTCGACCATTTCCATGACATAGAACCAGCTGCCGATCACACCTTCATCGATGCAAAGCCCATAGACATGGGCCACGGGAAAGCCCGTCTTGCCGAGAGCGCTGAGCACGCGCGCCTCGCGCTCCACCGCGTGCGCGCCTTTGAGGATCTGGCCGGGCGGTTTGCGGCGCAGCACATAGCTGCGGCTGGGCGTGACCAGCTTGTAAGTGGGGTTGGATTGGCCGCCCTTGAACTGCTCCACCGTGAGCGGGCCGGCATAGCCCTCGACATTGGCTTGCAGCCAACGGTCCAGCGCCGCCTCGTCGAAGCGGTAGGCCTCGCGAACCGCAGTCGTGCCGGCGTTGGCGTCCTGATCCAGCGCGCTCATGCCTGCAGCGCCTTCCAATCCCGCCGGATCTTCTTGGCCAGGCTCCATTTGTGGACTTCGGTTGGGCCGTCGTAGATGCGGAAGGCGCGGATCTCGCGGAACACCTGCTCCACGATGGTGTCGTCGGTGACACCCGTGCCGCCCATCACCTGCACGCAGCGATCCGCCACGCGCATCAGGCCCTCACTGACCGCGACCTTGGCCATGGAGCTTTCGGGCACGCCCATCTCGCCGCTGTCCAGCACGTCGGCGCACCAGTCTATCATCAGTTCGGCCTGTTTCAGATCGATCAGGTTCTCGGCCAGCATGAAGCCGACCCCCTCATGATCGATCAGCGGCTTGCGGAACGCCTCGCGGCGATTGGCATAATCGGTCGCGATCTCGTTGGCGCGGATGCAGGCGCCCAGCCAGCGCATGCAGTGCGACAGGCGCGCGGGCGAGAGGCGGACTTGCGCATATTTGAAGCCTTCTCCGGCCTCGCCCAGCATCTGATCGGCCGGGATGCGCAGATTGTCGATGGTCAGCACGGCATGGCCGCCGGGCATGGAATTGTCGATCGTGTTCGGGATATGATCGATGCGAATGGCCGGATCGGGCAGGTCCACCAGGAACATGCAGGCGCCTTCTTCCGCCTTGGCCATCACGATTCCGATCCGTGCGCCCTCTGCCCCGGTGATAAAGGCCTTGCGCCCGCTGACCACCCAGTGATTGCCTTCCTGCCAGCATTTGGTTTGCATCATGGAAGGGTCGGAACCTGCGCCGCCTTCGCTGGCAGGCTCGGTCATGAAGAAGGCTGTGGTCTTCTCGCCCGAGATCATCGGGGCGAGGAAGCGCTCCTTCAACTCCTTGCTGCCGACCTTGCCCAGCAGATACATATTGCCTTCGTCCGGTGCGGCGGTGTTGCAGGCGAGGGGGCCGAGCGGGGAAAGGCCGGTGCAGATCAGCACGGCCGCAGTTTCGCGCTGGTTGAGGTGGGAGCCGTCCGGCAGGATATGCGGTGTCATCACCCCGGCGGCGCGCGCCTTGTCCCGCAATTCCGCGACGAGTTCGTAGGTCGGGCAATTGTGATGATCGCGGCGCGGGTCCTTCTCATAAGGCACGACTTCCTCGCGCACGAAGCGCTCCACCCGATCGGCGATTTCCAGCGCCGCCGCCATGCCGATCCCGCTCATGCGCGGGTTCCTTCAAATATGCTGCAAGCGCGGCCTGCGATTGCCCTGCGGGCTGTCGAACCGATCATTTTCGATCATCTCCCAATCAAGATAGTGAAGACCTTCGCCGCCGCGCGATCAAGCCGCTTTTCCATGCCGCTCAAAGATTGCGGGCAATGACCATCCGCTGGATATCGGATGTGCCTTCGTAGATCTGGCATACGCGGACATCGCGGTAGATCTTGGCGACGCCGAATTCCTCAAGATAGCCGTAGCCGCCGAGAGTCTGGATGGCGGCGGACACCACGCTTTCGGCGGTTTCCGAGGCGACCAGCTTGGCCATGCTCGCTTCGGTGAGGCAGGGCGCGCCGCTGTCCTTCACCGCCGCCGCGTGGAGCACCAGCTGCCGGGCTGCTTCCAGCCGCGCGGCGTGGTCCGCCAGGCGGAAGCCGACGGCCTGATGCTGCATGATGGGCTTGCCGAAGCTGGTCCGCTCCTTGGCATAGGCGACTGCGATATCCAGCGCCGCCTGCGCCATGCCGATGCATTGCGAGGCGATGCCGATCCGGCCCGCTTCCAGGTTGGAAAGGGCGATTCCGTATCCGGCCCCTTCCGCGCCCAGGCGCAGGCTCTCATCCAGGAACATGTTCTCGAACCGGATGGCGCAGGTATCGGACGCATACTGGCCGAGCTTGTGCTCGACCTTGTCCACAATATAACCGGGCGTGTCGGTCGGTACGACGAAACCGGAGATGCCGCGCTTGCCCGCGTCCGGATCGGTCACGGCGAAGACTATGGCGATCCCGGCGATCTTGCCGGAGCTGATGAATTGTTTCGCCCCGTCCAGCACGTAGCCGCCCTCTGCCTTGCGGGCGCGCGTGCGCAGGGCGGAGGCGTCGGAGCCGGCGTCGGCTTCTGTCAGCGCGAAGGCGCCGATAGCGCGACCTGCCAGCAGGTCCGGCAGGAAGCGTTCCCTTTGCGCGTCGTTGCCGTCCTTCAGCAGGGCGGACACGATCAGGCTGTTCTGGATGCTGAGAATGGTGGAGAGCGCGCCGTCAGCCGCCGCGATTTCCATCAGGGCGAGGGCGTAGGATACGTAATCCGCCCCGGCGCCGCCCGCTTCCTCGGGCGCGGTCATGCCCATCAGGCCAAGCTCGGCCAGTTCCGTATACAGTTCGGGCGGATATGCCTTCGCCGCCTCATATGCCGGGGCATTAGGCCTGATCCGCTCCTGCGCGAAGCTGCGGACCATGTCACGGATTGCGGACTGCGTTTCGGAAAGAATCATTCTCTGCCTCGCGACAGTTTCTATACTCGTGAGTATATTGTGTTCTGACGGGTTTTGTGTCAACCGTGAATCGATGCAGCCAGTATGTGTTTCATGAACAGGCCGGAATCCCCATTTCAGACGCCTGGGCAGCGGCGGGAAGAACGCGCGGCGAAGCGGCAGGCGGTGCTGCGCGCGGCGGTGCAGATGTTCAATGAGCGGGGCTTCCACGCCACTTCGCTGGAAGATGTCGCCGCCAGTCTCGGCATCACCAAGCCGACGATCTACCATTATCTTGGCAACAAGGAGCAGGTGCTGCTCGAATGCGTCACCATCGGGCTGGAGCAATTGCTGGAAGCGGCGGAGATCGCGCGGCGCGAGGAAGGGACAGGCAAGGATCGCCTGTGCAGTTTCCTGCGGCGCTATGCCGAGATCAATATGGACGATTTCGGCCGCTGCGTGATCCGCACCGGCGAAGAAACCTTGTCGGAGAATGGCCGCAAGCAGTTTCGCGGACTCAAGCGCAAGATAGATACGGCGCTGCGCGAACTGATCGACGAAGCGATCGCGGATGGCACCATCTCGACCAGCGATCCCAAGCTGCTTGCCTTTACGCTTGCCGGAGCGCTCAACTGGCCCGCGCGCTGGCACGAGCCCGGCGGGGCACGCCCCGCGAGCGAGATTGCGGAGGGCATGGTGGATATTCTGGCCGCGGGCTTCGCGCCACGCCAGGCCATCACGCCATCAATACGCCGCCATTAACCTGCAGGGTCTGCCCAGTCATCCACGATGAGCGCCGGCCCGCCAGAAACAGCACGCCATCGGCGATTTCATCGCAATCGGCATAGCGGGCCAGCGGAATCGCCTTCGTCACTTCCGCCACGGCGCCGGTATTGTCATCCGCTTCCAGCGCGGCGACGGTTTCCGTCCGCGTCGGCCCGGGGGACAGGCAGTTGATCCGCACATGCGGCGCGGCTTCGGCGGCGATGGCCCGGGTGAAAGCCTCCACCGCGCCCTTACTGGCGGCATAGACCGACAGGCCGGGCGTAGGCGCCCGCGCGGCGATGGAGGTGACGTTGATTACGCTGCCGCCGCCCCTGGCGATCATCGCGGGCACGAAAGCCCGGCAGAAGTGGAAGGTGCCGAAGAAATTCACCTGCATCACCTGTTCCGCCAGGGCCTCGCCCGTGTCGGCGAGCAGCGCGGTGGGGAAAATCCCGGCATTGTTGACCAGCACGTCGCAGCCGCCCATGGCCTGCGCCGCTGCGAATGCCCGCTGAGCGGTTTCGCCATCGGTGACGCAGCCTGCAATCGCCTTGACCTCGGATGCCGGTGGAAGGGCTGCGAGCGTTTCAGCCAGTTTCTCTTCGCCGCGCGCGACCAGCACGAGCCGGGCTCCCGCGGATGCGGCCTGCCGGGCAATCGCCTTGCCGATTCCGGCCGTGGCGCCCGTGAGCACAAGGGTCTTCCCGGCAAGCCCGGCGTCGTCCTGCATATTCGATCCAATCTCTGTTTCTTGAAGAGGTTCAGGGCCGGGCGGGCCGGTATTGCAGAGGCAGGCCGGCCTCGAGCTGGGCCAGCGTCACCAGCGTTGTTCCATCGCCGTCGCCGCAGATTTTCACGGCATCGGTGCGGGCGGTCGCTGCCGGGGCCAATGTGCTCCCTACGATACCGGCTATGTGATCTCCATGATCGACATAAAGCCAGGTCGCCACACCGCCTATCTCCACCACGGCGATAGCCAGGATTGCAACGCGCACGGCCGGCCGTGCGAAGATGCGGCGGAGCGCGCCCAGCAATGTGGGCAAGTCCTCTTCGCCCGCGCCTGCCCGAACCACGCCCCAATAGATACCCCACCGCCGCAACACGGCCATCGCCTGCGCGAAGAGGAAGGCAGCTATGACGCAGCACATCATGGGCAGATACCCGCGTTCAGCCCTGGGGCACGATGGTCAACTCCACGCGGCCCGCCAGCGGGATCGTAAAGCGGGCTTTGCCCTGGCTGTCCGCCGTCAGATTGGCACCTGTCTGGCGGATATGGTAGCTCTTGCCGGGCACAAGCCGGTCTAGGCCCAGTTCGGTCGTGCCCGCTTCACCCCCGGCGCGCAGCACCAGTTCGAGCGCTTCGCCGTCCGTGACCGCCCGGGTGACGATCACCTCGGGATAGCGTGCCTCGCTCAGGATCGGGCCGGTTCGCCAGGCTTGCGGCAGGCCGCGATTGACCATGTCGCGCACGGTGTTGGCGCGGGTCCAGGTCATCGCGTCGGCAATCCCTTCGCCGTAGCGCTCGTCGATGGTCAGGCGGGTGGCCTGGATGATCGGCTCGTCGCCCATTTCGAGCGCGGCCCACAGCACCATGATGAGCGGGTTCAGCTCGGGCCATTGCGATGAAGAGAAATTTGCGGGCTTGCGCGTATCCCAGCCCAGCGGAAGCAGGCGGAAATCGAGGCGGCCCTTCTCATTCACCGACATGAAATCGCGCTTCAGCACTTGCCAGAGCCGTTCCGCCTGTTCCGGCGCATGGGGTGTCAGGAAGCGGATGCCCCATGTTTCCCCGAACAGCCCCGAGAGGCTCGGCACGGTGAAGCCGAAGGTGCTGGAAGTGCAGACGCGGATGCGGCCGTCGGGCAGCATCATCTCCTCTTCCATGGTCTGCTCGAAGCGCTTGCCGATCTCCTCGGCCATCTTCGTTCCATGCCGTGCATCGTGCAATTCCAGCGCAGTCAGGCCGACGAGATTGCACATGGAATAGATCCAGCGCGGCTCGCACGGGAACCAGCCATAGTCGTAGCGCTTGGCGTTCTTCACGATTTCGCCCAGCATGGTTTCGTGGCTGTAGGAAAAGGCGGTGTTCTCGTCCCAGCGGAATGTCAGGGAGCCTGGCTCGCGGAAAGGCGACGTGCCGCTGGCGGTTTCGAACAGGCCGAGGGATACGCCGAGGAAACCCGATAGCATGATATTGTCGATATGCACCGGGTTCTTGTCGATGCGCAGGTTGCCCCAGATGCTTTCCCAGTACCAGTAATTCCAGGTGTTCCGGTGGATATGCTTGCGGATCAGGTTTTCCTGCGCAGTGTTCAGATAGCCGTGGAAGGCGGGAAGCTGCGTGTATTGCCCGAACGACAGATTCCAGGACATCGTGCAGATCTGGTAGCGGAGCGCGCCATCCTGCCAGGTGTCGTTGAAATTGAAGCCTTCCCAGCTGTCGACCGGCTGCAGGGCGAGATCGAGCATCCGGCGAAATTCCGCGACTTGTCCGTCGGGCATTTCCGGCGATGCGACGATCGGGCGATCCCGGAGGACCGGCTCCGCCTTCTCGATGGCCTTGTTGTGACCTTCCGCGCGCTTCTGCGCCTCAGCGAATTTTTGGCGGCGGCCGACTGCCAGGTAAAGATGCAGGCCCAGGAATGCTGCGGGAACGACATACTCCATGGCTTTTACGCCAGACCCATCGCCGACCCATGCTGCGGCGAGCAGTGCGGTTCCGACCATCACTCCTGGCGGGCCGAGCACCACCCCGCGCGCCCACCAGATGAACATGATGACCGCAAAGGCCGCCACCGAAAGCAGGCCGAACAAGGCGCCGGCAATGCCGCCGGCATAGAAGAAGCCGCCGCCGGGCAGGATAAGCCCAAGTCCGAAGGCCTTCCATTGCGCGCTCATGCCGAGGGCGATGGGCAACAGGCCGACGACGAACACCAATGCCTGAAGGATGTAGAATCGCCGCAGGATGCGCTGCGTGATCGGACCATGCATCCGCTCGATTCGCGGTATCGGCGGAATGCGATCCACCAGTTTCGGAAGCATCTCCTCCGTCACATGCGCGGATTCGGCCTGAGCCTTGACCTGTGTCGCCATTTGCAGTCTCCCGAAGCGCTGCTTCCTGCGGTTGTATCCTGCCTGTCTGGCAGATGATTTCGTCGAACGATATAGGAGTTCGCCCCTCGGGGCAAACCCCAAAAAAGAGGGCGACGAATGGTGCTGTCAGTCGGATGGCAATTTGTCTCCGATTGACGTGGCTCGGGCAAGAGCGCGGATCCGTCAGGCCACGACATTCTGCCACTCCGCCAAGGCGGCGGAGCGGCGTTTCTTGTATGTCTGGCGATCAACGAGGTGACGTTCGGAATTAAAATGATTGTGAAACGAGGCGTGAACTGAGACAAATTTCTGCAGCGACTTCATCTGCCGAAATCGCAACATGGCCCGCTCCCGTCGTCGAAACGGCAGGTGGGAATTCTCAGCACGGTTGTTGAGGTGCCGCCCCACTTCCCGTCGATCAGCATTGCCGATGTCCTTCATCGCAGCCGAATAGGAACCAAGTCCATCCGTCACGATCTTCTCCGCCCTGCCATGGCGTTTCAGTGCCTTCTTCAGGAACCGCAAAGCGGCCTTCTTATCGCGAGTTTTGGTCACGTAACTCTCGAGAACCTCACCTTTATGATCAACCGCGCGCCACAGATAATGGGTCTCTCCGTTGATCTTCACGTAAACCTCATCCGCATGCCATTGCCAATGACGAAAACCTCGCATCCGGCTGACCCGCTGACGGCGGATATCGGCCGCGAACAGCGGACCAAATCTGTTCCACCAAAGCCGAACCGTCTCGTGGCAAATATCGATACCGCGCTCGAACAGCAGATCCTCCACGTTCCGCAAGCTCAGCGGGAAACGCACATACATCAACACCACGAGTCGGATCACCTCGGGCGACGAGTGGAAATAACGGAACGGATTAGCGGGCCTGGCTCAGGATCTACGGCTCATCTCTGTGCTATATCACGCCCAATCCTGGCTGCCCCATCCTTTTGACAACACCTCGCAAACAGCGTCGCCATCTCTCTCTCCATTCCGGCGGTGTTCCACCCGCGCGAAAAGCGATACCGCGCGGGCGGAAATGGGCAGCCTTGTCTTCACGCAATCGTAGAACGATTCCGTAAAGCGGACAAGGCCGCTATTGTCGGGGTCAATAGCGCCAGCTGACCTGCACGCCGTAGGTGCGCGGCATGCCGGCAAAGCGGGCGACCGACGCCAGCGTGTCCTGCACATTGGTCCAGTAATAGACATTGCCGACGTTGCGGACGAAGATCCCGGCGCGGATCTTGCTGTCGGGAATGTTGATCCCCGCGCGCAGGTCGATCAGCGTATAGCTGCGCATGTCGAACCGCGCGTCGCGATTGATCGTCGCCGTATCGCGGTTCGCCAGCGTCGACGACGTCTTGCTGTTGTGCGTCATCGACACGCCCAGATAGGCATCGACCGAAGAGCCGACCGGGAATTCATATTCGGCGTCGGCGATTGCGGTCAGCTTCGGCGCAAAGGGAAAACGCTGTCCCTTGAAATCCGCGGTCGTCGCATCGGGCTGGAACCCGATGAATTCCTGGATCTTCGTATCGATATAAGTGCCGCCGATGCTGAGCCGCAGACCATCGACCGGCCGCGCCAACAGCGACATTTCGACACCCTGCACGCGGCTCTTGGGTATCTGCACGAGCCCATCGAGCGTCCCGAACACCGGATCGGGCAGGCGGCCGCGAAGCTGCTTGTCCTTGTAATCATAGTAAAAGGCTGCCACCGTCAACTCCAGCTTGCGGTCGGCGATCGGCGCCTTGATGCCCACTTCGTAAGCCGTGACCGATTCCTGCGTCACTGGAGCATAGCCGTTTCCGCTTGCCACCGATGCGGTGGGAAAGCTGCCCGACTTGTAACCGCGGCTGACCCGGCCATAGAACAGCGTGTCGCCGGGCGTCTGGTAATTGACGCCGACGTTCCACGAAATATTGTCCTCGTTGAGCTCGTCGAACAGCGCCGGATTATACGGCGTCAGCGTCGGGTCCAGCGTAATGCAGCCCCCCGGCTGGACGTTGGTCCCGAACAGGGCATTCCACCAGGTCGCGGTGCCGCCCTGATAATCATTGGTACAACCTTGGAAGTCGCGGTCGGTCTTCGTATAGCGCGCGCCGCCGATCAGCGTCAGGCTGTCGGTCAGCTTGAATTCGACATTGCCGAAGAAGGCATATGCTTCGATATCCTGATCCGAATAGTTGAAGGTCAGCTGGCCCAGCGGCGAACCCGGGATCGTGTACAGCGGGTCTGACGACGGCCCTTGGCTGAAGTTGTAGAATAGCCGGTCAAAGGTCGACGCCTTGTTGTAATTGCCTCCGACGATGATGTTGGCGCGATCGAGCGTCGCCGAGAGCCGCAGTTCCTGAGAGAAGTCGCGGATATAGCCCGTCGTGTTGGTGTCGACCGACGACAGGACGGTGCCGTCGAAATCCTGGACCGAGTCGGTCTTATAGTCCGAATAGGCGGTGATCGACGTGAGCGTCAGGACGTCGCTGAGGTCCACGTCGGCGCGCAGGCTGAACTGGTAAAAGCGGTCGTCGCGCTTCGGCCGGCGGCCATACTGGCCACGCTGCGAATAGTCGAACTGGCTGTAATCGGTCGAGGCGTTGAAGTCGTTGAAACCGTTGCGATAGATGCCATAGCCCCAATCCGCTGCGCGAGCGTTCTGCGGCGCGCGCGGATAGTTGGCAAAGGCAATGCCTGCCGGGCTGCCGCATGTGGGAGCCGGGGTAACCGCGCAGGTGTCGCTCTGAATCTGTGCCGCCTGCGTATCGCCATTGTCGGTCCAGCCATTGGCGTTCAGGAGAAGGCGAACGGAGTTGCTGGGTTCCCAGAGCAACTGGATCCGCCCTTGCAACAGGTCCTTCTTGCCGAGCTTGTCGTCGCGGGTGAAGCTTTTCTGCCACGCACCGCCCTGAATGGTCCGCAAGGCTACACGCGCTTTCAGTGTATTGCTGAGCGGTCCGCTCACAAAGCCCTGCACATCGAAGGTCGAAAAGCGCCCGAAACTCGCGTCGGCGCCCGCGGTGAACGTATCGGTCGGCTTGGCCGCGACATAGTTGATCGCGCCGCCGGTGGTGTTCTGGCCGAACAGCGTACCCTGCGGGCCCTTCAGCACTTCGACGCGTTCGACGTCGAACGCGGCGCCCCGGGTCGTCGCGCTGAACGGCAGCTGGATTTCGTCGACATAGACCGCAACCGTCGGCGCCGCCGACAGGGTCGTTTCGTAAAAGCCGACGCCGCGCAGCGTGTAGACGGGCGTGTTAAACGGCGACGGCTGGACGGTCAGACCCGGAACGATCTTGCCCAGGTCAGTCGGCGAAGTGATCCCGCGGGTGACCAGCGCTTCGCCGCTTTCGGCGGTAATCGACAGCCCAACATCCAGGATGTTCTGCTCGCGCTTGTTCGCTGTCACGATGATCTCGCCCGCCGAACCGCCTTCCGCCGATTGCGCGAACGCAGAACCGGATGCCGCCAACGCCAGCAACGAACTGCACGTCGCGATCGCTTTCAATTGCCTCATTTCAGGTTTCCTCCCTCATCAAGTTCGCTTTTCGAAACCGATGGGGCCTGGGGAGATATGCCTCCCTCGCTCTGGTTATCCATCCGCCCCCAAGCGAACCGGCATCATTCTAGGCCGAAAAAATACGCAGTCAATAATGTCGAACGATTTCGTGAGATGAGGTGATCTTGTTGACCTTGCGATCCGTTATGCGCAAAGAGGATTCCTGAATATCCATGCTTTTGAAGGCGCGCCCGCCGGGGAGCCACGTGACACAGACAGTCAAAAATAAAATCGAGCGAGTCGGGGGCGCAAACGCGTCGACAACGAGGCAAGCAAGCGAGCGCACGAGTGTGAGCGACCGCGTTGCCGAAGCGATTCTGCAGGATATAAGAAGCGGCCGCCTGGTTCCCGGCCAGCACCTGCTCGAACCGGAACTGACCGCTCGCCTTGGCATCAGCCGCGGATCGCTGCGCGAGGCGCTCAAGCATCTCTCTGCGGCCGGCATAGTCAATCTCAGTCGATTCCGGGGCGCCTACATCGCCACGCTGGATCGCAAGGCGGTGCTCGACTTGCTGGACACGCTGGAGCCGCTGGCAAGGCTTGGTGCCCGGCTTGCCGCGCAGAGCGGGGCGACCGACAAGGACTATGCCCGCCTGCTGGATGCGGTGAAGAGGCTCGGAGTGGCGCAGGCTTCCGGCGGCCGGAGCGACTATCTCAATGAACGTCGCCGCTTTTACGGCATCATGATCGAGCTGGGCGGAAATTATGAGCTGGCGCGAACGATGCCCTTGCCCCGCGCCGATCTCTTTCGTGCCCAGGTCGAAACCCGCCAGAACGAGAAGCAGAGGCGTTTGCACTTCGAAGGCTACGAACGAATAGCCCAGGCAATCGCCGCACGCGATCCTGTGGCGGCCGACAAGGCCGTGAAGGAACATTTCGCGGGCACCCGCCGGACGATGGCGGAACTTGACGAAGATGCATTTCCCCGATCCAATTTCTGACGGCGATCGGGTTTAGGCTGAATCAGGCTTCCGGCAGCCCGGCGGCTTACCGAATGACAGGTGCGGAAATTTCTCGCGCGGGCGTTGCTCGCATGGGAATTTTTGTTTTTCGTGAAGATAGCTAGACGAAATCGTCCGACGCATTTAAGCCTGATGAGGACAGAACGAATCGCCAGGATGAATCGGATGCCGGGAGCATCACTTTTTGGGCTGACTGCGCTGGGATGCTCAGGCATCCTCGTATTCAGAGCGGAACGCCGAAAGTTTGGGAGACGGTAATGAATGCTATATCCAATCAGCCTTTGAAATTCGTCCGCAATGCGATGGAAGATATCGGAATGCTCACCGCTTTGGATGAGCAGCTGAATCATCAGATTGCGGATACGTTCTCCACGGTTTCCACGTCCGAACACAGCTGGACGGAAAAGATATGGACGGCGATCGTCCGCAAGGACGGCGGACTTGCCATCGATTTCGGCCTTGGCCGCTATCACAATCGCGGCGTGCTGGACGGATGGGGCGCCGTATCGCGTGGCGCGGAGCAGTGGACCGTTCGCGCCAATCGCGAGCTTCGCGACGATCCCACGGTGACCGAGGTAGGCCCGCTCCGCTACGAGATCGTCGAGCCGCTCCGCCAGGTGCGCTATGTGCTGGAAAAGAACGACCTCCAGCCGATCTCCTATGACATCACCTTTACCAGCGAGATGCCGCCCTTCTTCGAAGATCGCCATCGCCAGCGCGAGCATGACGGCTTCCGCGTAGGTTCGGATGTGGTTCGCTATCACCAGATCGGCGTGCCGTCGGGCTGGGTGGAGATCGAGGGCGAGCGGATCGAGGTTCGCCCGGATGAGTGGACGGAATATCGCGACCACAGCTGGGGCACGCGTCTGGACGTGGGCGCTCATGCCGCTGACATCCGCCCGCGCGCAGGGTTCGGAGACGCCAATTTCGGCCAGAACGAATTCGTCCTGATCTGGAGCCCGTTCATGCTCCAGAAGCCGAATGGCGAGAAATACGCCTATCACTTCTATTTCATGTCCAGCATGGGCCGCATCTTCTACTCGTCGGGCTATCTGAACCGTTCCGACGGAACGCAGGAGAAGGTCGCCCGGGTGCGCCCCGAGTTGCGATATGACGACGCCACACGGCGCCTGCTGGGCGGCCAGGTGCATTTCGACATGCTGCAGGGCGGCAGCCACACGGTGAACGTCGAGGTTGTCGGAACCTCAGGCGTGCATCTCGGGCCGGGCCTCTATCTGGGTTTCGACGGACGCAAGCATGGCTCGTGGCACGGGCCGCTGACCCTGGAAGGCGAGAAGTTCGACGATACGCTGGACCGTGAGACGCTCAAGCGCATCAGGCAGCTTCGCGACTGCCCGATCAAGGTCACGGAAGGCGATGCGGTCGGTTACGGGATCATGGAAACCATCATTCATGGCGCCCATCCGGAACTGGGGCTGACCAAAGAAAATTCGCTCGTCTGAGTGCGGTGACATGGCACGCGATAATGAACGCCTTGCCGACGGGTTGCGCCGTTGGCTGCCTCGCGGCAATCGGATCACCGGGGTGCGGACCCTTTCGGCAGGACATTCGAACGAAACCTATTTCGTCGAGGGCCTGAACGAGATTCTCCGGATGCCGCCGTCGGAGGAGGGCTTGCTCCCGCCATACGACATGGCCCGTCAGCACGCCGTGATGTCTGCAGTGGCGGCGCATGCGCCCGGCATTCCGATGCCGCCCATGCTGGAGTTATGCACCGATCCGGATGTGCTGGGCGACGAGTTCTATCTGATGGGCGCCTTGCCGGGCGAAGCGTTCGAATATTCCATTCCGGATTGGCTGGCGGCCGATCCGGTCGAGGGGGCGGATTCCGTCTGCCGCCAATGGTTCGATGCCTTCACCAGCCTGAACAATATGCCGGTGGAGCATATGCCCCCCGGCGAGCGGACGGTGCAGGAGGAAGTGGATTACTGGCTGAATGTCTCGCGTGAATGCGAAGCGGTGCCCGAGCTTGTCGGGATACTGGAAGATCTGTCCGCCCGTCCGCCGTGCACCACCGGGTCTGCCACGCCCGTGCATGGCGATACGAAGCATGGAAACTGCCTGTGGCATGAAGGCAGGCTGACTGCTCTGCTCGATTGGGAAATGGCGCGGATCAGCGAGCCGATGCTGGATCTGGGCTATATCCTGATGTTCCACGATCAGGGTCCGGCCTCTCTGGGCGATGCCGGCTACGAGCTGCCAGGCTGGTGGTCGGCGGAACGAATGATCGCGGAATGGGAAGCGCGAACCGGCCGCACCGCGGTCGACACCGCGCGTTACACCGTGCTCGGCCAGGCGAAGGTCGCGGCGATCATATCCGTCGGCGCGCATCTGTTTCGCACCGGCCGGATAAAGGACCCGCGCTTCGAAGGCTTTGCAAAGCTGTTGCCGGCCTACATGGATCTGCTGCAAAAGCGGGCGATGGCGGCGAGTTGATGAAACATATGCGCACTGTCCATGGGTGCGGAATTTTGTCAGTCTTTTTCGTCGAACAATTTTGATCGCACACTCTTGCCTGTGTACTGGCTTCTGCTATCAGCGGCGCAAGGTTCGAAGACCAAGAGCTGAATCGAGAGGAAGCGGAGCCGATAAATGCCAGATTACGTCCGCCTGCTGGAGGCGAACAATGCGATCCAGACCATCGGCGACGACACCTACTGGCTGTGCGTCACCCGCACGGTCCAGGAATCGAAACTGTTTCCCGTGCCGTCCTACATGCTGCTGTCCTACCTGTGCTGCTATTACCGCTATCCGGAATTGCTGCGGAAGGTGGAAAGCCGCATCTGGGCGGAAGAGATCGGCGACCGTTCGCGCACATTCGGCGGCAAGTTCGGCAGCGTGACGGGCTGGGCCATGCCCACCTTCTATCTGCTGGGCCGCGAAATGCTGATCAATTTCGGCGTGATCGGTCCGGAGGACGGCGCCGAGGATGTCGCCTATGTCACGGACTTCTGGCGCCGCTTCAAGCTGGCCCAGCAGCGCGAGGACGGGCACCTCAACGCCCGCGAATTCGGCCAGCGGGTGCAGCACCTGCCGGAGCGGCGCATCCAGCGCTTCCATGCCGACATGCTCGCCTGCAAGCCGGGTGATCGGCTGCATACCGCGGCCCAGGCGTTCCTGGCCGCCGTTTCGCAATATGGCTTCCTCGTTTCCTGCGAAAGCCGCTGCACGCTCAACAATTCCGGGCCTTACAAGCTGGCCGACGACCGCGAGATGGTGATCCGCGAATTCACCGATCTGTCGCGCGGCGATTATCCCTGGCTCGACGGGATTGGTGATCTGATCCCTTATAATAATCTCACCGTGACGATGGAGGCCACGGGCTGCCATTTCTACCTGATGGATGATTGGGGCAGCTTCGAATCCCGCCCGGAATTCACGGGCGAGGCGCTGTCGGGCATCGGGCTTTACACTTCGGACTGCCTGAGCGACGGCCTGCTGCCCCTCGGCATGGGCTCGGCGGAGGAACTGGCCGCAACCTTCGAGGCGCTGAACGAGCAGATCAAGGAAGCGACCATCCAGCTGTGGAAGCGCATGGCAGGCTGGAGCCGCGACCAGATGATGGATGCGGGCGCGATCGTCTATTTCTCCTTCATCAAGGATTTCGCGCATATCGCCGGGGTTTACGATCCCGAGGACTGGATGAAGATCGATGCCCGCGCCGATCGCTTCCGCCCCTTGCTGAACGACCAGTTCGGACGCGATTTCCTGGGCGAGATGGTCGGGCTGGTCGGCCTGCCCAGCCAGCAGCTGCACGAATATGCGATGATGCAGCACAACAACCGGCCCGCGCGCTATATTTCGCAGATTCCCTATTCCGTGCTGGACCGGGCCGAGCTTGGGGAAGGGCTTGCGCCGATCGGCAAGGGCGTTTCGCACCTGCCCGAAAAGACGGGCGAATATCGCACGACCGAAGGAATGCTCTCGCTGGAGGAATACAACCGGCGAGCGTCCGCGAACCGGCCCACGCAGATGGAGCCGGGGCTGCGCCATCTGTGCGATACCAGCATCAAATATGCCGCGGACGACAATGAGGCCGTGCAGCGTCTTTACGCCGATGAGCGCAAGCATAGTGCTGCCCTGGCGGACGCTCCGTTGCGTCTGTCACGCGACGAGGTGGAAGGCAGGAGGCGATAAATGTCCGGCAAGGATACGATTTCCGATATTGAACGATTGATCGCCGAGTTCGAGGCTTCCGGCCTGCGCGAGCTTCATGCGCGCCGGGGGGATTTCGAGATCTATCTCTCGAACGATCCCGATGCGCCCGGCCTGGATGGCGCGCCTTCCGCTTCCGCGCCGGTTGCGAGCGGGCGGCAGGCGGCGGCAAAGGCGCCTGCCGCCAGCGCGCCGGCGCCCGCAAGCCCGGCTGTCGCCGCGCCCGCGCCGGAAGCCAGCTTTCCGGATGGAGCCGTGGTCGTCCGCGCGCCCTATCTGGGCACGTTCTATCGCGCGCCGAAGCCCGGTGCGCCTGCCTATGTCGAGGTCGGCCAGCAAGTCGCGCAGGACAGCGAGATGTGCCTGGTGGAAGTCATGAAGCTGTTCACCGCCGTGCGGGCGAGTTGCAGCGGCACTGTCCATGCCGTGCTTGCCAATGACGGCGACATGGTCGCGGCCGACCAGCCCTTGTTCGTCGTGATTCCGGCCTGACCATGGCGAGCCATCGCGTATTCGTCGCCAATCGGGGGGAGATCGGCCTGCGCATCGTGCGCGCGGCCCACGCCCTCGGCATGGAAGCGGTGATCGGCGTGTCGGAGGCGGACCGTGGCAGTCTTGCCGCGCGCGAGGCCGACCGGGCGGTGGTGCTGGGGCCAGGCCCCGCTGCGAAGAGCTATCTCGACGCCCGGCTGATCGTGCAGGCTGCGCTGTCCACCGGCTGCGACCTGCTGCATCCCGGATATGGCTTCCTCTCGGAACGGGCGGAACTTGCTCGCCTGTGCGAGGAACATGGCATCGCCTTTGTCGGCCCGCGCCCCGATGTGATCGACGCGCTGGGTGACAAGCTGCGCGCGCGCGCCATGGCGGAAGCCGCAGGCGTGCCGTTGGTTCCCGGCACCGGCGAGATCGCCAGCGCGGCGGATGCGGTAAGGGCGGCGGCGGAAATCGGCTATCCCGTGCTGCTCAAGGCTTCGGCCGGCGGCGGCGGGCGCGGCATGGTGATCGCGCATGACGCGAAGGAAGTCGAAGCCGGTTTCGCCAAGGCGAGCGCGGAAGCCCTGGCTGCCTTCAATGACGGCACGCTGTTCATGGAACGCTTCGTGCCCGAAGCGCGCCACGTCGAGGTCCAGTTGATGGGCGACGGCAAGGGCAATGTCATTCACTTCGGTGAGCGCGATTGTTCGGTGCAGCGGCGCTATCAGAAGCTGGTGGAAGAAGCGCCCTGCGCGGCCATGTCCGCCCAATTGCGGGCGAAGCTGCATGAAGCCGCGGTCGCGCTGGCGGCCAGCGTCAATTACCGCAACGCCGGAACGGCCGAGTTCCTGTATGATGTCGCCCGGCAGGAAGTCTATTTCATCGAGGTGAATGCCCGCATCCAGGTGGAGCACCCGGTTAGCGAGATGATCTCCGGCTTCGATCTGGTGCAGGAGCAGCTGCGGATCGCCACCGGCGCCCCGCTGAGCCTGACGCAGGATCAGGTCGTGCTCTCGGGCCATGCGATAGAATGCCGGATCAATGCCGAGGACTGGCAGCGCGATTTCATGCCGGTGCCGGGCACCGTCACCCGCTGGAAAGCGCCGCAGGGCAAGGGTGTGCGGCTGGACAGCCATATCACCGAAGGGGCGACGATCCCGCCTTACTACGACAGCATGGTGGGCAAGCTGATCGTCCATGGCGCCAGCCGCGAGGAGGCGGTGGCAAAGCTGGGCGAGGCGATTGCCGGGTTCGAGGTGGAAGGTGTGCCGACCACCCTGCCGCTGCATGCGAAGATCGTAAGCCAACCCGATTTCATGGCCAACCGCATCCATACGCGCTGGCTGGAGAAGACCGTCCTTGCCGGGGCGATGGAGTAGACCGATGGCCCATATCAAATTCCTCGATGAAACCATGCGCGACGGGCAGCAGAGCCTGTGGGGCATGCAGATGCAGGCGGGCATGGCGCTGCCGGTGACCCCGATCATCGACGAAACCGGCTATGAGATCATCAGCCTGGGCGGGTCCTCCCTGTTCGAGGTTCTCATCAAGCGCCGCCGCGAAGATCCATGGGCGGGCATGGATATGCTGGTGGGATCCATGCCGAAGACGCCACTGCGCGCGGGTTGCCGGTCCAATGGCTCGGTCACTTTCGGGTTCACGCCCGACGTGCTGATGGACATCTGGGTCGATCGGCTCTGTGTGCATGGTATGCGCAGCTTCTGGCTGTATGACGTGCTATTCAACATCGACAAGATGCACCGGTTGGCGAAGGTGGCCAAGCGGCATAATTGCCAGATCGCTGGCACTATGCTGTTCACGCTCTCGCCGGTCCACACCGACGAATATTACGCGGACAAGGCGGACAAGCTTTCCGCCCTGCCGGAAGTAGACAGCCTGCTGCTCTACGATACGGGCGGGGTGCTGGATCGCGAAAGGATTTCCACGCTGGTCCCGGCCATCGTCGCCAAGTCGCGCGGTAAGCCGATCGAAATGCATGCCAACAACATGCTGGGTCAATCCGCCAAGAGCTATATGGATGCGATCGAATTCGGGGTCACCGTGCTGCACACGGCGGTGCGCTCCATGGCCAATGGGCCGTCCATCCCTTCGATCGAGATCATGACCAAGAACATCGAGATGATGGGGCACACCCATAATATCGACACCACCAAGCTCAAGCAGGTCTCCGACCATTTCGAACGGGTCGGCAAGGCGGCGGGCTTCCTGGTCAACCAGCATTACGAATATGACGTGACCGCGCTCCGCCACCAGATCCCGGGTGGCATGATGGGCACGCTGCGCTCCCAGCTTGCCGATCAGAATATGCAGGACAAACTGCCGGTCGTGCTGGAAGAAGTCGCCAAGGTGCGCCGCGAACTCGGCTATCCGGGCATGGCGACGCCCTTCGCGCAGATCGTGGGCACCATGGCGGTGCTGAACATCGTCACCGGCCAGCGCTATTCCGTCGTGCCGGACGAGGTGATCCAGTATGCCGCCGGGTTCTATGGCGATCCCGTGGCGCCGATCGACGGCGATGTGATGGACCGCATCATGGGCACGCCGCGCGCCAGGGAAATCCTCGCCAATCCGCCGGAGCAGCCGGATGCCGACGAGCTTCGCCGCCGTCATGGCACGGGCGACGATGACGATGAGCTTATCCTGCGCGCGCTGGTTCCGGCCTCGGAAATCGAGGCGATGCGCAAGTCCGGGCCGCCCGCGCGCGATTACCCGACCCTGTCCTCGCCGGAACTGGAGCAGGTCAGCCGGTTGATGAAGGTTGCGAACACGCCTTTCGTCCAGATCCGTTCGGCAGAGCTGGACCTGACGATCCGCCGCTGAAAGGAATGCCGCGATGCGCATGATCGATTTCTTCGACCGGGGCCTGCGCATCGCCGCCGGGCAGCCGTGCCTGGTTTCCGGCGAGGGGACACGAACCTATCGGGAGGTGGGCGAACGCTCCCGGCGGATCGCCAATATGCTGATCGCGGATGGCTTTGCGTCGGGCGCCCATGCCGCCGTGCTCAGCGGCAATGCCGTGATAGCGTTCGAGGCGATCCTCGGCATCCTGCGCGCCGATGGGGTGTGGGCGATGGCCAATCATCGCGCGGGCGTGATGGAAAACGCCTATCTGTTCGATCTGCTCGACATCGATACGCTGTTCGTGGCGCAGGAGGTGGCGGACAGGGTTCCGGTGCTGCGCCGCGAATGTCCGCGCATCCGGCGCTTCATCGCGCTGGATGGCCCGGTGGACGGCTGCGATTTCGAGCTGGCGGAGCGCGCGCTGGATGCATCCGAAGTGCCGCAGCGACGGGCGGGCTTGCCCGATGAGCTAGCCTTCCTCGCCAATACCGGCGGCACGACCGGGCGTTCCAAGGGCGTGATGCTTTCCAATGGCAACTGGCAGGCGCTGGTCGCCAGCCTGGTTGCGTCCATGCCGATGAAAGTGCCGCCGGTTAACTGCGTCGCCGCGCCGATGACTCACGCTGCCGGGCCACTGGCGCTGGCCAGCATGGCGCTGGGCGGAACGGTGGTGGTGTTGCCGCAGTTCGATCCCGGCGCGGTGCTCGACGCGATCGAGCGGCACAAGGTCACCTACATGTTCCTGCCACCCACCGCCGTCTACATGCTGCTCGATCATCCGGGGGTGGAGCAGCGCGATCTCTCCAGCCTAGAATATATCTCCTATGCCGGCGCGCCGATGGCGTTGGAGCGGCTCAAGCAGGCGATCCGCGTGCTCGGCCCGGTGATGAACGCCAGCTTCGGCCAGACCGAGGCGCCGATGTGCGTCACTGCCATGCCGCCGCACGAGCATCTCGGGCCGGACGGCGAGCTGGCTCATCCGGGGAGCTGCGGACGGCCCAATCTCCTCTCCATCGTCGAGATCATGGACGACGGGGGCAATATCCTTCCTCCGGGCGAGCGCGGCGAGATCGTGGTGCGCGGGCCGCTGGTGATGAAGGGCTATTACAAGAACCCGGAAGCGACCGAGGAAGTCTCCCGCTTCGGCTGGCACCATACCGGCGACATCGGCATTCGCGACGAGGACGGCTGGTTCTATGTAGTGGACCGCAAGAAGGACATGATTATCTCTGGGGGCTTCAACATCTATCCGGCCGAAGTCGAGGATGCGCTGCTGGCTCATCCGGCGGTCGCCCAATGCGCCGTGATCGGCGTGCCGCACCAGAAATGGGGCGAGGAAGTGATCGCCTTCGTTGAGACACGCGGCGACGCGGAGTTCGACGCGGCGGCGGTCATCGCCTTCGCGAAGGAGCGGATCGGGCCGATCAAGGCGCCCAAGCGGGTGGAGCGGGTCGAGACCCTGCCGCGCACCAATGCGGGCAAGATCTCGCGCGCGGAAGTGCGCAAGCCGTTCTGGGAAGGCGCGGGGAGGGCCATCTGATGCGGGACGTCTATATTCTGGGGGTAGGGATGACGCGCTTCGGCCGTCATCTCGACAAGACCCACAGCGAGCTGGCGCAGGAAGCGGTTCGGCTCGCGCTGGCGGATGCCGGAACCGAGGCGAGCGCGGTGGACAGCACCGTCTATGCCACGGTGGTGCAGGGCTTCTTCGCCGGCGAGATGTCGATCCCCAGCCAGTTCGCGCTGCGCCCGCTGGGGATCGGCGGAGTGCGCACGCTGACGGTGGAGGCGGCCTGCGCCAGCTCCACCATGGGGCTGCACACGGCCATCGCCCAGGTGCAGTCCGGCCAGAGCGATGTCGCCCTCGCGCTCGGGGTGGAGAAGCTCTACAGCGAGGATCGCGCCAAGAAGTTCGCGGTGTTCCAGCAGCCGCTCGATATCGAGGTGGCGGAGAACTACGTTGCTGTCACCCGGGACAAGCTGGCCCCGGTGCCGCCCGAATTCGAAGGGCCGAGCCCGAACATATTGATGGAAGCCTATGCCGCGCAGGCGCGGCTGCACATGGCGACATATGGCACCACCCGCCGTCAGATCGCTGCTGTAGCGGCGAAAGATCACGCCCATTCGGCGCTCAATCCGCTGTCGCAATACCAGAATTCCATGACCATCGAGGAAGTGCTGGCCGCGCCCAATGTCGCCTGGCCGCTGACCGTGCCGATGTGCGCGCCGATCAGCGACGGGGCGAGCGCGGCCATCGTCTGTTCTGACGAAACCATTCGCAAGCTCGGGGCGAGCCGGGCGATCCGCATTGTCGCCGCGGATTCCCGCACCGGACAGGATCGTGCGCCGGACGATTATCCCCACCACGTCACCCGGCTGGTTTCTGCCCGCGTCTACGAGCGGGCGGGACTGGGGCCGGAGGATTTCGATCTGGCCGAAGTGCATGATGCCAGCTCGATCGGCGAGATCATCCAGGTAGAAGGGCTGGGCCTGGTTGCTCCGGGCGAGGCAGGCCTGGCAGCGGAACGAGGTGAATTGTCGCTGGGCGGGCGGATTCCGGTCAATGTTTCCGGCGGCCTGGTGTCGAAAGGGCATCCGCTGGCGGCCACCGGCATCGGCCAGATCCATGAGCTGGTCACCCAGCTGCGCGGCGAGGCGGGCGCCCGCCAGGTCGAAGGCGCAAAGATCGCCGTGGCGGAAAACTCCGGCGGATTCTACGGGGTGGAGGACGGCATGTCCGCCGTCACCATCCTCGCGCGCTAGAGCAGTCCGGCAGGGCTGGCCGCAGCGGCCTCTGAATTTCGTTCCAGGGCCTTTTGCTGCACCGAAAAGGTGCTAAAGAGCACTCACGGGCAATGCGGACGCCCGATCAGACGCATGCGTCCAAGTTCCGCTCCATTATCCGCGTTCGCGGTCGGAGCGTGCTTGAGATGACGATATCTGATCCTTTTCCCCACCGTTTGGGCTTGGTCCAACTGTTCCTGAAATTCCTGCGGTTCGGTTGTCTCGCATTTGGCGGGCCGGTCGCGCAGATCGGAATGATCCGTCATGCGCTGGTGGACGAGGAGCCCTGGATTTCCCCTGCGCGCTTCAATCGCCTGCTTGCGGTCATGCAAATACTTCCCGGGCCGGAAGCGCATGAATTATGCGTGCATATGGGCATGATGGCGCGCGGCCGGATTGGGGGATTGCTTGCCGGTCTGGGCTTTATGCTGCCCGGTTTCGTGCTGATGCTGCTTGCCGGCTGGCTGTATCAGCATTGGATACTCGGCCATCCCGGCACCGCTGCGGCGATGCTGGGTATCCAGATCGTCGTTCTCGCGATCATCCTGCGCGCGGTCCAGAGAATCGGTGGCCATGCCCTGGGGGACTGGCTCCTGTGGTTTCTTGCCGGCGCCAGCTTTCTGGCGACCCTTGCCGCGGTCCCGTTCTGGATACCGCTGGTTGCGGCGGGTCTGGTCTATGCCTTCTCCACGCGGAAAGCCGCAGTGGCGGCGATACTGCTGGCCGCCATGGCGCTCGCATGGGCGCTTCAGCTATCAGGGCCCGATCCTGTCGCTCCCGATCCAATATCGCATGGGCAGGCGAACTCCTTCGACTTGTTTCTCGCCGGCTTGAAAGGCGGTCTGCTCACTTTTGGCGGAGCCTACACGGCGATCCCCTATGTGCGCGCGGATACGGTCGGCCGGGGCTGGCTTTCGGATGCCAGCTTCCTCGATGGCGTGGCCCTGGCCGGAACCTTGCCGGCTCCGCTCGTCATATTCGCGACTTTCGCCGGCTACGTCGCGGGCGGCTGGAGCGGGGCCTTTGCGATAACGGCAGGGATGTTCCTGCCTGCCTTCGCTTTCTCCCTGATTCTGTTCGAAAGATTGGAGGCGATTGTGGAAAACCCCGCGCTTCATCGGTTGTTGAGCGGCGTTGCGGCGGCTGTGGTCGGAGTAATCGGCGCCACCTGGCTGCAATTGAGCTGGTCCACTTTCGGACGCGTTTCCAACGTGGGGCCGGCCATTGCATTATTCGCGGTCGGGGTCGCGGCAGTGTGGCTGCTCAAGGGAAAGCTGGTCACGCCGGCACTGGTTATCCTTGGCGGCCTGGCTGGCTGGGCCTTCAGTCCGTAACGACTTTGGGGGCAAGGCGTCGGTCCAGCCAGCGCATGGCAAACCCCACGGCCATGAAGCCGAGCGCCATGATCGCCGCATTGGCAAGCGTCTGCGGCCAGCCCAGTTGTTCGACATTCATGAAGGGGTATGGATATTTGCCATCAAGCGATGCGCGCGCCAGCGCATAGACGAAGTAGAGCAGGGGAAAGCCCGCCCATTGAATCGGCGCCCACTTGCCGAGGCGGCCCTTGTCCGCCACGAAAAGCCAGAACAGGGTTACGGTGACGGGCGTTACGCTGTGGTTGATCGCGTCGGCCAGTTTCGCCCCGCCGCTCAGCTCGACCAGGCCCTTCAGCAGCGTGTTGTAGACGATCCCCACAAGCAGGATCGCTATTGTGACCCCGCCCAGGGAAAAAGGGGTGGCGATCCTGGAGAGGCGCAATGCGAAGGCGGTGAACATGACCGCAACCAGCAGATTGGTGATAACGGTGAAATACAGCAGCATCGCCCAAAGTGTCGCGGGCACTGTATGAAGCGCGGCAAGGCTGGCGCGGAATTGCGTCGCGAGGCCGATCCACGCGACCGCTGCAATCAACGCTGCCAGAATGCGGGCGGCCATCGTATCCGCAGCCTTCGATGATGTATGGTCAAATTTCTGGTGAGGCTAACGTTCAATCGGTTTGAAGCCAAGCGATGGGCGGCTGTTTTGGCCGCGCACTGCTCAGAACAATGTGCGCAGCCGCTCCATCCCGTGGTAATCGGTCATATCGAGGCGCAGGGGCGTGACCGACACTTCATTGTCGCGGATCGCCTGCAGGTCGTTTTCCAGCTCGTGCCCGCCGTCGGGAAAATTGATCTTGATCCACCAGTAGGGGACGTGGCGTTCGTCCACCCGGCCGACCGGGCGGAACGATCCGCCGGGGCGCAGGCCCAGCCTGGTCACGCGGATGCCCTTGACGTCCTCCGGCGGGCATTCGGGAAAGTTGACGTTCACGAACTGGCCGTGCTGCCAATCCATGTTCAGCAATTGCTCGAGCACGACCGGCGCGTATCTCTCCGCCGTGGGCCAGTGGAGCTGCCCCTGGTAGCGGTAGAACTGGCTCAGCGCGATGGCCGGAATACCAAGCACGGCGCCTTCCATCGCGGCGGAGCAGGTGCCGGAATAGGTGACGTCCTCGGCGAGGTTGGGGCCGCGGTTGACGCCGGAAAGGACCACGTCGGGCTGCTTGCCGGCGATCAGCTCGTGAATGCCCAGCAAGGCGCAATCGGTGGGCGTGCCTTGCACGGCGAAGTGGCGATCGTCGCGCTTGCGGATGCGGATCGGATGGGAGATCGAGATGGCGTGGCCGGCGCCGGAGCGTTCCCCGTCCGGTGCCACGACCCAGACATCGTCCGAGAATTGCAGCGCAACCCGTTCCAGCAGATGGATTCCCTCGCTATCGATCCCATCGTCATTGGTGATGAGAATGCGCATTCCCTTGCTCACTCCGCCTTTATCCTTCCATCTTCGATCATATGCGATTAGGGCCTTGAACAATTCAAGATAATCAGTCAATATCGTCCGACAATTTCCCGGCTATTGTCTCTGCCGTCTATAACGGGCAGGTTCTCGGAACCAAAGAAAAGGAGGGGAGTGGCTTGAAAAAGCTGCCAATCGATTCCGTCCAGTATCAGCGGCCGGTCGCTTCGCCGCTGGTGGAGGCGACTCTCGGCTTACTGCGTGAGAAGATTCGCGAGGCATGGCATGAATCGGGCCAGGAATGGAACCACTTCGCCATGCGCGGCAATGACAGCCTCGTGACTGCCGGGATGATGCAAGAGATCGAGCAGCGCATCCTGGCGAGTGGCCATCGGTTTGACTGGTCGGCTTCCATTTCGGTGGAGGAGCGGCCGGAAATCTACAAGCCGAAGGATGGTGCGGTGGGTGATGCGGAGAACTTCATGTTCGCCCATCCCGATGCGCCGACCGCCGATGCCGATGAGCAGGGGCGCGCGCTGCGTGGCGTGGGCGACAATGTCGTTCGCCACAACCGGGATGTGACCGGCATCGCGCGCTATATCCGCTCCAACGAACGGGTGCTGTCCTATCTGTCCGAGGGCGTTCCGCCCGGCACCATCGCCGTGATCGACGATTCGGGCGGCACGCTGACCGCGCCGATCATCGATCAGTTCGCGGGCGTGATCTGCGCGGGCGGCACGGTCCGTTCCCATCTCGGAATCCTGACGCGGGAATATAACATCCCTTGCGTGATGAATGCGAAGATCACCGGCATCCGCGATGGTGACACCGTGACGATCGAAGCCACTGCCGCCGCCAAGACGGCGGAGGATTATCAGAACAACGTGGAGCGCACGGCCCGCGTCTGGCTGGTCGGGGAGGGCTGACCATGGATGTCCGCGACACGGTGCTGCATGGCACTGCGCTGAAACGCCACTCCGAACCTTCCGAGATCGCCGGGATCGTCGGCCTGCCGCTGGAAACGGTGGAGCGTGAGCTGGCGCGTGCGGTGGAGACGGGGCGGGCGGTGATGCATAATGATCGCTACGCGCTGACTCCGCTGACGGATGTGGCGCTGTGTTCGCGCTATTCGCTGCATTATGGCGATCTGCGGGAAAACCCGGCCTTCGTGCAGCCTTACGAGGCGTTCGAGCGGGTCAATGTTGCGCTCAAGCAAGTGATTACCGACTGGCAGACCATGAGCGTGGGTGGGAAGAAAGTCGCCAACGATCACTCCGATCCGGATTATGACGCCGGGATCATCGACCGGCTGGGCGCGGTGCATGAGCAGGTCGAGCCGATCATCAAGCGGCTTGCAGCGCAATTGCCGCGCCTTGCGATCTTCGGGAAGAAGCTGCTGGCTGCGCTCGAAGCGGCCGAGGATGGCGATCACGAATGGGTGAGCGATATCCGGCGCGAAAGCTATCACACCGTGTGGTTCGAACTGCATGAGGATCTGCTGCGGATCATGGGCCGCGAGCGGCAGGAGTAGATTGAGAATGTCCGGTAATTCGTGGTCCGTCCTGCTTGACGGGCAAACCGAAGTCACGCGCGATCTGGTCGGCGGGAAGGCGAAATCCATTGCGGATATGCAGGCGCTGGGCCTGCCCGTTCCCCCCGCTTTCGCGATCACCACCAGGGCCTGCCTCGCCTATCTGGAAAGCGGTGCTTTCCCGGCCGGGCTGGAGCAGGAGATCGACAGCGCGCTCGCCTGGCTCGAAGGCCGGATCGACCGCAGCTTCGGCCAGGGCGAGAAGCGCTTGCTGCTCTCCGTGCGTTCGGGTGCGGCGATCTCCATGCCGGGCATGATGGATACGGTGCTCAATCTCGGCATCGATGATGAGGGCGAGGCGGCGCTGGCGGCGGAAACCGGCATGGCCGACTTCGCCCGCGACACCCATCGCCGTTTCGTGGAGCTGTATTCCGCCATCGTGCTCAAGCAGCCGGTCGAACTCGATGCCGCAAAGGCCCCTTCCGCATGGCGCGAGGAACTGGCTTCGCTCGGCGCGCCATTGCCGGGTTCGGCGCGCGAGCAATTGATGGCGGCGATCCAGGCGGTGTTCGACAGCTGGAACACCCGCCGCGCCAAGCGCTATCGCCAGCATAACAATATTCCCGACGATCTCGGCACGGCGGTCACGGTGCAGGCCATGATCTTCGGCAATCTCGACGAACGCAGCGGCACGGGCGTGCTGTTCAGCCGCAATCCGCTAACCGGCGAGAATGTGCCTTATGGCGAGTATCTCCCGCGCGCGCAGGGCGAGGATGTCGTTTCGGGCAAGTTCACGCCGCTGCCGCTCGATGCGATGAAGGAGCGGGAGCCGCAGGCCCATGCCGCGCTGCTCGAAGCGTCCGCCTTGCTCGAACGCAAGCATGGCGACGTGCAGGATATCGAATTTACGGTGCAGTCCGGCCAGCTTTACCTGCTGCAGAGCCGCTCGGCCAAGCGCGCGCCGCAGGCGGCGATCCGCTTTGCCGTGGATATGGTGGAGGAAGGGCGGATCGACCCGGCCACGGCCTTGTCCAGGGTCACGGCGGAACAGGCGGTGGCCGTGCTCCTGCCGCGTCTCGCGGGCAGCTGCGATGCCGAGCTGATCGCGCAGGGCGAGGGGGCCTGCCCCGGCGCGGCCTCCGGTGTGCTGGTCGGCGATCCCGACGAAGCGGAAAAGCGGGCGGCGGCGGGCGAGGATGTGATCCTCGTACGCAAGACCACCAGCCCGGACGATGTGCACGGCATGATCGCCGCGCGCGGCGTAGTGACGGAGCAGGGCGGCTCGACCTCCCATGCGGCTGTGGTCAGCCGCGCTCTCGGCCGCCCATGCGTGGTCGGCACCGGGGCGGGGTTGACCGACCGGGTGGGCCAGCAGGTGACGATCGACGGCGGCGAAGGCAAGGTGTTCGCCGGGCTTCTGCCGACCGAGATCCCTACGGAAACCGCCGATCCCTATCTCGGCAAGCTGATCGAATGGCTGCCGGCGGAGATCAGGGCTGCGGTCCAGCCGCTCGACGCGGATGGCGCGGGCGCCGCGCTGGATGTGGACGGGGTGCTTGCGGAAGGTTCTGTCGAGGAACTGGCGCAGGCCGTGGCCGGACAGGCGGCGGTGCGCGGCCGCAGCCTCGGCAACCCGGAGGTGGTGCGCGGCGCGGCGAAGGCGGGGGCGAGCCGATTCTTCACCACCCCGGTTCTGCCCGCGATGCTTGCCTTGATGGAGGAGCGCGCGGGATGAGCCAGCCAGTCGACGAAATCCGGGCAATCCTGCGCGACTTCAGGCAATCGCCATGGCTGGACCTCTGCGTGAGATCGGCCGACTGGCAGATATTCATGGCCAAGCCGGGTGGCAAGCCCAATCCCCTGCTTGAGGCAACGCAGGCCGAAGGCGAGGTCGATGCAGATGCCGCCACGACATCCGTCAGCGCGCCGCATCTGGGGTTGTTCACCCGCAGCGTGGAAGCGGGCGCGCAGGTTGCCGCCGGCGACGCGCTGGGCGTGCTGAACGTGCTGGATCGCACGACGCCGGTGATCGCGGAAACCGCGGGCGTGGTGCAGGCCGTGTTCTTCGAGGATGGCGACCTTGTGGAATATGGCGAAGTGCTGGTGGCGCTGCGCCCGTAAGGGGCGCGAAAGGCGGATTTTCGCGGGTCGGGCCTCAGGGATTTTCCCCTGATTTCCATGCCCGCAAGAATGGTCAAATTTTCGGGCAATTGAGAGCAATGCCAGCTTCGCGCGCAGGGTGTAGGAATGCCCCTGTGTTTGGAAGAGGATGATCCGCCCCGGTGGGTTGGCAACCGGCGGCTTCGGCTGCCGCTAGGAAAGCCCGGAAGCAAGGGCGGGACGACCCGATGGAGGCGTTCCTGCAAGTGCATGACGACAAGATCCCGACCCGGGCTTCGCTGGGACTGGCGTGGCTTCGGCAAGTCGCGCCGCAATTCGATCCGCAATCGGTCGCGGTAAGCCCGATCGGCACCGGCCAGCTCGCGGAAACCTACCGGCTGGCGTTCGAGGGGGACGCCGCGCGGGATGGCGAGCCGCGTTCCGTGGTGTGCAAGATCGCATCGTCCGATCCCTCCAGCCGCGAAATCGCAGGGAGCTGGTCTCTCTATCAGCGCGAGGTGCGCTTCTATCGCGAGCTGGCGCCCACCGCGCTGGTCGACGTGCCGGGCGTCTATGCAACCGGCCTGGCCGACGACGGCAGTTTCTTCATTCTGATGGAGGATGTGCAGGGCGCGAAGCCGGGCAACCAGCTGACCGGCATGAGCGTGGAGGATGCCCGGCGCGCCATGCTGGAAGCGGCGCGGCTCCATGCCTCGTTCTGGGGCCGCGCGGAGGAACCGTCCTTTGCCTGGCTGGAAACCGGCAGGATCGCGCAGGCCTTCTACCCGGCCGAAGTGTTTCGCCAGATGTGGCCCGGTTTCCGCGAGCGCTATATGGACATGCTGTCGCCGGATCATGTCGTCACCTGCGACGATTTCGCCGAATTCTACGATGGCTATTACGCCCCGCTCGACCGCCCGCGCTGCGTGGTCCACAATGATTTCCGCGCGGACAACATGCTGTTCGCGCCGGATCGGCTGGCGGTGCTGGACTGGCAATCGGTGGCGCTGGGGTTCAACGCGCTCGATGTCGCCTATGTCATTGGCGGCGGGTTCGATCCGGACCGGCGCCGCGCGGTGGAGCACTCTCTGCTCGATACCTACCACGATGAACTGCTGGCCCGCGGCGTGACGGGATATGGCAAGCAGGACCTTGCCCAGGATTATCGCCATTTCACCTTTGCCGGAATTGTCGTGTCCGTCTGCGCGGCGATGCTGGTCAAGCGCACGGAACGGGGCGACCGCATGTTCCTGAGCATGCTCGATCGCCATGTCCGCCATGTCCGGGATTGCGACGGGGTCGAACTGCTGAGGGAACGCGCGTGAGCGCGGGGCCTGGAAGAGGATAATGGAATGAACGATGTAGCGAGATATGCCGCCACGGCGTTTAACGAGCTGGGCTATTATGCGCTGGGCGGCCATGTCGAAAGCCCGCGCGATGCGATCGCGGAATGCCATGAGGCGGAGGCGCTGGGGCTGGGCGCGACGTTCCTGTCCGAACGCTTCAATGTGAAGGAAGGCGCGACCATGTGCGGCGCTATCGGCGCGGTGACAGAAAAGCTCGGCATCGCGCTCGCCGCCACCAACCACAACACCCGCCATCCGATGGCCTTCGCCGCCCATGCCACCACCATGCACCGGCTCACCGGCGGGCGTTACCTGTCCTGCATCGCGCGCGGAATCATCCCTCAGATCAAGGCATTCGGCCTGACCCCTGCCACCAATTCCCAGATGGCGGAATTCGTGGCGCTGATCCGCCGGCTGTGGCGCGGCGAGCGCGTGGAGAATTACGAGAGCGAGATCGGCCGCTTCCCCGTGCTGCAGCTCGATCCTACCTTCGATGAGGACATTCCGATCGGGCTGGTGGGCTTCGGGCCCAAGACGGTGGAGTTTGCCGGAGGCGTGTTCGACGCGATCATCCTGCACACCTATATCGGCGAGGAAGGCACCGCCCGGCTGGTGCGGATTGCCCGGGACGCGGCGGAACGGGCGGGCCGTGATCCGGACCGGCTGCGCATCTGGTCGGTATTCGCCACCCTGGGCGATCATCTCGAGCCGAAGCTCTACCTGAAGAAGAGCGTCGGCAGGCTCGCCACCTATCTGCAAGTCTATGGCGACTTGCTGGTGGAGACGAACGGCTGGGACAAGGAAGTGCTGAAGCGTTTCCGCGAAGCGCCGGTGATCGCCAACATGGGCGGATGGGTCGATGCCTGCGCGACCCATGAGCAGCTCGAGCAGATCGCCGAGCTGCTGCCTGACGAATGGCTTGCTCCCGCCGCCAGCGGTTCGCCCGAGCAATGCGCCCGCAAGGTGCTGGGCCAGTTCGACCTCGGCGTGAACGGCGTGATCCTGCATGGCGCGACCCCGGCGGAGCTGGCGCCGATCGTTCCGGCCTATGCCAAGCTCCGGCCGGAAGGCCGCTTCGACAATCTGCCCGCCAATCCCGGCGGGAAACCGGCCTAGGGGAGACTGACCATGGAAAGCGCGTTGGCTGTCGATCTCAAGGACCCCGGCCTCTACGAGCGGGGCGTGCCCTGGGATGTATTCGCGGAATTGCGCCGCAGCGATCCGGTTCACTGGAACCCGGAAGTGGATGGCGCGGGGTTCTGGGCCGTCACCCGTCATGCCGATATTATCGAAGTGTCCCGCAACCCCGGCTTGTTTTCGTCCGCCCATAAGAACGGCGGGCACCGCATTTTCAACGAGAACGAGGTGGGGCTGACCAACGCTGGCGAAAGCGCCATCGGCATTCCGTTCATTTCGATCGATCCGCCGATTCACACCCAGTATCGCAAGCACATCATGCCCGCGGTTTCGCCGGGCCGGCTGGGCGGAATCGAGATGCGTATTCGCGAACGGGCGGAAAGGCTGATCGATTCCATTCCGCTGGGCGAGCCAGTCGATCTGGTTCCCTTGCTGTCCGCGCCGCTGCCGCTGCTTACCCTGTGCGAGCTGCTCGACATTCCTTCGGAGATGTGGACCAGGCTTTACCACTGGACCAACGCCTTCGTGGGCGAGGACGATCCGGATTTCCGCCAGAGCCCGGAAGCGATGGCGGCGACGCTTGCGGAATTCTTCGCCTTCGCCGAGGAGCTGTTCAACCAGCGCCGCGCCCAGCCGGGCGAGGATATCGCCACCCTGCTCGCCAATATGGAGGTGGGCGGCGAACCGGTGCCCTATCGCGATTTCCTCGGCAATCTGATCCTGGCGTTGGTGGGCGCCAATGAGACGACCCGCAATTCCCTGTCCCACACCGTGCGCGCCTTCTCCGACAATCCGGATCAATGGCAGCTCGTCCGCCAGAACACCGAGATCCTCAAGAAGGGGACGGCGGAGATGGTGCGCTATGCCAGCCCGGTGCTGCATATGCGCCGGACCGCCACTGAAGACACGGAACTGGGCGGCACCCGCATCGCCAAAGGCGACAAGGTGGTGATGTGGTATGCCTCGGGCAATCGGGACGAAAGCGTGTTCGACCGGGCGGACCAGTTCGATCTGACCCGCGAGAGAATTCCCCATGTCGGTTTCGGTTCCGGGCAGCATGTCTGCGTGGGATCGCGCCTTGCCGAGATGCAGTTGCGGGTAGCCTTCGAAATACTGGCGGATCGTGTTACCTCTTTCGAGATAACTGCGCCGTCGCGCCGATTCAGGTCCAATTTCATCAATGGAGTGAAGGATCTGAACGTGGTTCTGCGGCCTGCCTGAGAGCCGGTGCGATGGGAGAAACCTGGACCAACGAGGAGATAATTTCCGATGTCCTGGGCCGTGGCGCGGACATCGATCTGGGCGGCAAGGACCGCAGCTGGCGCCTGTCGCGCTGGCGGCAATTCGTCGGCAGCTATGAATTGCCCGCGCTGCCGAACCCGACCTTCGTGGTGCATATCGGCGGCAAGCCCAAGGTGAAGACCTGGCTGCGGGACGGCTGGAGCGAGGCAAGCTCCATTCCCGGCTGCGCGACCATCGTGCCGGCGGGCCGGCCCACCGGCTGGCTGGTGGATGGCGAGCTTGATGTGGTCACGCTGAGCATCGCCTCGCATGAATTCAACGCGGCGCCGGGTCTCGACCAGTTCCAGCGCTTGCGCTTCGCCTTTTCCGACCCGCTGGGCGTGGCCCTGACCCGCCAGGTGCTGGCCGAGCTGTATGCCCCGCAAACCGCTGACCGTCAGGTCTATGTCTCGACGCTGGTGGAGGCGCTCAAGGCGCATATGCTGCATGGCCCGCTGACCGGCAATTCCCCCGTCTTCCCGACGTCCGAATTTTCGGCCTTTCGCATCCATCACATCATGAACTCCGTGCTGGAGCGGCCCGAAGCGGACCATAATGTCGAGGCGTTGGCGGAGGAGGCGGGGCTTACGCCATCCCATTTCTGCCGCGTATTCAAGCGCGCCACCGGCATGAGTCCGCACAAGTTCGTGATGAAATCGCGGCTGGAACGGGCGCAGGAATTGCTGGCGAGCAGCGGCTTGTCGATAGCGCAAGTGGCCGACGCGCTGGGCTTCAAGAGCCAGAGCCACTTCACCCGCGCATTCCGCAATTTCGCCGGGCAGACGCCCAGCGCCTGGCGCTCCGCCGGGCTGCAATAGCGCCGCCTTTTTCCGCGCCTATCCGGCATTGGTGGCGGCCTGCCGGTATTCGTCGAACAGCTTGCGCTTCATCAGCTTGCCGGTCGGCTCGCGCGGCAGCTCCTCCCTGAAGGCGAACTCCTTCGGGGTCTTGACGCCGCCGAGCCGTTCCCGCGTGAACCGCCGCAGCTCGTCCGCCAGCGCGGCATCGCCGGCGACGCCGGCCACCGGCTGGATCACCGCCAGCACCCGCTCCCCCATTTCATCGTCCGGCACGCCGAACACGGCGGCGTCCAGCACCTTGGGATGGGTGACGAGGACATTCTCGATCTCCTGCGGGTAGATGTTCACCCCGCCCGAAATGATCATGAAGCTCTTGCGGTCGGTCAGGAACAGGAAGCCGTCTTCATCGACATGGCCGATATCCCCGATCGTCGCCCAGCCCTTGTCGTTATGGGCCGCCGCGGTCTTTTCGGGATCGTTGAGATATTCGAATTTGGGCCCGTCGGAGAAGTAGATCTGCCCGGTCTGCCCGGCTGGCAGTTCCTCGCCGCTTTCACCCACGATCCGGGTCTTGCCAAGCACGGCCCTGCCGACCGAGCCGGGCTTGCGCAGCCATTCCTCGGTATTGATCGCGGTGATGCCGCAGGTTTCCGTCCCCGCGTAATATTCATGCAGCACGGGGCCGAACCATTCGATCATCGCGCGCTTCACATCGACCGGGCAGGGCGCGGCGGCGTGGATCACCGCCTCCAGCGAACCGACATCGTAGCGTTGCCGCACCTCATCCGGCAGCTTGAGCATCCGCACGAAATGGGTGGGAACGAAGGTGGAATGGGTGATCCTGCGGGCTTCGATCAGCTTGAGCGCTTCCTCCGGGTCGAAGCGGTGCATCATCACCACGCTGCCGCCCAGCCGCTGGACGGTGAGCGCCCAGCGCAGCGGCGCGGCATGATACATTGGCGAGGTCGAAAGATAGACCGTGTCCGGACTCATCCCGTAGAGGCTGCTGCCCATCCGTGTCAGCGGGGTTTCGTCGTGGATCGGGCCTTCGGGCAGCACCGGCTTGACCCCCTTCGGCCTGCCGGTGGTGCCGGAGGAATAGAGCAGGTCGTTGCCCGTGCTTTCGTCGGCGATCGGGCTGGCGGGCTGGGTCGAGGCCAATGCGGACCAGTTCCCGAGCCTGCCGTCTTGCGCGTTCCACAGGAATGCCTTGAGATCGGGCAAGTCCACTGTCGCGGCGGCGGCAAGCTCCGCCAGGCTGTCCGACGCGAGCAGCAGTTTCGCGCCGGAATCCCGGAGGATATAGGCGACGTCGGCTGCGCTCAGGCGGTTGGAGATCGAGGTGGCGTAAAGGCCGGAGCGCTGCGCGGCCCAGCTGGCGATGAAGACTTCCGGGCCGTTGCCGAACAGGAACGCGACGACATCGCCGCGCTGCAGGCCCATCGCGCGCAATTGATGCGCATGCCGGTTGGAAAGCGCGTCGAGGGTGGCGAAATCCATGACAAGGCCCTGATCGGGATAGATCAGCGCCGGCTTGGCGGGATTGGTTTCAGCGTGCTTGGCCGGATGCATCGTCCGCCTCTCTCCGATATTATGGATGTTTCGAGCATGGCATGACATTGTCGTGCAAAATCATCAATCCATCCGCAAGATCAGGCAAGAAGCGCGCATAGTCAGGCAAAAGGCGGGCTGCCCGAAGCAGGGGCGGCGCGCGCCGGTTGACGCAGAACGCCGGAAATGTGCATTTCGATTTCGGTCTGCGCGCACCCGCTTTCGCATGGCAAACCGCCGTTCCATCGCGATTATCCGGCGCTTGTCCGGTGTGACCTTTCGCGGAGGCGCTTCCCTGCCGGCGTGACGGGTCAGGCGGGAATGAGGGGTTAAGGGGCCGGCGGGCGGCGCGGGATGCTCTGCGTTTCATCCCTCGGGACAAGGCAGATTTCCGCGATGTAGGAAAGGTGAACCCTCGTCATTCCTGCGAAGGCGGGAATCCAGGGCGATGTTGCAACTGGCCCCCCGTTGCACGGGGATGAGGGAACAGTGCCTTATCGCGATCAGATTAATCGTCCCGGCCGTTCGGGATAAACTGCCCTTGGGCAGGCTGGGATGATGAAGGAAAGGGCGGCGGGAGTGCATCCCGTCCGCCAGCATAAGGTATAACATCATGCCGGACGCCCTTGCGGGACGCCCGGCACTTGTCGGTTAAATCAGAACTTCAGGCCAACGGTCACGCCATATTCGGCCGGGCGGCCGGTATAGCGCACGAAGGTGTCGTAGGCCTGGGTCGCGTTCACCCAGTAATACTTGTTGAAGATATTCTCGCCCCACACGGTGACGCGCCATTTCCCATCCGACGAACCCACGCCGATATTGGCATTCACCAGGGTGCGGGCATTGATGTCGTAGAGATCAGAGGGGGCGCCAAACAGGTCCGATCCTTGCACGACCAGGGCCGAATAGCTCTTGGTCTGGCCGTTCACGCCGACGCCGAGCAGGCCGATGAGGTTCGAATTGAGATCGAACTCGTAATCGGCGCGGGCCGAATACTGCAGCTTCGGCGCATAGGGCAGGCGAACGTTCTTGAAGGATGCATTGACCGGGAACAGCAAGCCTTCGATGGATTCGATGCCGATCGCGCCCTCGTATTTCTTCACCTTGGCGTTGAGATAGGTCGCGGAAGCCGACAGGGTCAGGCCTGGAACCGGCCGTGCGTCAAGCTGCAGTTCCGCACCCCAGATCTTCGACTTGGGAACGTTCAGCAGCCTGTCGAGCGCGCCGAAGATGGGGTCGACGAACTTGGCGCGGGTCTGCTTGTTCTTGTAGTCGTAATAGAACCCGGCGCCGGTCAGGCTTATCTTGCGATCGGCGAGGTCGGCCTTGAAGCCCGCTTCGTAGGCGAGGATCGATTCTTGCTTCACCGTGGAATAGGCATCGAAGATGGAACCTGAAACGTGGGGAGCGCTGCCGGCCTTGTAGCCCTTGGAAACGTTCACGTAGAGCAGCAGGTCGTCGTTCGGCTTGAAGTCCGCGCCGACCATCCACGAGGTGCTGTTTTCGTTGAGGGACACGTCGACAGGAGCGGCCGTCAGGAAGGTCGACGGATCGACCGGAGTGCTTTGGCTGGGATCGGCCAGATTGACGCCGCGCGTGTCGAGAATGATCGAGCCGCCTGGCGTAATCGTCGGAATGGCATAGCTCGGCCCGCCATAGATCGGGCCGATTACGCCATACAGCGCATTGAAGAAGTTGGTCAGCGTCACGCCCGGGGTGCCGACGAAAGTAACGTCCTGCGGAGTGATCGGATATTCCGGCATGTCGCCGTTGAAGGAGTGCGCCTTGCGCTTTGCCTTGGTCTGGCGAATGCCGCCCTTCAGCGTGATCTGATCGGTGACGTCGAATTCCAGATTACCGAACGCCGCGTAGTTCTTCATGTCCTGATCGGACCAATAGCTGCTGACCGTGATCCCGTTCACATAGGTCGAGCTGGTGTCCCGATAGGCCAAATAGGTCTTCTCATAGACGCTGGTCTTTTCGTAGTTCGCGCCGATGGTGAAGCGCAGCCGGTTGGATGCGTCGTTGCTCAGGCGCACTTCCTGGGTGAAGCTCTTGATCTTGCCGGAGTCGTCGCGCAGGTCGAGATCGACCAGCGCGGTGCCGCCGCCTTCCGTGGTGTTCTGGAAATCCAGTTCGGAATAGCCGGTCAGAGAGGTGAGGGTGATCCCGCCGAAATCATAATCGATCCGGCCGGAAGCCTGCCAGAACTTGTTGTCCTGCTCCGGCGCGTATTCAGGCGTCCAGTCCGCCGCGCGCGCGTTGCGGGGCGCGTTGGGATAGCTTGCCTGCGCGAAGGGAACTGGACCGCCGGGGCTGGGCACGAACACGTTCGAAACCGGCGCGCCGGACACGTCGTTCTGCGGGGTATAGGCAATCCGCTGCGGCGCCTGCGGATCGTCCTGATCGCGCCAGCCGTTCACATTGAGCGAGATCTTGAGGTCGCTGGTCGGCTCGATATCGATCAGCAGGCGGCCGGCGATATTGTCGCGCTTGCCGTTGCTGTCGTCGCGGGTGTAGCTCTTCTGCCAGCCGTCGCTATTCTCCGCGCGCACAGCAAGGCGAGCCTTGACGCCTTCGGTGATGGGGCCGCTGATGAAACCGTCCGTCTCGATGGTGTTGAAACGGCCATAGCTGAAATTCGCGCCGGCTTCGAAATCGTTGGTTGGCTTGGCGGCCACGAAGTTGATGGCGCCGCCGGTGGCGTTGTTGCCGAACAGCGTGCCTTGCGGGCCTTTCAGGACCTCGACACGCTCAAGGTCGAATGCGGTCTTGGACGACATGACCGGAAGCGACAGCGGCACCTGGTCGAGATAGAGGCTGACGTCAGGATAGGAGGCCAGCGAGGAATCGTAGAAGCCGACGCCGCGCAGGGTGTAGACCGGGGTTGCGTTCGGCGTGGGCGCGAAGGTCAGGCCGGGCGTGATCTTGGCGAGGTCCGACACATCGGCGACACGCTGTGCCTGGAGCTGGGCGCCGCTGATGGCGGCGACGCTGATGCCGACATCGTTCAGGCTCTGCTCGCGCTTGGTGGCGGTGACGACGATCTCGCCGGCGCCGCGCTGCGTATCGCTGTCCTGCGCGAAGGCCGGCATGGCCGAACCCAGCAGGGCGGTGGTTGCGCAGCCTGCATATAGAGCAAGAGTCTTGAAGTGCCTCATGGTTCCCTCTCCTGAAAGCGCGCCGGGCTAGCCCGGCTTGTTTGGAATTGGTTCAAATTTTACCAATTTAATAGTTTAAGGAAGCGGCGGCGTTCAAGCCCAAAAAAATCGACATGCACAGCTTTGCCGAAAGGGTGACTTTTCGGCAACAGGGATGGATTTTTATTGCAATAAAAAATTATTGGAATCAGAGAGTTAATCGGGATGGATCAATGGTTCGGCGAGGGAAGCGAGCGGGCCGCGAAGCATGCCGCCGGGGCAACGCCATGCCCCTCGCCCTGAGCATTTGGTCTGCACAGGGCGGGGGTGAACGGGATTGCAGTTCATCGCCGCCTTATGCGGAGCGGTCGGTCCCCGCGAGGTGACGAGCCGCCCTGTAACCGAAGGTCATGCCCGGGCCGATGCCGGAGCCGCCGCCGGGATAGACCCCCCGGAACACGGTGTTCTGATCGAGGCCGACCGCATAGAGGCCCGGAACGGGGCTTCCGCCCGCGTCCAGCACGCGCGCGTCGACATCCGTCTTCATGCCGAGGACCGTGCTCACATCCCCCGGATACAGGGTGATCGCGTAATACGGCCCTTCGCCCACCGGCGCGAGATTGGGGTTGGGCTCATGCGTGAAATCCCCCTGCGAGGGGTCGTAGGCGCTGGCGCCGCGATGGAATTGCGGGTCTTCCCCCTTGGCGGCATGGACATTGAACTGCGCGACGGTTTCCTCGAGCGCGGCCGCAGGCACGCCGATCTTCCCGGCCAGCTCGCCCAGCGTCGCCGCTTCGACCAGATAGCCCTGCGACACCAGATCGCGGAGCGGATAGGGCGCGGCAAGGGCCAGCCCCATGCCGTAGCTGCGCAGGAATTGACGGTTGCCGATGAAGAAGGCGCGCTTGATGCCGCGCTCATGCATGACATTGACGAAATCCTGATAGGTCGCCGCCTCATTGGCGAAGCGCTTGCCGCTTTCGTCCACGATGATCGAGCCGGGCTTGCCCCGGTCCGGCCCGAAATGCGGATATTTCAGCAGGCGCCCGTCCTTGCGGCGGAAGACGGAGACCGGCGCCCACACGCCGTTCTGGGGGTTGACCTCACCCAGCGCGCCGCCGGCTTCCTGCCCCAGGCGGATGCCGTCGCCCGCATTTTCCTCGGGCTGGACGGACACATGCACATCGGCGCTGGGTATGAATTTCCCGCGCAACTCCTCGTTCGCCCCGAAGCCGCCGCTGGCCAGCACCACGCCGCGCCGCGCCTTCACCGTCACCCTTTGGCGATCACGCTCCACCGTCACCCCGGTGACCGCGCCATCTTCGGTGAGCAGGCCGACAGCGGGCGCGCTGCGCCACAGCTCGACCTTCGCATCCAGCGCGGATCGCAGCAGCCGGCCGACCAGCGCATTGCCATTGGCGAGATAGGAGCCGCGGCCATAGCGCAGCACATCGAGGCCGTAGCGGAGCACCCGGCCGGCGGCGAACAGGAAATTGTCCAGCCCCTTGAGAGTCTGCTTGAAGCGGTCGATTTCGAGGATGTCGATCTGCATGCTGCCGAAGGCGACGAAGCCGGGCAGCGGAACGCGCATCTGCGGCAGATATTCTCCCAGGACACTGCCGTCGAACGCTTCCACCAGCATGGTCCTGCCGTAGCGAAAGCCTTCGTGCTCCGGCAGGTAGTCCGGCATCGGCACGCCTTTCCAGCGGACGTGCGTGTTGCTTTCCATATATTCGACCATCTCGGCGCCGGACGCGATATAGGCCTCGACCTTCGCCGGATCGTAGAGATTGCCGAGGACGCTGCGCAGATAGGTTTCGCCGGCCGCGGTATCGTCTTCGAGGCCCATTTCCTTCTGCCGGGGGTTGGCGATGATCCACGGCGCCCCCAGCGAAATGGCGGTCGTGCCGCCGAACAGCTCGCCCTTTTCCACGACGAGGACTTTCAGGCCCTCATTCGCGGCCACCACGGCCGTGGTCAAACCGGCCGCGCCAGAACCTATCACGACGACATCGACTTCCATCATGCTCTCCCATCTCGTCCATCGCGGCCTGCCTGGCGTGCTATCCCGCCGGACGGCGCTTCAGGCCCCACCTTGCCTTGCGTGGATAGGTCAGACTTCCAGCAATTGTCCAGATGGACAGTTTTCGATCGATCCGGATGGCCCGGATAGAGGTGCAATGCCCCGGGTTTTGAAGTATAGGTCCCGACCCTAACCAGCCATGGACGAAACCTTGCCTGACATGCCCGACATCGCGGCGATGGAGCGGCTGGCGCTGCGCGCGGTCGAAAGGCTGCCCGAAATATTCCGCGCATATTTGAAAGGCGCGCTTTTTCGCGTGGAGGAATTTGCGGATGAGGAAACGCTGGCCGAACTCGGCATCGACGATCCGCTGGAACTGAGCGGGGTTTACCAGGGCCGGCCCGTGGGTGACCAGTCGATCTGGGAATCGGGCGAGTTTCCGCCGGTCATCACGCTTTTCCGCGCGGCTCTGCTGGATGAATGCGCGGAAACCGGAGTGGATCTGGAAGAGCTTATTACCCATGTCGTCGTGCATGAAGTGGGGCATCATTTCGGCCTTTCGGACGAGGACATGGAGGCGATCGAGGACAGCGCGCGCTGAGGGCCGGATGGACGGCGATTGACTTGGCCCTGCTTCGGTGACAGCTTCGGGCCGATGGCTGGATATATTCTTCTTCCTTCCCGGTTCCGATATCACGGAGGCCAACTGCTCGCGGGCAAATAGCCCCGGGTTCCGGTGCGTCACGCCCCGAGCCCGGGGTGAACTCTCGCTCGACTGCATCACGGCGATTGGGCCGTGCCCCCTGCCAACCGGAAAGCCTTATCATGACCAGAAATACCGCCCGCCGGCGGCCCCCGATCGATATGATCGACACGGAAGCGGATGCCTTGACCAACCTTGCGATGGGGGTCGAAGACCGCTTGCCGGAAGTGAGCGGGATGCTGCTCGACGAGATTGCCCGCGCCCGGATATGCAGCGCCCAGAAGATCGGCGCGGATGTGGTGACGATGCATTCCACCGTCGAATTCAGCGACGAGGCGAGCGGCGCGAAGCGGACGGTCCAGCTGGTCTATCCGAAGGATGCGGACATCGCGGCGAATCGCATATCGATCCTGACGCCGATAGGTGCGGGCCTGATCGGGCTGCGCCAGGGGCAATCGATCATCTGGCCGGACCGCAGCGGCCATGAGCGGGTGTTGAGGATCGACCGGGTCCAGCAAGGCTCCGAAATCGCGGAAAACGAATGAATTTCCTGACTCGTTCCGCTTCAACCGGAACCGGAACGAGTCTGGCCGGGCGTGATCTGGAATTCCGCCAGTATCTCCTCCCTGTTTCCGTCCAGTTCCGGGGCGTGCCTTTGCAGGCTGGCCGGGGTTTCCGAGAAGCGCGCGGGATGGATCGGCTGGCGGTAGGCGCCCGCGACGGGGTGCAGATGCTCCTCCAGCAGGCCGCCGTCGCGGATCAGCGGGTCCTCCGTGATCCGGTCCGGCCAGTTCACCGGGGCGAACACGGCATCGGCGGCTTCCAGCAAGGGCAGCCAGTGCGCGGTGGGATGGAGCGAGAGCCGCCGCGCGACCAGATCGTTGAGCTGCGCGGCATTGGCAAACCGCTTGCCGATGGTGTCGAAGCGCGGATCGGCGACCAGTTCCGGGCAACCCAGCACGCCGCAGACCCCGGCAAATTCGTCATCGGACACGAAGCCGACCAGGATATGGCCGTCCGCGGTCGGATAGCAGTAGCGCACATTCGCCAGATTGCCGCCGTCGATCACGTCCTCGCCGATCAGGGTGGCCGCGCTCATGTTTTCGGGCCAGATGAACGACAGGGCGACATCCAGCATGCTGATCCGGATATGCTGCCCCTTGCCGGTGCGTTCGCGGGCGAACAGGGCCGCGGTCGCCGCCTGGCTGGCGAACAGCGCGGTGGTCTTGTCCACCACCGTGGTGCGCATGGTCGATGGCTCGCCGCCCGGGCCGCCCGCCTGAGCGCCTGCGTAGCCCGCTATCCCCTGGACCACGATATCGTAGACGCGGCGGCGTGATTCCGGCCCGGTTTCCCCCAGGCCGCTGATCGAGATGTAGATGAGGTCCGGCCGGAGCCGGCGGAGATCTTCATAGCCCATGCCGAGCCGGGCGGCGACGCCGGGCCGGAAGTTCTGGACGACGATATCGCATTGAACCGCGATCCTGCGGGCAATGGCGAGATCGCCGGCATCCTTGAGATCGAGCGCGATCGACCGCTTGTTGCGATTGGCGTTGAGGAACATCGTTCCCAATCCGCGCACGCCCTGCCGGCGGTTGCCGCTTTGGCGAAGCTGGTCGCCGCCGGGCGTCTCGACCTTGACGATGTCCGCGCCCTGATCGCCCAGGAACATCGTCGCCAGCGGGGCGGACAGGACGGTGCCGAGTTCGAGCACCCGGATGCCTGCCAGCGGACCTTCGGTTTTCATATTCGCCCTCCGGGCATCACGCGGCAACTTCTGCATCCGGCATCCTCGCGATGCAGATGCGGTGCTGCCGGACCATTCCTCAGTTGGCGGTCCAGCCGCCATCGACCGTGAGATCGGCGCCGGTCATGTAGGAGGATGCGTCCGATGCTAGGAATGCCACCGCTTCCGCCACTTCCGTCGCCTTTCCGGGCCGGTCGAACAGCGTGTTGCCCAGCATCGTCGGCCACATCGCCGGGTCCTTGAGATATTCCTCGTTCATCGAGGTGTGGATCAACCCCGGATTCACCGCATTCACGCGGATGGCGTATTGCGCATAATCCACCGCCACCGCCTTGGTCAGCATGCGCACGGCCCCCTTGGATGCCGTGTAGAGGGAGAGATTTGGGAACAGCGCCTGCATTCCGCCGGCCGAGGCGATGTTGATGATGGAGCCGCGGCCCGCCGCCTTCATGCCTTCCAGCACATGCTTGCAGCCCAGGAACACGCCCATCACGTTCACGTCGAAGATGCGGCGGAAATCTGCCGCCGTCGCTTCGTTCACCGGCTGGAGATCGGCGAGGCCGGCATTATTGACCAATATGTCGATCTTTCCATGCTCCGCGATGGCATCGGCGGCGAGCTTCGCCCATTGTTCCTCTTCGGTTACGTCATGCTTGACGAACCGGGCCGAAGCGCCGGACTGGCGCAGTTCTTCCGCCACGGCCTCGCCCTTCGGATCGAGATCGGAAATGATTACGGCCGCGCCGCGTTCGGCCATGAGCCGGACATGGGCTTCCCCCATTCCCTTGGCTGCGCCGGTGACGATTGCCACGCGTCCGTTCAAATCATAGACCGACATCATTTCTCTCCCGATTGGCGCCATTCGCCGGACTGCGGGGCTAACAAGCTAAACCTGACCATAACAAGGCATATTTGCCTTGGCGCCGCCGTACCGCGCGGTTTTCCGGGGAAAATATTTCGCGAAAGCAGGTGCGAGCCTTGGTGTCTCCGTCAGGGGCAGCGGTTTCCCGGCTCAGGGTTCCGGCCGGGCCCGGCCCTTCCTCTGCCGCCACCACAGGCAGCCTCCGGCCGACATCGCGCAGAAGGCCGCGACGGCTCCGCCCACCGTGGCCATGGCCATCAGCAAGCCGCCGGTCAGTGCCCAGATGATTTCCCAGACTGCGCGCAGGTCTGTTCTCCCTCGACGTTCGGGTTCCGGACGGATCGCGCGGCGCCCGGGCCGGATTTGGTGGAACGTGCCGTTCCGGACGATGTTCCTGGCCGATCCGCGCTGAATGGCTTCTGACTTCAGCTTGAAGCCAGGGTGGCACTTCCAATGGCAGTAGCGCCCCGGTTCGAGCTTTGCTCGAACCTGACTTATGAAGGAAGGGCAGCACAACCAAAGGTTGTGGTGC
>Ga0172382_10000921_pt1 | contig 54378 bp, 53 predicted proteins | sample Leawel138RmetaG_FD_122245 | JGI IMG/M metagenome (GOLD analysis project Ga0172382, IMG submission 122245) | Leachate microbial communities from a municipal landfill in Southern Ontario, Canada - Leachate well 138R metaG | ecosystem: Engineered > Solid waste > Landfill > Unclassified | place... | reverse complement strand
GGGAGAGGGCAAACGCGGGGAAAATGGTTATCTGGGCTACCTGCTGCGGCAGGCTGCTGGGGCGTACCGGCACCGGGTGGAACGGGCGCTCGCCGACCTGCGTGTAACGCCTCCACAATTTTCCGTGCTCACCATGCTGGCCGCCTATCCCGGCATTTCCAATGCCGATCTGGCGCGATTGGCTCTCATCACCCCGCAAACGGTCAGCACCATTGTCGCCAACCTGGAACGCGCCGGGGCCATCGTGCGCCAGCCGCATCATTACCATGGCCGTATCCAGCAGATTGATCTCAGCGAGGCAGGCAAGTCGTTATTGGCGACCTGCCGTGAGCGGGTGCATGGTATTGAGCGCCATCTGGCCGATGGGCTTTCCCGAGAAGAGGAATCGGTACTTCAAAAATGGCTGGTTCGCGTCGCCACGTCAACATGAAATTCCCTCTGGCGGTTAAACAGCGTGCAAATTGACCACCTGATATCCTGCCGAATTTGACCGGAGGAACTTGGAGTGATTTGCCTGCAAACGAAGAAGAAGTTCATATGGACCTTATGATTACGCGCAAAAAATTGCTATGGTTATTATCTTTGACGTGCCTTTTTGGCACTGCATTTTGCTTTGCTTTCCAGTTTTATGTGCAGGCTGTCGCTTTTAATAGCCCGCATCCACAGGTAGGGGTAGTGGCCACGATAAATGAACACGGTGTCAATTATTATGTCACAAAACGCCAAAAACAAGAAAAACAAATAGCATGGGACGCCATGTTTTTGTTTACCTTTATCGGAGGATTAGCCTATCATGGATACAAAAACAAATAGGCTCGCCGTCAGATCAGGCGGGTCAGCGCTAATGGTCTTTATTAACCGGCTAGCCACAAATAGTTGTGACTGTTCCTCATGAAAAGGAACACATTCATTCATAATAGGATGCGTTGTCTTATTTTTTCTCTTGGTACCGCTTTGATTTTTGTCCTTGCGGCTTACCAAGCAACCTTGGTATCGCAACTGATCGGTATTGGAGCTATTCCCGTACTGCTAAGCGCTACCTTGCTTGCTTTACTTTTCTGCACAAATGCTATTTTCTGTGTACGGTGCAGGCGTTGCGGTTTAAACCTGTTTGCTTATGCGATTTCGGCGCACTCCTTGCTTTCTTGGTTACATTGGTTACTTCAAGCAGATACTTGCCCCAAGTGTGGATATCGCTGCTGTTCAAAGGATTTGAATAGTGAAAACTGATGGTTAAAAAGCGTGGCTCCTTATAGGGGGAACCTCGAATAACAAAAAAATTACGATTTAGGCCGGAGAAATTTCCTCTCCTTCGCGCATTTCCAGCGAATTTTACATATTATCGACCTAATTACGGTTCATATCCATGATTCATTGATGATTTGTGGATATTTTTGCCTATTTTGGACGGACTCCTCCCTACCAGGCCACTTCCTGCTTTAGCAGGCAGACAAAGCGCCGCATGTTATAAACCAGATTCATCATGCCGATCTTGACGGCGGCGCGGGCCTTGCCAATCGTCCGTAACTGCTCGCCGCCCTGCTGGACGAGGGCGCCAAAGACATGCTCGACTCGGGCGCGATGCCGAGAGCGCCGGGGCTGCGGCAAGACCTTCATGGCATCGCTCCCTGCAGTGGACGGAAAGCGCCGCATGACGGAACGTCTGGCCCAGTGGATCGGTCCTCGTTCGCTCCACTATACGTTCACCAGTGTCGCTGAGGAAATCGGGGTCACGGAAGGCACCATCCGTAATATAGCCCACGACTATATCGACGCGCTGGAACGGGATCACCACTTCGAGACGCCGGAATGGATGGGTATCGGCGAAATTCATCTGCTGCGCCGCCCCCGCGCCGTAATCACCAATCTGCGGCAAAACACTATTATTGACCTCCTGCCGGATCGTGACAAGCGGAGCATTCTGCGTTATCTCACCGCGCTGAAGCATAAGGAACGCATCCGCACGGTAGCCATGGATATGTGGCGACCCTACCGGGATGCCGTCTTGGAAGTATTACCCGATGCGTCCGTCGTGGTGGACAAATTCCATGTCCTGCGCATGGCCAATCAGTCCATGGATGAACTGCGGCGCTCTTTGTCTCGCTCCAAAGATGCTGATCGTTTACGTCGGAAGGCCGCAGGGGTCAAGAAAGATGCCTACCTCTTCCGCAAACGCGAAAAAGACCTAGACGACAGTGAGCGACTGATACTCGATGGCTGGCTGCGGAGCATACCGAAGTTGGGCGAGGCATGGCGACTCAAAGAGGTTTTTTACGGTGTCTACGATGCTGACAACAAAAAGGACGCCCACCAACGATACATCGTCTGGGCGGCATCCGTTCCACCCGAGTGCCAGAGCGCCTTTCACCCCATTCTCACGGCCTGGAAGAACTGGGAGCCTTACATCCTGGCCTACTTCGACCAGCAGGTAACCAACGCCTTCACCGAAAGCCTGAACAGTCTGATCCGCGTCACCAACCGCATGGGGCGGGGCTACAGCTTTGAGGTCTTGCGGGCGAAGATTCTATTCACCCGTGGCACCCACAAGAAAATCCTGCAGCGGCCTAAATTTCGTCGTAAGCCGCTGGAAACCACAGCTTTTTACCACATGGGAATGGCTCTGCCCTTTGAATCTGATGAGGTTCAAGCAGAAATCAACTATGGGGTGGATCTGCAACTGCTCGCGGAGGCCCTGGATACCGGAGGGAATGATACCATACACAAATCGCCTAGCGATCTGTAATAGCCCGGTTTGGGACAAATACACAAACATAGTCAGAAAGGACCGTGACCCGGTAGGAGTGTCATACACACCAAATTACGAATACCCGCAAAAAATAATAAAGATCAGGCGCAATTTACATCTATCACGGAGACAGCAATGACCGTATAATTACCATATATATTCGCGGCTTACCGAATTCTTGAAAACAGAGTAAAGCACGGCTCCGCATTAGTCAATAGCCTTTTGCTTTGTGTGGGTTATGTAAGTAAACGCAATAATGAGGATCAAAATAAAAACGCATCCAGCCATAGAAGCCTCCGAGCATAAATTAACGGCTAACGACATCGAAGTTTTGGTAGCAATAGAGATTTGAGTATGGAGAGAGGGTAGAACGCCATAAAAATACATACTGTTGGCATTCGCATAAAAAACAGCAAAACTTCTCTGCCACGAAATATGCAATATTTCAACGGCCACACTTGATAGATAAACACGAATAAAATTACTAACTGCTGAAGCTATCCGATGATTATCTTGATTGACACCAGAAAAAATAATTAAATTGAAAGGAACAAACATGAATGCTACAGAAAACCCTAAAAATACCAACGGAAATGCTAGCGTTCTAGCATCTGACATTGGCGAAACACGTATCATTAGCAGAAACATAAACATGAATAAAATACTGGCAATAGCAAGGTAAATGTGCGCTATATGTTTTGAAACAAAATTATAAAATGCAGTGCCCAGAATATAACCAACCCCGCATGGCAGCAGAACTAAACCGCTATAATAACCATTATAACTTAATATATAGCCAGAAACTAATAGAATAAGCGTTGACCACGCCATATACAAAGACCACAGCACAGATATGCCAAAAAGACCAATAGAAAAAGGCAAGGTAAACAACCTGAATGGTAATAATGGGTACCGCACCCTGTTTTCAATTGATATAAAAACAATAAATGATACTAAAGTTATTAGCATGAAACATTCGATGAAAAAAGAACTAAACCATCCTAACCTTTCACCCTCACTCAAAACTATCATTGACGACAAAAGAAACGTATACAAACATATCAAACCCAGCCAATCAAATCTATGGATGAGAGGTTCATCACTAACAGGTAAACTCCGGCTTACTACAAACAAGCTAACTATAAAAATAGCAACAGGAAAGAGAAAAAGTAAGCGATAGGATAATGTTATAGCGAGGAATCCGGCTATCGCTGGCCCAAAGAAGAATGGCAGAATCATGGAAAAACTCCAGACACTCATAGCAACGTGCCGATTTCTAATATTGCTAATAAAAAACACCTGAGCCAGAGGAACTAATAACCCCGCACCAATCCCTTGCATACCCCTTGCTACAAGCATGATAATAAACGAGTGGCTAACCCCACACGCCACACTGCCCATTATGAGCAACGCGAGGGATAATTTATATGTCCTCTGGGTACCTATTTTTTTAGATATATGGGGCATGAGAAGTATTCCCAATGCCCAATTTATAACTAGGAAGGTAAGGACCCAAATTGCGTTGCTATCGCCAATCGAAAATGTTCCAGCAATGTAAGGCATCACGCTTTGAACGGAAACGCTCACAAAAGAGGCTCCGGCGAGAGACAGAGCTAACCACACGCGGACATTAAGATCCATCAGGATAGTTTTGCTAAAAATCATAGTTGGGATGAATCCGCTATTAGAATTTGATCGCTGCCCCTATGTTTACAAACGCAAGGCTAACCATTCTGTTCTATGGGTGATATTTTTTGGAGGTATGATTATTAATGTTACGATTCCATGTACCCATAACTGACAGCATATTTGCGATATTCACAACAAAAAATGGTCCGTGATGCTCATTTAGGCTGTCCATATATCTAAGCATTAGGGCTCCTCTAATACCCACAACATCTACACCAAATATTGATGCTGATGCCGGGGTACTTCTAAGGCGGGATTCATCCGATAAGGGCGTATTACCAAAAATAGACCTTAGAAGGCCACCACAACTTTGCCGTGGTGGTGGCCTTCCACTATGAGAGCATAGGCTGCGGCAAACGTGCTTTCGTTGAATCCATGAAATATCTTGGTCGCTGTATGACGTACTTTGCCAGCATCTACTAACTCAGCGACTTCTGTTAGGATTTTGCGTTGCTTGGTGATGTCTGGAGTAGTGAACATGGAGCGTGTAAACATAAATTCCCAGTGCACACTGATACTTTTCCTTTTGAAGGGCACAATATCGAACTGCTGGGGATCGTCAATCAGTCCAAGGCGTCCTTGAGGGGCCATCAGTTCGGCAAGCTGTGGACCATAATAATCGGCATGCGTGGTGCAGAATACGAAGTTTGGTATAGATAACTCCCCAGTTTCTGTCAGCTCCGACAGCACTTTCTGATGATCTACCACGTTGTGCGCCCCTAGGCTTCGACACCATTCAACATTCTCTGGTTGAGAAGCAGTGGCAGTAATCTGCAGTGGGGTTAATTGTCTGGCAAGTTGTATCGTCATAGAGCCTACCCCACCGGCGCCCCCGATGATAAGCAACTGATCAGCATTTTCCTCACGGTGTTGTACCTGCAAGCGGTCGAAAAGCATTTCATAGCCGGTCAAAGCGGTTAACGGTAATGCTGCCGCAGCCGCGAAGTCCAAGCTCAGGGGTTTATGGGCGACAATACGTTCATCGACTAGTTGATACTGCGCATTACTGCCAGGGCGATGAATGGCTCCAGCGTAGTACACCGCGTCTCCAGGCTGGAAATAGGAACAGGCGTCACCAACAGCCATCACTACCCCGGCGGCATCAAAACCAAGGATACGGTAATCTCCCGGACTCGGTTGTGCTCCGGCACGAACTTTGAGATCAGCGGGATTCACGGAAACCGCGCGCACCTCTACCAACAAATCATGTCCCGATGCTTCCGGAGTAGGAACATCTATCATCTTCAGTTGGGTGTTAGAGCGTTGAAATAGGTCATTATCGTAAGCGATGGCATGCATGACATTCTCCTGTGGATGACTATGTCTCTATCGTAATCTAATAACTGATGGTGACAAGTACGCACAGCTTTGTTATATACATACAATATGTATACCTTAAAAGGACCGATATCCGAATGGCACGAAAGCTCAATGACAATTTTCGTTGTGCACCCGGTTGCTCTGTTGAGGCGACCTTGAGCGTGCTCGATGGAAAATGGAAGGGTGTAATTCTCTTTCACCTGCTGGAGCGTACGTTGCGCTTCAACGAAATCCGACGCCTACTCCCCAGCATCACCCAACGGATGCTCACGCTCCAACTCCGAGGACTGGAGACGGATGGTCTTATTTCTCGGAAGGTGTATCCACAAATCCCACCCAAGGTCGAGTACCGTCTCACCGACTATGGACTGACCCTGAAGCCAATCATCCTTGCAATGCAACAGTGGGGGCAAGAATACTTCCAAGGCGACCGTAGCAAGCTAGATGTGGGCTAACGGCGAAAGATATTGTCGCTACTGGAGAATCGTTTGTTGATATGCACGCGTGGGTGTTCCAGTCTCTTCGCCAACCATCCGTAACTGCGCACTTCTCCTCTCGGAATTTCCTGCAACTTCTTTAAAACTTGCCGCTGGAATGGCGTATGGGACGGGAACAAGAGTGGACCGCGATAAGCCCTATCTCCCAGTACAGATGTGAGTACGTCGGCGATCATCCGTGCGCTCATAGCATCGTTTCTGGTCGGATATCTGCCATAGAGCCGATAAATATCCAGAAGTAATATCAGTTCGTCGCCGGAGAGTAGACAAAGATATTTTTCGGCATATGCGACGTACAGTTTCCCGAAAGGGGTTTCCAGTACAGTGTGGTACAAACTCTTCGGTACTAATGTTTGGGTCTGCATGGAGATGCCTCGTCACCTGCGATGGGTGAATGGTATGCTAGCGACCGGCTAAATGTTTCATGAGCGGTGGAAATATGATTGAAGATCCGGACGTCGCTTCTGTGGCAGCGCTGATGGCTGTTCCCGCTAGGGCGAAGATGCTGCTTGCACTCATGCACGGCCAGTCTCGACCAGCCGGTGAATTGGCCCGCTTTGCGGAACTGTCCCCCCAGGCAACGACCGCGCATCTCAAAAAACTGGTTTCTGGAAGCTTTCTGGCCATGGTGACGTCAGGAAGACATCGGTACTACCGGCTGGCCAGTCCGGAGGTGGCGCAGGCGATTGAAGCCCTCATGCCGCTGGCCCGATCTGCGAGATCTTCCCCGTATCCGAAACCTGCCCAGCCCCTTCAAAAAGCTCGGTCCTGCTATGATCACGTGGCCGGGCAGCTTGGTGTTGCCATGACGGACGCCTTGGTCCGTAAGGGCTACCTTATCGAAAATGAACGCGACTACAGGGTCACAACATCGGGCGCGAGCTGGTTCTGCGATCTCGGTATAAATATTCAGCCAGATCCCCGGAGCCGCCGGGCGTTTACCCGTAAATGCCTAGACTGGAGCGAACGGCGTTACCACCTCGGGGGCGTACTGGGTGCGGCCATGCTGGAAACTTTTCTTGACTCTGGATGGCTGGCACGCAGCAGCTCGCACCGTCGGGCTTTGCGCATTACCCATGCTGGCCAGACCGAGTTGTGGCGCTATCTCGAAATCGAATGGCGATGAGCAGGATTATGGTACTGAGCAGGAATATCGCTGCCAGCGCGTAGAACCCGTTGAGATAGGCCTGCATTTCCGCATGTCGCAGCAGAACCTGCTGAAGTAATCTGAACTGTGCTGGCAGCGATGACGTTGGCAGTGCATTCAAATAATCAGGGAGAGCCGGATTGAAGGAGGTCACAAATCCTCCCAGATGATTCCAGGCGCTTTGTGTGCAATGGCTCAACAGCGTAGACATCAGGGAGACCCCAATGGCACCGCCCAATACCCGCATCACGCCAAAAAGGCCAGCGGCATCCGCAGTTGCGGTTTTGGGGAGAGAGCGAAAGGCGAGCGTAGCGATGGCGGTAAAAGCCATTCCCAAACCGATCCCTTGAAGGATTCCAGGCCATAAAGCCGCCGACAGCCCGATATGGAGATCATACCCAGTCATAGCATATCCACCGACAGCACTGATCACACATCCAGCTAACGCCCAGACTAGAGGCCCGGTGCGATGGATGAGGCGTCCGGTTAGCAGCATCCCCAACATTGCCGTGATCCCGCGGGCTGCGGAAATCCATCCCGCAGTTTCTGGCGGGTAGCCGAGCAAATGTTCCAGGAATATCGGCTGATAGGTCACGATGCCGTAGAAACCCGCGCCAAAGGTGATTGATGCTAGTGAGGCGATCCCAAAATCCCGATTCCTCAGCAAACGGAGATGAACGATGCTGTCGCCTCGAGTCAGTGCCCGCCAGAGGAAAAAGCCGAGCGTCAACACGGCCAGTATGGTCAGAATCACGATCCGCTGCGAACTGAACCAACCCATCGTATTGCCTTGGTCCAGCACTACCTGTAGGGCACCCAGGCCGATGGCCATGCCGGCGAAGCCCGGAAGATCAATACTGCGTTTCTCGATTGCGCTGGAGGGGCTACTGAAACGGTAGGCCAGTATCCAGGCCAGCAAGCCAGCGGGCAAGTTCACGTAAAATACCCAACGCCAGTCTAAATGGGTAACGAGGATACCGCCAATCACAGGCCCCAGAATTGGACCCGCAACAACGGCAAGGCTCCAGCGCGCCGTGATCCGCCCCCGCATTTCCGGGGGATAGGCCTCTATCAGCATGGCCTGCGCCAGAGAAGGAAGAGGCGCCCCAACCAAACCCTGAAGTAGACGCAGAAAGACGATCTCCATCAGATCCTGACTGACTCCGCAAAGCCCGGAAACCACGACAAAGCCGCCGAGACTGGCCAAGAGTAACTGGCGCCGTCCAAATCGCGCCGCCAGAAATCCGGTCAACGGCGTGGAAATGGCTGCCGCGACCAGATAACTGGTCACTATCCAGCTAATCTGGGAGGTGTTGGCAGACAGGCTCCCGGCCATATAGGGCAGAGCCACGCTGACGATAGTAATGTCCAGCACCTGCATGACGGTGGCCGCCAGCAGCGCCACACTGAGCCAGAATCGATAATGCGGCGAAGCCGATGCGTCCTGCGCTACGGCGTTGCCTTTTGCTGGAGAAATGTTGGTTGACATGCACGCATGCTACCAATCGCGTTGCGGTCAATGTTTCATTTGTTAGTGAACAAACTCCCGCTCTTCTCGAACTGTATGGCCCCGATGACAACGGGCCACCAGTCTTCCGGATTCAGTATTCAGTATTTCCAAACGCTCTACCGGGATCATTTCTGGAAACAGGCTTATCGGTGCTCCGAGACTTCCATCGCAAGGCATCGATGGCATCCTACAGCAGATCATCGCGCACGCTGTTTAACAAGCACACATTGATTCGTTCTTATTATCGTTACTTCACCCCAACAACTTCGCCAAATCCTCTGCCCTTAAATGCGTATACCGTTTCAACATTTGCAAAGTTTTGTGCCCGGTAATAGCTGAAACTTGCATGGGATTCAGGCCCTTTTCAAAGAATCGACTGGTGGCTTCGTGGCGGAGATCGTGGAACCGCAAGTCCACGATGCCCGCACGTTTACAGGCACGATCAAAAGCCTGTTTCATCGCTTCATAAGTCATACCGAAAACGCGTCCATCCAAAGTGCGAGGCAGTGCTTCCAGCGTAGAGGCTGCGCGGTTAGATAAGGGTACGGTCCGCGCCTCACCGTTCTTAGTTTTGGGCAAGTGCGCTGTGCGCTTTTTTAGATCCACATTTTCCCACAACAGCCCGAGATTAACGTGTACTTGTAAATGCTTGCCGTGGGCATCCAATGTCCCGGACGGGTCCTGCTTCCAAGTTTCCACAATCTCCCCGGCGCGCATGGCCGTCTCTATTGCAAATAGGACTACGGGGTGCAGCCAAGGGTTACGGGCATCCGCGCAGGCTGTCAGTAATCGTGTTTCTTCATCATCTACTAACCGCCTATTCCGCGCGGCGGGTAGAGCGGGCTTTTTTACCATCAAAGTGGGAATGCCACCGGGTAGGGCGATACCCCATTCCTGCGCGCCCTGCTTCAGGGCTCTCTGCAGCAATCCCAATTCATGTTTGACGGACTGGGGACCGACACTCTTGAGTCGTTCATCGCGATAATTCGCAATCAGCGAGGACGTGAGTGCAGCCAAAGAGTATTGCCCAAGCCCTGCTTTTAGATGCTTCACTCTGGAAATTTCACGATGCCCACCCTTCTGGATAGGTAAGGTTTCTCGGGCGTATCGGTCCATCAACGTGTTTACCGTCGTGCGTTCAGATTCTGCGCGCGGTTGAAACACCCCTCGATCCATTTCGTTTTCTATCTGGCGTGCCCAACGCTCAGCATCTCGCTTTGTGCGAAACGTTTTTGTTTGGCTGGGGTGCCCGCGTTTTCGAACGATCGCTTGGTACCCGATTGTCACAGAATTGTTGTTTTCGTCCAGCCCTTTTCTTGCAGTGATCGTCGCCATGCTAGCACCCGTTCTCAGCCTTTGTCTCGCGAGTTAGTGCAGCATAATTGCAGCATAAAATCAATTTGACCGGAAATTCTGTGAGTGAATCATTGTAACTTGTTGTTTTATATGGTGGGAACGGCGGGATTCGAACCCGCGACCCACGGCTTAAAAGGCCGCTGCTCTACCGACTGAGCTACGTTCCCCGATGACGGGACCTGACGCTAGGAAAGCGCCAAGGCCGCGTATTATCAGGTTCTGAAGCTCTGGGGTCAAGGTCCAAATTAAGAACGTTCGGCATAAACGCTCTGAGGCATCACTCCGCAATCTAAATATGCTTATCCGTATCTAGGGCAAAGTGCCCCGAGAACTCCGCATGATCGAGGACATGCCCCAGCGGGTGAAGCTCACGCGCTCGAGGGTCAGCGGCAGGCGGCGGACCGAGTTGGTCGGCATCATGACCGGGGGTGCGCAGACGCGCTTTGATCGTATTCCAGTCAGCACCCTCCGCCAACTCCAAGCGGGGCAAGTCCGTGGCCAGCAGTAAAAAATCATAATGCTGCAACTGATGGTTGGCCGCCGCCGCAGGAGGACGATAGGCGAGCGTTCCAAAATCATTACGCCCGACCTTGCACCCATCAGGCAACGGCCCCCCTTCATGAATTCCCTCCGCACCTAGCCTCAAATCGTACAGAAGCCATTGCACTTTGTGATCCGCATCCGCCTCGCGATGCTCCATCAGCAACACCAGACTTTGGGTCGCTTCTGGCAAATGCTGCCAGAAAATAGAAGGCGTGATACCTTCACCGGAATCGGTGAATCTCCGGGGAATCCAATCACCAGGATCAATGCTGGTACTGAATACTTTCATTTCTGCAGTCATCTCAGCCTCCTCACTCAAGTGCGGGCTTTTGACTAAAAAACGGCGTCTGCAGACGCCGTTGCCTGACCCGCAAGAAAACGTTCACGTCCTCTAAGGGTAGCAGAAGATTTCTAAATCGGAGGGACTTAGAGCAGCTCCAGACCCATCAGATCATCCCAAGTTTCACGACGACGAATGAGACGGTGCTGGTGGCCACTGATTAACACTTCGGGAGGGCGAGGACGGGTGTTGTAATGACTGCTCATGGCAAAACCATAAGCACCCGCACTCATAACGGCGAGCACATCGCCGGCCTGCGCATGGACGGGCCGATCTTTGGCCAGAAAATCGCCACTTTCACAAACCGGCCCAACCACGTCCATGATCGGACCGGGCTGATGGTGCTCCTGCAGGGGAAGAATATCGTGCCAGGCTCCGTAGAGGGCGGGGCGCAACAAATCATTCATAGCAGCATCCACCACGCAGAACTGCTTACTACCATTATCCTTGAGATACTCGACTTTGGTCAGTAGTACACCGGCATTACCCACTAAGGCACGACCCAGTTCCACCGCTCGTCGCACCGGCAAGCCTTGCAGGGCTTGATCGAGAATGTATGCGTAGTCGGCAGGATGCGGCGGGGTTTCATCGTGGTAGCGAATACCGACACCGCCACCCAGATCCAGATGCTCCAAAATCAGGCCATGAGCCGCCAGATCCTCGTAGAGCGCGCGCACCCGAAGCGCCGCTTCACCGAGGGGCGCGAGGTCCAGCAACTGCGAACCAATGTGGCAGGCGATGCCCTTGAGCTCCAGAGCGGGGTGTTGCGCGGCCTGCAAATACAGGGCGCGAGCCTCATCCATGGGGATTCCAAACTTGCTTTCTTTGAGGCCGGTGGCGATATAGCGATGCGTACCGGGGTCCACGTCTGGATTCACGCGCAGAGCAATCGGCGCGCGTATCTGCAAATCAGCAGCTATATTGGCAATGCGCCATAATTCGGCCGCAGACTCTACATTGAGGCAGAAAATTCCGGCCAGCAAAGCGGCGCGAATTTCGGCGCTGGATTTGCCCACTCCCGAAAAAACCGTCTTACCCAGATCTCCCCCTGCGCGCCGCACTCTTTCCAGCTCGCCCCCGGATACAATGTCAAAGCCAGCCCCCAGCTCCGCAAAAATGCGCAGAATACTCAGGTTGCTGTTGGCTTTTACGGCGTAGCAGACATCCGTATGGTCGCCCAAGGCAGCGCTAAAGGAATGATAACGCTCGCGCAGTGCCGCTTCGGAATACACATAGCAGGGCGTGCCATAATGCGCAGCAATCTGATCCAAGGATAGATTTTCGCCATGCAGGACGCCGTTCTGATAATGAAAGGAGTTCATGATTTCGCGCCATCCTGATCGGGGACAGCGATAGCCGCACTTTGTGTTGGCGCAACCACTGCAGGCTTCACTGGATGCGCGGCGGGTAGGGTGAGCGCGGTCTTACGCCCGCATCCACCCAGAGCCAGCACCAGCATGAGACCCCATAACCACGGCTGTAGATTTCTCATGAGCCCTCCTGCTCCAGACGCGATCGAGCTCGAGCAATGGCTGCACGCACTTGGCGAGGTGCCGTACCACCGAGATGATCGCGAGCCGCTAGAGAACCCTCCAAAGTCAGCACGGCGAAGACGTCTTCCGCAATCATTGGTGACAGTGCCTGCAAATCCGCTAGAGGCATGGCCTCCAGACCGATGTGGCGGTCCTGAGCCATCCGCACGGCGCGTCCCACCACCGCATGCGCATCCCGGAAAGGCAACCCCTTACGCACCAGATAGTCGGCCAGATCCGTAGCTGTGGCATACCCGCGCTCAGCTTGCGCCCGCATCACGGCGGGCCGGGTCTGCAGACCGGGCAACATCCGTCCCATGATTTCGAGGCTGGCACGGACCTGATCAAGGGCGTCAAAAAAGGTTTCCTTGTCTTCCTGATTATCACGGTTGTAGGTGAGGGGCTGACCCTTCATCAGTACCAACATCGCCACCAAATCGCCCACTACCCGACCGCTTTTACCGCGAATGATCTCTGCCACATCGGGATTTTTCTTTTGCGGCATGATGCTGGAACCGGTACAGAAGCTATCTGGCAGATCAATGAAGCCGAAAGGCGCGGACATCCACAAAATCAGCTCTTCACAAAGACGCGATAAATGCACCGCGATCATCGCCAGATCAGACAGCACTTCCATGACAAAATCCCGGTCGGATACGGCATCCAGACTGTTTTCGGCAACCGCCTCAAAACCCAGTTGCCGCGCCACGTCCCAACGGTCAATCGGGAAGGTCGTACCCGCCAGCGCGGCCGCACCCAGAGGTAACACGTTTACGCGGCGACGCGCATCTTGCAGGCGCTGGGCATCACGATGAAACATTTCTACATACGCCATACAGTGATGACCAAAGCTCACCGGCTGGGCGACCTGCATGTGCGTCAATCCCGGAAGAATGGTGTCTGCTTCGCGTTCAGCCAGGTCGATAAATACGGCTTGCAGATGCTGCAACGCGGAAACTAGATCGTCCAAGCAGGTCCGCGTGTACAGGCGCAGATCGGTCGCTACCTGATCATTGCGGGAGCGGCCAGTATGCAGCTTTTTGCCGGCATCGCCGATAATTTCAGTGAGGCGAGATTCAACGTGCATGTGAATATCTTCGAGGCTATCCACAAAAGCCAGACGGTTATCCACAATCTCCTGCCGGACCTGTTCCAGACCCCGGACGATGGCTTCTACCTCTGCCTCAGTCAGTACGCCGACTCGTCCCAGCATTCGGGCGTGCGCCTCGGAACCGCGAATGTCTTCTGCGTAAAGACGGCGATCCACCTGGATAGACGCCGTAAAAGCTTCTACCAAACTGTCCGTACCCGCTGCGAAGCGCCCACCCCACATTTTTTCACTCATGCCCACACCTCCTGTCTGCCCGCGACTATAACGAAAAGAGGCGCAGTTTCGCCAGTATTCCGGGGCGTGTCGCGGTACATATTTTGGTAAACTCCGCCGTGAGTTGCTACATTTAGGAGAGAGACAACCAAGAGGAACCTGCACCATGAACACCGAAGAACCATCCCATGTTGGGCGTTGGCTAATTCTGGTAATTTTTCTGCTGATCGTAGCGATAGTGGGTTTTTTCTGGTGGCAGAATCAACAAACACGCCTCCATGCGCAGAAAGCCGAAACCGCAGCGGCGGCAGTGCAACTGGCAGCGCCAACCATTTCTACGGTGTCAGTGGCCAATTTTCCGGTAGGTAAGGCCATTTCTCAAAAGGGCTCGCTGCAAGGCCGCATCAGTGGGCGCTGCGGCAACATCGCCTGGAACAACCTCAGCCCTAGCGAAGAAGCCAACTTGCGCAAACTCTGTCCGGCAGCGGCCGCCGCGCACTCCTGATTCTCAACGGGGTTGTTTGATGGGCAAAATCAACTCCGTAACTAGGCCGCCATCAGGTGCATTCGCCAGTCGCAGTTGGCCGTTGTGATAGGCCATGACTCTTTCGACAATCGCCAAGCCCAAGCCGATACCTCCACCTTTTCCGGCTTGAGCAAATGGCGCTCGGACATGGTTCAGTTCCGCTTCCGGGATTCCGGGGCCATGATCGCGAACCCGAATCACCACCTGATCGCCAGATTTTTCGGCGCTGACGTCGATGGGTCCTTGACCATGAGCTTGAGCGTTATCGATCAGATTCTGAATAGCACGAGCCAATCCCACTTCCTGGATGCGCAATTTCGGAAGGGGAGCCGCCGAAATACGCCAGCGCACATCCGCCTGCTGGCGCAAAATCAGATGTTGCAACCAGACGCCAAGATCTACTTCCAACAATAATTCGCGCTCACCGCTGCGCGCGTAGTCCATAAACTGGTGAATAACCTTGTCCATTTCCTGAATGTTTTCAATAATCTCTTGACGGGTTTCTTCTTCTGCCGGTAAAAATTCGGCGCTGAGACGCATCCGGGTGAGGGGCGTGCGCAGGTCATGGGACACGCCCACCAGAACCATTTCCCGCTCTCGCCACATGCGGTGCAAATCCCGCAGGGTTTGATTAAAACGTTCGGCGAGACGACGTAAATCCGTGGGACCAGCTTCGGGTAAATCCGTGGGCGCCTCTCCGCTTCGTAAATGATCGACGCTCTGCATCAACCGGGTCAAAGGACGGGTCACTTGGCGCACCATCAAATAAGCACCAAACCAGGATAAAAACAAAAGCGCTGCAAATTTGAACCACGGTAAGGGTAATCCACCGGGGCGCGGCATCGGCATAGCGAGGGCTAGCGGAGCATCTGGGCGCGTTTGTAGCCAGAGCATCCCCGTGTGTTCGTCCATGCGCAGTAAAGCATCAGGCCAGCCCATTCGTCGCAACTGCTGCAGAGCGTTGGCGAGTGGTGGTAGCGTCGGGCTGTGACCGCGTATTTGTGCGCTGGGTACCACGCTCAGCCCCTGTCGGCTCAAGATGGGCTGAATCGCCGCTCTTTGCGCTGGATTCAGAGTTTCACTCAAAGTCAAAATCTGTGCCCAGTTCTGGGCCAGATGCTCTGCTTGGGGATTAGCCTGATAAATATTAAAAAACCAGTAGACCGCCAATTGACTGAGCAGCAGCAAGCCCGCGATGATCAAAAACATCCGGGTAAACAGGGTGTCCGGCCAGCGGATACGAAATTTATTCATGGTCGCCTCAATACAGACTTTTTGACGAGGACATTCTGAACCGACGCAGAACGATGTCGGAGAAGCACCCTCCGTGCATAGTGCAAAATGCCCTCGTCAAAAAGTAGGGTCACTATCTTCTTTACGCGTTTTCTGGCGCCGTGTTGCCGCCATCGGGAACCATAACGTAACCGCGACCCCAGACGGTTTGTATATATCGCGGATCACCCGGATCTACTTCGATAAGACGTCGTAAGCGGGAAATAAATACATCCACACCGCGTGTCCCCGCCGTTACTTCTTCGCTGCCATGGCTCATAGCCAACAATCGGTCACGAGACAAAGGCTGCCAAGGATGACTGGCCAAGGCGTGTAAAATAGAAAATTCACTATCCGTCAGAGAAATTTTTTCTGTTCCCCGCCACAAACTTCGGCTATCCAGCGCGAGCCGGAAAGGACCGAATTCAATGGCGCCCGGCGTCGGATCAACCGTCCGAACATCCTGACTACGGCGCAACACCGCCCGTATTCGAGCAGTCAGTTCTCGAGGCTCAAAAGGCTTGGGCAGATAATCATCCGCACCCACATCCAACCCCTCCACCCGGTCACTAAGATCGCCGCGTGCGGTGAGCATAATAATGGGTAAATGCGGCTCCTGCTCGCGCAGGCGCCGACATATGCTGAAACCGTCTTCACCCGGCATCATGACATCCAGCAGGAGCAAGTCGTAATACTCCCGCTCCAGATGGCGATCCATCTGCACACCGGATGCTACGGCATGAACGGCAAAATCCTGCCCTTCCAGATAACGCACCAACATGGTGCGTAAGCGTGGATCGTCATCAACCAGCAGAATCTTGCCGCTCTCCGCCATTTATTTGCCCCAATGACCGCGTTTGTGGCCCATGTCCTGATACATCTTGGTGACCTGTTGCCATTGCACCGGCGTCAGGATTTTGTGTAGATAGGTCACCTGCTGAATTCCGCGATCCAACATCCTATCGTGGTCTTTCAGAACCGCCGCTTTCAAAGGCGCGATGGTGGCATCCGATGCGCCATTTAACAAAGCATTGCGCAGTGCCGTATTGTGAGCCTGCATATTATGGCGCCAGGTGGGAAAATCTTTCTGCTGGGCATTCCGCCAGTTTTTCAGGTCGGTTTCCTGGGCTGAGGTCAGTTTCAGATCCACCGCATGCCGCCAAACGATGGGCATCAGCATCGGAACAGGCGCATTCTGCATCCATCCCCCTTTGTGCATTGGCCCATGTCCCCAGCCCTGCGGTCCTGGATGCCCTTGCATCATTCCCGGACCCATCGGCCCGTTACCGTTCATGGGTGCTTCGGCCGCAAACGCGGGAACGGCAGCCACCGCAAAAGCCGTTATGACCAAACCAGAGATTACTTGCTTGACTGTTGACATTTCATTAGCTCCTCATCGCTCATGGGAAAGGTCTATCCTTTCCGTGGAGGACAAGTTAGCCCCCAGCTCCAGCCAATGCCAGTGAAAAAGTGTCAACAATTGTGAATAAGCCGTTAAGGATATTCACACTTTGCAACACTTTGCTCACATAGAACGCTTCCTTCGTGGAGGATCTTATCGGAGAATGCAGGCTCCACTGCCAAGGAGCCTAAGCGTGCCCCAAAAAGTATTTTTAGCGGCTTCCTGCGCCTTGTTAACATTGACTTTATGGACCCCGGCAGAAGCAAGCGTCGGTACTTGGCTGGCGGACCCCCTAAATACGGACAGCGGTATCAATACCCAGGCTGGACAGCCGTGGACACTATCGCCCACCTTGCCAGCCCTGCCAAAGGTTCAGTCCCTGAGCTCGGCCGATCAAAACCGCGTCTGGACGCTGCCACAACTGACTGCTTTTGCCCTGGCGCATAATCCCCAGACGGCGGCCGCTTGGGATGCCTTGCGCGCGCAAGCGGCCAGTGTGGGCATGGCCGAAAGCGCCTGGCTGCCTTCCCTGAGTCTCAATACCACCGCCTCCCGCCGTCAATCGGCTTCGACGGCGGGTTTTACGGTGCCTGCGCGCAACAGCGTCAATCCTAACCTGACCTTGAGTTATACACTTTGGGATTTTGGCCTGCGCTCCGCCAAGGTAGATGCCGCAAAAGCCCAAGAATGGGTAGCTGGATTCACACAAAACCAGAGTATTCAGACGGTGGCGTTTAATGTTTCTCAGGCCTACTACCAACTTCTTGGCAACCAGTCTTTGCTTGTCGCCGATGAAAAAACCGTGGCCGAAAACCAAAAAAACCTCGAAGCGGCTGAAGTATTGCATCGCGCTGGACAGGCGACCATTGGGGCACTCTATCAAGCGCGCGCGGCCATGGCTCAAGCCCAGTCCACCCTCGCTGCACAGCAGCAAACAGTACGAAGCAGCGCGGGGGCGCTGGCCAGCACACTAGGTCTCCGCCCAGACACCCTCCTTAAAATCAAAGTGCTCCCCCTGAATGAACAACCGCCACAACTACACCAAGCAGCGGCAACCCTCATGCACTCTGCACTGAGCGCCAACCCAACACTACAAGAGGCGCGCGCGCAAGTTGCGGTCGCCCAAGCCAACGTGCGCAGCGCCGAGGCCAGCGGTCTACCCACTCTCGGTGTCAGTAGCTCTTACGGCTATTTATTTCAGGGTGGATTTAGACCCGGCGACACTTGGACTGTCGGCTTTACCCTAACCGTCCCTCTGTTTACTGGCTTCAATACGCACTATCAGATTCGCCAGAACGAGGCTTTGCGCGATCAGGCCGAGTCCAATCTTGCCGCCAGTCGTAATAGTACCGAATCCACGATATGGCAGGACTATCATAGTTTTCAGGGCGCTACAGCGGCCTGGCCCGGTGCGCATAGTGGTCTGGAGAACGCCGAAAAGGCGCTCGAAGTCGTGCAGGCGCAGTATCGGGTGGGACAAGCCACCATACAAGATGTGCTGCTCGCTGAATCCACTTTGGCTCAAGCACGTTACACCCTCATTCAGAATCTGGTCAGCAGCTATGTCGCTCTGGCACAACTCAGCCAAGCGGTAGGCATGCCTTTGGGAGAACAAACACCGTGATCCGTTTTCCGTTTATCTTCGTGTTGACAGCCGCCACCCTAACCTTGACCTTAAGTGGCTGCCAGAAAACCAGCAAACATACCATGCCGCCGCTTAAAGTCAGTCTGATTAGCGCCAGCACGCGCTCAATGACGCATTACGAAGGTTTTCTGGGCACCGTGACCCCACTGCAAACCGTAACCGTCATCCCCCAGACTTCAGGATTACTGCAGAGTGTGCAATTCACCCCTGGTGCCATAGTGCGCAAGGGACAGACCTTGTTCACCATAGACCCCGCCCAGATGCAGTCCTCGGCCGCCCAGTCGCGGGCTAAGCTCATTGCGGATCAGGCTACCGCCCGTTACAACCGTAACCTCGCAGAGCAGGACCGGCCTCTTGCCGAAAAGGATTTCATTACCCGCCAGAGTTATGACCAAGTGATTTCTCAGGCGCAGGCGGCAGAAGCTCAAGTGGCCGCAGATCAGGCCGCGTTACAACAAGCGCAGATCAATTTGTCCTACACTCGCATTGTCGCACCCATCAGTGGTCGGATTGGACTGGCGCTGGTCAAGGCCGGCAACTTGGTGGTGGCCAACCAGACCCAGCTCACAACCATTAACCAAATTGCTCCCATTACCGTGAATTTCAGCATTCCGCAAAATCTTTTGAATGCCGCACGAAAGGCACAACAACAGAACACCACCATTCCCATCCAAAACGAACAAGGGGGAACCCGCCTCGCTCAGGCCAAACTGACCTTTATTGACAACACCGTGAGCACGGGCACGGCGACTGTGAACCTGCAAGCCACGGTACCCAATACCCATTCAAGTCTTTGGCCGGGGCAGTATGTGCAAGTGCAAATGCCGGTACAGCAAATCAATAACGCGACTATTTTACCCGTAGGCGCCGTACAGCAAGGAAGTTCCGGGCCTTTTGTTTACACCGTAAAGCAAAACAAAGCCGCGAACCTACCCGTGCAGGTTCTTTGGGAAAGCGGTTCTGACGCCGTCATTGCCGGCCTGCAACCAAAAACATCCGTCATATTTCCCTTGCCCGCCCGCCTGTATCCCGGCGCACCGGTCAGCCTCGCGGGTACCGAAAATGGCGGGACGCAGCACCGGAGTAAAGCCTCGTGAACTTCTCGGCGATATTCATCCGCCGTCCGGTAATGACGGTCATCTTCATTCTGGGTCTGGTCTTTTACGGGATTTTTGCTTTTACCCATCTCCCGGTTGCTTTACTGCCCAGCGTCGATTTTCCCACCGTCATGGTTTCCGCGAGCCTGCCGGGGGCCAGCCCACAAACCATGGCCAGTGCCGTTGCTACGCCCCTCGAAAAACAGTTTTCCTCAATTCCTGGACTCTCGTCGATGAGCTCGGTGAACAACCAAGGCTCATCGCGCATCATTTTGCAGTTTGACCTCAGCCAGAATATTGATGTCGCCACCCAAAATGTCGAAAACGCCGTCACCCAAGCCAGCCATCTTTTGCCACCGGGTATGCCGAGCCTGCCCTTCGTCAAACAACTGAATCCTTCGGCAGCGCCCATCGAGTTCATCGCCTTGGCAGCGCCGAACATGCCGATCTATCAGCTCAATCAATACGCGGTGGATAAAATCGTTCCCGCCATATCGGGTATTCCCGGCGTAGCCCAGGTGCAAATATTTGGGGAACAAAATTATGCCGTGCGCATTCATGCCAACCCCTTCGCCATGCAGTCTCATGGGATATCCCTACAGGCGCTTAGTGCGGCAGTAACCAGTCACAATGTGAACCTGCCTCAAGGAACCGTTCTCGGCGCGGTACGCAACTATGCCGTCAACGTGCATGGACAACTCCAAGATGCACAATCCTTTGCGAACATGCCCATTACTTTTGCGAATGGTGCGGTCATCCCCCTTGCCGATATTGCGACGGTGCGCAATGGCGTCGATAACGATCAAATCGCCAGTTGGATTGGCAATCAACGCGCCCTGATTCTGGCCGTGGTGCGCCAGCCCGATGCCGATACGGTTGCCATCTCTGACGCCATTGGCAAACGTTTACCCCTGCTCAGCGCCAGCCTGCCCGGCGGGGCGCATATGACGGTGGTCTACGACAAGGCGGACTATATTCGTTCCGCCGTAGAAGAAGTCGAAATCACGCTGGTATTAGCCTCGCTGCTGGTGGCCGGAGTGCTGTGGCTATTTCTGCGACGCGGCAGTCCGACCTTAATCGGTGCTCTGGCTATTCCCACTTCGATTCTCGGCACTTTTGCCGTTATCTACGAACTCGGTTACACCCTGAATACCCTGACCCTGCTGGCGTTGACTCTCGCCGTCGGCTTTGTGGTGGATGACGCAGTGGTGATGCTTGAGAACATCGCCCGGCATGAAGAAAACGGCGAGGAACCCTATCAGGCCGCGATTACCGGTAGCCGCGAAATCGGCTTTACCGTAATGTCGATGACTTTATCTCTGGCCGTCGTATTTTTACCTTTTCTGGTCATGGGTGGCATCATCGGACGCCTGTTCCGCGAGTTCGGCGTAACCATTGCCGTTGTCATACTGCTCTCGGGACTGGTATCGCTGACTTTGACACCCATGCTCTGCGCGCGCTATCTGCGCGTAAAACATCAGGAGCAGAGTCATTTTGAGCGCGGATTCCTACGCCTACGGGACTGGTATGGCCGCAGCCTGCGCAGCACCCTAAACCATCGCGGCTGGGTTTACCTGAGCGCCTTACTCAGCCTGCTGGCCATGATCGGTCTTTTTATTCTCTTACCCAAAGGCTTCATTCCCACTGAAGACAGCGGCATGATTATGGGTAATCTGGAATATCCACAGGGTATTTCCTTTAATCAACTTAAGACCACGCAACAACAAATCGCCGCCGCAGTCGGACATAACAAAGCAGTACAAGCTGTCATGTCTAGCGCCGGACAAGGCGCTGGCGCCTTTGGCTCCGCGAATACCGGTCGTCTCATCATCCGTCTTAAACCTCTAGGACAAAGAGCTTCCGGGACGCAGGTTATCGCCGAACTGCGCCGCACCGTCAGCCACTTCAATGGGGTTGAAGCCAGCTTCCAGTTGCCGCCGGCCATTCAGATGGGACCTGTGTCGTCACAGTCTAACTATCAGTACATCCTGCAAAGTGAAGACCAGAGCAGCCTCGACGCGACCATACCCGAACTGGTTTCAGCGCTCCGCAAAGTCCCCGGCCTGCAAGCGGTCAATAGTGACTTGCAACTGGCTAATCCTGAAATTGAGGTGCATATTCTTCATCAACGCGCGCAAGCTTTGGGGGTAACGCCTCAGATCATCGAACAAGCGCTGAATTTTGCCTTTGGCGGCACCCAGGTCGGCACCATCTATGCCTCAACTAATCAATACGACGTCATTCTCGACCTAGAAAGAAAGTTTCAGGAAAATCTCGGCGCGCTTTCTGCGATTACCGTACCCGGTAGTGCTGGACTGGTGCCCCTCGCCGCGATCGCGCATTTTGCTTATGGCGTGGGGCCGCTCAGTATCAGTCACTACAACGGCATTCCCAGCGTGACGATTTCTTTCAATCTGGCTGCGGGTGTTTCTTTGGGGGATGCTACAGCAAAAGTAGAACAAGTCGCGGCGAAAATATTACCCGCCAATGTTCAGGGTGAATTTGGCGGCACGGCAGCCGCCTTTACCCAATCAACCGGAAGTCTGCCCACGTTATTGCTCGCCACTATCGCTCTGATTTATGCGATTCTCGCCATCCTCTACGAAGATTTCATCCATCCATTAACGATTTTGACCGCCTTACCCCTTGCGGGCTTCGGGGCTTTGCTGGCTTTGTGGATATTTCATCAGGAACTGGATCTTTTCAGTTTTGTCGGCATTATCATGCTGGTCGGGTTGGTCAAGAAAAACGGCATTATTATGGTAGATTTCGCCATCCATCGCCGACGCGAAGGCGCCAGTGCCGTAGATGCCATGGTGGATGCCTGTGTCACCCGCTTTCGTCCCATCATGATGACCAATCTCGCAGCAGTACTAGGGATTCTGCCTATCGCCATCGGTATTGGTGCGGGTGCAGAATCGCGCGTACCGCTGGGGGTAGCCGTCGCGGGTGGTATCATTGTTTCACAGTTTTTGACCCTTTATATCACCCCAGCTTTTTACGTCCTGTTTGAAAACTGGAAAACCCGGTGGCGAAGCCGACTCCAGCCTACTCCACATGCTGAAATGGCCCAGCGCGAGAATCGTTAACCAACAGATTTCGCCTAACACCGCCCGGCCTCTGGACGGAGAACCCGAAAATTCTGCAATATCACCTCATTGTGATATATAGCGAACAAGGTTCCCCATCTCAGAGAGTCCAATATGCCCGCAAAAATTCTGTTGTTATTGTTTATCGCCAGCCTAGCCGGTTGCGCGACGGTATCCACGTCCAATTCATCCGGTAACGCAGCCAGTGCCGCTACCCAAAGTGCTGCCATTGCACAACGCAACGCGCAAAGTGCGGAACAAAAAATGGCGGCTGTTGCCGCTCAGCGCGCTGCAGCCGAACGACAATTCTGCCCCAACTGGCAGCAAGCACTAGATCGAGCACGCAAAAATGCCATCGGCTGCGCGCGCATGCCCATCAGTGCCCAAGCCATTTGCTGGCAAGCCGTTTCGCAATGGGCCAACGAAGAAAGTCAGTATTTTAATGCACTGCGTCCTCTATTTTCTGATGGAGCGTATGCGGCGCCCACTGCACATGCCAAACGTTTTTTTGATTCCGCCCAAAGCTGGGCGATCACTTGCCAAAATGGAATTGCAGCCTGCACACAAGCTTCTGGGCACCAGCAAATGAATCAGGAAAAAAACCGAGTCAATCAATTCTGCACCCATTAATCAAAAAAATTACAATGCGTTCCGAAAATAACACTTCTATTCTTCTTTAAAGAAACACTTTATTATGCGAGGTGACGGAAAAATCCGCCATTACAATCAGCTAGAACGAATATGATCCGCTCCAAAGCGGCCATCCTAAAAGGGAGAACATATATGGTTAAAGACTTTATAAAGGACTTCAAAGTTTTTCTACAGCGTGGCAACGTTATCGATCTCGCCGTGGCTTTTGTCATTGGTACCGCATTTTCCGCGATTGTCACCGCACTGGTCAGCAACGTCATTATGCCGCCCATCGGCCTTCTTCTCGACAAGGTCGATTTTTCCAACCTCTACATCATCCTCAAAGAAGGCACTACGCCCGGACCTTATTTGACACTGGAGGCAGCCAAAAAGGCGGGCGCGGTCACGCTGAATTACGGTCTATTTATAATGTCCCTCATCAGCTTTTTTATTATCGCTCTGGTAATATTTTCGATCGTGCGCGTCATCAATAAACTGTACCCGAAACCCGCAGCACCCGTGGCTACTAAAACTTGCCCTTATTGTGCTTCGAGCATTCCCTTAGTGGCTACGCGCTGCCCCAATTGCACCTCACAACTCGAATCCTGATCGTCAGCACACTTCCTTGAAGCCGGCATTGTCCCGGCTTCGCCTTCATCAGACACTTCAAGTATCCTCAGCCCTTATCCTCAACTTTCTGGAACGAGCCTGTGCTTGGAGAACAAATTCTATATTTTCTGGTTGGCCTGCTAATTGGTCTAATCGTTATGGGTTGGCTTGGTCGCCACTGGCTGCGTCAACAACAAGAAAGTGCCCAAACGCTTAGCGCTGCCCAGAATCAAACCATTACGACTTTGCGAACACAAATTCAGGAGCAGCAGGAACGTGTTCTGAAAGAAAGCGAAAGCCGGGTACGCGCCGAAACGGAAAACCAGCGAATCCCTGAAATAGAAAATGCACTCGTGATCGCCAACGAGGAAATCAATCGCTTACGGACCGAACGCGGGCTCTTGCACGCGCAGCAAGCCGAACTGAACGAACGTCTGGAGCAGGAGCGTTTGCGTAATATCGAAAAGCTGACGCTCCTAGAGGATACCCGACAACGCCTGAGCGAGACTTTTCAGGCTTTATCTGCGGATGCACTGCGGCGTAATAATCAATCTTTTCTGGAGCTGGCTCGGGAAAATCTCGAACGTTTTCAAGAAAACGCCAAAACCGACTGGGATGGACGGCAAAAAGCCGTAGATCAGCTCGTGGGGCCCATTCGTGAGTCCCTCGAAAAGGTCGGAACACGCATAGACGCCATGGAAAAAACCCGAATTGACGCCTACGGCGCGCTGAACGAGCAGCTCAGGGGTCTTGTACAAGACCACCTACCACGCTTGCATCAAGAAACTGCCGCACTGGTAAAAGCCTTACGTCAACCCGCCGCACGGGGGCGCTGGGGAGAAATACAGCTTAAGCGCGTCGTCGAAATGGCCGGTATGCTCGCGTATTGTGATTTTTCGGAACAGGAAACCGTCCATACGGATGCGGGTCAACAACGTCCAGATCTTGTGGTTCGCCTGCCCGGTGGCAAACAACTCGTTGTCGATGCCAAGGCACCCCTCAATGCCTATCTGGAAGCCATGGAAACCGATGACGAACAGAAGCGGCAAGGCTTTTTGCACAAACACGCTCAAGAACTGCGCACGCACATGGCGCAACTCAGCAAAAAATCCTATTGGGAACAATTTCAACCCACTCCGGAATTTGTCGTACTTTTTGTACCTGGTGAGGTATTTTTTAGCGCGGCCTTGCAGGCGGACCCCGCCCTAATTGAATTCGGCGTTGAGCAAAAGGTTATCGTCGCCAGTCCTACCACGCTCATCGCGCTGCTCCGCGCCGTATCCTACGGCTGGCGACAGGAGTCTCTGGCGGAAAATGCGCGCGCCATCAGCGAACTCGGTAAGGAACTCTATGATCGCCTGCATACCCTAGCCGGGCATTGGAGCAAAGTCGGGAAAAATTTGACCCAAGCCGTTGACGCCTACAACAAAGCCACGGGCTCTCTGGAAGGGCGCGTCCTCAGTTCTGCCCGAAAATTTCGCGATCTCAAGGCTACCGCAGAGGACCGCGAACTTCCGGCACTGGACCCGATAGAATTAAGTCCGCGTCTCCTGCAAGCGGAAGAACTCATCGGTAATAACAGCGCCGATGTATCTGCGCGCCCTGGTGCAACAGCAAAGGATTAGACGGAACTAGCCCCCGCAGCATGAGGCTCTTTACGCTGTGCCTGTACCAGCGCCAGCGGTAAGCTGAAAGTCACTTTTTCCTCAACTCCCGGCGTTTCCTGTGGTATTTTCGCGCCCCAATCCTGCAGCGTGTTGATGATGCCTTGGACCAGACTTTCCGGAGCTGAAGCCCCGGCACTAATGCCAATTTTTTCGACCCCTGCGAACCACTCCCGGCGTAGTTGCGAGGCATCTTCAATGAGGTACGTCGGCGTATCCAAACGAACCCCTAGCTCCGCCAGCCGGCTGGAATTAGAACTGTTGGGCGCACCCACCACCAGCAGAATATCCACCTCGGGGGCTAAGGTCTTGATCGCATCCTGACGATTTTGTGTGGCGTAGCAAATATCATCTTTCTTGGGCCCTTGAATGAGCGGAAAGCGCGCGCGCAAGGCCTGAATCACTTCTGCCGTATCATCCATACTGAGGGTGGTTTGCGTGATATATGCCAGCTTCTCCGGATTACGCGGTGCTAAGGTCGCCACATCGCTCACATTAGAGACCAGATACATCATGCCCTCTTCAACCTGACCCATGGTGCCCTCAACCTCTGGGTGCCCTGCATGACCAATCAGGACCATCTCCATACCATCACGGCTATATTTTTTGACTTCCATGTGAACTTTGGTGACCAGTGGGCAGGTGGCGTCAAACACACTCAACCCTCGCGACGCAGCATTCTGCCGGACAGCAATAGGCACGCCATGCGCACTGAAAATGACGGTGGCGGCATCCGGCACCTCATCTAGTTCTTCAACAAAAATAGCGCCCCGAGCCCGCAGATCGTCAACCACATGACGATTGTGGACTACCTCATGGCGCACATAAATGGGCGCACCAAAAAGCTCCAGAGCACGATCGACAATTTGTATGGCTCGATTAACACCAGCACAAAAACCACGCGGATTCGCTAATAAGATTTCCATGGCGAGACTCTCTAGAGTGAATCCACCGATGGTCTATCCTGAGGTCTTCCCTGTCAACCATAGTGCAGCAAATCAGGCACCTGAAAATCGCCGCCAACTGTCATCAAACGGTCATAATCAACTGCTAGACTGGCGAAAATCGTTTTTAAACCCTCCAGCATGGAGCCTGAATGATGAAGCCCACGACAACCGCCAGTCCTACGCCATCCCACTCGGACCATGCACTGGCCGCCGACCCACAAATATTAACGAGTAGCGGTGATACCGCGCCCGACCTCAGTCTCCAAGGCATCCAGAATTTTGTGGTGGAGGAAGCCATCACAGCGGCACAGGCCCAGCAATCGGCCATCATCGCCGACTATCTACGTAACCGTCCTGAGACAGAAAATGTCCTAGACGAAGCGATGAGCGTCATCCATTCCGATATCAGTCCTGAAGATCTCGAAAAACTCCATGCCGATCACACCAAACCAATCTCTCCCTATATTGCGGATACCGACGACACTCTCAATCCCAATTGGCGTAGCGGCGGATATCCCTATAAATATCGGATGACCCGCCGGGACTACGAGCAAGAAAAATATGGTCTTCAGGTCGAGCTTCTTAAGCTGCAAGCTTGGGTAAAAGCCACCGGCCAGCGGGTTATTGTAATTTTTGAAGGACGCGACGCCGCAGGCAAGGGCGGCACCATTAAACGCTTCATGGAACATCTTAATCCTCGGGGTGCGCGCGTGGTGGCGCTAGACAAGCCTTCAGAAAAAGAAAAAGGACAGTGGTACTTTCAGCGTTATGTGGAACAACTTCCTACGGCGGGTGAGATGGTTTTTTTCGACCGCTCTTGGTACAACCGCGCCGGGGTTGAGCGGGTCATGGGCTTTTGTAGCGAGGCGGACTATCAGGAATTCATGCGTCAGGTTCCGGAATTCGAGAGGCACCTCATCTATAGCGGCATTCATCTCATTAAACTTTGGTTTTCAGTGACTCGCGATGAACAGCAGCGACGCTTTGAAGAACGAAAAGTACATCCCCTAAAACAGTGGAAGCTATCCCCCATGGACCTCGCTTCCCTAGATCGCTGGGAAGACTACACCCGAGCCAAAGAAACCATGTTTTTTCATACTGACACGGCTTATGCACCTTGGACCGTCGTCAAATCCAATGACAAAAAACGCGCCCGCACCAATGCGCTACGCCATTTGCTCCACATCATCCCCTACGAAAATAAAGACATTCCGGTCATTGGTCAGGTGGATGGTTTGGTAGTCAGCCGCGCTCATGTCATGTACGGCGAAACCAACTCTCAGGAACTGAATCCGTTCATGTCCAACTCAGAATCTGCGTAATTCACCATCAACCCCTGGAGATTTTTGAATGACCAGCGAAACCCTGCATACCACGCACTCTGGTAAAAGTATTCAGCAATACATTGACGAAGTGCCGACATGGCCCGACGGCACCACCCTCAAAGGCACCCCCATGACCGCCATGCAATGGCGTATCTGGAGCTTGGCGGTTGCCGGCAAGTTTTTCGAGGGAATGATTATTTTCATGACCGGTATTGCCCTACCACTTATCGTCCAGGATTTTTCTCTGCAAGCCGCACAAAAAGGGGTCGTGACTGCCGTAGCGCTCTTCGGTATTTTGATTGGTGCCACGATGCTGGGCGGCCTAGCTGATGTATTTGGCCGTAAGCGCATGTTTATTGTTGAAATGGTGCTCTTTGTAGCTTTTCTCATCGGTCTGACGCTAAGCCCGAGCTATATCTGGATGGTCATTTTTCTCTTTGGCATCGGGCTAGCTCTCGGTTGTGACTATCCCACCGCGCATCTGGTGATCTCCGAAGCGGTTCCCAGCAAAGGACGTGGCGGACTGGTACTGGGTGCCTTTGCTTTTCAGGCGGTCGGCGCCATTGTCGGTGCCGGACTCGGCATCATCATCCTTGATGTCTATCCCGAGGTCGACGCTTGGCGCTGGATGTACGCAGCCGCCATTATTCCGGCAATTCTGGTAATTGTGGGTCGCTTTTTCATCACCGATAGTCCACACTGGCTGGCTAGTAAGGGCCGTATCGAAGAAGCGGAGAAAGAAACTAAACGTCTCCTGAAACGCAATCCCCAATACCCCAAAGAAGTGCGTCTGCAGCGGGAACAAGCCCATCATCATCAAAAGCTCAGTCCCGCCGCGCTGTTCACGGACAAAAACCGCCGCGCCACCTTCCTCGCTTCCATCCCTTGGTTTATTCAGGATCTGGGCACTTACGGCATCGGTATTTTTACGCCGGTTATCCTCGCTACAACCCTCGGTTCGGCCAAGGAGGTACATTCCGTTGCGGACCTGGCCCAGAGCGTCATGCTTTCCGCAAAAGGCACTGCGCTGCTTGATGTACTGCTGATTCTCGGCGTCCTTGCAGCCATATTCATGGTGGAAGGCACAGGTCGCATCAAACTCCAGGTTATTGGCTTCATCGGTTGTGCCGTGGATCTGGGTCTGGCAGCCCTCTCCTTGAATCTTCCTGAAGGTGAAAAAACGATTCTCCTTTTCGCGGGCTTCATGCTCTTCAATTTCATGACCAATCTCGGCCCCAACGCGCAGACTTATCTCCTTGCGGGCGAAGTTTTTCCCACCGCTATTCGCGGTTACGGTGCGGGTTTTGCCGCTTCTTTTGCCAAAATCGGCGCAGTGATGACGGCCTTTCTTTTTCCGATTCTTCTGCATACCATCGGCACCCAGATTCTTTTGATCATTCTGGTCGGCACCTCCTTGCTGGGGGCTATACTGACTTGGGTATTCCGTATCGAAACACGCGGCAGCCTAGAAAAAATTGAACAGGCGCGGATTCAGCCGCAAGTCTGAAACTGCATACACGAGGCTCCTCAGCACTGAGCCCCGTCTTACTCGCCGGAAATGCTCGCCAGCATTTCCGGCGAGACTTTTTGAGGTCCATAACCCTCTCTCAAAATAACTACAGGAGTGCGCTCCATTATGCTGATTAATTGCGTGGTTTATAACGACGGCCATAAAGTTGCAGACAGTTTACTGGAGGATATTCCTCAACACCTGCAAGTGCCGGGCAATTTTGTCTGGGTCGCCCTTCAGGATGCCAGCGAAGAAGAGCTACGTCGCATGCAAAAGCAATTTGGCCTGCACGACCTCGCTGTCGAAGACGTGTTCAACGGATTGCAAAGACCAAAAGTTGAGGAATACGAAGAACATCTTTTTATCGTGCTTAAAGCTCCTGCTTATCATGGAGATGACCTTCATCTGGGTCAGATCAACATCTTTGTGGGCAGTAATTTTGTGCTTTCGGTCCGTCAAGATTGTGAACAGACCCTGCTAGGTGTGCGCGCCCGAGCAGAACGCGAACCGCACTTACTCAAATATGGATCTGTTTATGTGATGTATGCCCTGTCTGATGCCGTTGTCGATTTGTTTTTCCCGGTGGTCGACACCCTTGATGACGAACTCGAAAAACTAGAAACCGTCATGTTTCACAATCAGGAAGCGCGTCAAAATATGGAGCGGCTCTATGATTTTAAGTATAAAACCAATGTGCTGCGCCATGCGCTACTACCTCTGGCCGACGGCTTCAGCAAACTCTTCGGGGGACGTGTTCCCGTCATCGTTGATGGTGCCGAGAATTACTTTCGAGACATCCACGATCATATCATGCTGCTCAACAGCCAACTGGACACCATTCGAGACACCATTTCCACGGCGATTCAAGTCAACCTTTCCCTGATTGCCATTGATCACGGCGAGGTCAATAAAAAGCTGGCGGGCTGGGGTGCTATTCTGGTGGTGATGACCATTTTTACTGGCATCTGGGGCATGAATTTTGAGTACATGCCGGAGTTGCATTGGAAATATGGATATCCCATGGCTCTCAGCATTATTGCCGGATGTTCCTACTATTTGTATCGACGCTTCAAAAAAGCACAGTGGATCTAAAGATCGCCCCACAGCGCCTGCGCCACCGCAACGGCTGCGATGGCAGCCGTCTCCGCCCGCAAAATTCGGGGCCCCATACGCAAAGCCTGAAAACCGTGGGTATGCGCAGCCTCCAATTCCTCGGCAGCCAAGCCACCTTCGGGGCCATTCAACAACGTAATTTCTTGTCCAGGACGAGGGATCTGCGCCATCCGGGGATGGTTCTCCGCCGGGTCCAAAACAAAGCCCTGACCGCGCTGCAGTGACCACGCATCCATCAAGGCTACTGCCGGCATGAGTGTCGGAATCATGGTACTGCCACTTTGCTCACAAGCGGCAATCATAATATCCTGCCAACGTTTGAACCGTTTTTCCCCACGCACCTCACCCAACTGCACCACACTATGCCGACAGGCAACGGGTTGAATGGTTCGCACCCCCAGTTCCACCGCTTTTTGCAGACTCCAATCCCAACGCTCACCGCGAATCAGGGGTAACCACAAATGGATAGCGAGGGGCGAAGCCGTTGGGCGCCATGTACGCGCGCCAATAGCGAGCTCTGCTTGTGCGCCCGTCACGCCTTGCAAGCTGGCCGAATAGATCCAACCATCCCCATTAAACAAAGTGAGCTCTTGGCCCAGCCGGGCACGAAGAACTTTCAACAAATGGTGACTGGGTTGCGGTGGCAACAGAAAGCCACCGCTTTCGGGCAAATCAGAATCAGCGTATAAATGAATGCGCGGCATTGCGGTAAACTTTTTACAAGGGGCTTGGAATGGGATTATATCATTTTAAAAGCCTGTCTTGAGGAATTTTGCAGGACGCCATGCTCAATGGATGCCCAGCGCCGCGCAAACGTTCCCAAGCACTACTAAAAGCGGATTAAAACTACAGGGACTATCATGTCCATAATGACTGAAATCGATCAACCATGGATCGGCAAGCTGCTGCGCACCGGTGCCGAACGCTTCATTCTGCCGCGTTTTCATGCCGTGGTCAGCAGCCGCAAGCCTGACGGCAGCATTGTAACCAGCGCCGACATTGACAGCCAAAACTTTCTTCAGGACATGCTTGCGGCGCGCTACCCCGATATTCCTTTACTGGGTGAAGAAATGACGCGCGACGCCCAAGAGCAGGTTCTCCATCATCATAATGTTCTCTGGTGTCTTGATCCTCTCGACGGCACCAGCAATTTTGCAGCGGGTGTGCCCGTATTTGGCATTTCCCTAGCGCTCCTGCTGAACGGTCATGCCGTCATGGGCTGGGTATATGATCCCATCCGCGCCGAGCTTTTTTCGGCCGTACAGGGTGAAGGCGCTTGGCTGGATGGGGTGCGGCTCGAAACCCGGCAGGCTCCGAATCTCCCGCATTGCGTCGGCGTGGTCGACTATAAGCGCCTGAGCCGGGCACTCACGGGGCGCATCATGGACGAACGCCCTTTTCACAGCCAGCGTAATTTCGGGGCCTCAGTGCTGGAATGGTGCTGGCTCGCGGCGGGTCGCTATCACTTTTATCTGCATGGAGCCCAGCAACTTTGGGACCGTGCGGCGGGTGCGCTCATCCTCCGCGAAGCCGGTGGTCGAATCACCCAATTCGATGGAACACCTTTGCAAGAAAACGATTTACAACCGCGTTCCGTTCTCGCCACGCTGGACCCTAAGCTGCACCAAACTTGGAGGACGTGGCTGGACCACGCTCCCGAGTTCCCAAATGCAGTCCTTTGATTTATGCTAAAACCATTAAAGTCTTTCACCAATTACGCCACTGAAGGGAAAAAACCTTATGTCATCCATAGGTAGTCTTGCGCTGTCTCTACTCCCCGTCACCGAATCCGCCGCCCGCGCTGCCAGTGCTTGGATCGGCCGAGGAGAAAAAGAGCTCGGTGATGGCGCAGCCGTAGACGCCATGCGTGCTGCTATCGCACAAGTGCCCATGCGTGGGGTAGTCATTATTGGTGAGGGTGAAAAAGACGAAGCGCCCATGCTCTACAATGGCGAGACGGTCGGATCGGGCACTGGTCCTGAAGTTGAAATCGCTGTCGATCCCGTAGAAGGCACCACTTTTTTAGCGCAAGGCATGCCCGGTTCCATCTGCGTACTGGCCGCAGCCCCCAAAGGCAGCATGTTCCAGCCAGGCCCCGCGTATTACATGGACAAACTGATTGTTCCCGCTCCAGCGCGCGGCAAAATCGATCCTACCGCCCCCATGAAAGACAAGCTTCATGCCCTCGCCAAAGCGCTGGGTAAGGATGTTAAAGAATTACGCATTTTCCTGCTGAAAAAGCCGCGTCACGATGCCATGATCCGCGAAATTCAGGCCGCTGGTGCCACGGTGCGTTTGCAGACGGATGGCGACGTCAGCGGCGGAATCATGGCCGCACTAGGTACCAAGGTGGATGCGATGATGGGTATCGGCGGCACGCCAGAAGGCGTAATTTCCGCTTGTGCAGCGCGCGCCATGGGTGCCGATATGTTCGGCTGTCTGGCACCACAGAAGCCGGGCGAGGCAGAAGCCATTGCCGCTGCCGGGCTCAAGGTCGGCCAATGGCTCAGCCGCGACGAACTGGTTTCCAGTGATGATGTCCTGTTTGTGGCCACTGGCCTGACTTCTGGAGACATTCTTGACGGCGTAACCCGCTCCCACTATTTCGTAGAAAGCGAGACCTTGGTGATTTCGGGTCATGACGGCATTTTGCGCCGCGTCCGTACCCACCAGCGCGTCGATTAATTTTCATTTATCAAGGAGTGAGTTATGACTGTAACCCGTACTGATCTGGCGAATGCGATCCGCGTTCTGACCATGGACGCCGTAGAAAAAGCCAATTCCGGTCATCCTGGCATGCCCATGGGTATGGCGGACATTGCCGAAGTGTTGTGGAACGATTTTCTTCAGCACAATCCAGCCAATCCGCATTGGTCGGGTCGTGATCGTTTCATCCTTTCTAACGGTCACGGGTCCATGTTGCAGTACGCACTCCTGCATCTCACGGGTTACGATCTCTCCATTGACGATCTCCAGCAGTTTCGGCAGTGGCACAGTAAAACGCCTGGCCACCCCGAGTACCGCGACACCCCCGGCGTAGAAACCACTACCGGCCCGCTGGGTCAGGGTCTCGCCAATGGCGTCGGTATGGCATTGGCCGAACGCATGCTCGCCGCGCAGTTCAATCGTCCCGACCATGAAATCGTCAATAATCATACTTATGTTTTCCTCGGTGATGGCTGCCTCATGGAAGGCGTCTCGCATGAAGCCTGCTCCCTTGCTGGAGTCTGGGGTCTGAACAAACTGATCTGTTTTTATGACGACAACAACATCTCTATTGATGGTCATGTGGATGACTGGTTTGGTGACGACACTCCAGCACGCTTTGAAGCCTACGGCTGGCACGTCATTCCGCATGTGGATGGTCACGACCCTGAAGCAATCAAGAAGGCCATCCATAGCGCCCACAAGCAAACCGCTAAACCCACCCTCATCTGCTGCAAAACCGTCATTGGTCACGGCTCACCCAACAAGGCGGGTACCCATGATGTGCATGGTGCAGCACTGGGCGCCGAAGAAATTGCACTGACCCGCAAAAATCTGGGTTGGAGTGGTGCCGCTTTTGAAATTCCCGAATCTATCTATCACGCCTACAATGCCAAAGCCAAAGGTGCCGCAGCAGAAGGCGCTTGGAAAGAAAAATTCGCCAAGTACAAAGCCAACTTCCCCAAAGAAGCGGCCGAATTCGAACGCCGTCTGGCTGGCGAGCCCAGTGCCGATTTTGACAAAGCCATTGCGAAGATGATCAGCGACTTCCGCAAGGATGCGCCAAAAATCGCTACCCGCGTCGCTTCGGGCAAGACTATTCAGGGCATCGCGGCGTCATTGCCGGAATTCCTCGGTGGTTCTGCCGATCTGACGCCTTCCAACAACACCCGCTGGAAAGAGGCCATTGACATCGGCAAACATCGACTGATGGGTAATTATATTCATTACGGCGTGCGCGAGTTCGGCATGTCCGCCATTATGAATGGCGTTTCCCTGTATGGCGGTTTCCTGCCTTTCGGCGGCACCTTCCTGATTTTCTCGGACTACAGTCGCAATGCTATCCGCATGTCGGCATTGATGGGTATTCGCGTCGTATACGTCATGACCCACGACTCCATTGGTCTTGGCGAAGACGGTCCAACCCATCAACCCGTCGAACAGGTCAATAGCCTGCGCCTGATTCCCAATCTCCATGTCTGGCGCCCCGCCGACGCGGTGGAAACCGCCGTGGCTTGGGAATCTGCGGTAAAGCTGGCGCGGACGCCCTCTTTGCTGGCACTCAGCCGTCAGAATCTGCCCGCCCTGCCGCATACCGACGAAACCGTCGCCCATGCGCGACGCGGTGGCTATGTGATCAAAGATGCGGAGGGTGGCAAGGCCAAAGGCATTCTGATCGCGACCGGCTCGGAAGTGGAGCTGGCTTTGGCCGCTCAGGCCAAACTGGCAGAACAGGGACATCCGGTGCGGGTGGTATCTATGCCCTGCATGGAGTTATTCGCGGCTCAGGATACGGCCTATCAGGAAAGCGTGTTACCGACCAGCATCAGCAAGCGCGTTGCCATTGAAGCCGGCACTACCGGACTTTGGTACAAGTACGTAGGTTTGCATGGTGCGGTGATCGGCATTGATCACTTCGGCGCATCCGCCCCGGCCCCGATTCTGTTTGAAAAATTCGGATTCACGGTCGACAACGTCGTTGTCCGTTTCCAATCACTTTGAATTCATTATTGCAATTTTGAGGAGTAACACATGACCATTCGTGTCGGTATCAATGGTTTCGGTCGGATCGGTCGCATGGCCTTCCGTGCCATCGCGAAAGAAGCCGAGTTTAATAACATCGAAGTCGTTGCCATCAACGATCTGCTCGAACCCGCTTATCTAGCCTACATGCTGCAGTACGATTCCGTACACGGGCGCTTTCAGGGCGATGTTCAGGTAGAAGGGAATAATCTGGTGGTGAATGGCAAAACCATTCGCCTGACCGCCGAGCGCGATCCCTCCGATCTCAAGTGGGGCGACGTGGACGTGGACTTGGTAATCGAGTCTACCGGCTTTTTTCTCACCCTGGACACCTGCCAGAAGCACATTGATGCGGGTGCCAAAAAAGTCGTCCAGTCCGCACCGTCTAAAGATGACACCCCCATGTTCGTTTATGGTGTGAACCACGCCAAGTATGCCGGCGAAAAAATCGTCTCGGCGGCTTCTTGCACCACCAACTGCCTAGCCCCTATCGCCAAGGTTCTGCACGACAATTTCGGCATCAAGCGCGGCCTGATGAGCACGGTGCATGCGGCTACCGCCACCCAAAAGACCGTAGATGGACCCTCCTCCAAAGACTGGCGCGGTGGACGCGGCATTCTCGAAAACATCATTCCTTCATCCACCGGTGCCGCCAAGGCGGTGGGCAAGGTGATCCCGGAGCTGAATAAAAAGCTCACCGGCATGTCCTTCCGGGTGCCCACGTCGGATGTTTCCGTGGTGGACTTAACCGCCGAGCTCCTCAAGGAAACCAGTTACGAAGAGATCTGCAAAGCGATGAAGACCGCCAGCGAAGGTCCTCTGAAGGGCGTGCTGGGCTACACTGAAGCTTCGGTAGTGTCCACGGATTTCCGGGGCTACCCCATCCCCTCGATTTTCGATGCTGGTGCCGGTATCCAGCTCGATCCAACTTTCGTCAAAGTGGTCTCTTGGTACGACAACGAATATGGTTACACCTGCAATATGTTGCGCTTCGTCAAGCACGTTGCCAGTAATTAAGCGTTAACTACCTACTGGAGATGAACGCATGCATATCCTAACTTTTGAAGAAGTCTGCAAACAGGGCCATGCCCAAGGTAAGCGAGTATTTATTCGCGCCGACCTCAACACCCCTCTCAACCCCGAGGGTGAGATCTCCGATGATACTCGGGTACGCGCCTCGGTAGCGGCCGTAAAAATGGCACTGGATGCCGGAGCGGGGGTGATGATCACCTCGCATCTGGGTCGTCCCGTCGAAGGGGAGTTCAAACCCGCAGACTCGCTGGCACCGGTCGCCAAACGTCTGTCTGAGTTGCTCGGACGTCCTGTTCGTCTGGAATCCGACTGGGTAGACGGCGGTTTCAACCTCGCTCCCGGCGAGATCGTTATGCTGGAGAATTGCCGCCTCAACAAAGGTGAAAAAAAGGACGATGACGCACTGGCGCAGAAATACGCCAAACTCTGCGACATTTTTGTAAATGACGCCTTTGGCACCGCGCACCGGGCCCAAGCCAGTACCCACGGCATTGCCAAGTATGCGCCCATTGCTTGCGGTGGGCCGCTGCTGGTCAACGAACTCGACGCTATCGGCAAAGCTTTGCAGAACCCCAAACGCCCTCTCGTCGCCATTGTCGCGGGCTCCAAGGTTTCCACCAAGCTCACTATTCTCAAGACCCTCGCCGACAAGGTGGATCAGTTAGTAGTGGGTGGCGGCATCGCCAACACCTTCATCCTTGCGGAAGGTCATGCCGTAGGCAAATCCCTTTGTGAAGCCGACCTCGTGCCGGAAGCTAAAGCGATTATTGCAGCCGCCAAAGCCAAGGGTGGCGATGTCCCCTTACCAACAGACGTGGTTGTGGCCAAGGAGTTCTCTGCCACAGCTCCAGCGCGAACCTGTGCGGTCAGTGACATTGCTGCGGATGATTTGGTACTGGATATTGGCCCCAATACTGCCAAAACGCTGGGAGACATTCTTCGCAAAGCAGGCACCATCGTCTGGAATGGTCCGGTCGGCGTATTTGAGTTCGACGCCTTTGCCGGAGGTACCAAAGCCATTGCCCAAGCCGTTGCTGAAAGTAGTGCATTTTCTATTGCTGGCGGTGGAGATACTATCGCCGCCATCAATAAATTTCATATCGAAGATAAGGTTTCCTACATCAGTACGGGTGGTGGTGCCTTTCTGGAGTTCCTCGAAGGCAAAACTCTGCCCGCCGTAGCCATTCTTGAAGCACGCGCAAAAGGAATAACCACTTGATACGCCGGACGAAAATCGTCGCAACTTTAGGCCCTGCCAGTTCTGATGTGCAGGTCATCGACCGCCTGATTGAGGCCGGCGTCGATGTCGTCCGCCTCAATTTTTCTCATGGCTCGTCCGAAGACCATGTCAAACGGGCGGAAATGGTGCGCGAAAGAGCCCGTGCCCATGGCCGGGCTATTGGCGTGCTCGCGGACCTGCAAGGTCCAAAAATCCGCATTGGCAAATTTGCCGAAGGCAAAATCCAGCTTAAAGAAGGTGAGCCTTTTATTCTGGATATCGCCTGTACGCTAGGCGATCAGACTCGGGTCGGCGTCACCTATCCACAACTGATTGGAGATGTGGAACGCGGAGCTACCTTGCTCCTCAATGACGGCATGATCGTACTTTGGGTCGACAAGGTGCAGGGCAATGAAATCCACACGCGCGTCGTTCAAGGTGGTGAACTGTCCAACAGTAAAGGCATCAATCGTGCTGGCGGCGGTTTGACTGCCCCCGCCCTCACCGATAAAGATCGGGCAGACATTATTACTGCAGCGCGACTTGAAGCCGATTATCTAGCGGTCTCTTTTCCACGCAGCGCGGCAGATATGGATGAAGCGCGTCGACTTTTCCGCGAAGCGGGCGGTCATGGGGCTTTGGTCGCTAAAATCGAGCGTGCCGAGGCAGTGGACGCGATTGAAGAAATTCTCGCCGTTTCCGAAGCGATCATGGTCGCCCGAGGGGATCTCGGCGTCGAAATCGGCGATGCCGCCGTGCCGCCTGTACAAAAGCGGATTATCGCGCTCGCTCAGAAACACAATCGACTCAGCATTACCGCAACCCAGATGATGGAGTCTATGATCCATCAACCCATACCCACGCGTGCCGAAGTCTCGGACGTAGCCAATGCGGTGCTGGATGGTACCGACGCCGTGATGCTCTCCGCAGAAACAGCCAGTGGCGCCTACCCCGTCGAGGCCGTTGCGGCTATGGATCGCACCTGTCGTGAGGCAGAGCGCCATGCGCCTTCCAGCAACACCCTGCAAATTATTGATCGTCCCTTGGCCGGTGTGGATGAAACCATAGCGGCAGCGGCATTGCTGGCCACCTTACGTTCACCTATTGCCGCCATTGCGGCTTTTACAGAAAGCGGTTCTACCGCATTGTGGTTATCGCGAGCCAATCCCCGGGTACCAATTTATGCGTTGACGCCGCAGGTTTATACGCGACGTAAGGTCACCTTGTATCGAGGCGTCCATCCCGTCAATTTTCCCCAAAATCGTCATGATGATCCTCTCCAGGTGATGCGCGCCGCCGAAGACGAGCTGCGTCGGCGTGGTGCCGTCCGGGATGGTGACCTCATGTTAATCACCATTGGTGAACCCATCGGATCGCCGGGCGGAACCAATACGCTCAAGCTGGTGCGCGTGGGCGATGTGACGCATCGTGCCTAGGCTACAGCGCATTGGCGGGGCGGCTTGCAGTTTGCTAGCCCCCTCTATAGGATCATCTGAAATCCAATCAATTTTCATTCACGTTTAGGAGAAATACTATGGCTCTCGTTTCATTGCGCCAACTTTTGGATCACGCTGCCGAACATAGCTACGGAATCCCGGCTTTTAATGTCAACAATCTCGAACAAGTTCGCGCCATTATGGAAGCGGCCGCTGCCGTAGACGCACCCGTCATCTTGCAAGCTTCGGCCGGTGCGCGCAAATATGCGGGCGAACCTTTCCTGCGCCACCTGATCCTCGCTGCCATCGAAGAATATCCGCATATTCCCGTTGTACTGCACCAAGATCACGGCGCGAGCCCTGCCGTTTGCATTCAGGCGATCCGCTCCGGCTTCTCCAGTGTCATGATGGACGGTTCCTTGCTAGAAGATGCGAAAACCCCTGCCAGCTATGACTATAACGCCACCGTAACCGCCAAGGTTGTGGAAATGTCGCACGCGGTAGGTGTCTCCGTTGAAGGCGAACTGGGCTGCTTGGGCTCTCTCGAAACCGGCATGGCGGGTGAAGAAGATGGCGTCGGCGCCGAAGGCTGCCTCACCCATGACCAAATGCTGACGGACCCCGAAGAAGCTGCCCTTTTCGTCAAGGCGACTAAAGTGGATGCTCTGGCTATCGCCATCGGTACCAGCCACGGCGCCTACAAGTTTACCCAGCCGCCGACCGGCAAAGTATTGCGTATCGACCGCATCAAAGAAATCCATGCCCGCATTCCCGATACCCATTTGGTGATGCATGGTTCCAGTTCAGTTCCCCAAGACTGGCTCAAGATCATCCACGAATTCGGCGGTGACATCGGCGAGACCTATGGCGTGCCCGTCGAAGAAATTCAGGAAGGCATCAAAAACGGTGTGCGCAAGGTCAATATCGACACTGATCTGCGTCTGGCCGCAACGGGTGCAGTACGTCAAAGTCTGTACAAAAATCCCAAAAATTTCGATCCCCGCAAGTTCCTCACGGCTTCGTTAGACGCCATGCGCGATATTTGTCGCCAACGCTTTGAAGCTTTTGGTACAGCCGGCAATGCCAGCAAAATCCAGGTCATTCAACTGGACGACATGTTCAAGCGCTACAAAAAAGGTGAACTCGACCCTCGCGTCACCGGCGTCTGATGAACTTGGCGGATTAATCAACAATGAGCGAGAGCGCGATGCGCTCTCGCACTGTTTTTGGAGGCTCTCATGACGCAATTCAAGATTTCCCCGTCCATTCTCTCCGCTGATTTTGCCCGTTTGGGTGAAGAGGTCCGCGCCGTGGATGAAGCCGGTGCCGATTACATACACGTTGATGTGATGGACAATCACTTCGTCCCCAACCTGACTATTGGGCCGTTAGTGGCCGCAGCCATTAAACCCCACACGCAAAAGCCCCTCGATGTGCATCTGATGATTTCACCCGTGGACGCCATTATCCCCGATTTTGCAAAAGCGGGGGCGAACATCATCACCGTCCATCCTGAAGCGACTCTGCATTTGGATCGGACTATTCAACTGATTCACAGCCTAGGCTGCAAAGCCGGTGTCTCCCTGAATCCCGCAACACCGCTCAATGTGCTCGACTATGTTTTAGAAAACCTAGATTTGGTATTAGTGATGAGCGTCAATCCCGGTTTCGGTGGACAGGGATTCATAGAATACACGCTGCGTAAAATCGAAGCCATCCGCAAACGTATTGATGCCATCGGCAAGCCGATTGAGCTGGAAGTCGATGGCGGCGTGAAAGTCGATAATGTGCGCCGCGTTGCGGACGCCGGTGCGGATGTCTTCGTGGCGGGCAGCGCCATTTACAATACGCCCGATTACAAGGCGACCATTGCCGCTTTCCGCAAGGCATTGGCGGGTTAAATGACGGCCACGCGCAACACCGGCAAACCCTTTAGTGCGCGCGTCGTCCTTCTGGATCTGGACGGCACCCTGATTGATACCGCACCCGATCTTGCGGGGGCGGCCAATTTCGTCCTCCGCAAACTTGGACGGGCGCCGGCGGAAATGCCGGTCATCCGAGGATTCATCGGTAATGGCGTCCGGGAGTTGATGCGTCGGGCGCTCTCCATTGAAGCGATGCCGAGCGAAGCAGAGCTGGATGCCGCCATGATCGATTTCAGCCAGTATTATGGAGACCATCTGCTCGACCATAGTCAGATATATCCCGGCGTCGTTACCACCCTCCAAGCTTTACAAAGCCAGGGACGGGAGTTGGTCTGCATTACCAACAAGGCCAAGGCCTTCACCGAACCGCTGTTACGGCGACTTGATCTGTATGACTTTTTCGGCTTGATACTCTCCGGCGACAGCCTGCCCAAAAAGAAGCCCGATCCGCTGCCGCTACTGCACACTGCAGCCCATTATCACCAGTCGGTGAGCGATTGTCTGCTGGTAGGGGATTCCCGAAATGATACCCAAGCCGCACGCGCAGCAGCCATGCCCATTGCCTGCGTGACCTATGGTTATAACGGCGATGAGCCCGTCCATTGTCTGGAGCCTGATGCCGTGCTGGACAATATGAGCGAATTATTGGATATTCTCGCCTGACACAGGAGTTATGAACATTATGCCGATTACAGAACGTACTGAAAAACGATGGCGTCGCTGCTGAAAAGCAGTGTCCTTCTTTTTATCGTTCTGATGAGGTGATTCTTGATTCCTGAAGCTACTTTTGCGGCCTTGGCGCGCCAAGGCTATAACCGCATCCCCCTTTCCCGCGAGGTTATCGCCGACCTCGATACCCCACTATCCGCCTATCTCAAATTGGTCGATGGCCCCTTCGCCTACCTGCTCGAATCGGTGCAAGGCGGTGAAAAATGGGGACGCTATTCCATCATCGGTCTGCCTGCACGTCAGATTATCCGGGTCCATCGAGGCTTGGTAACGGTCCACACCGATGGCCAAGAAACCGAAAGCGCGCAACCAGACGATCCTCTCCAATGGATCAGTGCGTTTCGAGAACGCTTCCGAGTGGCTCCCCTCGAAAATGCCGATGATCGATTCAGTGGTGGATTGGTGGGTTACTTCGGCTACGACATCGTCCGCACCATAGAGCCTCGCTTGGCACGGCAAGAACGCTTGCCAGACCCCTTGGATCTCCCCGAAATACAGTTGGTGGTAGCCGATGAGCTCCTGATTTTTGACAACCTACGGGGAACCATCCGTCTATTGGTCCATGTCGATCCGGCCCAGCCGGATGCCTGGAAGCAGGGTCAGGCGCGACTGGAAGCGCTGCAGCAGCGTCTGCGCCAAAGCGCACTCCCACCACCCCCACCGGTGCAGAGTCGCAGAATCCACGAGGAGGATTTTACCGCAAGCTTCAGTCGGGAAAGTTATATGGCGGCGGTCAGCGCCATCAAGGACTATATTGCGGCGGGAGATGTCATGCAGGTTGTGCCGTCCCAACGCCTCTCTACGCCTTTAACCGCCCATCCCCTCAACCTTTATCGCGCACTGCGCGGCGTCAATCCTTCGCCGTATATGTTTTATGTGGATCTGGGTGATACGCACCTCGTGGGTTCTTCTCCGGAAATTCTGGTTCGGGTCGAGGACGGTCAAGTGACTGTTCGGCCGATCGCCGGCACGCGTCCACGCGGCAAAACCCGCGCCGAGGATGAGACGCTGGAACAAGAACTTCTGGCAGATCCGAAGGAGCGCGCAGAGCATCTCATGCTCATTGATCTAGCCCGCAATGATGTCGGACGCATTGCTGAAACGGGCTCTGTCGTATTGACCGACTCTTTTGGCATCGAACGCTACTCCCATGTGATGCATATTGTTTCCCAGGTAACGGGGCGGCTGCGCTCCGGTCTGGACGCCATGGATGCCCTACGCGCCACTTTTCCGGCAGGTACCGTTTCTGGTGCGCCGAAAATCCGGGCTATGGAAATTATTCAGGAAATGGAACCCGTAGCGCGCGGCGTGTATGCCGGAGCGGTGGGCTACTGGGGCTGGAATGGCAATATGGATACCTGCATCGCTATCCGCACTGCGGTCATCAAAGATGAAGTTCTACATATTCAGGCAGGAGGCGGCATCGTCGCCGATTCAGAACCCGCCGCCGAGTGGGAAGAAACCATCAACAAGCGTCGTGCCATGTTCCGCGCCGTAGCACTCGCCGAAAACGGCCTCGACCCCGAAGGGAGGGCAGATCATGTTACTCATGATTGATAATTATGACAGCTTCACCTACAACTTGGTGCAGTATTTTGGCGAACTAGGGGCCGAAGTTCGGGTAGAACGCAATGATGCCATCGACATCGCTACCATCGAAAAACTTGCCCCCAGCCACATTTGCATCTCCCCTGGACCTTGTACCCCCAATGAAGCAGGTATTTCTGTAGAAGCCATTCGTCACTTCTCCGGAAAAATTCCGCTGCTCGGCGTTTGCCTTGGCCATCAAGCCATCGGACAGGCTTTTGGTGGTCAGGTTATTCGTGCCGACAAGGTCATGCATGGCAAGACCTCAGCAATATTCCACAACGGTCAGGGCGTCTTTCGAAACTTGCCAGACCCTTTTCCAGCCACGCGCTATCACTCCCTAATTGTGGCGCGCGACAGTCTGCCTGAAACGCTGGAAATCACCGCCTGGACCGAAGCAGGAGAAATCATGGGGTTGCGACATCGGAGTTTGGCCGTGGAGGGCGTTCAGTTCCATCCTGAATCGATTCTCAGTGAATGTGGCAAAACCTTGCTCCAGCACTTTTTAGAGGGAGAGCAGCGATGATAGTCCGCGACATTCTCGAACAAATTGCCGCTGGCCAAGATTTATCTCGAAATCAGGCACAAGACGTTTTTGCGGCGATTATGGCGGGAGATTGGACGCCCGCCCAGATCGGTGCGCTACTCATGGGTTTACGCATGAAGGGGCAGCGTGTTGAGGAGTTGGTTGGAGCTACTTTAGCCCTGCGTGCCTGCATGACTCGAGTGCACGTCTCCACCGAACACCTCCTAGATACCTGCGGTACGGGTGGTGACGCCCTCAGCACTTTCAATATTTCCACCGTATCCGCCGTGGTGGCTGCGGCGGGCGGTGCGCGTGTCGCCAAGCATGGCAATCGTTCTATGGTCAGCCGCAGCGGCAGCGCCGATGTATTGGAAGCCGCCGGTTTGCCAATGGATATGACGCCGGAATCTGTCGCTCGGGACATCGACGAAATTGGCATAGGTTTTCTGTTCGCGCCTGCCCATCACGGAGCCATGCGTCATGCTGTGGGACCGCGTAAGGAGTTAGCCATTCGCTCGCTCTTCAACCTCATGGGCCCACTGAGTAATCCAGCGGGTGCGCCCCACCAAGTGCTTGGGGTATACGCCGAGCGGTGGCTAATTCCTCTTGCGGAAGCGGCCAAAGAATTAGGTTCGCGCCATGTACTGGTCGTGCATGGTCATGACGGCCTCGATGAAATCAGCTTATCTGGACCCACGGACGTGGCCGAACTCAAAGAGGGTGTCATTACCCGCCGCCGTATCCAACCGTCAGATTTTGGTCTGCAACCTGCGCCCTTGGCCACGTTGCAAATTGACAGCGTGGCTGCCGCCCTAGCTGCTGCTGAGGAAGTCTTGCAGAACAAACCCGGCCCGCGTCGCGATGTGGTTCTGCTCAATGCCGGGGCTGCCCTCTATGCCGCCGATGTGGTCCCCGATATGGCGGTCGGGATCGTGGTGGCACGAGATGTGCTCAATTCGGGTGCTGCCTGGAAAAAATGGCAGGCTTTATTAGGCAAAAATCACTAAGGATTCCCATGCCGGACATACTCCAAGAAATTCTCGCCCGCAAACACGAAGAAATCATCACCAGAAAAGCCCGACTCGGTTTAGCAGAGCTGCAAGAAGTAGTGGCTCTGTCGGCACCACCGCGCGATTTTGTGGGTGCCATCCGGGACAAAATCTTGGCGGGTCAGACCGCCGTCATTGCAGAAATCAAAAAAGCCTCGCCTTCGGCAGGCGTCATTCGCGAAGACTTCAATCCGGTCCTCATTGCTCAAGATTACGCGGCCCATGGTGCCGCCTGTCTATCGGTGCTCACCGATGAGCATTACTTTCAGGGTACCGATTTGTATCTCACCGCCGCCCGTGAAGCTTGTGCCCTACCCGTGTTGCGCAAGGATTTCTGCATAGATCCCTACCAAGTCTGGGAAGCCCGAGCCATTGGTGCCGACGCTATCTTGCTGATTGTCGCGGCGCTCACCGACGAAGCACTGCAGACATTGGAAGAATCTGCCCACTATCTGGGTATGGCGGTGCTGGTCGAAGTACACAATGCCGAAGAATTACAACGCGCCCTGAAATTACGCACCCCATTGATTGGCATCAATAATCGTGACTTGCACCGCTTTGTCACCGATATTGAGACCACCCTGAGGCTGCTGTCGGCCGTACCCAGCGAACGCATCGTCGTGACTGAGAGCGGCATCCGCAGCGCGGAAGAAGTGCAGCGGCTGTCCGCTGCCGGCGTGCATACTTTTCTGGTTGGTGAAGCCTTCATGCGCGAAGCGCACCCCGGTGCAGCTTTGGCTCGGATTTTTGGCTACTAAATGTCGGTTTACAGAAAATACGTAGTATCATTGAATAACAGGTTGTTATGCATAGGGAGCGGCACATGAAAGCAAGCGTGCAGTGGATGGGCCCCGGTCAAATGAGTTTTGTCGCCAGCGCGGATAGTGGCCATGCTGTCGTCATGGATGGTTCGGCAGAGATTGGCGGCCATAACCTCGGTTCCCGTCCCATGGAAATGCTGCTGATGGGTCTTGGTGGCTGCTCCAGTATTGATGTCGTGATGATCCTGCAGAAATCCCGGCAAGCTATTCGGGACTGTGTCGTCGAAATCCAAGCGCAACGCGCGGACGAGGAGCCCAAAGTATTTACCCATATTCATCTGCATTTTAGGGTGTCTGGCAAAGAACTGGACCCCAAGCGAGTAGCACACGCCATCAGCCTGTCGGCCGAAAAATACTGTTCAGCCAGCATCATGCTGGGAAAAACAGCCACCATCACGCACGACTTTGAAGTCGTCGACGATCTCTGAGGATGTTGTCATGCTACTGAGTAAAACCAGCGAATATGCTTTACAAGCACTGATCTATCTGGCTGCACAAGCTCCCGGTGAGCCGGTATTGAGCCGAGATATTTCTGACTATCTCCGCGTTCCCGCCCAATATCTGGCCAAGATTCTTCAGGATCTGGCGAAGCGGGGAGTGCTCGATTCATTCAAGGGCCGTGGAGGTGGTTTTGTGCTCCGTCCTGGCGCTGAACAGATGAATATTCTCGATATCGTCGAAGTCGTGGAAGGTCAGCCCTTTGGCCAGGGGTGCGTACTCGGCCTCAAAATCTGCGCTGACGAAACGGCTTGCCCGGTCCACTATCAGTGGAAACCACTCAAGGTCGAGGTGGTCAGCCTGCTCAGCAAGCAGACCATTGGTAGCATGGCAGAAGCGGTCCGGGCTGGCCGCTATCGCATCCATCTGCCCGGCGGCACCGAAATCCATGTGCGGCCCATACCCGCCACGAGCCGCAGCGTTTCCTAAAGCCTCAAATCCAGAAAGCGCCGTGGGTCAGGGCTTTTGAGAACAAGCCCATGGCTACTTGTATCGGCATGGGCAGTGATTCCGCGCCCAGTGCTTCCGCCTTTTGCGCATGCCCCACTTCGTCATCTCGCATTTGGGTGACAATGGCCCGACTGCGGTTGTCGGCGGCGGGGAGATCCTGAAGGTGACTATTGAGGTGTTCTTCTACCTGATTCTCGACAGCAACCACGAGCCCCAGATTTTTGCCTCGACCCTGACGAGCGGCCATAAAGCCCATACCCCAACCCGCTGCATACCAAAGTGGCGCAAGTCGGCTGGGATGGCCGCTGAGTTCACGGAGTCGCGTTTCACACCAGCGCAGATGGTCTTCTTCCTCACTCCGCGCGCGTTCGAGCTGGTCCCTCAATTCGGGATCATCCGTGCCCGAAGCCTGACCGGTATAAAGCGCCTGCGCCATGACTTCACCCGCATGGTTAACGCGCATCATGCGTCCCGCCTTCTGGCGCTCCCAGGGGCGTAATAAGGTATCGGCCACATTTTCTGCGGGATAAGGTCGTTCACTGCCGCTTTGCTGTCCCGTCAGGGTGCGCAAGACGTTATCAACATTGGCGATCAACAAATCGCTCAGCATGGCATCTCCATACACTGTCAGTAAAAGCGGATTCGGGTATGATGTGCCTGTACGGAGAAGGGGTCAACGCTTATGGAAGAAGGTTTCTACCAACGGCATTTGTTCATCTGCCTGAATCATCGCGAGAATGGCGAGCAATCCTGCAACAATAGTGGTCTTGCCGACGAAATGTTTCATCTGGCCAAAAAATATGCCAAATCCCTGGGTATCCACGGTGACCATCAGGTTCGTGTGAATCGCTGCGGATGCCTAGGACGCTGCAAGGAAGGTCCGGTCGCCGTAGTGTATCCCGATGCCACCTGGTACACCTATGTGGACAGCGACGACCTGCGTGAAATTGTTGAATCGCATTTGCGCGATGGCGTACCTGTGCAAAGGTTAAAGATCTGATGCTACCCATCGACCGCAGCCATCTCTATGACGGCGGCGAAATCGCCGCGCTGGAGTGTGTCGGCGAACGTGTGGTCATCCCCGGACCAGAAGGCGATCTGGAGGGTTTGACGGCCTGCCCGGAGAAAGAAACGCGGGGCACTGTCGCGGTTATCCTGCACCCCCACCCGCTTTATGGCGGCACCCTCCATAACAAAGTCGTGCATTATCTGAGTAGAACCTGTAACCGGCTAGGCATCCCTTCTCTGCGCTTCAATTTTCGTGGAGTAGGGGAAAGTGCTGGTCATTATGATGATGGTCGTGGCGAAACCGAGGACTGTCTGGCGGTGCTTGATTGGGTACAGCAGCGCCGCCCCGGCTTTGATATCTGGTTAGCCGGATTTTCGTTTGGTGCTTATGTAGCCTATCGTGCTGTGCATCAGCGCCCACAAATTTCGCGCTTACTGACCGTAGCGCCTCCCGTCAATCTTTTTGACTTTCATGGATTGCCCCCACCGGCCTGTCCCTGGACGCTCATTCAAGGCGAAAAGGACGAACTCGTACCAGTCGCTAGCGTTAAACACTGGCTTACTTTACTCAACGTGCAGCCACGAACCATTCTGCTTCCTGCTGATCATTTTTTTCATGGACAGCTCAACACCCTGCAAACGGCATTGCTGGAATCTCTCGAAGATGAAGTGGCGAATATGGCCTATACCGGAATAAGCCCGTGTGCTGAATCCCACTTGTCTTGAACTCCTCCACCTAGAGAAACAGTACGGCGGAAGGAATGTACTCTGCGGTGTAGATTTTTCCGTGGCCACCGGCACTTGTTTTGCCTTGGTGGGTCCGAATGGGGCCGGCAAAAGCACGACCATACGCGCCATCCAAGGACTGACGCCCCTGAATGGCGGTGAAATACGCATTAACGGCGAAACCCTCGCCATACTAGGAAAGGCGGGACGAGCGGCCATCGGCGTTGTTCCGCAGATGGATAACCTAGATCCCGACTTCACCGTCGAAGAAAACCTCTGGACTTATGGACGTTATTTTAACCTTCCCAAATCGCTCATTCGTCAACGTAGCAACGAGCTGTTGGCATTCATGGCCCTCACCGGTCACGCTCATCAACCTATCGGCGCCCTCTCCGGTGGTATGCAACGCCGCCTGACGATTGCGCGCGCGCTCATTAACGCCCCCCGCCTGCTGCTTTTGGATGAACCCACAACCGGCCTTGATCCTCAGGCCCGCCATCTGATCTGGCAACGATTAAGAGAATTGCGACGGCAGGGCACGACACTCCTGCTGACCACCCATTATATGGACGAAGCAGAACGCCTAGCAGACCGCGTGGGCATCATTGATCACGGCCGGATTCTGGCCGAGGATACGCCTCGCGGTTTAATCGAAACGCATATTCCTGGCGATGTAATAGAATTGCGCCGCATCGATGGTGATCTACCTGATCCAGAGAACCTGCATCGCCAATGGGTAGAAGTCAGCGAAAGGGTGGGCGACACGCTGATCTGTTATGGCCACAATCTTGGCCCGCTGCGCTCGCAATTTATGGACCACCCAGACTATCGCTGGCTGCAACGCCCGGCTAGCCTAGAAGATGTGTTCCTGCGCCTGACCGGACGCCATTTGCGCGAAGGAGACACATGATGGCCGGGCTAGACGCCATTCCCGGATGGGGAGCCATCGCCGTCCTGCAGCGTAACTTCAGCGTCTGGCGTAAGCTGATGGTACCGAGCATGCTGGGGAATTTTGGCGATCCGCTACTTTACCTGCTGGCCTTGGGCTACGGATTAGGGCATTTTGTCGGTCATATGGATGGCATGCCCTACATCACTTTTATTGCTTCGGGCATTGTCGCCAGCAGCGTCATGAATACCGCCAGCTTTGAAGGTCTCTATTCCGCGTTTACTCGGATGAACGCACAACACACCTATGCAGCTATGCTGGCAACCCCACTACAGGTCAGCGATATTCTCGCCGGAGAAATACTCTGGTGTGCCGTTAAGGGTCTGATCAGCGCTATCGCCATTATCATTGTGGCCAGTTTTTTTGGGGCTATTCAGGGTCCTTGGGTGTTTTTGAGCATCCCCGTCATCCTTTTGGCCGGCCTCAGTTTTGGGGGGCTGGCACTGGTGATGACCGCCATGGCGAAAAGCTACGACTTTTTCATGTATTACTTCACTCTAGCGGTGACTCCCATGTTTTTGTTTTGCGGCGTTTTTTATCCGCTACATTCACTACCCCCCTTTGCTCAGGACATCGCCCAGGTATTGCCGCTGACCCATGCCGTGGCTCTCCTCCGCCCCCTACTCACCGGCGTCCTCCCCCAGCATGTGCTTTATCACCTCAGCGTATTGGTACTGTACACGGTATTCGCCTACACACTGGCTTGGCGATTGCTGGTCCGGCGCCTGCTCCGATAATTTCCACGCCGCCCCCCTTAGGCGCAGACAAGAATCGCTAGATGTACCTTGACAGCAGAGCCCGTAAACGCTTAAATTTGCGCCTCACGGCGCTTTAGCTCAGCTGGTTAGAGCAGCGGAATCATAATCCGCGTGTCCGGGGTTCGAGTCCCTGAAGCGCCACCAATAAAATCAACGGGTTGCATGATTTGCGGCCTGTTTTTTTGCGTCTATTTGAATTTGCGCGACAATAGCGCGACAATCAGAACCGGCAAAGAGACTATCCGAGGGGTGTCATGTCGGCAATTTTTGAACGTAAAGACAAACTGGGTAGGCGCATCGGTTGGCAAGCAAGAATACGTCGTCGAGGCTTCCCTGAACTCACCAAAACATTCCGTACCCAAGAGGACGCCGAGGCTTGGCACAACAAAACATTGTCAGAAATGCAGCGAGGTCTGTGGCGGGATAGTACGGAAGCGGAGCATACCTCCCTTGGAGAAGCACTGGAGCGCTACCTGAAAGAGGAAACCCCCCAAAAACGTGGAGCCCGTCAGGAAGCGTCGAGAATCCAAGCAATGCTGCTATGGCCGGAAATGGAGCAATCTATGGCCTCTATCCGGGGTGCCACAGTGCGCGCCATGCTGGAGCGATTGCTGAAATCTGGAAACGCACCTGCCACTGTCGCCCGATTTCGAGCTATTCTTTCACATCTTTTTAACGTCGCCCGCAAAGAATGGGGCATGGAAACCCTGCAAAATCCGGTCAACGCCACAAGGCCCCCCCGAGTGGCGAACGCACGAGAAAGACGCCTAGAAGACGACGAGCAAGCGCGTTTGCTGCAAGCTTGTCGGCAAGTAAACCCAGAACTGGAACAGATTACCCGTTTTGCACTGGAGACCGCCATGCGACAAGGAGAAATTCTGGAGATGCGCTGGGAGCATGTCTCCTTCAGCGCACATACTGTGCGTATTCCGAGAGAGAACGCCAAGAATGGCGAAAGCCGAACGATTCCCCTAACCAAAACGGCAGAACAAATCCTAAGTGCAGTCCCTCGTCGAATAGACGGGCGAGTATGGTCCTATACTGGCGGGGGGTTCAGGGCGTCTTGGAATAAGGCCCGACACAGGGCCGAAATCTTGGACTTACGGTTTCACGACTTGCGCCACGAAGCTATTTCCCGTCTGTTTGAAAAAACGGTACTGGAAATAATGGAAATCCGCTCGATTACCGGTCATAAAACATTGCAGATGTTATCTCGGTATACGCACTTGCGACCCGATAGGCTAGTAGAACGGTTACGAAGTTCAAGCCTTGATTGATGACCGCCACGAAATCATCTGCTCCGGCTGCATCATTAGCGGCGATCCTCATTGCGCCACTACTGGGGAGCCGACGCGAACCAGAGCCAGGCCGAAGGCCGCTTGCTCTGTCGCGTTGGGGCAAGGCGTTCAGCCGTAGCCGCTGAGGCGCTCCGCCGAAGCCTAGGGGAGCCGCCCCCGTGCGAAGCCGTGGCGATAGCCACGCGCTGAGAGGCCCGCCCACGGGCCGCTAGGGGGTGGGGGCGTAGCCCGGCCCCCAGAGCGAAAGCGAAGCTGAAGCGCGGGCAACCCGCTTCGCGTTGTGGCTCGTCACCGACGAGACAGGGGCTAGCAGGAAGCATGACGGAGCTTGCGACGGCGGGCACCCTGCCGCCCCCGAAGCGCACCCTGTGCGCGGAGCAACTGCGAAGCGGGTTGCCCGCGCTTCTGCGCGGGGGCCCCACGAGGGGGGCTTGCCCCCCGCTGTAGCCCGTAGGGCGTGAAGGCAAGGGCGGGGCTTCGTGGCGCGGCGTCCAGCCGCGAACCGGAAAGCACCCGAAGGGCGGCGTTCAGCCGTGCAGGGCTTGCCCTGCATGCTTTCAGGTGGTCCACGAAACCCGAACCCGCGCAGCCCCGAAGGGGCGAAGTCATCCCCATGCTTGGCACTCGGAAAATTGCCAATTTCTCCGGTCCGGTAAGGCCAACAAGGGAGCCTTTAAGCATCGGGCTTAAAGCGCCCCTGATTGCTTACCGACAATGAAGAAGGACACGCAAGCATGAAAGAAAAAAACGACTCAAAACAGGCGGCGATTATCGCCATGCGCGAGGGCTTAAAGCGCATCCATTCCCCGACCGAACGGCACCGCGAGAAGGTACAGGAAGCCATGCTGTGGGTGTACCGCTGGGGGTTTACCTCCCCTGCCATTCTCCGGAAAATGTTCGATTCTGCGGGCCGTGAGGGGGCGCTATTCGTGAAGAAGCACCTGCTCCAAGAGCACCCAATCGAAGGCGGGGGAATACTGCAAGGCGTCCCCCGCAAGGTGTACACCCTCACGAAAAGCGGTCTGGAAATCGCCACGGAACAGGCAGAAAACCAGCTGAATTACGATACCGCGAACCCAGAACGAAACCTGAAACGCGCCCAGCTTCGGCATGACCTTCTTGCCCAAAAAATAGCCTTGGAATACATAAACAGTGGCGCAAAACTGTTATCCACGGCGCGGGAAATGGAGCACGAAAACGCCCTTTTGCGTAGCGACTGGCAAGCCAGTCAAGGACGAACCGCCCAGCCGTGGTCCCGTATTCCCGATTTTTTGGCAGTTAGGGATAGGGATACCGATTCCAACGGAAACCCAAAAGCGGCAAAAACATTTGCTATAGAAATCGAACTGACACCCAAATGGGACCGAGAACTGCATCAGTTTGTCACCGGACTGGCAGAGGGCATCGACGACCAGAGATGGCAAGTTAACGTCATTTTTACGCCCTCTGCGGCGATAGTTAGGCGTTACCGCGAACTCTTTACAACGGGGGCCGCCGTCCACACCTATGACCGGACCCCCCAGAGGCGATGGCTTCAGAACACCCATTACCCCTATAAAATGAAGGAAGCTGTTGCGGATAAAACGGTTTTTCTAGACCTGAACGGGAAGCTTTACGAATAACCGATAAGCCCGCAATGTAATACATTATTACAGTGTTACAGTGTTACAGTGTTACAGTATTACAGTATTACATTTTTGAGCGTAAACGGGCTTTTTCCGTGGGCTTTTGGCGGTAATGCGTAATAATGTATTACATTATTACATTATTACATTATCACTGTAACACATTATTACCGTGATATTGAGAATCGACAGTCTGCGCTTCGGTCATGCCTGCGGGCATAACCTGCCAGCGCACCCTGTCGATTCTCTCTCCTTTGAGCACAGCGCCCCGCCTAGGGGAAAGTGGTGAATCCCCTTAAACGTGGGATGCGTTCGTAAGCCGCGTGGTGTAACGCCTGTTCAGCTCGGCATTTTCAAGCTGAACAGGGCTGAACAGCTGAACAGGCTTACGCGGATTTCAGCGCTGCGCGGTCTTCCCTACTTTCCCCCAAGGGGGGAAGCTGTGTTAAAAAAGCGCTGCGAGCGTTAATCAGGAAATGCTGATTAGCACTAAACACGCACCAAGCACGCACCAAGCACGCATCAAGCACACAACTAAGTATATAATTTATCTAGTATTATTCTAGAAGCGTGTATCAGTGTATCACTTTGAAGCCTTAAGCGTGAGAAAAAAAACAGAACAAGGAAATTTATATAGCTAACGAGGGACTGGAAAATATCAGCACTAAAGTCACGAACTTCCATAAAATCGTTTATATATAAAGAGTTAAGGCGTGTATTTAGTGTGCTATTAGTGTGCATTTAGTTGGAGCTCCTTCTAGAGCTGCGGTGGGGAGGGCGCAGCGGCCACCATCCCGCATTATCCGTGTGCCCGTGGCTGAACAAAACCCAGAAGAACTCGCTCTGGGTGTTTGTCGGCGGCGGTATCAGCATGGCTATGTGTTACAGGGACACTCGCATCGGAGCCATTCATGAGCACATAGGGGGTCAATTTGTAGATGAACCCTTGAGAGCGCCCTACCGTACCGGAATCCATAGATTTTTCGTTTTATGCGGATTCAGATAAGATAACCCCACCTACTTGGATAAGCTACAAAGATGATTATGAAAACATATAAAATACTAGCCGCAACACTTTTTACGCTCATCGCAGCCAGTCCCGCCTATGCCATGACCCATGATCAGGCAAAGGCATTAGCCATAGCTGCACTCAAAGGCAACACCGCCGATCTCACCCAGTT
>Ga0172382_10000917_pt1 | contig 54481 bp, 47 predicted proteins | sample Leawel138RmetaG_FD_122245 | JGI IMG/M metagenome (GOLD analysis project Ga0172382, IMG submission 122245) | Leachate microbial communities from a municipal landfill in Southern Ontario, Canada - Leachate well 138R metaG | ecosystem: Engineered > Solid waste > Landfill > Unclassified | place... | reverse complement strand
GCACCAGGGGTGGTGCTTGACTAAGGCAGCCGAGCTCGCCGCGCATCGCTCTTTTCCTCCACATCGCAACGTCACCGTTGGCGATGCTTTTTTGCGCCTGAAATTCGTGCTGTTTCACGTTAAAATATATGGTCGCGCCCCACGCGGGCGCGTGGATTGAAACGGTGGCATGCCGATCACGCCGCCACGGCTGAGGCGTCGCGCCCCACGCGGGCGCGTGGATTGAAACAGGTGCAGCCCACGGCCGCCCGGTTTTGTGCCGTGTCGCGCCCCACGCGGGCGCGTGGATTGAAACTCGCCGCGCTCGCGCTCACACCACGCCTGGACGGGTCGCGCCCCACGCGGGCGCGTGGATTGAAACAATGCCGCGTTCATGCGCGGTTTCGAGGGCGTGGCGGTCGCGCCCCACGCGGGCGCGTGGATTGAAACCTGTCCTCAGGCGGCTATCTCACCCATGCCCCGCCGTCGCGCCCCACGCGGGCGCGTGGATTGAAACACATTCGTGCTCAATGTCTGGTGGGGTGCCGCGCGTCGCGCCCCACGCGGGCGCGTGGATTGAAACCGGCCGCGTGTCGGGCGAGCATGTCACGATACGTGGTCGCGCCCCACGCGGGCGCGTGGATTGAAACCCGGCCGTGTCGATCAGTGCCAGTTCCACGATTGTCGCGCCCCACGCGGGCGCGTGGATTGGAACGATGAGCGTGAAGGGATGAACCTATAAACAGCACCCGCGACGGGTGCATGCTGACCCTGAGGCCCCCTTCTCCTGACTTCCAAAACGATTTCACGGGTACCGTTGGACATGGCATGTCCTATACTGGTCCTTCTGCGCCGCGCATAACCCACCGGACATTGACGCTGGACTCGCCTCGGGCGTACAGGGCTGGGGCGGCGCACCTTACCCTCACCGCCCTCCCAGCAAACCGCGAATCACGGACCAGCGGCTGATCAGCAGCGATGCGAAGATCAGTGCGCAGCCCACGAACTGCACCGTCCGCATGCTTTCACCAAGCCAGACGGCGGCGAGCATGGCGGTCCATACCGGCTCCAGCATCAGGATCACCACTGCATGGCTGGGCGAGGTCAGGCCTTGGGCGGACAGTTGCAGGAAAAAGCGCAGCGTGGTGCCGATCAGTGTGCTGGCGAGGACCCAGCCGGCCACATCGGCCGACAGCGTATCGGGCCAGCTTTCGAACAGCAGAGACAGCGGCAGGGCCACCACGGCCACCATCGACAGCTGTATGGCGCCCAGCGCCAGCACTGGCACCTGCCTGACCACATGTGAGTTGGTGATGAACACCAGCGCAAAGCACAGCGCAGCGGCCAGGAACCACCATTGTCCGGGTTCGAACTGGAAACCCTGAGCCAGCGACAGGCAGGCGAAACCGGTGAGGGCAGTGGGAATCGCCAGCCAGGTGCTGCGCGGCGGACGTTCGCCGAAGAACAGGCGCCCCAGCACCGGCACCAGCACCAGACCCAGTGCGCTGATGAAGGCGCCTTCGCCAATGTGGCTGGCGACGCTCAGGCCCATGATCCACACGCTCATGGCGATGCCGAACAATACCCCGACGAGCATCGCCCGTAATCCGCCCTGCAGGGAAATCGCCCGCAACTCGCGCCACCCCACCCCGGCCAGCAAGGCGCCCCCGAGGGCAAAGCGTGAGGCGATGAACAGCAGGGGCGGCATTCCCGCCAGCGCCTCGGTGGAAAATATCCAGCCGGCCGCCGCACACACGGTGACCAGAAACATCAGCAGATCGGCCTTCAGGCGTTGGTCGGGCGTGGGCATCGGCAGACTCATGGAGGGTAGGTGGCTGCATGACCGATGCTCGCCAGTTCGCATCGGTAGCGAAACGACAGCCAAGCAGCATTCTCGGGTGCAGGGTCAGTCGGAGGCGTCAGAGGACGAGGATGAAGAGTCTGAAGCATCCCAGGCATCGGAGGCACTATGGTCCGAACGTCGTCCTGACGATGACGACTGCCCCGTCTGCAGCCAGCGGTGCTCGACCTTGTGCATGCCCACGTCGGCGACGATCTTGAGGATGGAGAACAGCAATACGCCCAGGGTGCCGCCCAGCGGGGCGGCGAAGATGATGGTGAGGTGCATCGGAATGATGCGTAGGTAGGGCAGGAACATCAGGGAGCCCAGGTTGGGTTTGCGCGCCAGGTCGGCGTGCACATGCTCGCGGTGCGAGGCCCGGTGGCTGAGCCAGAAGCCGAAACCGAGCGCGGCGAACACTGCGTAGTCGAGCACTCCGGGGCGCCCGAAGTCGAGCATCATCACTTCGCCGGTGCTTGAGTTGGTTACCGGCACCAGGCCATCGGCACCGGCGCTACGCCCCAATGCCACCAGAAAGAACAGGTAGAAAAGGTGGAACAACCCGTAATGCAAGGCAAAAAAATGGGCTACGCTGCGCTGGGTTTTCGGTGTCGGGTCTACCGGGCGGTTGTTGATCTTCAGCCCGTCGGTTTGAAAGTCCTGCAGGGCGAGAATGCGCTTGCGGGCGTAGTAGCCGATGATGACGCTCTGGATCCAGAAGGGCCAGAGCAGGTGCATCAGGCTCCAGCCATTGAGCATCGCGAACAGCATGGTCGCCAGATTGGCAACCACGATGCCCCGGACGGACTGATCGGCCTGCAGGTCCATGGTCCGTGTGCTGCGCTCAGGCGCCGGTCAGTATTTGGCGCTCAGGTAATCGACGATGGCCTCGATGTTGTGCTTGCCGAGCTGGCGTACGGCACCGGTCATCGGTGGGTACAGGCGCTCGCCGGTCATGTCGAAGTAACGCGTCAGGCTCCGCCTCATGTAGTCGGGTTGCTGCCCGGCCAGACGGGGGAAAGACTCTTCCCCCGCTGCATCGTCCCGATGGCAGCGGGCACAGTATTCCGCATACAGCTGCTTGCCTTCGATCGCACGCGGACCGGGTGCCGGCCGGGCGGGAATGGGCGTGGAGGTGGCGAAAAACAGGGCTGCAGAGGCTTTTTCTTCCTCGCTGAGCAGCTTCATCAGGCCCTGCATGAATTCGTCGGTGCGGCGCCCCGAGAGGAAGGCTTCGATCTGGTCGATGATGTAGGCAGGATGCTGGCCCGCCAGGTTGGGGACATCGCTGAGCTTGCTGATGCCCTTGTCGCCATGGCAGTTGAAGCAGAAATTGGCGGCGGCCTTGCCGGCCTGTGTCAGACGCGCCTTGAGTTCGGGGTCGGCTTCGGCACGGGCCAGCAGACGGCGCGCGGAGACATCCTCGGCATGCACGGTGCTGACAGTGGCACAGGAAATCAGGAGAAGCAGCACCGCTGCGATGCGTTTCAACATTCTGAATGACCCCTCGGTCGTGACGACATGATTTCAGGTTGCGATCCGGGCCGCAGGCACTGGCACACAGCCATTGCAGACGGGCATTCGAATGATCGGCCTGGCACGGAAAATGGATTCTAGCACCATGCCGCAGCCAATCTCATGCAAAGCCGCGCAGTATGCATCGCCCGCTGCAGGACGGTGCTTTGACCAAGTGGTTTGCCCGGGGTTCATGTTGTGGATAGAATCGACCGGCCTTGTCCCGTGCGCGAAGCACCTGCGCCGCGCACGGGACAATCCGCCCTCCAGGCCGTGCACAGCGCCCTGTGGCCTGTTCACGGCCTGCCAGAATGACCTTTCAGGAGACTACATCCATGCAGAAACGCCGCTTCAACGCCCTGATGGCCGGCCTGATCGCCTCGGCCACGCTGGGCTTCACGATGCCCGCCAGCGCGCAGCAATACAAGGATGAATACAAGCTGTCCACCGTGCTGGGCGAAGCCTTCCCGTGGGGCTGGGGCGCCAAGCGCTGGGCCGATCTGGTTGCGGAAAAGACCGACGGGCGGATCAACATCAAGGTCTATCCGGGCGTGTCGCTGGTGTCCGGCGACCAGACCAAGGAGTTCACCGCACTGCGCCAGGGCATCATCGACATGGCGGTGGGTTCGACGATCAACTGGTCGCCGCAGGTGCGCGAGCTGAACCTGTTTGCGCTGCCGTTCCTGATGCCCGACCACAAGGCCATCGACGCGCTCACCCACGGCGCGGTGGGCGAGAAGGTGTTCAACCTGCTGTCCGAGCGTGACGTGGTGCCGCTGGCCTGGGGCGAGAACGGCTTCCGCGAGGTTTCCAACTCCAAGCAGCCGATCCGCACCCCGGAAGACCTGAAAGGCATGAAGATGCGCGTGGTCGGATCGCCGCTGTTCCTGGCCACCTTCACCGCGCTGGGTGCCAACCCCACGCAGATGAGCTGGGCCGATGCGCAGCCGGCGATGGCCTCCGGCGCGGTGGACGGGCAGGAAAACCCGCTTGCCGTGTTCAACGCTGCCAAGCTGCACACCCTCAACCAGAAGCACCTGACGCTGTGGGGCTATGTGGCCGATCCGCTGATCTTCGTGGTGAACAAGAACGTGTGGAACAGCTGGAGCGCCGAAGACCAGACCGCCGTGCGTGAAGCCGCACTGCAGGCCGGCCAGGAGCAGGTGGCGCGCGCGCGTGCCGGCATTTCGGCGGAGGACGACTCGGTGCTGAAGGAGATCGAGGCAAACGGCGTGGCAGTGGTGCGCCTCTCCGACGAGGAGCGCAACGCCTTCCGCACGGCCACGGCCGGGGTATACAAGGAGTGGGCCGAGCGCATCGGCACCGACCTGGTGAAACAGGCCGAAGAAGACATCGCCCGGCGCTGAGCCCCTCCCCCGCCAACCCGCAGGCCGACCTGAGCCGATTCAGGCCCGGCCTGCGGGTCGGCGGCATTGCCAGGCGGCGCATCGGGGCCGCCTGGCCGTTCGCCTTTCCGTCCGACTTTCCGGTTCGCACTTTCCATGTCCAACGAGCATTCCACCGTCGAGCTGCCTCCGGCCGATGACGCGCCTCCACCGCCTCTGAGCATCGAGCAGATTCTGGCCGGGGCAATCATGGCCCTGATCATGCTGATCACGCTGGGCAACGTCGTGGCGCGCTACTTCACCTCACGCTCGTTCGCAGCCACCGAGGAGTTCTCGATTGCGCTGCTGATCGTGCTCGCCTTTGTCGGCTCGGCCACGGCCTTTGCCTGTGATCGACACATTCGGGTGACCTTCGTCATCGAGCGCCTGCCGGTGGCCCTGCGGCAGGGCGCGGAGTGGCTGACCTTTGCAGTGACTGCCGCTTTGTTCGGTTTCATCGCCTGGTATGCGGGCCGGCTCACCTGGGATCAGTACCGTTTCGAGGAAACCTCCCCCGCGCTGGGCGTGCCGCAATGGTGGTACACCGTGTGGATGCCCATCCTGTCGGCCGCCATCGTGCTGCGGCTGGTGTGGAATCGCGTGCGGAGGCGGACAACATGATTGGCGCCACCCTGATCGGGCTGTTCCTGTTCGCGCTGCTAGCCGGCCTGCCGCTGGCGGTAGCGCTTGGCGTGGCGAGCATTGCGGTGCTGGCAATGGCCGGCTTCGACCAGCTCGCCGTACCGACCAACATCTATGCCGGGATTGCCAAGTATCCGCTGCTGGCCATTCCGATGTTCATCCTGGCCGGGATGATCTTCGAGCGCTCCGGCGTGGCACAGCGGCTGGTGCGTTTCGTGACGGCGATGGTGGGCGAATGGACCGGCTCGCTGGCGGTAGTCGCGGTGCTGGTGTCCATGCTGCTGGGCGGCATCTCCGGCTCGGGGCCGGCCGATGCGGCGGCGGTGGCGGCGGTGATGCTGCCCTCGATGATCGCACGCGGCTATCCCAAGGGGTTCTCCGCCGGCCTGATCGCGGCGGCCGGCTCGACGGCCATCGTGATTCCCCCTTCGGTGGCCTTCATCGTGTACAGCGTGATGGTGCCCTCGGCCACCGTACCGGCGCTGTTCGCCGCCGGCCTGTTCCCGGGCATGATCGCGGCGCTGTGCCTGCTGGTGCCGGCCATCGTCATCAGCCGCAAGCATGGCTTCGGCCAGGGCTACAAGGTGGAGCGCCCACCGCTGGGCAAGAGCTTCGTCGATGCGATCTGGGGCCTGCTGGCGCCGGTGATCATCCTGGGCGGCTTGCGCACCGGGGTCTTCACGCCCACCGAAGCCGCCGTGGTGGCGGTGGCCTACGGCATTTTTGTCGGCATGGTGATTTATCGCAGCATCAGCTTCCGCCAGCTGTTCCGCATTCTGGTGGATGCGGGCGAGCTGTCGGCGGTGGTGATGATGATCATCGGCATTGCCTCGGTGTTTGCCTGGGCCGGAAACACGCTGGGCGTGTTCGACGCAGCGGCCAAGGCAATGGTGGCCTTCTATACCAGCGAATGGCTGATGCTGCTGTCGATCAACCTGTTGCTGCTGGTGGCCGGCATGTTCCTGGATGCGGTGTCGATCTTTCTGATCCTGTTGCCGCTGCTGGTGCCGATTGCGGTGGCGATGGGCTGGGATCTGGTGTGGTTTGGCGTGATGATGACCATCAATCTGGCCATCGGTCAGTTCACCCCGCCCATGGCCCTGTCGCTGATGATTACCTCGCGCATTGCCGGCATCAAGCTGGAAGAAACCTTCCGCTGGGTGATCTGGCTGGTGCTGGCAATGGGGGCGGGGCTGACGCTGATGATCATCTTCCCGCAGATTGCGCTGTGGTTGCCCGGGCGGCTGGGCTATCTGTAGCATCGCCTGCGCCAGTCCGTCGGCCGGTCGTCACACGAACAGCGGCTCAGGCTCCAGCGCCACGCCGAAACGCGCCAGCACATCGGCACGGACCGCCTCGGCCAGGCGGCGCACATCCTCACCGGTGGCGCCGCCGCGATTGACCAGCACCAGCGCCTGGCGCTCGTAGCACCCCACCGGCCCCAGGTCGCGCCCCTTCCAGCCACAACGCTCGATCAACCAGCCGGCGGCGAGCTTGGCTCCGCCCGCCGGGGCAGACAGCGGGTAATGCGGCATGTCCGGGTGCCGGCCCAGCAACTCGGCCAGCGTGCCGGCATCGACCACCGGATTCTTGAAAAAGCTGCCAGCATTGCCCAGCCGCGCCGGGTCGGGCAGCTTGCGCTGGCGAATCGCGATGACTGCGTCCGACACCTGCAACGGCGTGGGCGCGCTCAGGCCCTGCGCGTCCAGCGCGGCCTCCAGCTCCGCATACCCCAGCTGGGGCTGCCAGCGTTTGGGCAAACGGAAGGTCACGCGGGTAATCAGCCAGTGCCGGCCATCTGCGCGCTTGAACAGGCTGTCACGATAGGCCAGCGCACACGCGCGCCGGTCGAAACTGCACGCCCGGCCATCCTGCAGCGACACGGCATCCACCCGGTGCAGGCAACGCTCCAGCTCCACGCCGTAGGCGCCGATGTTCTGCACCGGCGCAGCCCCCACGGTGCCGGGAATCAGCGACAGGTTCTCCAGGCCGGGCCAGCCCTGTTGCACCGTCCAGCGCACGAAGTCGTGCCAGTGTTCGCCCGCGCCCGCCTGCACATACCAGGCCTCGTCGTCCTCGGCCAGCAATTGCCGGCCACGCATGGCGATCTTCAGCACCAGCCCTTCGAAGCGCGGCCCCAGCACGATGTTGCTGCCCCCGCCCAACACCAGTAACGGCCAACGCGCCCAGTGCGGCGTGGCCACCAGCGCGGCCAGCCCGGCTTCGTCGCGCACGTCCACAAGAGCCGCCGCCCGACAGGGCAGGCCGAAGGTGTTGCAGCCCGTCAGATCGACTTCACGGCGGGCTGCAGACGGGAACAAATCAGGCATCGGGCGTGTCGGCCTTGGCTGTGGCGGAATGTTTGGCAGGACCGATCGGAAAGTATCGGTCGTAGGCCAGATTGAACACGAAGGCATAGGCCACATAGGTGAAGGCCAGCGCCAGATCGGCCAGGAACGCTTCCATCCAGCCCATGCCGGTCCACCACACGATGACGGGCCAGGTCATGCTGAACAGGCCCATCTCGAAGCCGAAGGCATGAATCACGCGCAGGCGCAGCGGCCGGCGGTCGGCGGCACGGCCGGTCAACCGCCCCTCCAGCCAGTCGAAGCTGGTGTTGTAGGTGCCATTCCAGATCGCCGCAATCAGCGACAGCAGGGCCAGCAGGCCAATGGAGTCGAGCAGCGGCACGCCGCTTGCCCAAGCAAACGGCGGCGTGATGAGCAACAGCCCCCCCAGCTCGAACAGGGCGATCTGACGCAGGCGGTCGGGCAGGGAGCGCAGGGCGGGTGCAGCAGTGTTGGCCACGGACGAACAGGATAGAATGGATCGAAGACGCGATCCGGCAAGGCTTCAGAGAGGGGCCAGACTTTAACATGCTTCTTCAACTCATACCCATTACCTCGCTGATGCTGGGCACGGCCCTGCTGCTGCTCGGCAACGGCCTGCTCGGCACCCTGATTGCGCTGCGCGGCAGCATGGAGGGGTTTTCCGACCAGACGCTGGGCCTGATGGGGTCGGGCTACTTTGTCGGCTTCTTCATCGGCACCTACGCAGTCCCCTCGCTGATCCGCCATATGGGCCACATCCGCGCCTTCAACTTCTTCGCGGCGGCCATCGCAGCCTTCATCCTGCTGCACTCCATGGTGCTCGACCCCTGGGTGTGGATGGGGCTGCGCATCCTCACCGGCATTGCCCTGGTCGGCTTCTACACCGTCATCGAAAGCTGGCTGAACAGCCAGGCGCAACCCGGCTCGCGCGGCCAGATGTTTGCCTTCTACATGGTGGTGAACATGGGTTCGGTAGCCGCAGCCCAGCAATTCCTGCACCTGGCCTCGCCGTCCACCTTCGTCCTGTTCTCCATCGCCGCCATGATGGTGTGCTTCTCGGTGATGCCGGTGGCCTCCACCCGGCTGGCACAGCCCGTCATCAGCAAGGTGCCACGGCTCACGCTGACGCAGATCTGGCGCGCAGCCCCGGCGGCAGTGGTCGGCGCGCTGGCGTGTGGCCTCACCATGGGTCCGTTCTGGAGCATGGCCCCCCTGTATGCGACCCGCCTGGGGCTGGACGAGGCCGGTGTAGCGCTACTGGTGACGGTGATGATCGTGGGCGGTGCGGTGCTGCAATGGCCAATCGGCCGTCTGTCCGACCGTTACGACCGGCGCTATGTGCTGGGCCTGGCATCGGCCACTGCAGCAAGCTGTGCGGCGGTGATGGCACTGTTCGGACACATGAATACGGTGCTGTTTCCGGCAGCCTTCATGTTTGGCGGTGCGGTCTGTGCGATTTATCCGATCGTGGTGGCGCACCTGGTCGACCACCTCACCCAGGACAACATCCTTTCCGGCAATGCCGGCATCCTGTTGCTGTACGGTATCGGGGCGATGATCGGCCCGGCGCTGGCCGGTTATCTGATGACGCTCGGCGGCCCGGCAGCAATGCCGGCCTTCTTCGTGGCGGTGCTGATCCCGCTGACCCTGTACGTGCTGCTGCAGGCCCGCTCGACGGTCGATGAAATCGTGGAGGAGCCCGGCCAGTTCGTGCCACTGGTGCGCACCTCCGAAACCGCCATGGAAATCGTCGCGGCCGTGGAGGAGCATCGCATGGAGAGCAATGCCAGCGAAAACAGTGGCGACGATGCCGACCCTGCCGAGCCTGCCGAGCCTGCGCACGAAACACGGGCCACGTCCGACGGCGAACCGGCCACGACCACAACCACAACCACAACCACAACCACAACCGGCGACGCCGAAGCGCCCGAGGGTACGGCCTCCCCCGAAGCGCCTGCCCCGGAAGACGTGGCACAGGCCGGGCACAGCACCGAGCCGCCCGGGGTGCCCGAGACACCTGAAACACCCGAGGCAGCCGAGGCAGCCAGCCCCCCGGACAGTTCGCCCACCGAAGCCCGCGCGGCCCTGCTGATGCCCAAAAAGTGACCCGGCTGCAGGTGTCACACACACGCCACACACACGTCACACCCCTGCCACACCCGGGGTTCACCCGACTTTCCGGCGCTTGACGTTTCCGGTAAGGTCTGCCCGCCCCGCCCGTACGAGGATGCCGGGGCTGCGCACGTGTCCGGCACGGACCGTGCGCCCTGACAAACAGATCATTCACCTTCCAGAGATCCTGCATGTTAGAGCTGGACAACATCGTCAAGACCTTCGGTGGCTTTCGTGCCATCGACGGCTGCTCGCTGAAGGTCAACAAAGGCGAGATACTCGGTCTCGTCGGCCCCAACGGTGCCGGCAAGACCACCTTGTTCAACGTGATCGCAGGCGCCCTGCAACCCAGCTCGGGCACAATCCGTTTTCTCGGCGAAGACGTCACCCCGCTGTCCACCGACGCCCTGTTCCACAAGGGGCTGGTGCGCACCTTCCAGATTCCCCACGAATTTCACCGTCTCACCGTGCTCGAGAACCTGATGATGGTGCCCCCGCGCCAACCGGGCGAGAAGCTTTTTGCCAACTGGCTGAACTGGGGCACGGTGCGTGAGCAGGAGGACGCGGTGCGCGCCCGCGCAATGGAGACGCTGGCGTTTCTGGAACTGACCCATGTCACCGATGAGCGGGCCGGCAACCTGTCCGGCGGCCAGAAGAAGCTGCTCGAACTCGGGCGCACGATGATGACCGAAGCCCGGCTGGTGCTGCTCGACGAACCCGCCGCCGGGGTGAACCGCACCCTGCTGCGCAAGCTGGAAGAGAAAATCCAGATCCTCAACCAGGAGCGCGGCTACACCTTCATCCTCATCGAGCACGACATGGAGATGATCGAGAAGCTCTGCCACCCGGTGGTGTGCATGGCCGAAGGCAAGGTGCTGATTCAGGGGGATTTCCAAACCGTGCGCAGCGATCCGCGCGTGCTGGAGGCCTACCTGGGCGAAACGCCCTCCGCCATCGAGCGCAACGAGGCCGAACACGACCCACGCATCGAAGAAGCACGCGAGCAGGAACTGCACAAGGAGGACCTCTGATGAGTGCCACTCCGGTTCTTTCGATGAAGGCGGTGCGTGGCGGCTACGGCGACGCCGACATCCTGCAGGGCGTGTCCATCGATGTGGCCGAGCGCGAGATTGTGGTCATCGTCGGCCCCAACGGCGCCGGCAAGTCCACCGCGATGAAGGCTGTATTCGGCCTGCTCAACGTGCGCGGCGGGCAGATCGTGTTCGACGGCGAGGACATCACCGGCTGGGCACCCAACCGCATCGTGCGGCGCGGCATCTGCTATGTGCCGCAGGTCGACAACGTGTTCCGCGACATGACCGTCCACGAAAACTTCGAAATGGGCGCCTTCCTGCGCAAGGGCAACCTCTCGGCCGCGTATGACCGTGTGTACCAGCTCTTTCCCGACCTGAAGGCCAAGCGCAGGAACCTGGCCGGCAACCTGTCCGGCGGTCAGCGCCAGATGGTGGCCATGGGCCGGGCGCTGATGCTCGACCCCAAGCTGCTGCTGCTCGACGAGCCCACGGCGGGCCTGTCACCCAAGTACATGGAGCAGATTTTCCAGATTACCCGCGATGTGCGCGACAGCGGCGTGTCCATCATGCTGGTCGAACAACACGCCAAACAGGCCCTGGCCTTCTGCGACCGGGGCTATGTGCTGGCCACCGGCGCCAACCGGCACGAGGGCACCGGCGCCGCGCTGCTGGCCGATCGCGAAGTGGCGCAGATGTTCCTGGGCGGCTGATCACGAGAACAACATGAGTGCAATCGACTTCATCAACTTCTACGTCGTGCCCGGCCTGGTGCTGGGTTCGATCTACGCGGTCGGCGCCATCGGCATCACCATGGTGTTCGGCATCCTGCGCTTTGCGCACTTCGCCCACGGCGACATGGCCACGCTGGGCGCCTTCATCGCACTGGCCTTCGTCGGCACCGGCCTCGACCCATGGACGGCGCTGCCCCTGGCCATGCTGGTCACCGCCGTGGTGGCTGTCGGCATCGACAAAACCTTCTATGATTATCTGGTGAAGCGCCCGAAGATTCTCACCGTGATGGCCTCGCTGGGCATTGCGCTGATGATCCGCTCGGTGGTGCAGGTGGTATGGGGGGTCGACCCCCAGCCCTATGTGCGCGGCATCGTGCGCCCGGACAGCTTCGGCGGCATCCTGCTGCGCCCGCGCGAGCTGTACACCCTGGCTACGGTGGTGGTGCTGGTGGTGGGCCTGGTGGCCTTCCTGCATTACACCCGCTGGGGCAAGGCCATGCGGGCAATGTCGGACAACCCCGATCTGGCCCGCCTGTCCGGCGTGGACAACCGTCAGGTGACCATGCTCACCTGGGCCATCGTCGGGGCCCTCACTGCGGCCTCGGGCTTCATGCTCGGCATCAACACCGAGTTGAATTCGATGATGGGCTGGCACATGCTGCTGCCGATGTTCGCCGCCGCCATCCTGGGCGGCGTGGGCCGGGTGGAAGGGGCGGTGCTGGGTGGCCTGATCGTTGGCCTGGCCGAAGAAATGTCGGTGCTGATCGTGCCCAGCCAGTACAAGATGGCCACCGCCTTCGTGATCCTGCTGCTCATCCTGCTGCTGCGCCCCAGCGGCCTGCTCAAGGGTAAGGTGCTCTGACATGGAACTGACTGGTCTGCTCAACTACGCCCTGTTCATGGGCATCCTGATCGGCATTTACGCCCTGCTGTCGCTCGCGCTGAACATCCACTGGGGCTTTACCGGCCTGTTCAATGCCGGCGTGGCCGGTTTCTTTGCGGTGGGCGCCTACGTCTCCGCCATCCTCACCAGCACCCCGGCTGGCGGGCGCATTGGCGGCTTCGAGCTGCCGGTCGTGCTGGGCTGGCTGGGCGCGATGGTGGTGGCCGGGGCGATTGCCTGGCCCATCGGCCGCATCTGCCTGCGCCTGCGCTCGGACTATCTGGCCATCGCCACCCTCGGCGTGGCCGAGATCATCCGTCTGGTGATCAAGAGCGAGGACTGGCTCACCGGCGGATCGCGCGGCATCACCGGCATTCCACGCCCCTTCGGCGACCTCGACTACATGGCTTCGCAAGCCGCTTATCTCGCGCTGGTTCTGGCGGTGCTGCTGGCGGTGTATCTGGCGGTGGAGCGGCAACTGCGTGCGCCCTGGGGGCGCATGATGCGCGCCATCCGCGACAACGAAGCCGCCGCCGCCGCGATGGGCAAGGATGTTTCCGCGCGCCGGCTCGAAGCTTTCATCTTCGGCTCCGCGATCATGGGGCTGGCCGGTGCGCTGTTCGTGCACTTCAACCGCAGCATCACCCCGGAAGCCATCGACCCGATGATCGCCACCTTCCTGATCTGGATCATGCTGATCCTCGGTGGCTCGGGCAACAACCGTGGTGCAATCCTGGGCGCGCTGGTGATCTGGCTGATCTGGTCGATGTCCGAAATGCTCACCGACCGTCTGCCCGCCGAAGTGGCCACACAGGCGAGCTACATCCGGGTGTTCGTGATCGGCCTGATGCTGCAGTTGGTACTGCGCTTCCGCCCCGAAGGCATCCTGCCCGAAGAATCCGCCCGGCAGCGCCATTCGACACCCTGATTCGACACCCTGACCCGTTTCAACCGACCGGCCCGTGAAGGGCCACCTTCTTGTCATCACTGAGCACACAGGAGACGCAACATGACCCAACCGAAACGCCTCGCCGCCGCCCTCGCCCTGGCTGGCGCTGCCTTTGCCGCACCGGTCCATGCCGATGTCACGATCGGCCTGCTGGGTGGCCTGACCGGCCCGATTGCTGGCATGGCGCCGGCCATGGTGGACTCGATGAAGCTTGCCGTCGGCCAAGTCAATGAGCAAGGCGGCATTGCCGGCGGCAAACTCAACGCCGTGGTCGGCGACTCGGCCTGCAACCCGCAGAACGCCACCGATGCCGCAACCAAGGCAGTGAACGTGTCCGGTGCCATCGGCATCGTCGGCCCGGCCTGCTCGGGCGCGGTACTGGCTGCATCCAACTCGGTGACTGTACCGGCGGGCGTGCTGACGATCACCTCGTCAGGCACCTCGCCGCAGATCAGCAAGATCGACGACAAGGACCTGGTTTTCCGCACCGTGCCGTCCGATGACTATCAGGGCCGCGCACTGGCGCGCACGCTGAAGGCGCAGGGCGTCGACAAGGTGGCGATTGCGTATGTAAACAACGACTACGGCAAGGGTCTGGCCGAGTCCTTCAAGGACGAGTTCGAAGCCCATGGCGGCGCCATCGCCGGCTACGCCGGCCAGGAAGACAGCAAGGCCTCCTACCGCTCCGACCTGGCCGAACTGGCCAAGGGCGGCGCAAAAACGCTGGTGCTGTTCCACTACGGCAACAGCGCCGGCCTGACCATCCTGCGCCAGGCCATCGAAAATGGTTTCTTCGAGAACTTCGTCGGCGCCGACGGCATGCGCGACGAAGCAATGATCAAGACTCTGGGCGCAGACAACCTCTCCACCTTCCGGGTATCCGCCCCAATGGGCGAAAGCGGTGCGGCCTTCGATGCCTTCTCCGCCGGTTTCCGTGCTGCAGGCGGCGACCCCAATGCCACCTTTGCCGCCACCTCTTACGATGCAGCCTTCCTGATGGCACTGGCCATCGAGCATGCCGGCGGCGACAAGTCCAAGCTGTCCGCCTCGCTGCGTGCCGTCTCCTCCGCGCCGGGCGAGCCGATTCTGCCGGGCGAGTGGGCCAAGGCCAAGCAACTCATTGCCGAAGGCAAGGACATCGACTACAAGGGGGCGGCCGGCGATCACGAGTTCAACGAGGCCGGCGACGTGCCGGGTCAGTACGAACTGTTCAAGGTGAGCGGCGAAACCTATGAAAGCGTCACCGAAATGAAGTAAGAAAGCAAAGACAGCCGCTGGAAAACGACGCTCCACCCCGCGACGCCCCACCCCGCCATGGGGTGGGGCCGTGGATGGTGAGTGGTGAGTGGGTGCGCCCTGCTACCCCACCCTGCCGTCGCTCTTCAGGCGACCGATGCGCACCACTTCCGGCACGCGGCGTACGGCCCGCATCACGTTGGCCAGGTGCATGCGATCGCGCACCTGGACCGTCAGGTTGAGCGCGACGTAGATGCCCCGCTCCTTGTCCATCGACACATTCTGGATGTTGCAGTCAGCATCCGACACCGCGTTCGCAACCCGTCCCAGCACCCCGCGCCCTTCCTTGGTCAGGATGCGCATGGTCACATCGAACATGCGGTCGTGATGGTGTTCCCACTCCACATCGACCCAGCGTCCACGGTCACCGCGCAGCTTGGCCACGGCGGTGCAGTCATGGCGGTGCACCTCCAACCCCTTGCCCTTGCGGATCAGGCCAATGATCGGATCGCCCGGAATCGGCAGGCAGCACGGTGCCAACTGCACCGCAATGCCCTCGCTGCCGCTGATCAGGATGGCCGAGGCCGGCTTGGGCTTGATCACATCCGGACGGCCCGACTCTTCGTCCTGAGCCTGCGACAGACGCCGCGCGACAATCGCCGGCAGGCGTTTGCCCAGCCCGATGTCGGAGAGAATCTCCTTCTTGCTCCGGATGCCGCGATCGCGCAGGAAGCGATCCCAGGCAAAGGTGCTGATCTGCCCCAGGGTCAGGCCGTGGGTGCGCAGTGCCTGGTTGAGCAGGCGCTCGCCCAGCGTGACCGACTCCTCATGCTGGGCATTCTTGAGGAAATGACGGATCTGCGCGCGCGCCTTGCCGGTGCGCACATAGGACAGCCAGGCCGGATTCGGATTGGCATGCGCGGCGGTGATGATCTCCACCTGGTCGCCGTTGCGCAGCTCGGTGCGCAACGGCATCAGATCGTTGTTCACCCGACAGGCGACGCAGCGGTTGCCGATGTCGGTATGCACGGCATAGGCAAAATCGACCGGCGTAGACCCCTTGGGCAGGGACAGGATGCGCCCCTGCGGGGTGAACACATACACCTCGCTCGGGAACAGATCGACCTTCACATGTTCCAGGAACTCGGTGGCCTCGCCGGAGGTGGATTGCAGCTCCAGCAGCGATTGCAGCCAGGAGTGGGTCTTTTGCTGCAGCTCGGTGAGGGTTTTCTCGTCGTCCTTGTACAGCCAGTGCGAGGCCACCCCGCTTTCGGCAATGTGATGCATCTCCGAAGTGCGCACCTGAATTTCGATCGGCGTGCCAAAGGGGCCGATCAGGGTGGTGTGCAGCGACTGGTAACCGTTCGCCTTGGGCAGCGCGATGTAGTCCTTGAACTTGCCGGGCACCGGCTTGTACATCGAGTGCAGCGCCCCGATGACCAGATAACAGGTCGGCACATCGTGCACGATGACGCGCAGGCCATAGATGTCGAGCACCTGCGAAAAGCTCAGGCGTTTCTCGACCATCTTGCGGTAGATCGAGAACAGGTGCTTCTCGCGCCCCTGCACCTCGGCGCTGATGCCCCACTGCGGCAGACGCTCCTCGACACTGTGCAGCACCTTTCCGATGACCTCCCGCCGGTTGCCCCGCGCGGCCTTGATCGCCTTGGACAGCGCGCGGAAGCGCATCGGAAACTTGTGCTCGAAAGACAGTTCCTGCAATTCGCGGAACAGGTTGTTCAGCCCCAGCCGGTTGGCAATCGGGGCGTAGATTTCCAGCGTCTCGTTGGCGATGCGGCGGCGCTTGGCCGGGCGCATCGATTCGAGGGTGCGCATGTTGTGCAGCCGGTCGGCGAGCTTGATGAGGATCACCCGCAGGTCGGTGGCCATCGCCAGCAGCATCTTGCGGAAGTTTTCCGCCTGCGCTTCTTCCTGCGAGCGGAATTCCATCTTGTCGAGCTTGGACAGGCCATCGACCAGCTCGGCAGAAGTCTTGCCGAAGCGCTCGGCAATCTCCTGCTTGGAAATGTGGGTGTCCTCCATCACATCGTGGAGGAGCGCGGCAATCAGCGCCTGTGAGTCGAGGTGCCAGTCCGCAATGATGTCGGCCACCGCCACCGGGTGCGATACATAAGGCTCACCACTTTTGCGGTACTGGCCTTCATGCGCATGGGAGGAGAAGTGATAGGCCGCTTCGACCCGGCCAATGTCCTCGGGCTTCAGGTAGTCTTCCAGCTTCTGCTTGAGCCGCTGGAAATCGAGCGACAGCACGCTTGCCCCCGTCAGGAAGGGGGCAGGACCGGAAAACGGGGCGGCATCTGCGGTATCCATGATCTGGTTCATCCGCCCCGGGCACTCAGGCCTGACCCCGGTTGAGCACTTCCAGCCCGACCTTGCCCGCAGCGATCTCGCGCAACGCGACCACGGTGGGTTTTTCCTTGGTGTTGCGGTCGAGTTCGATCTGCGGCGTGGAACCGATGGTCAGCTGGCGGGCGCGATAAGTGGCAGCCAGCGTGAGCTGGAAACGGTTCGGAATGCGCTTGAGGCAGTCTTCGATGGTGATGCGGGCCATGGGGTCAGTCCTGTTCTATGAAATCAAAAAATTGCAGATGGCGTGCGTGCTGGTTGGGGTAGCGCAGGCGGGAGGCCTGGACGACCGCGACCAGATCGTCAATGGCCTGCTGCAACTCGTTGTTAAGTATAACGTAGTCGAACTCCCCCACATGCCGCATTTCGCCACGCGCGGCCAGCAGGCGGCGGGAAATGGTGTCCTCGTCGTCGGTACCCCGGCCACGCAGGCGATGCTCCAGCACGTCCAGCGAAGGCGGCAGGATGAACACCCCCACCGCTTCGGGAAACACCTTGCGCACCTGCTGCGCGCCCTGCCAGTCGATTTCCAGCAGAATGTCGCGGTCGGTTTCGATCTGCGAACGAATCCAGACCTTCGAGGTGGCGTAGTAATTGCCGTGCACCTCGGCCCATTCCAGAAATTCGCCCCGGTCGCGCAGGTCGCGAAAAGTGGGGATGTCTACGAAATGATAGTCCACACCGTCGCGCTCGCCCGCGCGCGGTGGCCGGGTGGTGTAGGACACCGACAGCTGCACGTTGCGGTCGCGCTCCAGCAGGGCACGCACCATGGTGGTTTTGCCCGCCCCGGAAGGGGCGGTGACGATGATCAGGGTTCCTGCCATGGGTTCAAGCTTCTCCGTCTTTCGCGCCCCCGGCGGGAGGCGCCTCATCCATCGGGTCACCGGCACCGCCCTCTTCCAGCCCGGGCCGGTGGATCACATACTGATTGCGCCCGGCCGACTTGGCCCGGTACATGGCCACATCGGCCGCCTTGAGCAGGGCTTCCACCGTCGTGCCATCGTGCGGATACACGCTGATGCCGATGCTCATCGTCACCGTCAGGGCCTGCCCGCCCGCCTCCACCGGCTCGCGCACCGCCTGCAGCAGACGGCAGGCCACGCATCTTGCCGAGCCGACGCCCTCGACATCGGACAGCAGCACCACGAACTCATCGCCGCCAAGCCGGGCGGCGGTGTCGTCCTCGCGCAGACAGGCGCTCAAACGGCGGGCAGTGGCGGCCAGCAGCTCGTCGCCTGCGTCGTGCCCGAGTTGGTCATTCACCGCCTTGAAGCCGTCCAGATCGATGAACAGCAGCGCAATCTGACCCCTGTTGCGGTGTGCATGGGCAATCGCGACCTTGATGCGGTCTTCGAGCAGGCGCCGATTGGGCAGGCCGGTGAGCGGGTCGAAATAGGCCATGTGCCGTATCCGCGCCTCGTCCTCCTTCAGCCGGCTGATGTCGCTGAACACCGCCACATAGTTGGTGACTTCGCCGGAAGGGTCGGCAATCGCGGTGATGGTGAGCAGTTCAGGGTAGATTTCGCCGTTCTTGCGCCGATTCCACACCTCGCCCTGCCAGCGCCCTTCACGCGCAATCGTGGCCCACATGCTGGCATAGAACTCCGGCCCATGGCGTCCGGACTGCAGGACGGCCGGGCTTTGCCCGAGCACCTCGTCGGCCGAATACCCGGTGAGGCGGGTGAAGGCCGGGTTAACCGACTGGATGCGCCGGCGGCTGTCGGCCACGATCACCCCCTCGAACGAGGTTTCGATGATCTTTTCCGCCAGCCTGAGGTTCTGCTGCGAGGCCGTCAACGCCTGGTCCCGCTGCTCCAGCGCCAGCCGCAGCTCCTGCACATACACCAGCTCCATGCCGGACAGGATGTCGCTGAAACCGATCAGATCGATCAGCCGGCCATCCGCCCCCACCACACCGAGGTGGCGTACGCCCCGTTCCACCAGCATGCTGCGCGCATGATACAGGCTGGCATGCTCGTCGATCGTCATCAACGGCCGGCTGGCCACCTCGCCGGCGGGCTGCTGGTTGCGCCGCTCGGCCACGAAACGGGCCAGATCGCGCTCGGTGATGATGCCGAAATCGCCCTGCGGGTAAGCAATCACCACGGCATCGGTGGCCCGCTCGCGCATGATGCGCGCCACATCGTTGAGCGGCGTGCCGGGCGGGAAAGTCACCAGCCCGCTCTTGATCACCGACTCCACCTGACGCAGGCGCAGGTAGTGCTCGATGCCCTGGTTGAGCACCACGTCGGTCTGCGAGACGATGCCGACCGGCGCGCCCACCGCATCCTCCACCAGATAATGACGCACATGTTCGTCACGAAAACGCACCGCCAGCGCCTGCAGGCTGACCTCCTCGGTCACCGCGCGCACCGGGCTGCTCATGAAGTCGGACACCGGGCGCTCGAACAGCCCGGGATGCGAAAAATCGATGGAAATCGCATCCCGCTCGGTCCAGATGCCGATCATGCGACCGGCCTCTTCCACCAGGATCGAGCTCACCCGCGCTTCGTGCATGCGCCGTGCCGCCTCGTACAAGGGCGTCGAAGGGCTGCACACCAGCAGGCCACGGCGCACGATGTCGCCGATCCTGACCTCAGATGACGGCCGCACCGCGAATTCGCCACGCTCCAGGCTGGCAATCATCGATGCAGGCAATGGCTGGTCCATTTTCACCATCCGGACAAATCTGAATCCATGATTCTGCCAGCACCGCCCCCGCTTAGCCATGCCCGCGCCGGCCCGACCACGTCCGATCAGCAGGTTTTGACAACAATGTCATGCAGCGTATTGGCGCAATGTGCCATGCGGTCGGCCGCATTGGACAGATGACGGTAAATCTCCCGGCGCTTGAACATGTCCAGATAGGCCTCGCCCTGAAACAGCTCGGCCAGCGCCCGGCGATACAGTTTCTCCACCCGCCGCTCGGCCTTGCGCGCCACGTCGGCATCCTGCGCAGCCAGTTCCGGCGTGCCTGCCAGCCGGCCAAAACCGGCCTCCAGCGCCTGCACGCCCTCATGCAGGCACACGGCCATGTCGTGCATGAACACGTCCGGCCCCACACCAAGCACATCCATTTCATTCACCGTGCTCTTGCAGTAGTTCACCACCTCGTCCAGGTCCATGATGGCGCGGTAGATGTCTTCCCGGTCGAACGGCGTCGAGAAGGCTTCGTTCAGGGTGTGGATGTTGCGCACCTTGATCGTGTCCGCCTCATGCTCGTCGCGCTTGATCTGCAGCGCAGTCTCGGCATCGGCCGTTTCCATGAAATGCACCAGCAGGGATACGGTGTGCACCACCATGGCCGCCTGCTCGCCCAGCAGACTGTAGAAGTCCGGCGCCTTGGGAAAGATATGCCCGATGATGCGATGCACGATGGAATGTGCATGGGAGTCATGTTGGGGTTTGTCGCTCATGTCGTTTCCTTTCAGTCGAACAAGGGTCCGAGCAGCCCCATCAATGCCGCCCCGGCCAGGGCTGAGGCTGGAATCGTCACCACCCAGGTGGCCAGGATCTCACCCGCCTTGCCCCAGCGCACCCGGTGCGGATACTCGGATGCGCCGATGCCCATGATCGAGCTGGCCACCACATGGCTGGTCGACACCGGCGCCCCGGCCACCGACGCCGAGAAGATGACTGCGGCCGAGGTCAGCTGGGACTCCAGCGCATGCTGTGGGCGCACCTTGTACACCGCGAACCCCAGCGTGCGCACGATGCGCCAGCCCCCCGACAGGATGCCCAGAGTGATCGCCACCGCACAGGCCAGCATCACCCAGAACGGCACCTCGAACGTCGGGATGAAGCCCCCCAGCAACAGCACCAGGGTGAGGATGCCCATGCTCTTCTGCGCATCGTTGGCCCCATGGGAAAAGGCCAGCCCGGCCGTGGTGACATACTGCGCGGCCCGCAGCCTGCGATTCATCACGGGCCGGGCGGCCCGCAGCAGCAGGCTGACCAGGCGGTGCATCAGATACCCCACCACAAACCCCAGCAGGGGGGAGAGCAGCAAGGCCAGCACCACCTTGCTCACCCCGGCCACCGGCGCCCCGGTCCACAGGCCGGAAAACCCCCACACCACATGGCCCGGCCCCACCGCCATAAGTACCGCCCCCACCAGTCCGCCGACCAGCGCATGCGAAGACGAAGAGGGGATGCCCCACCACCAGGTGAGCAGGTTCCAGCCGATTGCACCAAGCAGGCCGGCCAGCAGGATGCTCAGGGAATGCAGGGTATCGACCCCGGAAAGGTCAACGAATCCGCCAATGGTATTGGCCACGGCGGTGCCCCCCAGCAGGGGGCCAAGAAACTCGAACACGGCCACCACCACCACCGCCCGCGCCGGACTCATCGCACGCGAGGCGATCACCGTGGCCACCACGTTGGCTGCATCGTGAAAGCCGTTGGTGTAGTCGAACACCAGCACGGTCACCACCGTCAGCACTGCGACGATCAGTATCGGCTCCACACCCACTCCCCGCGCCCGTTCTTGTGACATGCATGATATGCGCCGTTCACAAAAATGACATGTCGCACTGCGGCATGGCACAGGTGCTGGCCCGCTGCGCGCGCAGCGGGGCTCGGTATGGCGGTTTCAGCGCACCGGCGTGGGGGGTGCGGGTTGCGCCGCCTCGCCCGCCTGCGCATTCGGGAAGAAAAGCTGCTCGCCGTCTATCCGGTAAGCGGCAATCGCCGCCTGTCCATCATCCGACACCAGCCAGTCCACAAACTGCTGCGCCTCGACCTGCTTCACATGCGGATGGCGTTGTGGATTGACCACCATCACCCCGTACTGGTTGAACAGGCGTGCATCGCCCTCCACCAGCACGGCCAGATCGGCGCGGTTCCGGAAACTCAACCAGGTGCCCCGGTCGGACAACACATGGGCACCGCTCGAAGCCGCCATATTCAGCGCCTGCCCCATGCCACAGCCACACTCCCGATAGGCGCTGCCCTTGTCATCGGCCCGGCCGGTGGCCTGCCAGTAACGCAACTCGGCCGCATGCGTGCCGCTCTTGTCGCCGCGCGACACAAACGTTGCGTCACCGTCCGCCAGCCTGCCCAGCGCCGCCACGATATCCTGTCCGCGCACGCCGGCCGGGTCCGCCTGCGGACCGATCAGCACGAAGTCGTTGTACATCACCGCATGGCGGGCAAGCCCGTGGCCCTCGGCCACAAAACGTTCCTCGGCCACCGTGTCGTGCACGAAAACGACATCGGCATCCCCCCGCCTCCCCACATCCAGCGCCTGTCCGGTGCCCAGCGCCACCACCTTCACCGCGATGGCGGTGGCTTCGGTGAAGCGCGGCAGAATGTGTCCAAACAGGCCGGACTGCTCGGTAGACGTGGTGGACGCCACGATGATGGAGGGCGCCGCCTGCGACCAGGCGCCCGCGCTGCTCAGCACCAGGGTGCCGGCCGCAATCAATCGCAGCGCCAAGGCCCTGCGTTCATTGTCGATGGAATGCCGCATGTTCGAGACTCCTTGCAGTCGCCCGTAGCGGGGCGGGATGAAGACCGGCACGCGCAACCCCGCACGACCGGTCGGGCGCGATGCGCGTGCCGGCATGCGAGTCTGCACATCCGCTTGCCTTGGCAGCGCCTGAATTGGCGTAATCTATGGAGCCAATCGCCATCGATCAATATGAAGCCTCATGCATAGGATCCAGCTCCATTACAGCCTGCTCCGTGAAGACGCCGTCGGTCCGATCCGCAACCCGCTGATCGAACTGCTGCAAGCCGTCAGCACCCAGGGCTCGATTTCTGGCGCCGCTCGGGCGCTCGACTTTTCTTACCGGCATGTATGGGGCGAACTCAAGCGCTGGGAAGGCGAACTCGGCGAGCAACTCATCGTGTGGGAGAAAGGCCAGCCCGCACGGCTCACCCCCTTCGGCGCGAAGCTGATGTGGGCCGAGCGTCAGGCACAGGCGCGACTGCAGCCACAGATCGAGGCACTGCGTACCGAACTGGAACGCACCTATGCCGTGGCCTTCGACCCCTCGGCCCATGTGCTCAGCTTTCACGCCAGCCACGATGCCTCACTCGCCGCACTGCGCGAGCAGGCGCGCCCCCGGCGATTGCACCTGGACATTCACTTCACCGGCAGCGTAGACGCCATCCGGGCATTGAACGAAGGCCGGTGCACCATGGCCGGCTTTCACACCCGCCTCACCCCTGCACCAGGCTCCCTCACCCAGCGCAGCTACAAACCCCTGCTGCGCCCCGGACTGCACAAACTGATCGGCTTTGCCCGCAGAGTGCAGGGCCTGATTGTGGCTCCGGGCAACCCGCTGCAGCTCAACACCCCGGGCGACCTGTGTCGCGATGGCATCCGCTTCATCAACCGCGCACGCGGCAGCGGCACCCGCCTGCTGTTCGACGAATTGCTCGCGGAACACGGCATCGCCGCTCAGGACATTCAGGGCTACGGTCACGAAGAGCCCTCGCACGCTGCCATCGCACAGGCAATTGCCGCCGGCATGGCCGACGCCGGCATCGGCATCGAGGTCACCGCACGGGCACAGGGGCTGGGGTTCGTGCCATTGGCCGAAGAGCACTACCACCTGGCCTGCCTGAAGAGCACGCTGACCCAGCCCGCCACCGTCGCACTGCTCGCCTTGCTGCGCGATCATGCTTGGCAGCAACGGCTGGCACAACTGCCCGGCTACACGCCGGAACGCAGCGGCGAGGTGCTGCCGATGAGCCGCATCCTGCCATGGTGGCAATTCCGGGGGCGCAAGGGACGACAAGCCCCCCAGGCCCTCAGCTCAACAGCGCCACCGCCTTGATCTGTGCCCACATCTGCATGCCAGGGGTGACCTGCAGTTGATCCAGGGAACGCCGGGTAATGCGCGCAAGCACCGCCGTGCCCTGCGCTTCCAGGCGCACCAGCACATGTGCCGGCGTATCGGCATCGGCAATCTCCGCAACCCTGGCCGGCAGCAGATTGGTAATGCTGGTGCCCTCCACCCGCTCACGCGCCAGGCTGACGTCGCGCGCATGCACACGAAAGCGCAAGCGGGCGCCGAGCGCCTCCGGGCGTCGTGCGACAAATACGCTCCCCCCCGGAAAATCCAGCCGGCTGAGGTGGTAGTGCGCATCGTGCTCGCCCACCACCGCCTCGATGACCACTCCGGCGTCCTCCGAAAGGGCCAGTGGCAGATCAAGCCGTGCCAGGGTTGCGCTCAAGCCGCCACTGGCCACCACCCGTCCGTTCTCCATCAGCACCACATGATCGGCCAGGCGCGCGACCTCGTCCGGCGAGTGGCTGACGTAGAGCACCGGAATATCCAGCTCGTCGTGCAGGCGCTCCAGGTAGGGCAGGATTTCCTGCTTGCGCGCATGATCGAGCGCGGACAACGGCTCGTCCATCAGCAGCAGGCGCGGGCTGGTGAGCAAAGCACGGGCAAGCGCCACGCGCTGGCGCTCCCCCCCCGACAGGGCATCCGGATGGCGGTCGAGCAAATGTCCAATTCCGAGTAACTCGACCACCTCGTCCCAGCCCACGCGGCGCTCAGCCTCCGGAGTACGGCGCAGCCCGTAACGCATGTTGGCCGCCGCATCGAGATGTGGAAACAGGCTGGCCTCTTGAAAAACATAGCCAAGCGGGCGCTTGTGGGTGGGCAGGAAGCTGCGCGCGTCTTGCCACACGGCCCCGTCGACCACCAGGCGCCCGCCGGCCGCACGCTCCAGGCCGGCGACGCAGCGTAGCAGCGTGGTCTTGCCTGAGCCGGAGCGGCCGAACAGCGCGGTCACCCCACGCGCCGGCACGGTGAGGTCAACGTCAAGTGCGAAGCCGCCCCGATCGACACGGAAACGCATCTCGATGCTCATTGCGCCACCCCCACCACCTTGAAGCGGCGGTTGATCGCATACACCGCAATCAGCATCGAGAAAGCCAGCACCACGAGGATGGCCGACAACGCGTGGGCCGCCGCAAAGTCGAGCGCCTCGACATGGTTGAAGATGGCGATGGAGGCCACCTGGGTGCGTCCGGGGATGTTGCCGCCGACCATGATGATCACCCCGAACTCCCCCAGCGTATGGGCGAAGGACAGCACCGCTGCGGTGAGAAAACCGCGCCGCGCCAGCGGTAGCGACACGGTCAGGAAGCAATCGAGCGGTGAGGCGCGCAGTGTCGCCGCAGTTTCCATCATGCGTTGTCCGGTGGCAGCAAAGGCGTTCTGGATGGGCTGCACGACGAAGGGCAGGGAATAGATCATCGAGCCGATCACCAGGCCGGTGAAGGTGAAGGCCAGATGACCCACGCCGATCTCATCGAAGAAGCGGCCCACCGTGCCGCGCGGTCCAAGCAACAGCAGCAGGTAGAAGCCGAGCACCGTGGGCGGCAGCACCAGCGGCAATGCCACCACCGCCTCGATCAGGGTTTTGCCCCGCCAGCGGGTGTGCGCCAGCCACCAGGCCAGCGGCGTGCAGATCACGATCAGGATCGCGGTACTGACCGCCGCCAGCTTGAAAGTGATCCACAGCGCAGTGAGGTCTTGGGCGGACAACTGCATGCCGTGCGCTCACTCCAGCCCGTAGCCGGCGTCCTCGATGGCCTGGCGGGCCACCGGGTCGCTGCGCAACCAGTTCAGGAAGTGTTTTGCCGCTTCAACATCGTCGGCGCGCTTGAGGACCACTGCAGCCTGCGCAATCGGCGTGAACATGTCGGCCGGTGGGATCCAGTGCGAGCCCGGAATACCGTCCGCCGTCTTGATCTGCGCAAGGGCGACAAAGCCCAGTTCGGCCGCTCCGGTGGCCACCTGGCTGTGCGTCTGACCGATGGAGTTGCCCTTCACCAGCCTGCCGGCGCCTTCCAGCGCATCCCACACCCCGAGCCTGGTGAGGACCTCCTGCGCCGCCGCACCATACGGCGCGTTGCGCGGTTCGGCCAGCGCCAGGTGGCGGAAACTGCCGGTGTTCAGCACCTTGCCTTCGCTATCCACCACGCCCGGCGTGGCGCTCCACAGCACCGGGACGCCGATGGCGTAGACAAAGCGGGTGCCATCGACGGCATGGCCCTCTTTCTCGAGTTGCGCCGGACGCGCCGCGTCAGCCGAGAGAAAGACGTCGAAGGGCGCGCCATTGACGATCTGGGTGTAGAACGCGCCCGACGAATTGGAGCTCAGAGTCAGGGTGTGGCCGCTCGCCTCGGCGTACTGCGGCGCCAGTTTCTGCAGGGTACCGTGAAAATTGGCCGCCACAGCCACCTTGACCTCGGCGGCGCAGACCAGCCCGGGCAGCGCCGCCGACAGCAGGATGGCGAGTGTGCGAGAAATACGCTTCATTATTTTGCTCCTGTAGCAGACATGGAAAGTAAATCAGTCGTAAGTCGCCAGAATCACACTGGACGATTTGAAGATGGCGCAGGCGCGGGTGCCCACCGCCAGGCCGAGGTTTTCGCAACTGCCGTGGGTGACCACGGCAGTGACGTTCTTGCCCGAGGGCAGCAGCAGGCTGACCTCGTCATTCACAGAGCCTTCGTGGATCGCGGCGATTTCGCCCCACAACTGGTTGCGCGCAGTCAGGCGGATGTCGGTGTCGGTCGACAGCAGTACCGAAGACGACTTGACCAGCGCAAACACATCTTTCCCGATTGCCAGGGCGAGATTCTCGGCACTGGCCTTGGTGATGACCGCAACGATCTCGGTGTGCCGGTCCAGGCGCAAACGCACCTCGTAGTCGACCTCCCCGTCGCGCAGCGCGACAATGGGGCCGGAGAACTGGTTACGCGCACTGGTCTTCATCGCCATGCGCTGCATCAGGCGGCGAAAGTCATCCACACTGGCCGGCCCGCTGTCCGCCAGACGCGCCGCCACCCGCTCCAGCGCAGCCTGGGTCTCGATCTCCAGCGCGCGATACATCGCCACCATGCGTCGGCCATAGTCGGTAAGCTGGGTGCCACCGCCCTGACGACCGCCGGTCACGCGCAACACCAGCGGTTCGGGCGACAGATTGTTCATGGTGTCCACCGCATCCCAGGCCGCCTTGTAAGACAGTGGCACCGCCTTGGCCGCCTGGTTGATGGACCCCAGGCGATCGATCTCTTCCAGCAGGCGCACCCGGGTATCGGAGAAGGCGCTGCCGGCGGGGGCATCGATGGACAGACGGCCCAGAAAACGCTCGGGGCATTGCGGACTCATGAGAACTCCTTCCACATTCTATGTTTCATTTAATATAGCGATAAGCATGCCAGAACACTGAGCGTGCTTTTTTCTCACTAAAATCAAGAAAAAACAGCCATGCGATGACATCACGCGCTCCAGGGCACAGAAGATGCACGAGCATTTTTATGTAGTCAACAATACAACGCGTCAACTTTCCGCCCCCCTGCCCGACAGACCCGGCCCCCGGACCCACCCCTGTACGCAGGAATCGCACAGCGCGGTCATCGCGGCATGTGCTCGCTGAAAACATAGAACGGTTGCGACTGGGTGCAACGGTCACTCCCCAGCACTACCCGCCGCACCAGCCAGCGCTCGTCACGCAAACGCCAGGCAACAACCGACTCACCGGCGCTGGGCAGCAGATAGAACTCCTCGTCATCATCCGAACAAGGCTCGCTGATCACCCATCGGTGAGCGTAATAGCAGGGCTGGCCATCGGCATCGCAACCGAATACCCGCTCGGCCGACAGCTCGGGATCGCGATGCACCCTGAAATCGAGCGGCACAAGCACCTGCTCGCACCAGTCACGTGGCAGGCCACTCCGCCAGGCATACCCATCCTGCACGCGCAGGCTCCGCCTCGATAGCCGTGATTTCGCACTCACGGGCAATATGCGCTCATTCATCACAGGGCAAGCCCCCTGGCATGTTTGCTGTTCACAGCCGCCTCCATTTATTTACTTTCCAACATAACGACTTTCAGCAAATGCCATGCCTGCTTCATCGAAGCGTCTCAATCGCGTTATTGCATGCGCTATGGTTGTGAAATTACAGCGTATGCCCCTAAAGTCCAGCGCAAGGAGACGGCCTTTCCAAGGCGACCTTATATGTAATCAACAATACAACGCGTCAACAAACCGACAATCGGCACACAGGAGCAGCAAGGATGAAAGTAAGCGCACGCAACATTTTTCGTGGCAAGGTACTGAACACCCGCCCGGGCGCGGTGAATGCTGAGGTCAGCATCGACCTGGGCGGCGGCGACCGTCTGGTCGCAGTGGTCACACTGAGCAGCCTGGAAGCGCTGGGGCTGACCGAAGGCAGTGACGTGGTGGCCTTGGTGAAAGCACCGTGGGTAATGGTGCTGACCGACGCATCGGGCGTGAGGCTGTCGGCACGCAACCAGTTGAGCGGCACCGTGAAAACAGTGGACGTGGGCGCGGTGAACGCCGAGGTGTGCATTGCCCTGCCAGGCGGCACGGAGGTGATGGCCGTCATCACCCGGGATGCGGTGCAGGACCTCGGACTCAAACCGGGCGTGGCAGCCACCGCAGTGATCAAGGCCTCGCACATCGTGCTTGGCGTCCCCAGCGCCTGAGCATCGCACGACATGCAGGGCTTCGGGCCAACGGTGGGCTGTAGGGAATTTGTTGTGTTTGCAACACAGCGACAATCCTGAGCTTGTTTCAGGAATTTGTTTTAAAACGCTTTTCCCGTGCTCATCGACTGGCCTGCTTCTTGCGGGGAGGGACTCTGCCCAATTCAATGCAGGAGTGCCACCATGCTGTTCGATCGCTTAGAGCAAGACCAACTGCTGTTCAACATCAACTTCAAGGAAGTCTGTAGTGCGCCCGGCAAAGCCGCATACCGGGGCGAACTGATCCTGATTCAAGGTGAGGTTGGCGATGCACAGGGGCGTCGCAAACCTCCGCAGTTGGTCATGCGCCATGCCGTCGCGCTGGCCGATGGCGATCAACTGGCCCTGCTGGCCGGCTCGCTGGACGATGTGTTGAGCGTCAATGACCTGCTCAAGACCTATAAGGACTTGCTGAAGAGCGATGCCGTACTGATGCTGTTCACGGTCAACATCCCCAACTCGGTGACCGTCAAACTCGACGGCCTGACGCTGTATCTGATCTCCCTGCAGGACGGAATTGCCTGGAACGAAATGTGCGACATCCTCAGTCTCGAAAAGAGCGACTTCAAGGGCCAGTCCTCGGGAGACAAAGTCCTGACCGCCTGGAACGCCTTCGCCGACTTCAAGCCGAAATACCCCGAGATGGACCTCGACAGCGCCTTTGCCCTGCGCAATGACGTCAAACGCGAGGGACGCGGCCCGGTTTGACCACTGACGCACAACCGCCAAGTCAGGTCGGTTTTTCTTTGAAGCTCTTGGACACGCTCGTTGTCGAAGAGCTTCGAACGCTTGTTGGCCTTCTGCTTTTCAACATGGGCAAACCCATCGCCGGACGGGTCGCCCACGCCCCCAGCCCTCCTCCAGTCTTCAGCGCCCCACCCGCGACAGCTTGAGCAAGCGCGCACTCCGGTCGATGAGTACGGTGAGCAGGATGATCATGATCAGATAAGTGCCCGCCCGCTCGAAGCGGAACCACTCGAAGTTGAAGCTGAACTGAAAACCCAGCCCCCCCACGCCGATCAACCCCAGTACCACCGCCGCGCGGACATTGCTTTCAAACTGAAAGAAGCTGTAGGTCATCCAGTCGCGCCACACCAGCGGCCCCGCCACCAGCGCATAGGTGACAGGGCGTGAGGCTCCGCACACCGGCTCAAAGCGACGCAAGGGCAGGTTATCGACCGCCTCGCCGAACACCCGGGTGAGCACGCCCAGGGTGTGCACCGCAATCGCCAGCGTGCCGGCCACCAGCCCCGGACCGAAGAAGGCGATGAACAGAAAGGCCCACATCACCTCGGGCACGCCGCGTGCCAGCACCGCACTGGCCCGTGCTGCGGCCAGTTGCGCAGCACGCACGCCACGCTGCCACAGGGCTGGCGTTTCACCGGTGAAGCGCTGGGCATGGAGCTGGAAGCTGGCCGAGTGCGGATACGTGAGCAACATGGCCCCAGCCACGCCCAGCACGGTGCCGACAATGGCGATGGCCAGCGGCACGGCGGCCGATTCCACCACCCGCCACACGAACCACTTCTGCAGCTCGGCCTGCCATGCCGCCCAGGCCTGCGCTCGCCAGACATCGCTCGGGCCATACTCGGCAAACAGCTCGACGGCCTTGCCCTGCCCGGCGCGGGCGGCCGCCTTGTCCGGATCGCCCAGCCCGATGGCGGCCAGATCCAGCTCGGGGCTGAGCAGGCGCTCGAAAAAACGCAGGTTGCCCCAGGCCTGGCCGGTGAGCAATTCGGCCGCCGGCGCCAGATGGTTGCGCGGCGCGTCCTGCTCACCGGCCTGATTGCCCCAGCCCATGAACCACACCGACCAGCCCACCGCCAGCACCACAAAGAACGCCGCCAGCCACGGCCGCAACGGCGCACGGGGCGCGACGACAGCCCCCCCGAGCGCTGCAGCCGCAGGCGGGCACACGCTACTCCCCGCCGGCTCGGGCGCCCTCGCCACGGCACACGAGGCACTGCCTGCCGCCCCTGCGCGGGCCGGGTCGCCGCGCAGCTGGCGCCGAATCATGTTGCTGGCCAGGTCGGCCGCCAGCGTCAGCAACAGGGTGAACAGGATCAGCGTGCCCACCTTGTCCCAGGCGCCGAAACGGATCTGGTACCAGATTTCCGAACCCAGCCCACCCCCGCCCACAGCACCGATCACCGCCGCGTTGCGGATGGCGCACTCCGCACGCATCAGGGTGAAGGACAGCACGTTGCGCGCGGCCAGCGGCCGGATGCCGTACAGGAAGGTGGCCAGCCGTCCGCCGCCCAGGCTGCGCACCTGGGCATAACGCGACGGGTCCACTCCGTCCCACAGTTCGCTATACACCTTGGCCAGAATGCCGGTGATGTTGAGCGCCAGCGCCAGCGCGCCGGTGAGTGGCCCGAGGCCGATCATCGCCACCAGAATGATGGCCCACACGAAGTCCGGCACCGCGCGCAGGATGTCCTGCACCAGCCGGCACAGCGCGCACAGCAGGGCCGACGGCGAGCGTAACGGGAAATGCCGCCAGAAGCGCCCACGGTCGCGCTCCTCGCCCACACACACCGCACAGCTCGCGCCCATTGCCAGCGGCCAGGCGAGCAGTACCGCGAGTGCCGTGCCCAGAATCGCAGCGGACAGGGTCTGCAGGGTCAGGTCCCAGGCATGGCTCACAAAACCGGCCGACAGGTCGGGACGGGCAAAAGCCGCCAGCCACGCGCTCATGCGGGCAGCGGCCTGGGCGCGGCGCTCGCCATCGAACAGGGTGGCCCAGTCCCAGTCGGCTGCGGCAAAGGCCGCCAGCAGGGCAAGCAGCACCGCGAGCAGGGCGTAGAAATGGCCCAGCGGGCGCTTCGGGTAGCGCTCGGACAGCGGCAGGGCGATGGCGCTCATTCCGGCAGCACCACTTCATCCAGATGCAGTGCGCGATACTCCGCGCCATACAGCTCATGCAACAGAGGCTGACTGAGCTGCTCGGGTCGCCCCTGCCAGAACAGGCGACCGGCCCGCAAAGCCACCACCCGGTCGAAATGGCCTTGCAGCAAATCCAGCGTATGCAGGTTCACCACCAGCGTCACCCCGTCACGGGTGGCCAGGCTGCACAGCAGGGCAATGATCTCCCGGCCCAGACGCAGATCCAGCGCACTCACCGGCTCGTCGGCAAGAATCAGGCGAGGCTGCTGCACCACCAGCCGCGCCACCGCCACACGCTGCTGCTGACCACCGGACAATTCATCCGGCAGCGCCCACAGCTTGTCGGCCAGTTCCACCCGCTGCAACGCGGCACGGGCGCGCTCGATCTCCTGCGGCCACAGCAGCGACCACAGCGCCCGCCCCGGCCACCAGTGCCCCAGCCGGCCCATGAGCACGTTATGCACCACCCGCAGCTGCGCGATCAGGTTGTCCTGCTGGTGCAGGAACCCAACTTCGCGCCGCAGGTGCGACAGCCGCCGGCCACGCAACTGGCGGGTGTCCTGTCCGAGGGTGCGCACCTGGCCATCGGCCGGCTTCACCAGACCGGCAACCAGCCGGAACAGGGTGGTCTTGCCCGCCCCGGACGGGCCGATCACGGCCACCCGCTCGCCATGTGCAACGTCGAGGGTGATGTCATCGAGCACGCGCCGCGTGGCATACGCCACGGCGGCACGCTCGACCTGAATCGCAGGCAACATTCAACCGCCGATATCGATGCCCGATTCCAGCAGGTCGACATAGCCCTGCCACTCGGAAATGTCTGCCTCGATGAAGCTGCCCGCCTTCAGGTACTTCAGCACCGCCGCGCCTTCGGGCGTGCTGCCATCGATCGACAGCAGCGCGCTGCGCAGACTGGCGAGCAGTTCGGGGCCCAGGTCGGCGCGCGCCGTGAGCGCGTAATTGGTGTAGGGCGGCGTCTTGTAGACGATCGGCGCGCGCGCCTTGAGTGCGTCGTCGGCCTTGTCCCAGGAAGCGTAGTTGAGCGCCCCCACCTGATGCGTGCCATCGGCCACCATCTGCATCACCACATCATGACTGCCCGAGTAGGCCACAGTGCGGAACACCTTTTCGGGGGTGGTGCCGGTTTCATCCATGAAGTACTTGCGCGGCATCATGTGGCCGGAGGTGCTGCTCTTGCTGCCGAAGGTAAAGGTCCAGCCCTTGCCATCGGCCGCCTGCGCCAGTTCGCCCAGACTGCCCACCGGCGCCAGTCCGGTGGCGGGGTTGGCGATGAAATAGCTGACAAAGCCCTTGTCGATGTCACGACAGCCGAGAATGGTGAGACCGTCCCCCATCTGCATGCGTGCCTGCGCGGTGGTGACCGCCCCCAGCCAGGCGATGTGCGCCCGCCCGGTGGCCAGTGCAGTGACCGAAGCGGCGTAGTTTTCGACGTGCATGTACTCGACCGGAATGCCCACGGCCTTGCCCAGATGGGCCGCCAGCGCGCCGAAATTCTCGCGCATGCGGTCGGCATCGCCATCGTCCGGAATGGCGGTGATCACCAGCTTTTGCGGTGTGCCCTGCGCCAGGGCGCCGGTGGAGGGAAAGGCCAGGGCCAGCGCGATTGCGCCAGCGGACAGCAGAAAGCCTCTGCGCGAGGCAGATTTCAGAAACGTCATTGCGAACTCCCGATCACGTCCGGCCCACTGCAGCCGGACAGCCACCCCGGGGCGGGATGCACCGGGGTTTAATCACCCGAAACCCGCAGGTTTCAGGCACACCAGAGCGGTACACAGACCGCCATCAACCGGGGCATTATCCGTGAAAACGCGCCATCATCAAGCCTGCGGCGGCGTCCGGACCTGGCTCAGGTTGCACCACTCCTCATCCGAATACAGCCGCGAACGTGTCAGGAAACGCAGCCCTTCCGGTCCCTCCAGCGAAAACATGCCGCCCCGGCCAGGAACCACATCGATGATCAGATGGGTGTGCTCCCAGTACGCAAACTGAGCGCGGCTCATGTAGAACGGCTGCCCTCCGATCTCACCCAACTGCACATCTGCCTCACCGACCAGAAATTCATTGCGCGGATAGCACATTGGCGCGCTGCCGTCGCAGCATCCACCCGACTGGTGAAACAGCAGCGGACCATGCCGCGCCACCAGCCGCTCAATCAGCGTCAAGGCCTCGGGGGTGGCCGATACCCGCGTCACAGACTCGTCCATGATGCCCTCCTCCGGGGTCGGACTGCCCGACCCCGCCTGCACGATAAGGCCAGACACCACTGGCAGCCCACCCTCGGATGGCGCAGCTCAGCGCGTCCGGCCACACCGGATCAGAAGAAGCCCATTGCGTTGGGCGCATATGAAACCAGCAGGTTCTTCGTCTGCTGATAGTGATCCAGCATCATTTTGTGGTTTTCGCGACCGATGCCGGACTGCTTGTAACCACCGAACGCAGCATGCGCCGGGTAGTGGTGATAGCAGTTGGTCCACACACGTCCGGCCTGGATGCCACGCCCCATTCGGAAGGCACGCGAACCGTCGCGGGTCCACACACCGGCCCCCAAGCCATACAGGGTGTCATTGGCAATGGACAGCGCATCGTCCTCGTCCTTGAAGGTGGTCACCGACACCACCGGCCCGAAGATTTCCTCCTGGAAAATGCGCATCCTGTTGTGCCCCTTGAAGACAGTGGGCTTCACAAAGAAACCGTTCGCGAGATCGCCGGGCAGGACATTGCGCTCCCCGCCGATCAGGCACTCGGCCCCTTCCTGACGACCAATGTCGAGATACGCCAGGATCTTCTCGAGTTGCTCGCTGGAGGCCTGTGCTCCGATCATGGTCGAAGCATCCAGCGGGTTGCCCTGGCGGATCTTCGCCACCCGATCGACCGCCCGCTTGATGAAGGCATCGTAGATCGACTCCTGAATCAGCACCCGTGAGGGGCAGGTGCACACCTCGCCCTGATTCAGCGCGAACATCGCAAAGCCTTCCAGACACTTGTCGAAATAGGCATCGTCCGCCTGCATGACATCTTCGAAGAAGATGTTGGGGCTCTTGCCGCCCAACTCCAGCGTGACCGGAATGATGTTTTGCGCCGCGTACTGCATGATCAGCCGGCCGGTGGTTGTTTCGCCGGTAAAGGCAATCTTGGCGATTCGCGTACTCGAAGCCAGTGGCTTGCCCGCCTCCAGGCCGAAACCGTTGACCACGTTCACCACCCCGGGCGGCAGCAGGTCCGCAACCAGTTCCAGCAGCACCAGGATGGAGGCCGGCGTCTGCTCGGCCGGCTTGAGCACCACGCAGTTGCCCGCAGCCAGTGCCGGCGCGAGCTTCCACACGGCCATCAGAATGGGGAAATTCCACGGAATGATCTGCCCCACCACACCCAGCGGCTCCTTGAAGTGGTAGGCATACGTCTGATGGTCGATCTCGCTGATGCCCCCTTCCTCCGCACGGATGCAGCCGGCGAAATAACGGAAGTGGTCGATGGCCAGCGGAATGTCTGCCGCCATGGTTTCACGGATCGGTTTGCCGTTGTCCAACGTCTCGGCAGTGGCAATCAGTCTGAGATTGGCCTCCATACGGTCGGCAATGCGGTTCAGGACATTGGCCCGCTCGGCCGGAGAGGTCGCCCCCCAGGCGGCCTTGGCTGCATGCGCAGCATCGAGCGCAGCCTCGATGTCTTTCTCGTTCGAGCGCGGCACCGAGCACAGCACCCTGTCGGTAATCGGCGTGCGATTTTCAAAATACTGTCCATCGATTGGGGGAACCCACTCGCCATTGATGAAATTACCGTACTGAGCCTTGTAGGGACTGTCGATGCTGATGTCGTTGATGCTGAAGCTCATGGGTGTCTCCTGATCATGATGTTGTTCGCACACGTCCCGAGCGGACGCCACACCCCTTCAGCAGATCGCATGCCAGCCCGTCGCACCAATGCAGCGCAACATTCAGCGCTATCCACATCACGCAGGGTTGCGTGATTTTTTTGTGCATCGCAGCACTCCCTCGCAAGGGCAGGGCTTGCATCCTGCCCCACCACATGGCCTAATCGATCCATAAAAATCAATGATTTGTCGCACAATGCGACAAGCTCGCCCGGCGACGCGACAGATTGCAACACATCGCGACACCGGCTCAGGAGACACGCCATGCCTCTCTCGCCCGATCACGCCAATCCTGCCGCATGCGCGCTGACCGACGCAGATGTCGCGCACGCGCGACAACGGTTTTTCGAACATGGAGAATTGCCCTCGGCACCCCTGCACCAGCGCATCCTGGCGTCCTGGCAACGCTGTGTCGCAGCCGGTCTGAGCGCAGACCGCAGACCATGCCTCATGCCCCTTGAAGCCAGCGCACTCAGGCAGGCCCGCGCGCGCAATGAAGCCCTGTGCCTGCTGGCCGAAACAGAGCTGGAATTTCTGCGCGAAACGCTGAGCGACACCGGCAGCCAGATCATTCTGGCCGATGCCACCGGGCTCATCCTCGACACCTTCGGCAGCCCCGGAGCCCTGGATCGCGCCACCCGGGAAGCCTTGCTGCCGGGCATGAACTGGGCCGAGAACGTGATGGGCACCAATGCCATCGGCACGGCCCTGACCGACGGTCAGTTGGTCGAAGTGTGGGGCGCGGAACATTTCCACCTCCAGCAACGCCACATCTGCTGCACCGCTTCGCCCATTCTCGACCACACCGGCACAATCGTCGGTCTGCTCGATGTCTCCGGCGACGCCCGCCTGCCGCGCGGCTATGCCCGCAATCTGGTTTCCCGCTCGGTGCGAGAAATCGAGCGCCACTGGCTACTCAAGGCACCGGCCCGGTTCGCCCGCCTGCATGTGCACCCTTCGCGCGGAGGGTTGGGCTCCTATCGCGAAGGCATTGTGCTGCTCGACGATGAGTGCATTGTGGGGGCCAATCGGACGGCCCTGCGCTGGCTGGGTGGGGACTGGTCGCTGATCGGCCGTAAGCTGGCCGACCTGTGCGAGTTGCGCGACGTCGGCCAGCACCTGTTCCAGCTGCGGGGGCGAAACGGCACCCTGCTGCATGGCTCGCTCCAGCGCCCTGCACACCCGGCGCGGAATGCTCGCCAGCCCGAAACCAACAAACCTGCCTCCCCACGCACTACGGATCACCTCTTCGCTGACACATCGCCCGGCCTGGCCAACCCCACCGGCGAGGCACTCGACCATTGGCTTTCACAGGCCCACAAAACCCACCTGCAGCGCGCCCGGCGTGCGATCGACGCCGGCCTGTCAGTGGTCCTGAGCGGAGAAACCGGCAGTGGCAAGGAGGTTTTTGCCCGACTCGCACATGCCGGCTCGGCACGCGCCTCCGGCCCTTTCGTCGCGATCAACTGCGCAGCCCTTCCGGAAGGGCTGATCGAAGCCGAACTGTTTGGTTACGTGGACGGCGCCTTCACCGGCGCCCGGCGGAAGGGTGCACGCGGCCGAATCCTGGAGGCACACGGGGGCACCCTGTTTCTCGATGAAATCGGCGACATGCCACTCGCCCTGCAGGCACGGTTGCTGCGCGTGCTGCAGGACCGCGAGGTCGTGCCACTGGGCGGGGGGGCGTCGCACAGGGTCGATTGCGTGGTCATCAGCGCCACCCACCGCAGCCTGGAAAATCTGGTCGAACAGGGGCTGTTCCGCCAGGACCTGTTCTTCAGGCTACAGGACCACCGGGTCCAGTTGCCCGCATTGCGCGAATTGCCCCTGCACGAACGGCAAGCCGCACTGCAGTGGCTCTGGGCCTGCTCGAATGCCGCGCAGCGGGCCATCCATCTGTCGGACGCCGCCCTGCGGCGTCTCGTACAGCACCACTGGCCCGGCAACCTGCGTCAGGCCGCCAGTGTCGTGCGCACGTTGGTGGCCCTGGCGGACGACGGCCAGACCCTCGGTTGCGGCGATCTGCCCGCCGACATCGCAGAGCCCTCATCGCCCGGCTGCACCACGCCTGTCCCGCTTGAGATCATCGGCGAGCGGGCCATCCAGGAAGCCCTGGCACGCCATGGCGGCAAGGTGGCCGCTGCCGCTCGCGAACTCGGCATACACCGTGCCACCCTGTACCGGCGCCTGAAAACAGCCCCACCCCGGTAGCCCACCACCGCATCTGCACCGCATCGCAAGCCCCTGCATCGCTGTTCAGCCGGGTGCAGGGGCTTGCGCCGTCTCCTCGCACACCCGGTTGCGCCCGCCCTCCTTGGCGGCATACAGCGCCGCATCGGCGCGCGACAGCACACTCTCCGGGCCATCGCCGGGGCGGGCCTGCGCCAGCCCGATGCTGACCGTTACCCCGATGCTGTGATGCCCGCAACCGACCTCCAGCGCAGCCACCGCCAGACGGATGCGCTCGGCCAGCTCCCGGGTTCCGGTGGCATCGGTTTCAGGAGTGATCAATGCAAACTCCTCGCCCCCGATGCGTCCGACGACATCGGCGGTGCGCACCGACTGGCGCATCACCCCGGCCACGGCCTGCAGCACACAGTCTCCGGCGGCATGACCGTAGGTGTCGTTGATGCACTTGAAATGATCGATGTCCAGCATCATCACCCCCAGCGCACGGCCATGTCGGTGATGGCGGCCCAACTCGCGCTGCAGCGCCTCCATGAAGGCCCTGCGGTTGGCCAGGCCGGTGAGCGCATCGGTGGTGGCCAACACCCGCAGCTGGGCCTCCAGCTGCTTGCGGTGGGTGATGTCGTCCTTGATGGCGACAAAATGATGGATGTGACCCGCAGCATCGGCCACCGGCGCAATCGTCAGCGCTTCGTCATAAAACCTGCCGTCCTTGCGCCGATTCACCAACTCTCCACGCCAGACCCGGCCCGACAGGATGGTGGCCCACAGCGTCTCGTAGAATGTCCGGTTTTGCAGGCCGGAACTCACCAGCTCCTTGGGCTTGCGCCCGAGCGCCTCCTCCACCGTATAACCGGTCAGCTCGGTGAAGGCCGGATTCGCCCACTCGATGACGGCATCGTCGTTGGTGACCACCACGGCCACGCCGGCCGCATTGACCGCCGAACGCAGCAACTCCACTTCGCTCTGTGCCTCGCGCTGGCGGGTGATGTCACGCACCATCACCGCAATGCCCGACTGGGTGCCGGGGTCGAAACGGCGGACCATCAGATGGCAGCAACGGCTCGCGCCCCCCGGGGCCAGCCGGTACTCTCCGTCGAACGCCAGTTCCCGCCCGTTGAGCACATCGAGCATGCCCTGCAGCAGGCTGCCGGCCTGCCCGCACGCCCCTTCCATCGGAGCGAACAAGCCGGCAAAGGACGCAACATCGGTGATCGCATCGTGCCGGTCCATCGCCCCATGCATCACCACAGCCCGGCGCCAGCTCTGGTTGCTGAGGCTCAGCCGGGCAGCGGCATCGAACAGCAGCACCGACGCCGGCAGGGCATCGAGCAGGCGTCCATAACGCTCCAGGGCATCGTATTGGGCGAGCCGTTCGCGCTGCCCCGCGCGCCGCAAAAACAGGTAGGCCAGCAGCACGCCTACCAGCACCATGCCCAGCAGCGGCAACAACACCCATTGCTGCCAGCGCATTTCGGCCAGCGCCTGCGCAATGGCGCTCTCACGACTCATCCACCCCACGATCCCCACCGGCAGGTTGGGATCGAGTCGATGGGCGACGATTGCGTCACCGGGTTCATCGCTCAGCGCCCCGCTCAGCACACCACTTTCCACCCCTGACTGCCAGCGCTCGGACAGCAAGGCGTTGCGCCCCCTGAGCGCCTCCGAATGGCTTTCCCGACAGGTGGAAAACAACAGGCGCCCATCGAAACGCATGACGTCGAAGTCGATTCCGGACGCCTCGCCAATCTGCATCAGGCGATTCAGGAAATAATCGACATTGAGCACCGCCAGCAGGCTGAGCCGCCCCCCCTCGCCCACCGACAGGCTGCGCACCACCGGCACGAAGGAAATGGCGGGCTGCGCCCCGCACCATCCGTCGATCTCGCGGCCATCCGCCAGATTGCGCCCCTCGAAGGGCGGACCGACGCGCAACAAATCGCTGTAACGGCCAACCCGGGGCAGGTAATCGTCAAACCCCGGCCGCAGCCCCAGATCGTCCGCATGCGTGCTCACCACCACCCGGTCGTGATCGTCGAGCAGGGCGAGGGAACGCAGATGAGGGGCATTGCGCAGGCCATCTTCGAGCACCCGCTGCCACTCGGACGCGCTGCGCTCGGCAATACCGCTCTCGAGCAGGCTGCCCAGCAGCAGATTCACCGTCATCAGGGTCTGAGAGAAATGCTCCACCCCCTGCCGTGTCTGCACATCCACCAAGCGTGCATGCGCCTGCACCGCATCCGCCTTCAGGCGTGCCCCGTGGTAGCGCACCGACCATATCGCCAGCACCAGGCACAGCACCAAAAACAGCACGAAACCGGTATCGGCCACCAGCCTGAGGCGGCTTGAAGGCTGTCCCACGTGCGTCAGTCGGTCTGGACGATGGCGCTCAGGCCGTGGCGCTCCGCAGCCGCCCGCAGGCGACCGTCCTGCTTCACCGTGCGCACAAAGTCTTCCAGACGCTCGAACCATGCATCGTCGCCCGGGGCCAGCGCATACGCATAAGGGGTGAGGTGATAGGCCTGCGGCGGCGCCACCAGTCGCGCCCAGTCGGCATTGTCGAGCATGCGCCGGCTGTAGGGATAATCGCTCATGAACACATCGGCCCGGCCAGACGCCACCGCCTGTTCGCGGGCGTGCGGCGTATCGAGCACTTCCAGCGTGGCCTGCTGCAGCTTCTCGCGCATCACCGGTTCATGCAGCGTGCCCCGGGCCACGGCCACCACCACGCCCGGCCGGTCGATGTCGTCCCAGCTGCGGATACGGCGGTTGCTGCGGGTCGTCACCGCGTAAATGTCGCTCACCAGATGTGGCCGGGTAAAGCGCAGTGCCTGCTGTCGCTGCGGGGTGACGCCGATGGCAAACATCGCCACATCGCAGTGGTCGCGGGTGACATCCTCGATCAGCCGTGCAAAGCTGCTTTCGACGAAGTTCAGCCGCACGCCCAAGTCCCGCGCCAGCTCCCCGGCCATATCCACATCGATGCCCACCAAGGCACCGCTCTTGGGGTTACGAAAGGAAATTCCGTAATAGTCCGGCCACACGCAGACCCTCACTTCACCGCTCTGCAACACCTTGTCGAGCCGCGACGATGGCACGCCGGGCGCATCGCCCACAGCCGAGACCAGCGTACAGAACAGAATGGCCAGCCCCCCGGCAAGGCCTCGGGCAAGGCGGTGACAACTATGCATATATGAGTATGACGTAATAAATAGCGTAAGCGTTTTCCGCATCATCCCTCAACGCGCCGCTGCGCACAACTCACAGGCTCACAGAAACAGGTAGCTGCAGATCGCCACCGCCGCAATCACCGCCACCACGTCGGCGGTCAGCGCCGCTGCCAGGGTATGGCGGATGCGGCGAATCTGCACCGCGCCAAAATACACTGCGAGCACATAGAAGGTGGTTTCGGTGGAGCCTTGCAGCGTGGTGACCAGCATGCCCACATAGCTGTCCGGACCGATCGTCGGATCATTGATGATCGCCGCCATCACCCCGTATGCGCCGGAACCGGACAACGGACGCAGCAGCGCCATGGGCAGGGCTTCCGGTGGCAGGTTGAAGGCCGACGTGAGGCTGCCCAGCCCGCTCACCATCGCATCCATCGCCCCGCTGGCGCGGAACATGCCTACCGCCACCAGAATCGCCACCAGATAGGGAATGATGCGCAGCGCCACCTGAAAGCCGTCCTTCGCCCCTTCCACGAACACTTCGTAGATGCGCACGCCACGCAAGGCGCCAAACAGCAGGAAACCGACCATCAGCCCCGGCACGATCCACGGCGAAATCACCCGGCCCCACACGATGGTGGCCGGAATCAGCGCCACGATGCCGCACAACGCCAGCACCGACACCCACAGCGGATACGCCGTGCCGCTGTCGGGCACCGCCTCCTGATCTTGCGCGTTCACCCAGGGTCGTTCGGGCGGCACCTCACCGGGTTCGGGCTGCCCCACGGGAAAAAATCGGCGATAGAAAAAGGCCGCACTGATCGCCGCAATCGTCGCGCAGGCGGTGGCAAACAGTGTGGTCGGCAGAATCGCGGCAGGATCGGCCGACCCCGCCGCCGCCCGGATCGCAATCACCCCGGTGGGCAACAGCGTGATGCCCGAGGTGTTGATCGCCAGGAACAGCGCCATCGAATTGCTGGCCGTGCCGGGCCGGGTGTTGAGCTTGTCCAGCTCCTGCATCGCACGGATGCCGAACGGCGTGGCCGCGTTGCCCAGCCCCAGCGCGTTGGCCGACAGATTGAGGATCATCGCCCCCATCGCCGGATGGTCCGGCGGCACCTCGGGAAACAGCCGCGTCATCAGCGGCCGGATCAAGCGGGCGATGATCACCAGCAGCCCCCCCGCCTCGGCCACCTTCATCAACCCCAGAAACAGCGTCATCACCCCGACCAGCCCGAGCGCGAGTTCCACCGCTCCCGAGGCCGACGAGATCATGCCCGCCGACAGGGCCTCCATGGGAGACTGCACGCCGTCGGCCGGCACATGGCCCAGCTCCCGCCAGGCGGCGGCCAGAAAGGCGATCAGGACGATGCCAAGAAAGATTCCGTTCATGGGGCGGCATCGTCGCCGATTGCAGGCCGTTTGCGCAAGCCAAGATCATTGCACCCCATGCCATCGCCCCATTATGATGAGTGCCCTCCTCCCGCCCCCGGAAAACGATGGCGATGCCCGCTTCACATCCGCGCACTCAAGCCCTTCTGATCGCAGCCCCCCCACAACGGATAGTCCGCGTTCCATCATGTCAACCGAACTGATACGCGCGCTGCTGCGCGCGCCCACCACCACCGGCGCCCTGTTGCCGTCCTCCCCCGCGCTGGCACACGTCATGGCAGAAGCCGCCCGCGATGCCGAACTGGTCATTGAGCTGGGCGCAGGAACCGGCGCCGTAACCCGTGCCCTGCTCAAACGCCTGCCCGGCAGGCCGCTGATTGCCGTCGAGCTGCAGGAAGCGCTGGCCCGGACACTCGCAAGCCGTTATCCAAACGTCGATGTGCGCGCCACCTCGGCAAAAGGCATGATCGACGAGTTCATGACCCATCCGGGCAAGGTGGTGCTGGTGTCCAGCCTGCCGTTCCGCTCCCTCCCGCACGGGGTGCGCACGGAAACCATCGACAGCATCTGCCGCTTCCTGTCCTACTGCCCGGGACGCGAGCTCGTGCAGTTTACCTACCAGCCACGTGCGCCGTTCGCACCGCCCGCCGGGCTACGCTGGCAACGCCACGCCACCGTATGGCGCAACGTGCCGCCCGCCGGAGTCTGGAAGCTGAATGCCGCATGATGCTGCATGGGGCTTGAACACAGGTTTCTGGTAATCTTCCGATCCCGCAATTCCGGTGCCTTGGCGCACATTCTTCATGAACGACTCAGAACCTCGACCTTACCGCTCCCGTCGTCTCCTTTCCGCCGCCGGCCTGCTGCTTGTCAGTCCGGCGCTGCTGGCCTCCAGCACGACCGACCTGGTGGCCAACCCTGCGAGCAGCGACGTCATCCTGCTCGTCACCTATGTTTTGCTCGCCCTGCTGTTCTCCTTCATGTGCTCGGTGGCTGAAGCCGTCCTGCTCAGCATCACGCCCGCCTTCATTGGCGGCCTCGAAGCCAGCGACCCGAAGCGCGCAGCCCTGCTCAAGCGACTCAAGGGCGAAAACATCGACCGCTCCCTGGCCGCCATCCTGACACTCAACACCATTGCCCACACGGTGGGCGCAATCGGCGCCGGCGCCAAGGCCACGGTCGTGTTCGGCAGTGCATGGTTCGGGGTGTTTTCGGCAGTGATGACGCTGCTCATCCTGTTTCTGTCCGAAATTCTCCCCAAGACGCTGGGCGCCGTGTATTGGCGAAGCCTTACCGGCATCACGGCCATCTATGTCAACATTCTCGTAAAGAGCATGTACCCGCTCATCCTGGTGTCTGAAAAGCTCACCAAGCTCATCGCACACGGGCAGACCGTTCATGTCTTCAGCCGCGACGAGTTCATCGCGATGGCCCATATCGGCCAGCAATCCGGACACATCAACGAGCGCGAGTCGCGCATCATTCGCAACCTGTTCCGCTTCGGCTCGCTGACCGCCCAGGACATCATGACGCCGCGCACGGTGATGGTGGCCCTGCCCGAGAGCATCAGCATTTCGGACGCCCTGCAGGTCAAGATGAGCATCCCGTTTTCCCGCATCCCGGTGTATGCCACACACCAGGATGCGATGACGGGTTTCGTCCTGCGCGAAGACATGCTGACCGCACAGACACATGGCACGGGCGACCGCCCCCTCACGGCCCTGCGTCGCGACATTCTCACCGTGGCGGGCAACACCCCACTGTCCACCCTGCTCGAACTGCTCCTCGACAAGCGCCATCACATCGCCGTGGTGATTGGCGAATATGGAGAAACCGAAGGGGTGGTCACACTCGAAGACGTCGTTGAAACCCTGCTGGGCATCGAGATCGTTGACGAAGGCGACAAGGTCGATGACATGCAACACCTTGCCAGACAACTCTGGCGCAAGCGCGCTCGCGCGCTGGGGATGGAAGTCGGCCCGGCCAACACGCCCCCGGCAGGCACCGACACCCACCGGGGCGATTCATCCACACGTTGAAGCGCCCCCCCGGACACTGACTGGCAATGACCTCCGCCCGGATCAGCGACCGGCAGCCTGCAGCAGCCGGCCCTGCTCCAGCCGCAGCACCCGCTCGAAACCCTCCAGCGCTTCGGGCTTGTGGCTGATCCAGATCAGCGTGCGCCCGTGCAGCCGGCGGCGCAGGCTGTCGACCAGCCGCGCGGAGGCCTGCGCATCCAGCCCTTCGCTGGGCTCGTCGAGCACCAGCACCCGGGCATCGCGCAGCAGCGCCCGCGCCAGCGCCAGCCGGCGCCGCTCGCCCCCCGAGAGACTGGCACCGCCCTCATCCAGCCAGCTGTTCACCCCCTCGGACCAGCGTGCCACGGTATCGGCCAACCCCACGGCGGCCAGCACCTCCTGCAACTCGACCTCGCTCGCTTGCGGGCAGGCCAGGCGCAGGTTGTCCGCGACGGTGCCGGAAAACACCCACGCATCCTGCCCCACGCACACCAGATGCGCACGCAGGGTGGGCTCGTCGATGGCCTCCAGTGGCACGCCACCAAGCAGGATGCGGCCCGCCACCGGCGATTCCAGCCGCGCCAGCAGGCTGGCCAGGGTGGACTTGCCGCCCCCGCTCGGCCCCACCAGCGCGACATGCTCACCGCTGCGGATGTCCACATCCAGCCCATCCAGCACCGGCACTGCGGGGTCAAAGGCAAAGCACAGCCCGCGAACCTCCACACCGCCATGTGCAGGCACGGCGCCCTGCTCGACGAAGGCCGGATCTGGCTGCTCGCTGGCAAGCGCATTCAGCCGGCGTGCGGCAGCCAGCGTGCCGGGCAACTCCATCCAGGCGGCAGGCAGGCCCTGCAAAGCCTCGGCCGTGCCCAGCATGAGCAGCACCACGGCCGCCAGCCACGGCCCGGACAAGGCCGCCGCCTGATGAGCGTGCGCACCGGGCAGCATCAAGCCCAGCGTAGCCCAGGTCGCCAGCCCCACCACCATCACCAGCAGCGCCCGCACCAAGGCACCACGCCGCTGCAAGGCGAGCTGGCCGGCCAGCCAGTGCGAGCCCGCCGCCAGGGTGCGACGCTGCTGCGCCTGCCAGGCCGGAGCATGCAGGGCCAGATCGTCCAACCCTTCCACGCTGTCGAGCAGCGCACGGCGCAGCGCATCGCGCTGCACCAACAGGGCCGGTGCGCGCTCACGCCCCAACCACCATGACAGCGCCGGCAGGCCGAGCAGCCCCATGCCCGCCAGCCCCCACAGCGGCCACACGGGCGCGCCAATGCCGCAGGCAAACATCAGCGCCAGCACCAGCAGCACGCCCCCGGCCGCCAGCACCGGCAACGCCAGGCGCTGGTAGAGGTTGTCCAGCGCATCCACATCGCGGGTCAGGCTGCCCAGCAGGTCGGCCCCGTGATGGCGCCCCAGCTGGCGGGGCGACAGCGGCGCAATCGCCCGGTACAGCCACACCCGCAGGCGCGCCAGCAGGCGGAAGGTGGCTTCATGGGTGACCACCCGCTCGCCCCAGCGGCTGGCCGTGCGGGCAATCGCGAAGAAGCGGACCCCGGCGGCAGGATGGAAGAAGTTGAAGCTGATTGCGGTGGCCGGCGTGAGTCCGGCAATCGCGGTGGCGGCCAGAAAACCGCCCGACAGCCCGAGCAACCCGAGCCCTGCCACCAGGGTGAGCAGGGTGAGCAACAAGCCGGCCACCATCCAGAAACGCTCGCGCATCAGCAGGCGGACGAAGGGGGCAAGCGTGGCCCGCAGGCCCGGCGCCTTCACCGCTGTGGCGGCAGTGGCCGCAGTGGCAGTAGCTGCGGCACGCTCTGGCCCGGCATGCGGCGCCCGGGAAAACGCCGCATGCGTCGGTTCCGGAGCACTCGCCGCAGCCGAAGCGGCTGGCGGACGGACAGCAGGCATGACCGGCTCGCCGGGCACCTGTGCCACCAGCCGCCCCTCGCGCAGGGCCAGCACACGGTCGGCCAGGCGCAGGGGAGCGCTGCGGTGGGTGAGCAGGATCACGCTGCGCCCCTGGCACAGCTCGGCCAACCGCGCCACCACCCACTGCTCGGTCTGGCTGTCCAGGCTGGCGGTGGGTTCGTCTAGCAGCAACACGCTGGCCCGCCGCAGGCGCAAGCGGGCCAGCGCCAGACGGCGCAGTTGCCCGCCCGACAGGCGCCGTCCGCCCTCGCCCAGCGGCGTCGCCAGACCGTCGGGCAGCGCCTCGAACCAGGCCCCCAGACCGGCAAAGCGCAGGGCCTCGCACAGCGCCGCTTCATCCGCCTCCACCCACGCCACCCGCAGGTTGTCCGCCAGGCTGGCAGCGAGCAGGCGCGGATGCTGGCTCATCCAGCCGATGCGCTCGCGCCAGTCGGCCAGCGCCAGTGCCGACAACGCTTCACCCTCCACCGTAATGCACCCACCCTGTACGGTGAGCTGACCGAGCAGCAGGCGCAGCAGGGTGGTCTTGCCGGCCCCGCTTTCACCGACGATGGCAACGGTTTCCCCTGCCTTGAGGGTGAACGAGGCCTGCTGCAGCACCGGCACGCCGGTCTGGTGCGCAAACACCACGCGGTCGAAGACGATGTGCGGCGCTTGCGGGCCGAGCGTGTGTGTGCCCCCCGCCAGTTGCGGCGGGTTTGCATCGAGCACCGGCCGGAGCAGGTCGGCTGCGGCCAGTGCTTCGGCCCGGGCGTGGTAATGCGTGCCCAGCTCCCGCAACGGGAGGTAGAAGTCGGGGGCGAGCAGCAGCACGAAAAAGGCCACCAGCAGACTGGGCTCCGCCCCCCAGAAGCCGAAATCCAGCACCCCGAGCAGGCTGAAGCCGAGATACACCGCACTCAACGCAATCGCAATCGACGCAAAGAACTCCAGCACCGTGCCGGACAGGAAGGCCAGCCGCAGCACGCGCATGGTGCGCACACGGAAGCCTTCCGCCGTGTGCTCGACCGCCTCGGCCTGACGGCGATGGGCATCGAGGCTGCGCAGGGTGGGCAGGCCGCGCAGGGTCTCCAGAAACTGTCCGCTCATGCGTGCCAGCGCCTGCAGTTGCTGCTGCTGTCGCGCACGGGCGGCATGGCCGACAATGGCCATGAACAGCGGGATCAGCGGCGCAGTGGCAAGCAGGATCAGGCCCGCGCCCCAGCTCACCGGAAACACCACGCACAGGATCAGCACCGGCACCAGCACCGCCAGCCACTGCTGCGGCTGGTAACGCGCCACGAACCCCTCCAGCGCCTCGACCTGATCGAGCAGCTGCGAGACCAGCGCCCCACCCTGCTGCCGCCCCGCCCACGCCGGCCCCAGCGCGGCCAGCCGCGCAAGCAGGGTGCGACGCAGCTCGGCACGCACCCGGACCGACGCCCGCAGCCCCGCCTCCTCGCGCACATACCCGGCCACAGCGCGCAGCGCAATGGCCAGCGGCAAGCCGCCGAACAGCGGTGCCAACGTCGCCCAGCCCTGCCCTTCGATGATCGCCCCATGCAGCAGCCAGGCCAGCAAACCGGCCTGCGCCACCGTGGCCAGCGCCTGCAACAGCCCGGCCGCCACCGCCAACCACGTCCAACCACGCGCACAGGCCGTCTGCCCGCGCAACCAGCGCAGGGCCTGGCGGTTCTGCTCGGCGCTGCGCTGGACAAGCTGGGGCGGCGGGGTACTCATGGCGGGCGTGTCCTTGCTGGAGGTGAATGGGACGGGGACGGGGCAGAAGCGGGCGGGGTGCGGCGGAACGCTACGTTCCGCAGCCCGGCTGCCGGCGCTACTCCGGCACGCACAGTTGCCCGCGCACCGCCCCCAGCCCGGTACGGAACACCAGCACCAGCACCACCACGCTCAGCAAAGCGAGCAGCAGCAGCGACAGCCCCTGATGAAAAGCCAGGCCGGTGTGCTCGGCCATGGCAAAGCTGGCAATCGTCATTGCCGCCAAAGGAAAGGAATACGCCCAGGCGGAAATGAAGAAGGGCAGGCGGAAGAAGCGCAGCGCATTGGCGCCCAGCAGCAGGACCAGGAACAGCGCGGTGTTGTACAGGATGCGGCCGAAGGCATCAAGCTCTCCGGTGAGCGCCAGCCAGGAAATGAAGCCCACCGAAGGCGGCGCAAGCAGAATGAACAGGGTCGGCGTGAGGCGCGCAGCGAGCGGTTCATGAAAGAACAGCCGGTACAGCACGATGGTCATCAGCACCAGCCAGAACACCAGCCCGATGCTGAAGAAGAACCAGCTCAGTTCCTCCGGCGCAAAGCGCACGCCGGCAATCGGCACCAGGATGTTGCCCACCACCGGAATGAACCAGGCCGGGTTGGCGTGCTTGATGTCGTAATGCGTGTGGTGAATCCAGCTGCTCATCGCGCTGAGGGTGAACACCAGATGCAGCGCCGCCCCCAGCATCCACATCGGCCCGGCCACGGCAGGCGCGGCCTCCGCCCAGGTCATGGACAGCAGGATCAGGCCGATCGAGATGGCCGGAAAGAAGTTGAGCCGGATCGGGTGCTTCCAGTCGCTGCGCACCGCCTGCGGATGACACGCCAGCTTGGTCGCATACACCGTGAGCAGGAACAGGTACAGCAGGGTGGCGCACACCCGCAGCACGACGGCCACCTCGGCCGGAGCACCGGCCACGTGATGCGCCTTCATCCAGGCCAGGGTAAGGCCAGCCAGCCCCATCACCGATGAAAACAGCGCCACCGGAAAATGTTCCAGACGCGAAACCGGCCTGTCGCCAGCCGGCGTGTTGCTTGCAGAGGCATTCATTGTCGGATGACCTTGTGTGTTGCACTGGCAGCCATATCAGCAAAATCCGCGCCAGCAGGGCTCATCGCCCAAGCGACTGATTGCACGGACACTGGCCATGCGTGATAGTCTGCCACACACTGCCACAGCCGCCACACCTGCCTCAACTGTCAGTCAATGACAGATCTCCCTGGCATGCCGGCAACCCGCCCACGACACGGTTACAATCTGCTGCGTGATGCCCGATGCCCTCCTTCCTCCTGTTTTGCCCCGTCCTGCCACCGCGTGGCGCCGGCTGCGCCGTGCGGCGGGCAAACTGGCTGGCCTGCTTACCCTGTTCGCCCTGCTCGCCGCGCCCCCCACGGCGCACGCAGACACGGTGCGCATTGGCGTACTGGCCTTCATGGGGGAGGAGATCGCCGCCGAAGCCTGGCAACCGGTGCTCACTCACCTCGGGCAGCACTTGCCCGAACAGGCCTTCGAGCTGCTGCCACTCGACCACCAGGGGCTGCTCGAGCTGGCCGGGCGCGGAGCGCTGGACTTCATCATCACCAACCCCGGGCATTATGTCGAGCTGGAGGCCGCGCTCGGTGCGAGCCGCATCCTGACCCTCGACTCCGGGCGCTGGCCCCCCGGACGGGCCATCGGCTCGGCCGTGGTGGTCCCGCGCGAGACCGGCGACCTGAACCGGCTGGAAGACCTGCGTGGCAAGCGCGTGGCCCTGGTGTCGCGTGAAGGTTTCGGTGGCTACCAGTTACTATGGCGTGAGTTGCAGACGCTGGGCATCGCCCCCGAAAAAGCGTTCGGCGAGTGGATCACCGTAGGATTTCCGATGCATCGCGTGTTCGACGCGGTGCTCGACGGGCGCGCCGATTTTGGCATCGTGCGTGCGTGCCTGCTCGAATCCATGCCCGATTACGCCGCCCGCCTGCGCGTGGTGGGCGCACGCGACGAACCCGGTTTTCCGTGCGCCACCAGTTCCCGCCTGTACCCGGACTGGCCCATCGCCACGCTGCGCCACACCCCGCCCGCGCTGGCCCGCCAGATCGCGGTGACCCTGCTCGGCATGCCCCCCACGGCAGACGGCCGCTCCTGGTCCGTGCCGGCGGATTACCAGTCGGTGCATGAGCTGCTCCGCGAACTGCACATCGGCCCCTACGCCTATCTGCGCCCCCCCACCCTGATGAGCCTGGCAGAGCGCTACTGGCCGTGGGTGGCGATGATGCTGACGCTGATCGTGGCCTGGGTGATCTACACCGTGCGGGTGGAGCATCTGGTACATGTCCGCACCCAGGCATTGCGTGCCGCGCTGGAAGAGCGCGAGGTCATCGCTGCGCGCATGCGCGCCAATCAGGAGCAAGCCGACCACCTGACCCGGCTGTCGGTGCTCGGCGAGTTGTCGGGCACGCTGGCCCACGAGCTGAACCAGCCCCTGGCCAGCATCGGCAACTACGCCAGCAGCCTGCTGCGCCGCGCCGATGCGGGCCGGCTCACCGAAGCGGCCAGCCGCGAGGCCGCAAGCGAGATTGCCGGACAGGCCGAACGCGCGGCGGCGATTCTGTCGCGCATCCGCAGCTTTGCCAGAAAGCGTGTCGGCCAGCGCGAACGCCGCGACCCGCGCGAAGTGGTGGCCGAAGCCATCGCCCTGTTCCGGGGCATGCTTGCCCACGCTCCGGACGTCGTGCTGGACGACCGGCTGCCCACCGGCACCCGGGTGGATATGGATGCGCTGCAAATCCAGCAAGTGGTGCTCAACCTGCTGAAGAACGGGTACGATGCCTGCCACGAACTGCCGGCAGCGCGCTGCCAGATGTGCGTGCGCCTGTCTGTCAGCGATGACAGCCTGCAGGTCGCGGTGCGCGACCATGGCCCCGGCCTCGACCCCGCAGTGCGCGAGCGCCTGTTCGAGCCGTTCATGAGCACCAAGACCGATGGTCTCGGTCTGGGGCTGTCGATCTGCAAGAGCATTGCAGAAGCCCATGGCGGCCACCTGCAGGCCAGCCCTGCGCCCGATGGCCCCGGCATGATTTTCACCCTGAACCTGCCCGCCCATGACTGAACCGCACGCCCACACCCTCCATGTCGTCGATGACGATGCCGCCTTCCGCCGCTCGCTGGTCTTCCTGCTGGAATCGGTCGGCTGGGAGGTGGTTGCCCATGCCTCGGCGGAAAACTTCCTGGCCCGCTGCACCACGCAATCCGACGATGTGGCCTGCCTGCTGCTGGACATCCGCATGCCGACCATGAGCGGTCTGGCCCTGCAACAGCAGCTGCGCGCCCGTGGCTGGACGGTGCCGGTGGTTTTCATCACCGGACATGGCGACGTGGAACTCGCGGTACAGGCGATGAAGCACGGTGCCAGCGACTTTCTGGAAAAGCCCTTCAAGGATCAGGCGCTGATCGACGCAGTGGCCCTTGCAGTACGCAAGGGCCACGCCCAGCGCGCCGACGCCGCCCGCCGCGAAGAGGCCCTCGCCGTGCTTGAACGGCTGTCACCCCGCGAGCGCGAGGTGGCCCGGCTGCTGGCACTCGGCCTGCCCAACAAACTGGTCGCCCGCGAACTGGCCATCAGCGAAAAAACGGTACACGTGCACCGTCAACACGTCATGGAAAAAACCGCCCTCGGCAGCGCCGCCGAACTCGCCCGCCTGATGCTGCGTGCAGACCCTCACGCACTGGACTGAAAACCTCACCCCAAAATCTCTCAGTCCACACGTAAAACACCCGCACCGCACCCGATTTAACCAACTTTAACCTTCCCCCAGCCCACAGCAGCGGGGTGCCCCCTACAATGGCGCCCAACATTCATCATTCAGCATTTCCGGAGCATGACTGGCGCTGCGCGCAAATGACACCGCGCCGCATTGTCCGCCGATCCCTCCGGAGCAGGTTTGCCCAAAACCGGCCTCCGCTTCCAGAAAACACCCATGCCACTGCGCCGCAGCGCCCTGTTCCTGCTGGTTTCCCTGCTCCTGGTGGGCATTGCCCGCACCCAGCCGAGCCTGTCGTCCGACCCACAGCCAGAAGACAGCGCGCGCCTGTTGTGGGGCATCGTCAGCTATACCCGCTGGCCCGCTCCCCCGGTCACGCTGCGGCTGTGCCTGATCGGCGAAACGCCCCCCGTAGACACCCTGCACCCACCAGCCGGTCTGATCATGCCGGAACAGCCCTGGTCCATCAGTGTGCACGACCTGCCGTACCGTCCGCCCCCGGACAGCCCGGACAACAACGGCCAGGACGCCACCGCCGAAAGCCCAGCCTGGTCGCAGCAATGCGAGGTCGTGTTCGCTGGCGAACTGCCCAGCCTGCAGCGCCAGCAACTGTTGCAGGAACTCACCGGCCAGCCCGTCCTCACCATCGGACAGGGGGCCGACTTCTGTTCCGACGGTGGCATGTTCTGCCTCACCCGGCAACACGACCAATGGCGTTTCGGCGCCAATCTGGACGCCATTTCACGCAGCCCCCTGCGCATTCATCCGCAAGTCCTGCGCCTGGGCCGCACCGCCGGAGCGGACCGCCCATGAGCACGACCGGCAGTTCCACCCTGTTTCGGGCATTGCGCAATGCCTACCTGCTGACCACCGCGCTGGCCCTGAGTCTTGCCGGCCTGGCCCTGCTCGCGCTGAGCCTTGCCACCCTGCACCAGCACCTCGAAAGCAAGCTCGAACTGCTGGCCCGCACCATCGCCTACTCCACCGAGGCCGCCGTGCTGTTCGGTGACCGTGAAACGGCCGCCGAGATTCTCGCGCAGATTGCCGAACGCGAGCACCTGTCCCAGGCCCGCATCACCCTCGAGAGCGGCGCGCCCTTCGTCACCCACGCCCGCCCCCGCCACACTGCGCTGCAACATCTGCATGACCGCTTGGGCAGCTGGCTGTTTCCCAACGATACCGAGGCCGACATCCTGCACAACCAGCAGCGTCTCGGCCGGGTATCGATACGCAGCGATGGGGCCGCCTTCATCACGCTCATGAGCCAGACCCTGATGCTCGGCCTGCTGTGCCTGCTACTGGCAGGGCTGGCCGCGCAGGGGCTGGCCCGCCTGCTGGAGCGCCGCATCACCAGCCAGCTCGACGCCCTTGCCGCCATCGCCCATTCGGCCCTCACCCAGCCACAGGCCGGCCAGCGCCTGCCCAGCTTCTCGATTGCCGAGTTCGACGCCCTCGCCAAGGATTTCAACGCATTGCTCGCACAACTCGAATCGCGCCACCAGCACCTGAAAGCACGCCAGTCCGACCTGGAAAAGGACAATCAAACCCTGACCTGGCTGGCCATGCATGACAACCTGACCGGCCTGTCGAATCGCGCCGCCTTTCTTCAGGGCCTGAACCATGCCTTGCTCCAGGCGCCCTCCCAGCGCAAGGCCGTGCTGTATCTCGACAACGACGGTTTCAAGCAGATCAACGACCGGCTCGGCCATGCCGCAGGCGACACCCTGCTGGTAGAGGTTGCCCGACGGCTGCGCGGTGCGGTGCGTGAAAGCGATCTGGTAGCCCGCCTTGGCGGGGACGAGTTTGCGGTGTTGCTCAGCACCCTTGGCAGCCCCTCCGACGCAACCCGGGTGGCCGTGAAGATTCTCGAGCTCATGAAGCAGCCACTGACCCTCAACGGGCAACTCGTCACGCCTGGCGTGAGCATAGGCATCGCGATGTTTCCCGATCATGCAGACAACGCCAACGAACTGCTCAAGGCGGCCGACCATGCGATGTATCAGGCCAAGCGTGCCGGCCGCAATCGCTACCAGGTTTTCGACGCCTCCACACAGCTCAGTACCGGAGTTTTCGAATGAGCCTTTCCTTCTTCCAACACACCCTTGTTGCCCGCCTGCTGTACTGCGCGCTGCTGGCTACCCTGCTCACCGGCTGCGCCACCACCCCCGGCGGAACACTCACCGCAGCGCAAATTGCCACCCTCCAGGAAGCCGGCTTTGCCCGTACCGAAGACGGCTGGAGCCTGAGCATGGACGGCCGCATCCTGTTCGATACCAATGCCGATGCACTGGCCACGGACGCACGTGAATCCATCGCCCGGCTCGCCCGCTCGCTACAAGCCGTCGGCATCGATCATCTGGTCGTCGAAGGTCACACCGACAATGTCGGACAGGCCGACTACAACCAGTCGCTCTCCCTGCGCCGCGCCGAAACCGTGGCCGAAGCCTTGTTCCAGCACGGTTTTTCACCGGACAACATCACACGCCTGGGACATGGCAGCACCCGCCCGATTGCAGACAACCGCACCCCGGAAGGCCGCGCACAGAACCGCAGGGTCGCCATCATCGTGCTGGCGCACTGATATCAGGACGGGGTCATGCCGCCAGATGCGCCACTTCAAATCCGACCACCTTGCGCTGCTCGCGGCTGAACTCGACGCCAATGAGGTGGATGGGTTCGTTGCGGTCGCGGTACTTGTCCGCATAACCCTTCTGCTTGATCTGTTCCAGCGCCGCGCCTTCCGGTTCGAGTTCCACCACCTTGAACTCGAACAGATACACGTTGCCGTTGAAACACACCGCCATGTCCAGCCGCCCGGCGTTACTGGACTCCTCCGGCACGATGTCCAACCCCAGACTGGCGAAGTAGGCGTAGAACACGCTGGCGTAATAGCCTTCGTATTGCGCAATGGGGTTGTTGCGAAACCAGTCGTGCGGAATGCTGGCGAAGAAGCTCGTGAACAGCCGCTCCATGCCGGCGAAGTCG
>Ga0172382_10000916_pt1 | contig 54492 bp, 54 predicted proteins | sample Leawel138RmetaG_FD_122245 | JGI IMG/M metagenome (GOLD analysis project Ga0172382, IMG submission 122245) | Leachate microbial communities from a municipal landfill in Southern Ontario, Canada - Leachate well 138R metaG | ecosystem: Engineered > Solid waste > Landfill > Unclassified | place... | reverse complement strand
GCGGGCGATGAAGGGTCATCCGATCTCTCAGCGCCGGGCCTGCGTCCTGATCGGTGTCGATCCGAAGACCGTGCGGCGCGCGAGGCCGCCTGACAACCCGGAGAACCGTGTGGAGATGCACAAGATCGCGGAGAAGCGTCGCCGGTTCGGCTATCGGCGCGTGGGCATCCTGCTGGAGCGTGTGGGCATGGTGATGAACGAAAAGAAGCTCTACCGCATCTACCGGGAAGAAGGCCTGTCGGTGCGCCGTCGTCGTGGCCGCAAAAGGGCGCGGGGAAGCCGGACCCCGATGCCGGTGCCGCTGCGGCGGAACCAGCGCTGGTCCCTGGACTTCCTGTCGGACACGTTCGGCGCCTGCCGGAAGTTCCGCATTCTGGCCGTGAACGACGATTGTTGCCGCGAGAACCTGGCGCTGATCGCGGACACCAGCATCCCGGGGGCCAGGGTGGCGCGGGGACTCGATGCGCTGGTCAGGATCTACGGAAACCGACAACTATCAAACCCAACGTCTCTCGTTATGAACGAGGGACGACCGGGGGCAGGTCACCCGCTTTCGCGCGCGACAAAGCGTTGGGCCGGGCGCCGCGCTTGCGCGCGGCGATCCGGGGCGGCCACGGGCCGCCCGTTCGCGGCTGGAACCTTCCACTGGAAGGTTCCCGAGACGCTGCTCACCCTCCGGCGGGGATATTTCGGGACAGAAGAAGACGAAGATGCGCCCTGGGATTCTTTCGCCTTGATCGAAATATCCTCGGGGTGAGCCGCGTTAAGAAAGGCTTCCAGTGGAAGGCTTCCAGCGGCGGATAATTGCGTGTGAAACGCGCAAGAGGGGGCAGACGCCCATAGGCGCTAACTTAGGGGGATGGAGAGTGTTCTTGCGGCATTCGCCTGGTTCTTTCGTTGTCTGGGCGGATCGCAAAGAAGCCGCATGATTTTTGTGAGGGACTTGCCCGCGTTTTTCTTTGGCGAAGGTGCTTTCAGGATCGCGGTCAGGAATGCGCGCTTCAACAGGCCATGCAACCTCCACATGGAAATCGCGATGGCTTTACAGGTTGTCATCGCCACAGGGGGGAGAGTCGAGGGCGTCGTTGACGGCCTCGTCGATCATCAGCGCCAGAATGAGATGCGCCATCAGCCAGGTTCTGGCCAATCGTGGGTCCTTTGCTGGAAGCTTGTGGATGCCGAGACCGCTCTTGAGACGTTTGAAAGCGAGTTCGATCTGCCAGCGCAGCCGATAGACGTCAAGAACGGCTTCAGCCGTCATGTCGGTTGTCGGGATCGACGTCAGCACCATGATGAACCCCGCCGCCGCGAGAGTCGTCGGCAGCATGACCTGATTGGAGCGGCGGCGCTGGTGACCACGTATTGCCGACTTCAGGGAGCGTGCTGCTGCCTCGGCGTCCTTCCGCTTGATGATGAGCCTTGCCTGAAACAGCGGCTTGCCGCGTCCCTTTTGCTTGCGACCGGCATGTTCGACACACACATTGATCTCGCGAACCTCGCCGACCTGCATGGGACCAAAAACGGCATTCCAGTCGATCGGCCGGTCATCCGTGGTGACGATGCGTATTGTCCGCCAACCTGAGCGGACGATGAAATCGGCACCGGCAGCGACGACCTTTTCCAATGACGGCGCACGCGCATACGCCCGGTCGCCGACAACGATATCGCCTGCCTGTAGCGGCACTCGTGTAAATGCCTCGCCGCCGTGGGCGTCGGTGATCTCCAGATGGGTGAAGCGGGAAAGCGTCGGCTCGTATGTCGCATGCAGCCGGAAATCCGTGTCTGCGCTGCCTGGCTGGGAAATCGAGCTGCCGTCCGCAATTCGAAGATGACGGCTGCCGGCAGAAGGCGCGGCCTCAGAAGCATCGGCCAGAAGCGCGCCTGCGATGTCGCCGAGCCAGTCTGCCGAGCCGCGCAAGCGCTTCAGCAAGGCGACATCGGAAAGGTTGGCAACATCATTCAAACCTGCCCACGCCGCTGCCGAGCGCAGGCTCATGCCGCCAGGGCCGTAAGCGAGAGCCAGGCGCAACAAGCTCGCCCCATCCTGCACGATACGGCGGCGTAAAAGCGCCCCGCTCTCCCGCGCTGTCGTGTCGAGATCAATGATCCGCGAAAGTTTCGAGATAAGGTTTTGCCAATCGGGCTCGATGGAAGCAATCGTTCGCATCTGTCCAAGGAATCACATCACGATTCCCTGTGTCCATCCCTTAAGTTAGCGCCTATGGGGCAGACGCCCCCTTCCGCCCTCTCCGCCTCGTGCTACCGCGCGAATTTCTTGTATTTCACCCGCTTCGGCTCGATCGAATCCGGGCCGAGGCGGCGCACCTTGTCTTCCTCGTAAGCCTCGAAGTTGCCCTCGAACCATTCCACATGCGCGTCGCCCTCGAAGGCGAGGATATGGGTGCAGAGCCGGTCGAGGAAGAAGCGGTCGTGCGAGATGATCACCGCGCAGCCCGCGAAATCCTCGAGCGCGTCCTCGAGCGCCCGCAGCGTCTCCACGTCGAGGTCGTTGGTGGGCTCGTCCAAGAGCAGCACGTTGCCGCCCGAGCGCAGCAGCTTCGCCATATGCACCCGGTTGCGCTCGCCGCCCGAGAGCAGCCCGACCTTCTTCTGCTGGTCGCCGCCCTTGAAGTTGAACGCCCCGCAATAGGCGCGCGAGTTCATCGTGGCATCGCCCAGTTCCAGCACCTCCAGCCCGTCCGAGATCTCCTCCCACACCGTCTTGTTCGGGTCGAGCGCGTCGCGCGACTGATCGACATAGGCGAGCTTCACCGTATCGCCGAAACTCACCGTGCCCGCGTCGGGCGCCTCCTGCCCGGTCAGCATCCGGAACAGCGTGGTCTTGCCCGCGCCGTTCGGGCCGATCACCCCGACGATCCCGCCCGGGGGCAGGGCGAAGGACAGATCCTCGATCAGCAGCTTGTCGCCCATCGCCTTTTTCAGCCCCTCGACCTCGATCACCCTGCCGCCGAGGCGCGGGCCGTTCGGGATGATGATCTGCGCCTTGCCGACCTTCTCGCGCTCGGACTTGCTGGCCAGTTCCTCATAGGCGTTGATCCGGGCCTTCTGCTTGGCCTGCCTTGCCTTGGCCCCGGCGCGGATCCATTCGAGTTCCTTTTCCAGCGTCTTCTGCCGGGCCTTGTCCTCGCGCGCCTCCTGCGCAAGGCGTTTGGCTTTTTGCTCCAGCCACGACGAATAGTTGCCCTCGTAGGGGATGCCCCGGCCGCGATCCAGTTCCAGGATCCAGCCGGTGATGTCGTCGAGGAAGTAACGGTCGTGGGTCACGATCAGGATCGTGCCCTTGTATTCGATCAGGTGCTTTTGCAACCAGGCGATGGTCTCGGCGTCCAGATGGTTGGTCGGTTCGTCCAGCAGCAGCATGTCGGGCGAGTCGAGCAGAAGCCGACACAGCGCCACCCGGCGCTTTTCGCCGCCCGAAAGCGTGGTTACATCGGCGTCGTCCGGCGGGCAGCGCAGCGCCTCCATCGCCACGTCCACCTGGCTGTCGAGATCCCACAGCCCCTCGGCGTCGATCTCGTCCTGGAGCCGGGCCATCTCGTCCGCGGTCTCGTCCGAGTAGTTCATCGCCAGTTCGTTGTAACGCTCGATCTTGGCCTGCTTGGCCGCGACCCCCAGCATGACGTTGCCGCGCACGTCGAGCGCGGCATCCAGCTCCGGCTCCTGCGGCAGGTAGCCCACGCGGGCGCCCTTGGCTGCCCAGGCCTCGCCCGAGAAATCCTTGTCGATCCCGGCCATGATGCGCAAGAGCGTCGATTTCCCGGCGCCGTTGACGCCGACGACGCCGATCTTCACGCCGGGCAGGAAGTTGAGGCGGATGTTCTCGAAACATTTCTTGCCGCCGGGATAGGTCTTGGAGACGCCATCCATGTGATAGACATACTGATAGGAGGCCATGGGGTGCTCCGCTGGCTGGAATCCGGTTGCCCCACCCCCTACAGGCGCGGGCCGCGATCTTCAAGCGCGGGGGGTATTGCGCCGGGGGCGGCTTGCATCCCGACAGTTGCGATGGACGCAACAGAGGGCAGCGGCCGACCGCGGGGGGGGCCACTGCAACGGTGGTGGTCTGGCAGTTTATGGTGCCGGATACCCCTACCGTATGTGCATGCCGAAACGTTGCAATAGCGGCCGCCCGTGGTCGGCCGCTGCCCGGTCCGCTGAAGCGGCTGTTCCGGGCAAGGGGCAGGGTGTTCCGGTCCGCTGCCCCGCCTTACCCGCTGAACAGGAAGTGCAGCACGTCGCCGTCCTTCACCTCGTAGGTCTTGCCCTCGACGCGGAACCGTCCCGCCTCCTTGGCGCCCGCCTCGCCGTTTCCGGCCACGTAGTCGTCGAAACCCACGGTTTCGGCACGGATGAAGCCCTTTTCGAAGTCGCCGTGGATCACGCCCGCCGCCTGCGGCGCGAGGGTTCCGGCCGGGATGGTCCAGGCGCGGGCCTCCTTGGGGCCGACGGTGAAATAGGTGCGCAGGCCGAGCAGCGCGTATCCCGCGCGGATCAGCCGGTCGAGCCCGGCCTCGTCGAGGCCCATTTCGGCAAGGAATTCCGCTGCTTCCCCGGCGGGAAGCTGGGCCAGTTCCTCCTCGATCCGGGCCGAGATCACCACATGGCCCGCGCCCTGCGCCGCCGCCATTTCCGCCACAAGCGCGGTCTGGGCGTTGCCGGTCGCGGCCGAGGCTTCCTCGACGTTGCAGACGTAGAGCACGGGCTTGGCGGTCAGAAGCTGGAGCATCTCCCACGTTCTCGCGTCCTCGGGCGCGACGGTCACGCTGCGGGCCGGGCGCCCGGCCTCCAGCGCCGCAAGCGCCGCGCGCAGCAGCCGGTCCTGTTCCACGGCCTCCTTGTCGCCGCCCTTGAGCTTGCGGACGAGGTTGGCCAGGCGCCGCTCGATCGACTCCATATCGGCCAGCATCAGTTCGGTCTCGATGGTCTCGGCATCGGCCACCGGGTCGATCCTTCCCTCGACATGGGTGATGTCGCCATCCTCGAAACAGCGCAGCACATGGGCGATGGCGTCGACCTCGCGGATATTGGCGAGGAACTGGTTGCCCAGCCCCTCGCCCTTCGAGGCGCCGCGCACCAGCCCGGCGATATCGACGAAGGTGATCCGGGTGGGGATGATCTGTTTCGAGCCCGCGATGGCCGCGAGTTGCTCCAGCCGGGCGTCGGGCACCGCGACCTCGCCCACGTTGGGCTCGATGGTGCAGAACGGAAAGTTCGCCGCCTGCGCCGCCGCCGTCCGCGTCAGCGCGTTGAAAAGCGTCGATTTGCCGACATTCGGCAGACCGACGATACCCATCCTGAACCCCATCCCGACCTCCGGTAGCTGTGACGGGCCGCTTGTAGGCACAGGCCCCCTTCGGATCAAGCGGCCGCTTTGCGGCGGGCGGCGCCCCGGTCGGGGGCTGGACAATTCCGGCGCCCTGTGCAAGGAGCCCACAACTCGCAGGATCCTGTTATCACCATGAAATCGCTTGTTCTTGCCCTTGCGGTCGCCCTTGTCGCCACCGCCGCCCCGGCCGCCGAACTGCTGCTGGGCGCGGGCCATTCCAGATACGGGTCGGATCGTGGCCGCGACAGCGCGGTGATTTCCGCCGAGTTGCGCGGCGCGCCCTTTGCGCAATTCGCAGGCGCCGGGGTCTCTGCCGCCGTCGCCGCCGATCTGCACGGCCGGGGCGATGCTTTCGTGGGGATCGGGCTGGCCGCGCGCTGGGCGCTGGGCGCGGACTGGTTCATCGACACCTCCGTCCTGCCCGGCCTTTACAGCGCCTCGGGCTCGGCAAACGACCTGGGCGGGAATTTCCAGTTCCGCAGCGCGCTGGCACTGGGCAGGCGGTTCGACGGCGTGGGGGCGGTGTCGCTTGCCGTCGTCCACAAGTCGAACGCGGGGATCGATTCGTTCAACCCCGGCATGAACGCGCTGTTGCTGCGCTGGCACCGAGAGTTCTGAACCCCGCGTCCGGCAACGGGCGGCTTGCCTTTTCCGCGCCCCTGCCGCATCACCGGGGGGCCAGAGGGAGGGACGACGTGACCCGTATCGACCAGACATTCGCCCGCCTGCGGGCCGAGGGGCGCAAGGCGTTCGTCGCCTATATCATGGCGGGCGACCCGGATGCCGAAACCTCGCTTGCGGTGATGAAGGGGCTGCCGGGCGCCGGGGTCGATATCATCGAACTGGGGATGCCCTTCACCGACCCGATGGCCGACGGGCCGACGATCCAGCTTGCCGGGCAGCGGGCGCTGGCGGGGGGGCAGACGCTCGACCGCACGCTCGGGATGGTGCGCGCGTTCCGCGCGGGCGATGCCGCCACGCCGATCGTGCTGATGGGCTATTACAACCCGATCTATTCGCGCGGGGTGGACCGTTTCCTGTCCGAGGCGAAGGAGGCCGGGATCGACGGGCTGATCGTCGTCGATCTGCCGCCCGAGGAAGACAGCGAGCTGTGCCTGCCCGCGCAGGCCGCCGGGCTGAACTTCATCCGGCTGGCGACGCCGACCACCGACAACCGGCGGCTGCCGAAGGTGCTGCAAAACACCAGCGGATTCGTCTATTACGTCTCGATCACCGGCATCACCGGCGCGGCGGCGGCGCAGGCGGCCGAGGTCGCCCCCGAGGTCGCCCGGATCAAGGCCGCGACCGATCTTCCGGTCATCGTCGGCTTCGGCATCTCGACCCCCGAATCCGCGCAGCAGATTGCCGGGATCGCCGATGGCTGCGTCGTCGGCTCGGCCATCGTCAGGCTGATCGGCGAGGGCAGGCCCGCGCCCGAGGTGCTGGCCCGGGTCGCGGAACTGGCCGAAGGCGCGCACCGGGGCTGAGAGACGGTTTGATAATTCTACTCCAGCGGGCATCTGACGCGGTTTTCTGCGCTTCCGGTGCTCATGTGCATTGAGCACACTCCGCTCCGGTTCTCGAAAACCACGCCACCTGCCGTGCCGGAGCGAATTCTCAAACCATCTCTGAGCGGCCCGGTGGCAGGGCTGAAATTCTTGCCCGTTCCCCGGCGCGCTGGTAAGGGAATCTGACCAATCTGCCCGGAGAACACCATGCCCGTCATCACCTGTATCGAGGACCTGCGCCGCATCCACGCCCGCCGCGCGCCGCGGATGTTCTACGACTACGCGGAATCCGGAAGCTGGACCGAACAGACCTTCCGCGAGAACGTCACCGACTTCGCCGAGATCCGGCTGCGGCAGAAGGTGGCGGTGGACATGACCGACCGCTCCACCCGCTCGACCATGATCGGGCAGGAGGTGGCGATGCCGGTGGCGCTGGCCCCCGTGGGGCTCACGGGGATGCAGCACGCCGACGGCGAGATCCTCGCCGCCCGCGCCGCGGCCCGGTTCGGGGTGCCGTTCACGCTCTCCACCATGTCGATCTGCTCGATCGAGGACGTGGCGGCGAACACCGACGCGCCGTTCTGGTTCCAGCTTTACGTGATGCGCGATCAGGATTTCGTCTCGCGGATCATCCAGCGGGCGAAGGATGCGAAATGCTCGGCGCTGGTGCTGACGCTCGATCTGCAAATCCTCGGCCAGCGGCACAAGGATCTGAAGAACGGCCTGTCGGCCCCGCCGAAGCTGACGATCCCGACCATGGTTAACCTCGCCACCAAATGGCGCTGGGGGCTGGGGATGCTGGGGACGAAGCGGCGGTTCTTCGGCAATATCGTCGGTCATGCGCAGGGGGTGGGCGATGCGTCCTCGCTGTCCGCCTGGACGGCGGAACAGTTCGATCCGCAACTGGACTGGGGCAAGATCGCGAAGATCAAGGAACAGTGGGGCGGCAAGCTGATCCTCAAGGGCATCCTCGATGCCGACGATGCGCGGAAGGCGGCCGAAGTGGGCGCCGACGCCATCATCGTGTCGAACCACGGCGGGCGGCAGCTTGACGGGGCGCTGTCGTCGATCCGGATGCTCGCGCCCATCGTCGACGCGGTGGGTGACCGGGTGGAGGTGCATATGGACGGCGGCATCCGCTCGGGGCAGGACGTGCTCAAGGCGCTGGCGCTGGGGGCGCGCGGCACCTACATCGGCCGCGCCTTCGTCTACGGCCTCGGCGCGATGGGCGAGGCCGGGGTGGCCAGGGCGCTGGAGGTGATCCACCGCGAGCTGGACACCACCATGGCACTGTGCGGCGAACGCGACGTGCACGACCTCGGCCGCCACAACCTGCTGCTGCCGGCGGATTTCACCTCGCGCTGGACCTGACGCGGCGCGGGGCGAGGGGGGCGCATTCAGGCTTCATCTTTCCAGAAATACTCATTATCCCGCCCTGTCCACCCCTCGCCTGCGGTGGCGTTTGTTGACCGTGTTTGGCCGACTTCGCTAATGGGGCAAATATACTGCGCAACAGAGGGCAGCGGCCGACCGCGGGGGGCCGCTGCGACGATTGTGCCTGGCAGTTTATGGTGCCGAATACCCCGACGTATGCGCGTGTCGAAACGTTGCAGGAGCGGCCGCCCGTGCGGGCGGTCGGCCGCTGCCCGGCGGCGCTTGCGCGCCTTGATTCCGGGCAAGGGGCACCGGGCGAAAATTGCGTGCCAGATGCCCTTTCCGCCCTGCGCCCATTGCAGGTTGGGCCTACTGCAAGTCGGCGAAGGCCCGTTGCAGCCGCTCCACCGCCTGTTCGACCAGCGGGCGCGGGGTGGCAAGGTTGAAGCGCAGGAAGCTCTCGCCCCCCATACCGAAGGTTGCGCCGTGGTTCGCGGCGATGCCCGCGCCGCGTTCGACCCTTGCGGTGAACTCGGCGGGCCCCATCCCGGTGCCCGCGAAATCGACCCAGGCGAGATAGGTCGCTTCGAGCGGCATCGAGGCAAGGCCGGGGATCGCCCCGACGCCCGCGTCGAACAGCCGCCGGTTGTCGTCGAGATACGCCACCAGCGCATCCACCCATGCGGCGCCTTCGGGCGAATAGGCGGCGGTGGCCATGACCAGCCCGAAGGAGTTTCCGGAAATCCCCAGCCCGGCGATCTTCGCCGCGAAGCGGGCCCGCAGCGCGGGGTCGGGGATGATGACATTGCCGGTATGGCCGCCCGCGATGTTGAAGGTCTTGGTGGTCGCGGTCATCATCACCAGCCGGTCGCCGATCTCCGGCGCGGCCAGCGGCATCGCGATGTGCCGGTGGCCGGGCATGACCAGATCGTGGTGGATCTCGTCCGAGACAAGGATCAGGTCGTGGCGGATGCAGAAATCGGCCACGCCGCGCAGTTCCGCCGCCGTCCAGACCCTTCCGCCGGGGTTGTGGGGCGAGCACAGGATCAGCATCTTCTCGGCGCCGGTCATCCGCGCGTCCCAGGCGTCGAAGTCCATCTCGTAACGGCCGCCGTTGTTCACCAGCGGACATTCCACCACCTGCCGCCCGGCGGCTTTGATGACGCGTGCGAAGGCATGGTAGACCGGCGTCATCAGCACAACCCCGTCGCCCGGGGCGGTGAAGGCATCGACGCAGATCCCGGTGCCGTTCACCAGCCCGTGGGTGGTGAGGATCGCCTCGGGCGCCACCTCCCAGCCGTGCCGGGTGGACATCCACCAGCGGATCGCGTCCAGATAGGCGCGGTCGTCGCCGAAATAGCCATAGACGCCATGCGCAACCATGCCCTCCAGCGCCCTCTGCACGCAGGCGGGGGGGCGGAAATCCATGTCGGCCACCCACATCGGCAGGCCGGTATCGGCGGGCACGTCATAGGTTTTCGCCATCATGTCCCATTTCGCCGAATGGGTGCCGCGGCGGTCGATGATCTCGTCGAAACTCATGGTGAATCCTGTGTTGGGGGGCGGATGCGGGCGGATCATATGGCGGACGGGGGATGATGTTCCAGATATATTTTATATATTGGGAAAATTTTCCGATAAATGCCTTTTGTGCAGAAAATTTATCTGTATTTGCAGGAATTTTTAGAGCTGCTTTCCATATTTTCCACCTCTGTCCCTCCGCCCCCATTGCACGCCGGGCCATTGCACAGCGGGATCGCATGGCCTAAATCCCGGCCATGATACGCCCGATCCTGATCCATCCCGACCCGAGGCTCAAGAAGCTTTGCGAACCGGTGGCCGAAATCACCCCCGAGATCGTCCGGCTGGCCGGGGACATGTTGCAGACCATGTATGACGCGCCGGGCATCGGCCTTGCCGCGCCGCAGATCGGCGTCATGCAGCGTATCGTGGTGATGGACTGCGTGAAGGATCCGGAGGCGGAACAGCGGCCACTGGTGCTGATCAACCCCGAGATCGCCTGGACCTCGGAAGAGCGCAGCACCGCCGAGGAGGGCTGCCTCTCGATCCCCGAGCAATATGCCGAGGTGACCCGCCCCGCCGAAGTCGCCGTGCGCTGGACCGCGCTTGACGGGTCGAAGCAGGAGGAGCGTTTTTCCGGCCTGTGGGCGACCTGCGTGCAGCACGAGATCGACCATCTGAACGGGCGGCTGTTCATCGACCATCTCGGGCCGATCAAGCGGCAGATGATCACCCGGCGGATGGAAAAGCTGAAGCGCGAGCGGGCGCGGGCCTGACCGGGCCAGGCGGGCCGCTGCGCAGGCGCAGCGGTTTCCACCTGCGGCGGAAGCCTTCGGCGAGGATATTTCGACAAGGCGAAGACGGGCCGTGGCGCCGTGGACGAAGCGCGCACCGGGTGCTATGGCCGCGCCATGAGCATTCTGCCGATCCTGCGCTACCCCGACCCGCGCCTTGCGCAACCCTGCGCGGCGGTGGGCGAGGTGACGGACGATATCCGCCGTCTGGCCGAAGACATGCTGGAGACCATGTATGCCGCCCCCGGCCGCGGCCTTGCCGCGCCGCAGGTGGGCGTGTTGCTGCGGCTGTTCGTGATGGATGTCGCCGGGAAGGACGGCGCGCCCGAACCGCTGGTGTTCGTGAACCCGGAGATTGTCGAGGCGTCCGGGGGGATGGCCAGCCGGGCCGAGGGCTGCCTTTCGATCCCCGGCCTCATGGTGGAGGTGGCGCGGCCCGAGGCGGTGCGGATGCGCTGGACCGGGCTTGACGGCGCGGAGCGGCAGGCGTGGTTCGCCGGGATCGCCGCGACCTGCGCCCAGCACGAGTCCGACCATCTGGACGGGGTTCTGACCCTCGACCGCATCGCGCCCGAGGCGCGGGCGGCGGCGCTGGCGGAGTATGCCGGATGATCCGTCCCTTCGTTCCCTGGCCCGACAGGCGGCTGCGTAGCCCGGCCGTGCCGGTCGAGGCCGTGACCGATGAAATCCGCGCGATCTGGGCCGATATGGTCGATACGATGGAGGCCATGCCCGGCGTCGGCCTTGCCGCGGTGCAGATCGGCATGATGCTGCGGCTGGCGGTGGTGGACTGTTCCGAGGCGCGCGGGCAGGCGGTGCTGATGGCCAACCCCGAGGTGCTGCACGCCTCGGGCCGGTTCCGCGAGCATGAGGAGGCCAGCCCCAACCTGCCCGGCGTCTCGGCGGTGGTCGCGCGGCCCCGTGCGGTGACGGTGCGGTTCCTCAATGCCGGGGGTGCGGTCGAGGAGCGCGATTTCGTCCACCTCTGGGCCACTTCGGTGCAGCATCAGATCGACCATCTGGACGGGCGGATGTATTTCGACCGGCTCAGCCCGCTGAAACGCCGGATGCTGCTGGCGAAGGCCGAAAAGCTGGGGAGGCGGGGATGAGGGTTGTTTTCATGGGCACGCCCGACTTTTCTGTTCCTGCGCTGGAGGCGGTGGCGGCGGAGCACGAGGTCGTGGCGGTCTATACCCAGCCGCCGCGCCCGGCGGGCCGGGGCAAGCAGCCGCGCCCCTCGCCGGTGGCGCGGCGGGCGGCGGAACTCGGGCTGCCGGTGCGCCACCCCGTATCCCTGCGCGATGCGCAGGTGCAGGCGGAATTCGCCGCGCTCGGGGCCGATGTGGCGGTGGTGGCGGCCTATGGGCTGATCCTGCCGCAGCCGGTGCTGGATGCGCCGCGCCATGGCTGCCTGAATATCCACGCCTCGCTGCTGCCGCGCTGGCGCGGCGCGGCGCCGATCCAGCGGGCGATCCTCGCGGGGGATGCGGAAACCGGGGTCTGCATCATGCGGATGGAGGCGGGGCTGGACACCGGCCCGGTGCTGCTGCGCGAGGCGACGCCGATCGGGCCGGAGGACACGGCCGCCGACCTGCACGACCGGCTCGCCGCCATGGGCGCGCGGCTGATCGCGGCGGCGCTGGCACGGCTGCCGGAACTGGCGGCGGAACCGCAGCCCGAGGACGGCGTGACCTACGCCGCCAAGATCGACAAGGCCGAGGCCCGGATCGACTGGACCGAACCCGCCGAAGCCGTCTGCCGCCATATCCGCGCGCTCTCGCCCTTTCCCGGCGCATGGTGCATGGCGGGGGCGGAACGGATCAAGTTCCTGCGCGCCCGGCTGGCCGAGGGTGCGGGGGCGCCGGGGCAGGTGCTTGGCGGCCTCACCGTGGCCTGCGGCGCGGGCGCGGTCGAGATCACGCTCGCGCAGCGCGAGGGGCGGCGACCGATGGCAGCCGGGGAGTTCCTGCGCGGTTTCGCCCTGCCCGAACGGCTGGAGTAGCTCTGACCGGGGAAGGGGGCTGTCTGCCCCCTCTTGGCCTTCGGCCAATTCACCCCCGAGGATATTTCTTTCACGGTGAAGAACAAGGAGCGAGCCCCTGTGCTTCACCGTGAAAGAAATATCCCCGCCGGAGGCTCCTGCCCTTCCAACCTTGGCATCGCCGGGCGAGAGTGCCCGCCTCAGACCCGCTCGATGGCGATCGCGGTGCCTTCGCCGCCGCCGATGCAGATCGCGGCCACACCGCGCTTCAGACCGCGTGCCTCCAGCGCATGAAGCAGCGTCACGATGATCCGCGCGCCCGAGGCGCCGATGGGATGGCCAAGCGCGCAGGCGCCGCCGTTGACGTTCACCCGGTCATGCGGGGCGCCGGTCTCGGCCATGAAGGCCATGGGCACCACGGCGAAAGCCTCGTTCACCTCCCACAGGTCCACGTCCGCGACCGACCAGCCCAGCCGGTCGAGCAGCCTGCGCGCCGCGGGCACCGGGGCGGTCGGGAAATCGGCGGGCGCCTGCGCGTGGCTGGCGTGCCCGAGCACCCGGGCGCGCACCGGCAGCCCCCCGGCCTGCGCCACTTCGGCCGAGCACATCACCAGCGCCGCCGCCCCGTCCGAGATCGACGAGGAATTGGCCGCCGTCACCGTGCCGTCCTTGCGGAAGGCGGGCTTGAGCGTCGGGATCTTTTCGGGCCGGGCGCTGGCGGGCTGTTCGTCGGCGCTCACCACCACCTCGCCCCTGCGGCCTGTCACCGTCACCGGCGTGATCTCGGCCTTGAGCGCGCCCGACGCCTGCGCCTCCAGCGCGCGGGACAATGAGGCGAGCGCGTAGCCATCCTGCGCCTCGCGGGTGAACTGGAACGCCCCGGCGCAATCCTCGGCGAAGGTGCCCATCAGGCGGCCCTTGTCATAGGCATCTTCCAGCCCGTCGAGGAACATGTGGTCCAACACCTGCCCGTGGCCGATCCGCGCCCCGGCGCGCATCTTCGGCAGCAGGTAGGGCGCTTCGGTCATGCTCTCCATCCCGCCCGCGACCATCAGCCCGGTCAGGCCGAGCGCGATCTGGTCATGCGCGATCATCGCCGCCTTCATCCCCGAGCCGCACATCTTGTTCAGCGTGGTCGCGGGCACCCCCTCGCCCAGCCCCGCGGCAAAGCCCGCCTGCCGCGCCGGAGCCTGACCCTGCCCGGCGGGCAGGACGCAGCCCATCAGCAGTTCCTCGACCCGGGCGGGGGCCACGCCCGCGCCCTCAAGCGCCGCGCGGATCGCCGCGCCGCCCAGCGTTGCCGCGGGCACCCCCGAGAACACCCCCTGAAAGCCACCCATCGGCGTGCGGGCCGCCCCTGCGATCACCACTTCGTGCATCTGCCCCGTCTCCTCGATTTTCCGGCGTTCCCTGCATCACGCTTACCGAATGGTAACGACCTGCGTCTAGTCTTGGCAGTGCGGAATGCGGTGAAAGGACGGACGGGATGCAGATCGGGGCGGAGCGGACGGGGGATACGCTGGTGGCACGGGTGGCGGCGGAACGGATCGACGCCGCCGTGGCGATCCAGTTCAAGGACCGGATGCGGGATGTCATCGGGGAGCCGGCGCCGGTGGTGATTCTGGACCTGTCGCGGGTCGGCTTTCTCGACAGCAGCGGGCTGGGGGCGCTGGTCGCCGTGATGAAACTGCTGGAGGAGGGGCGTCGGCTGGAACTCGCCGGGCTGACCCCCATGGTGCGCAAGGTGCTGCGGCTGACGCGGATGGACAGCGTGTTCATCATCCACGACACACCGCCGCCACGGCCCGGCCGTGCGGGCTGAGGCAGGGGTGATGTGCCCGCGGCACGACGACCCCGCGCTGCGGCTGTGGCTGCGGGCCGAGCCGCTGGCGGTGCGCGCGGCCCTCGGGCAGGTGCGGGCGATGCTGATGCAGGGCGGCGGCGGGGTTGACCCCGACATTGCCGAACTGGTGCTGGCCGAGGTGCTGAACAATATCGTCGAACACGGCTGTGAAGGCGGCGGCAGGATCGGGGTCGAGTTGCATGAAGATGCCGCGGGCCTCGTCTGCGCGATCACCGATGACGGCAGCGGATTTCCCGAAATGGCGCTGCCGCCGGGCGGGCACCCTTCGGCCGGTTCTCCTGCCCCGGTTCGCGCCCCGCCCGAAGGGGGCTATGGCTGGTTCCTGATTCGCGGCCTGACCGAAGGGCTGTGCTACAGCCGCGCGGGCGGGCGCAACCGGCTGACATTCCGCATCCCGGCGGAACAGTCGGCAGGCGCCGGGGGGATTGTTTCGCCGTGGCGAGAGGCGCCGCAATAATGCCCCGTTCGGCCCCCAATCCTGCCCCGCGGCCCCGTCATAACCGGCCCTGTAGCTGCATAAGGCTTCCCTCGGCGTCGTGGACAACAGCCCCCACCCAGACCATGGCGCCGAGGTTCCTTATGCGGCTACGATCTCTCCCTTCCGAAATGCGGATCGTCCCCGCCCCGTGCTGCGGCCCGGATCGAAGCCCGTAGCCCGCCGGGTGTGTTTCGGCGCACCGGCTTCGTCCGGGCCGCGGGTATGGAGGCGGGAGGGCAGGAATGGTGCGCTCAAGCGCACCCCGGCAGCCCGATGCCTGCCGCAGGGGGCGTCCGGGCCGTTCCGGCTCAGCCCAGCGCGTAGCCCGCGCCGCGCACCGTGCGCACCGGGTTGCTGCCGCCGTCCTTCATCAGCGCCTTGCGCAGTCGGCCGATATGCACATCGACCGTACGGGTGTCCACGTAGATATCGCGGCCCCAGACCCGGTCCAGCAGTTGCTCGCGGCTCCAGACCCGGCCGGGTTTTTCCATCAGCGTCGAGAGCAGGCGGAACTCGGTCGGGCCAAGGCTGACCGCCTGCCCGGCGCGGTAGACCCGATGCTCGCCCGCATCCAGCAGGATGTCGTCGAACATCAGCCGTTCGCCCAGCGCGGCCGGGCGGGTGCGACGCAGCTGGGTGCGCAGCCGCGCCATCAGTTCCGCCACCGAATAAGGCTTCACCACGTAATCGTCGGCCCCGGTTTCCAGCCCGCGCACCCGGTCGATCTCCTCCGACCGGGCCGAAAGCATGACGATCGGGATCGCCCTTGTCTCGGGCCGGGCCTTGATCTGGCGGCAGACCTCGATCCCCGAGACATTCGGCAGCATCCAGTCGAGCAGGATCAGGTCGGGTGCCGCCTCCTGCACCAGCAAAAGCGCCTCGTCCCCGGTCTCGGCCATGGCCACGTCGAAGCCCTCGGCCTCAAGGTTGTAGCGCAGCACCTCGCGCTGGGCACTTTCGTCCTCGACCAGCAGGACAACGGGTTGTTTCTGCACCGCCATGGTCCGCCCTCAGCCCTCGGTGGCCCCGACGAAAGGCGTACTGTCGCCCTTGGGCCGGGCCTCGTCGGGCATCTCGCCGGTCACCAGATAAACGACCTGTTCGGCGATGCCGGTGGCGTGATCGCCCATCCGCTCGATGTTCTTGGCGATGAAATGCAGGTGCATGCAGGCGGTGATGTTGCGCGGATCCTCCATCATATGCGTGAGCAGCACCCGGAACAGCGAGTTGTAGATCTGATCGACCTCATGGTCGCGCAGCCGCACGTCGGTGGCCAGATCGGCATCGCGCCGCACATAGGCATCCAGCGCGTCCTTCAGCATCTGCTCGACCTGCCGGGCCATGCGGCGGATCGTGCCCGGCGCCCCCTCGACGGGTGCGAATTGTGCCAGCACGGTCGAGCGTTTGGCGATGTTCTTGGCGTAATCGCCCATCCGTTCCAGGTTGCCCGCGATCTTGAGCACGGTCAGAAGCGTGCGCAGGTCGCCCGCCGTGGGGGCGCGCAGGGCGATGATGCGGGCGGCCTCCTCGTTGATCTGCGCTTCAAGCGCATCGACCGCCTTGTCGCCCTGGCGTACAGTCTGGGCCAGTTCCTCGTCGCGGGTCTCAAGCGCCCGGGCGGCGTCGAGTGTGGCGGCCTCGACAAGCCCGCCCATCTTCATGATCAGCGCCTGCACCGCCTCAAGGTCGCGGTCGAAGGCGGTGGCGATATGCGGTTGCGGTTCGGTATGCATCGGGATCCTCCGTCAGCCGATCCGGCCGGTGATGTAGCTTTCAGTCCGCGGGTCCTGCGGGTTGGTGAAGATGTGGCCGGTCTCGCCGAACTCGACCAGCCGACCCAGATGGAAGAAGGCGGTCCGCTGGCTGACGCGGGCGGCCTGCTGCATCGAATGGGTGACGATCACCACCGCGAAGCGGCTGCGCAATTCGTCGATCAGTTCCTCGACCTGCGCGGTGGCGATAGGGTCGAGGGCGGAGCAGGGCTCGTCCATCAGCAGCACCTCGGGGCTGGTGGCCACGGCGCGGGCGATGCACAGCCGCTGCTGCTGGCCGCCCGAAAGCCCGGTGCCGGGGGCAGTCAGGCGGTCCTTCACCTCGTCCCACAGCGCGGCGCGGCGCAGGGACTTTTCCACGATGGCGTCCAGCTCGGCCCGGTCGCGCGCCAGCCCGTGGATGCGCGGCCCGTAGGCCACGTTGTCGTAGATCGACTTCGGGAAGGGGTTGGGTTTCTGGAACACCATCCCCACCCGGGCGCGCAGTTGCACCGGATCGACCCGCGGGTCGTAGATGTCCTGCCCGTCCAGCGTGATCGTGCCCTCGACCCGGCAGATGTCGATGGTGTCGTTCATCCGGTTCAGGCAGCGCAGGAAGGTGGATTTCCCGCAGCCCGAGGGGCCGATGAAGGCGGTCACCGTCTTGTCGGCGATGTCGATCGACACATCCTTCAGCGCGTGGGTTTCGGCGTAATACACCTGCACGTCGCGGGCCGTGATCTTGGCCTCGTCGAGATCAAGGCTGCGGTCGAGGGGTCGCATGTCGTTCACCTGTGGCTCTCCACGCATGGTTTACCATTTCCTTTCGAATTTCGAGCGCAGGAAGATGGCGAGGGCGTTCATCGCGATCAGGAACCCGAGCAGGACGAGAATCGCGGCCGAGGTGCGGCTGACGAAGCCGCGTTCCGGACTGTCGGCCCAGATGAAGATCTGGGTCGGCAGCGCGGTGGAAGGGTCGAAGGGCGTCGCGGGCGCGGCGGTGACGAAGGCGTTCATGCCGATCAGCAAAAGCGGCGCGGTCTCGCCCAGCGCCTGCGCCAGCCCGATGATCGTCCCGGTGAGGATGCCGGGCATCGCAAGCGGCAGGACGTGCTGGAACACCACCTGCTGTTTCGACGCGCCGAGCCCCATCGCCGCCTCGCGGATCGAGGGCGGCACGGCCTTCAGCGCGGCGCGGGTGGCGATGATGATGGTGGGCAGGGTCATCAAGGCCAGCGTCATGCCGCCGACGAAGGGGGCCGAGCGCGGCATCCCGAACCAGCCAAGGAACACGGCAAGCGCCAGCAGGCCGAACACCACCGAAGGCACGGCGGCGAGGTTGTTGATATTGACCTCGATGAGGTCCGACATGCGGTTCTTCGGCGCGAATTCCTCAAGCCAGATCGCCGCGCCGATCCCGATGGGGAACGACAGCAGGAAGCAGGTCAGCAGCGCATAGAGCGAACCGACCAGCGCGCCGCGCAGCCCGGCGAGTTCGGGGAAGCGCGAATCGGCGTTGGTCAGCAGCCCGAAGTTGAGCGGCCTGGAGATCGCGCCCTCGGCCTTCAGCGCATCGAACCAGCCGATTTCGCGGTCCGACAGGCGGCGGATATTCTCGGGCGTGTCGCGGTCGATCAGGCCCTTGTTCAACTGGTCGTAGGGGTCGGCCAGCGGTACCCGCAGGGTCAGGGTCTGGCCCGCCAGCGCCGGTTTCGCCACCAGCCGTTCACGAAGCGCGGATTGCGCGCCGTTCGACAGGATCGCCCCCATCCGGCGCAACTCGGCCGCCGCGGCCTCGCCCTCGCCCAGCCGCTCGGCCATGGTGGCGCGCAGGAGGCCGCGGAAGTCCGACCGGCGCAGATCGTCCGTGTTGATGTATTCGGGCGCGAGGGTCACGGTGATCCGTGCATGGCTCTGGGTGAAGGCGTGCCAGCCCGACAGGGTGAGCGAGCCGATCAGCACCGCCAGCATCAGGAAGGCAAAGCCGATGGCGCCCATGCCCACGAGTTTCAGCCGGGTCTCGGCCCGGCGGCGGCGGCGCAGGCGCGCGCTGGCCTCGGGCGTGGTCCATCCGGCGGCGGGGGCGGGGCTGTTGGAAATGTCGGTCATGGCCCGGCCTCAATCGTAGATTTCGCGGTATTTGCGCACGATGCGCAGCGCCAGGATGTTGATGCCCAGCGTCACCAGGAACAGCATCATTCCCAGCGCGAAGGCCGCGAGGGTCTTGGGGTTGTCGAAGGCGGTGTCGCCGATCAGCAGGGTGACGATCTGCACCGTCACCGTGGTCACGCTGTCCAGCGGGTTGATCGTCATCCGGGCGATCAGCCCGGCGGCCATGACCACGATCATCGTCTCGCCGATGGCGCGGCTGACGGCCAGCAGCACGCCGCCGACGATGCCGGGAATCGCCGCGGGAAACAGCACGTTCAGCATGGTCTCGGCCCGGGTCGCGCCCAAGGCCAGCGCCCCGTCGCGCAGCGCGCGCGGCACGGCGGACAGCGCGTCGTCGGCAAAGGACGAGATGAACGGAATCAGCATGATCCCCATCACCGCCCCCGCCGCCAGCGCGGTATTCGGTGCGATCGGCAGGCCGAGCGAGGCGCCGAAGGAGCGGATCGCCGGGGCCACCACCAGAATCGCGAAGAATCCGTAGACCACCGTGGGGACACCCGCGAGGATCTCCAGCATCGGCTTGGCCACCGCCCGCACCCGGCGCGAGGCGAATTCGTTCAGGTAGATCGCCGCGAACAGCCCCACCGGCACCGCGATCACCAGCGCCACCACGGTGATGACCAGCGTGCCGAGGATCACCGGCAGCCAGCCGAAGGCGCCCTCGGCCGCGATCTGGTCGGGGCGGATCGGGATCTGCGGCTCCCACGTCGTGCCGAACAGGAATTCGTGCCAGGGCACCATGCGGAAGAAACGCACGGTCTCGAACATCAGCGAGGCGACGATGCCGATGGTGGTGAAGATCGCCACCACCGAGCAGAAGATCATCAGCCCGCGCAGGATGCGCTCCACCCCCTGCCGGGCGCGGAATTCGGCGCTGACCCGGCGGCGGGCGCGGAACAGCATGGCGGCGGCGATCCCCAGCACCACCACCAGCATCAGGTTGGCGGAGCCGGCGCGCAGCGCCACCATGCGGTCGGCGGCGGCGAATTTCCACGGCTCGGGCGTGCCGAACACCCGGCCCCCGGCGATGGAGCGGATTTCCGAAAGCACCAGCCCGGCCGCGCCCGCGTCCATGCCGTCAAGCACCCCGGCGGGCAGCCCGGCCATCACCATGCGTTCGATCACCGGGCCTTGCAGCACCAGCCACAGCAGGAACAGGACGAAACAGGGCAGCGCCACGGTCAGGAAGGCATAGCCGCCATGAAAGCCGCCCAGGGAATGAAGCCGCGCCCCCCCGGCCCGGATGCGCCGCGCCGCCTGAAGGTTCATCGCATAGCCGGACAGCGCGGCGGCAAACAGCAGGAAGAAGGCGAACAGGGTCATTTCGCCTCCATCGGCAGGCCGCGCACCAGCGTTTCGCGCAACCGCGCCCGGGCGGCGTCGTCCAGCGTCACCAGACCGCGCTCTTCCAGGTAGCCGCCGGGGGCCAGCGCCTCCTCCATCATGTATTCCTCGACGAACTCCTGCAAGCCGGGGATCACCCCGCGATGGGCGTTCTTGACGTAGAAATAAAGCGGCCGGGCGATGGGGTAGGAGCCGTCGCCGATGGTCGCGAGGTTCGCATCCACCCCGCCGATCCTGACGCCCTTCAGCCGGTCGTTGTTCTCGTAAAGGAAGGAATAGCCGAAGATGCCCATCGCGTCCGGGTCCGACCCCAGCCGCTGCACGATGAGGTTGTCGTTCTCGCCCGCCTCGATGAACGGCCCGTCGGTGCGCATGCGCGAGCAGTTGGCGGTGATCCAGTCGCGGTCGAACCCGCCGTCGCGCACGTGATCGAGCGTCGCGCAGCCGGTGTGCAGCGCCAGTTCGACGAAGGCGTCGCGGGTGCCCGAGGTGGGCGGCGGGCCGAGCACGGTGATGGGCGTGTCGGGCAGGCGCGGGTCGATCTCGGACCAGCGGCGATAGGGGTTCGCGGCCCAGCCGCCATCGACCGGCACCTCGGCCCCGAGTGCGAGGTAGATTTCCTCCAGCGTCAGATCCCAGTCGAAGGTGTTGCCGCGCGATATGGCGATGGTCAGTCCGTCATGGCCGATCATGGCCTCGGAAACGCTTGTCACCCCGTTCGCCACGCAATGCGCCCATTCCGAGGCGGTCATCGCCCGCGAGGCGCCGGTGATGTCGGGGAAGCGTTCGCCGATTCCGTCGCAGAAGATGCGGGTGCCGCCGCCGGTGCCGGTGGCCTCGACGATGGGCGGGCGGGCACCGGTGATGTCGGAAAATTCCTCGGCCACCGCCTGGGTATAGGGGAACACGGTCGAGGAACCGACGATCCGGATCTGTTCGCGCGCTTGTGCCGCGCCCGAGACCGTGCCGACGGCGATCGCCGCGGCAAGGGCTGCAAGCGGCAGGCGGAAGACGGGCATGACGGCTCCTTTCAGGCCGGGCGGGGCGCGCGCGTCCGGCGGCCCCGCTTTGACAGCTTTGCGCGACGGCTATGCGACGATTCTGTAACAGCCGCATGACAATCGTCCCGCGCCCCGGCATTTCGTGCCGCAATGCTTGCGGGCCGTGTCGGCCGGATTTGCCGAATGGGCAGTATATTGCGAAACAGAGGGCAGCGGCCGCCTGCGGGGGGCCGCTGCCCGGGCCGCTGACGCGGCTGTTCCGGGCATGGGGCGCCCGCACGTAAGTTGTGCTTCTGACGGCTCTGTTTCCCGGCCTGCCAGCATGGGTTGTAAACACCCCCTTTTCCTGCCCCCGCGCGAAAAGCGTTGGCGAAACGGCGGGCTTCGACTAGGCTTTCCCGGTCGCCCGAATTCATTTGCGCGGGATGATTTTCACAATGATTGAACCCACCGCGGAACAGATCGAAGCCCTGCGCAAGCCGCGCCTGCGCGACTGGCAGCACGAGACGGCGCAGGAATTGCGGCAGCGATTCCCCGACCATGCCGTGGCCCGGCCGCCCGAAGCGACCGGGGCGCTGGTTGCCCGCGCGGTCGAGGTCGGCCCGTCCTACGGCGTCACCTCGGGATATGACGTGCGGCGGCTGGCCGAATGCCTGCTGCTTTACGGCCCGGCCTTCCCCGAGGGGGAGCATGACGCCTGGGCGAAACGGATCCTGCGCCGCGACGATCTGGGCGGGCGCGAGAAGATGGATGCGATCTCGGAATACGAGACCTTTGCGCTGGCGTTCCGGGGGCCCGGCCAATGACCCGTGTCGCGAAACGCCCGCTTGATCCGGTGGCGGTCCGGGCCGCGAATGACGGGATTTACCAGCGCCACCGGAACGACCCGCGCCCCAACCCGCTTTACGATGCCGAGGGCAAGCGCAAGCCGCTGCACCCCTCCGACCCGTCGCAGGCGGCGCTGCGGGGCGAGTGGATGGGGCTTTACGAACAGAATGGCGGAGCGGTCGAGGACAGCAAGACCCAGCCCCGGACCCCGCCGGGCAGCGTGGTCGAACCCTGCGAGGGGCCGCCGGTTCCGCCGCCCCCGCCGCCGCCGGTCGAGCCGGAGCCCACGATCAAGGTGCGCTGGTCGAAACACGAGGTGCTGCCCGATCACAACAGCACATGGCCCCCGGCCAGCGCCCCCACCGACACGGTGCCCGACGCGGCCAAGGTGGAAATGATCGTCGATGTGACCGATGTGCCCGACGGCACCCCGGCCTCGATCGCCGTCGCCCATTGCGTCACCGGGGCGCAGGTGGCCGACGGGCTGATCACCGGGCTTGAGGTGCGGGGCGGCAAGGTGGTGGATCCCGCCACCGGCGAGCGCCCGGTCTGGATCTTCACCGCAAGGCACGACCCGTGGTCGATCTGGGACAAGCCGTTCTTCTTTTTCCGCGCCGTGGTGCATCACAAGGGCCTGTCGGACGAGACCCCGCGCACCACCGACCCCCAGGGGGCGAAGGACTGCTGCCGGGTGCTTTACTGGACGGTGACCTTCCCGGACAGCGGCTCGGGCCTCTCTGGCGTGCTGCCCGAAGCGAATGCGATCAGGGCCGCGCTCCACAAGCCCGGACAGAAGTCCCACTGCAAGGTCGAACACCGCCACGGCCATACCGCGGCGGCGAATCTGGGCTCGATCCTGCGCAACACCTATGCCTTTCATGTCGGCTCGCACGGCAACCTGGTGGAGAAGGCGACCAACCGGCCAAGCTGGTATTATCAGGATATCGACCGCAATCCGCCCGACTTTTCCCATACCGGCGCCGACGGGCGGTTGCCCGGCCCGGCCTCGAACTGGCGCAGCACGGTGACGGTGACGGTCCACAGCCCGCCGACGGTGCTGCTCGACGGCTCACCCCGGGGGGAAACCGGGTCGTGGGAATGCGACCAGTTCGGCAATACCGAGGCGGTCTCGGCGGCGAACTACCCTTCGGTGCCGAAGAACCTGTTCTATGCCTCCTGCTGCGTCGCGGGGTTCGAGGGCAGCTTTGCCAACGCGCTGGTGGCGCGCGGCTGCCGCAACGTGATCGCCTTCCGCATGTTCGTGCCCGACGACGACGCGGCGGCGATGGGGCGCAGGTTTTTCGAGAAGTGGATGGCGCAAAAGCTTGACCCGGCAAAGATCCCCGACGTGTTCCTTGCGGTGGGCACGGATTATCAGGATACGATGCAGCCGGTGCTGTTCGGAGCGGGCGGCGGTGGCAGCCCCGAGAAGTTGAAGGCGGAGAAGGCGGTCGAAAAGGTGATGAAGGGGCTGAAGAAACTCGGCAAGCTTCTGGGGGCGTGAATCGGGGCGCATGAGAGGGAGGGCGGGATGCCGCCACGGGACATCGCGGAACTGAGCGGCCGGGCGCTGGCATTGATGCGCGCGCGGGTGTCGGAACTGCTGCCCGGCGACTTCCGGCCCGCGCCGATCGAGGCCGAGCAGGACTTCGATCCCACCTTGCTGCGTGTGGTGCAGACCGACCGCATCGCGCTGTTCCGCGCCTTTTCGCGCGTGCGGTTCGAGTGTGATGCGCTGGGCCGCCCGGTCCGGTTCGAGGAAAGCGCGCGGCTTTCGGACCCGCCCGGCCCGCGCGAGGCGGCCCCGGTGGAGCCCGCCCGCATCGGCCGACTGCGCGAGATCGCGGCCACCACCGGCCTTGTCAGCCCGCACGCACGGGTGACCGAAGCCGGGTATCGCGCGGACGGTTTCGCCGATATCGCGGTGGAACAGTTCGTGCCCGGCTTCCCCGCCCGTATCCGCCTGCTGGTCGATCCGCAGGATGAGCTTGTCGCCGCCTTTCAGGTGCAGGAATGGGGGGACGCATGACCGGGGACGAAGCCGGCCGCATCGCCATGGACGCCCGCGGGCTTTACGGCCTTGCGGGCTATCGGGTCGCCGGGGCCGAACGGCGCTATATCGAGATCGTCGAGGGCGTGCCCCCGGCCATCGTGCCCATGTCGCCGGGGCCGGTGCGCGACGTGGCCGCCTGGGTGGTGCGGATGACGCGCGACGGCGGCTTTGCCGAGGTCGCCGTGGATGACGCGGACGGCGCCGTTGTCCGGGTCCGCAAGGGCCGTCAGGGGGTGTGATGGCGAACCCGGCCGAAGACTGGCTCGACGCCTTCGCCCGCCGCGAGCTTGCCCTGCGGGGCGAGGATGAGGCGGCGCATTTCCTCGCGGATTTCGTCAGCCTCGTCACCATGGCCGAGGAACCTTTGCCCGATGGCGGGCGGCGCTGGATCGTGGACCGGCTTCAGAACCACGGCGAATGTTCCGTGCGCCAGAACGCCGTGACCGGCGAGGCGATTTCGTGGTATGTCGAGGGGCTGGCCGAGGACGGCGACGAAAGCCACCCGGCCGGGGACATGCTGGCGCTGGCCACCGCGACCCTGCAACCGCCCGAAGACGCGGTGCCCGCGGGCGCGGGCTACGAGACGCAGGGCGACCGCACGCTGTTCCGCGCCCGCTGGCGGCACGAGATCGGCGGCATCCCGGTCGAAGGCGATTACATGGAGGCGCTGGTGAACGGACGCCATGGCAAGGTCTTTGCGGTCAGCCGCCGCTGGCGGCAGCCGCGCCCCGGCACGCCGGGAACGGAACGGTGAGCGGGATGCTGCGCCGCGCGTGTCTCGCGCTGCCGCTCGTCACCCTTGTTTCCGCCATGGGAGGAGGAAGCGCGATGGCCTGTTTCTCGGCCGAGGCAGTGGCGCGGCTGGCGAATTACGACGGCGGCCGGGTGGTGGCGGCGCGGGTCGACGAGGTGGTGGTGCACGGCGCGGGCACCCGCAACCAGCGGATCCAGGTCTGGCTGTCGCTGCTGTGGTCCGACCCGCCGCTGGCCGAAGACCGGCTGTCGTTCCAGTTCCGCCACGCCGACACCGGCTTTCTTGCCGCCGGGCGCCATTACGCGATCCTGCTGGGCGAGACCCGGGGCGAGACGACGGCCCATACCGTGCTCGACCGGGTGGAGGCGCCCGAGGGACAGGTCACCGCCCGCGCCCGCGACTGCCGCGCCGGTCTGCCGTAGGGCGTATGGCCGTCACCACTTCGGGCGCTCCGCCAGCGCCGGACCCGGGCAGGCCGTTGTTCAGGCCGAAACGGTGACGGTGGGCGAACCCGTGGTGATGGTGCCCCCGCAGGAGGTCTTGCACCCGACATAGGCCACCGGCCTGCCGAGATCGGTGGATACGGATGACCCCTCGACGATCACCCCGCCGCAGGCGCAGGTATCGCCAACGCGCGCCATCGGGCGGCCGTCCGCGGTGCCCTTGCCGCCCGAGGTTATGACATTGGTGCCGTGCCGGGGGCAGGCGTGGGTGTCACCAAGACGGGCAACCGGATGCATCGGGCGTTCTCCGTTTCATGGCGGCTTCGGGCCATTCGCCGCCCGGCCGTGTCTTCCCTGCCGTCCGCCGCTCTCCCGGCCGGACTTCGATCGCTGCGGGGGTCGCCCCCCGCGCCGTGCAACGTAACCTGTTCCCGCCGGACGGGAAACCCGGTTCCGCCGTTCATCCCGCCATCTCGCACTCCCTTATGGTCGGCGCAAAGCCCGCCAACCTGACAGGATCACCCCTCCGAAATGTTCCTTCCGACCAGAAGATCACGCAGCGCCAGCACGACTGTCACAAGAACGACAAGCTGCCCGCCGGTCATCGGCAGCATGATCCGGGTCATCCCGTTCGCCAGAGCGGCCCCGGCGATGATGGCAATCTGGATCGCGGCGGTCGCCAGCAGTACGCGCCTTGCACCATGCCCTGGCTGGCCCCCGGGCAGGAGGCGGGCATAGCCATGGACGAAAGGCAGGATCAACAGGGCCTGCAAGGCAAAACCGGCCACGAAGAAGGCCCAGGGGGTCCGGATGTCCCACATGGGCAGTTCCTGAAACAGCAGCGGCAGCACAAGGCTGGCAACACTGCCGACAAGAATTGGGGGCCAGAGCAGGATCTCACGCTTTCACTCCTGACGCCCGCATTGCCTGCCCTGACGCGGACAAATACTCATGGATCACCCTGCACTCCGGAACTGGTCAAACAGGAAAAGCATGTCAACGGCCATCAGAACAATCTGGTAACCCTTTGATCCGGCCTGACCCAGAACAAAATACACCACGCATCGGGTATGCAGGTGCCCCTGCGGGCGGGGTGGGGCGGATGTCTGCGCACCCTGACCCGCTCGGCGGCAGGCACAGGCCGGGCGCACGTCCGCCTCACGGCCCATCACGAGCGCGAAGCGGGGGGATGCGTCCGCCGCGCCGTCGCTGTATGTTGCGGGCATGAACAGATTTGACCGTATCCTCGCCCCGCTTGCCCTCGCGCTTGCCCTTGCGCTGCCCGTGAAGGCCGACCCGATTCCGCTGGCGGAACTGTCCCGTTATCTCAATGGCCTGGGCACGGTGGAAAGCCCGTTCACCCAGGTCAACCCGGATGGCAGCATCGCCACCGGAACGGTGCGGATCAGCCGCCCCGGCCGGGTGCGCTTCGAATATGCGCCCCCCGACCGGACGCTGGTGCTGGCCGACGGCCAGCAGGTCGCCATCTTCGACCCCAAGTCGAACCAGCCGCCCGAAGCCTATCCGTTGCGCCGCACGCCGCTGAACCTGATCCTTGCGCGGGATGTGAACCTGTCGCAGGCGCTGATGGTGGTCGGGCACCGCGAGGACGGCACCACCACCCGCGTCACCGCGCAGGATCCGGAGTATCCGGAATACGGCACCATCGAGATGGTGTTCACCGCCGCGCCCACCGAGCTGCGGCAATGGGTCATCACCGACGATGCGGGCGGGCAGACCACGCTGATCCTCGGCGACATGCGCAAGGGCGGCAGCCTGAACAACAGCATGTTCGACATCCGGCTGGAGGCGCAGCGGCGCGGCCATACGCCGGAGCAGTAGAACCTTTCGCCTTGTCGAAGGCGGTGTCTGTCTTGCGTGTTGGCAGGGCTGACCGGGGTACCGCTTTCGCCCGGAATCAAGGCGCGTCAGCGCCGCCGGGCAGCGGCCGACCGCTGCCCTCTGTTGCGCGGTATGTGTGCGCCGCTCGGCAAAGCCGACCGACACACAAGGTCGGCATCGCGTTTTCGGACCGGGAAAGTGGTGCCATTTTTCCTGGAAACGCCCTGTGCCGGGGGATCTGCAAGCCGGATCAGAGCCCGCCCAGCTCGCGGATCACCTGCCATTCGGCCGGGGTCACCGGCTGCACCGACAGGCGCGAGTTGTTCACGAGCACCATGTCGGCCAGTCGGGGCTCGGCCTTGCAGTCCTCCAGCGTGACCGGGCGCGGCAGCGGCTCCACCGCCTTGATGTCCACGCATTCCCAGCGCGGGTCGTCGGTGGTGCTGTCGGGATGCGCCAGTGCGCAGACCTCGACGATGCCGACGATCTCCTTGCCCTGATTGGAGTGGTAGAAGAACCCGAGGTCGCCCAACTGCATCGCCCGCATGTTGTTGCGCGCCTGATAGTTGCGCACCCCGTCCCATTCCTCGCCTTCCGCGCCCTTGGCCACCTGCTGGTCCCAGGACCAGGCGTCGGGCTCCGATTTGAACAGCCAGTATTGCATCAGCCGATCACCCTTTTCCATTCCTCGATCTCGACGCTCTCGAACAACCCGGCCTGCGCGTAGGGATCGCCCGCGGCCCAAGTCTCGGCCTCCTCCCGGGTCTCGACCCCGAGGATCACCAGCGACCCGGCCATCTGCCCGTCACGGATCAAGGGGCCGCCGATCTGCACCGCGCCGGTCTCCTCGACATAGGCCAGATGCGCGGCGCGGGTATCCAGCCGGGTTTGCAGCGCGCCGGGACGGTCCCGGCAGATCAGCACGAAGGGCATGTCTCACTCCTGTCGCAATGGGCGGGAAAGCAGGGCCTGCACCGCCTCGGGGATGGTATGGCTGCCGTCGAGCACGGCGGCAACCATGGCGGTGATCGGCATCTCGATGCGCCGCTCGGCGGCGAGGCGGGCGGCGGCGCGGGCGGTGGCGGCGCCCTCGACGGTGATCCCGGCGGGAAACGCCTCGCCCCGGCCCAGCGCGAGGCCGAAGCGGAAGTTGCGCGACTGTTCCGAGGTGCAGGTCAGGATCATGTCGCCCAGCCCCGCAAGCCCGTCGAGCGAAGGCCGCTGCGCCCCCAGCGCCCGGGCGAGGCGCGACATTTCCGCGAAGGCGCGGGTCATCATCGCCGCGCGGGCCGAATCGCCCAGCCCCGCGCCGATCACGATCCCGGCGGCGATCGCCATCACGTTCTTCAAGGCCCCGCCCAGTTCGGCGCCCACCATATCCGCGCTGTGGTAGATGCGCAGAACCGGGGTCGAAAGCAGCGACTGAAGCGCAAGCCCCTCGGCCCCCCCGGGGGTGGCGACGGTCAGCGCCGTGGGCAGGCCGCGGGCGATGTCGGCGGCGAAGCTCGGCCCGGTCAGCACCGCCGGGGTGGCGCGGGGGCAATGTTCCGCGATCAGCGCACCCGGGCCGCGCAGGGTGGCAAGGTCGATCCCCTTGCAGCAGGCGACCAGCGTCGAATGGGTGAAATGCGGGCCATGGGCCTGAAGAAAACCGTTCAGGCTCTGCATCGGCACCGCGAGCAGGACGGTGGCGGCTTGCGGGGCGATCCGTCCGGTCAGGACGACGGCCGGGGGCAGTTCGATGCCGGGCAGGTAGCGGGTGTTGCACCGGCTGCGGGTCATTTCGGCCAGTTGCGCCTTGTCGCGGGCCCAGAGCGTCACCCGCACCCCGTCGCGTGCCAGCGCCACCGCCAGCGCGGTGCCGAAGGCCCCGGCCCCGGCGACGAAGACCTCGCGCGCGGCGTTCATGCCTTGGCCCCCTTCCTGCCGCCGCCGATCATGGCGGGGGCGGTCTCGTCCAGCGGCCAGCGCGGCCTTGCGGCGAAGGGCGCGGGCGGAAGGCCCGCGCGCAGCCGCTCCACGGCGGCCCATGCGATCATCGCCGCGTTGTCGGTGCAAAGCGCAAGCGGCGGGGCGTGGAACGGCACGCCCGCCTCCTGCGCGACCGCTTCCAGCGCTGCGCGGATGCCGCGGTTCGCCGCCACGCCCCCGGCCACGGCGAAGGCGGTGACGGGGCCGGCCTGCGCCAGCGCCCGGCGGGATTTTTCCGCCAGCACCCCGGCCACCGCGATCTGGAATCCGGCGCAGAGGTCGCGGCGGTCCTGCACGGTCAGGCCGCCCTGCGCCGCCACCAGCGTATCGCGCGCCCGCAGCACGGCGGTCTTGAGCCCCGAGAACGACAGGTCGCAGCCGGGCCGGTCAAGCAGAGGCCGGGGAAAGACGAAGTGTGCCGGATCGCCCTCGGCCGCCTCGGCCTCGACCTCCGGCCCGCCGGGCTGGGGCAGGCCGAGAAGCTTGGCCACCTTGTCGAACGCCTCACCCGGGGCGTCGTCGATGGTGCCGCCAAGCCGGGCGAAGCTATCCGCCCCGCGCACGGTCAGGAACTGGCAATGCCCGCCCGAGACCAGAAGGATGAGGTAGGGGAAGTCGAGACCGCCCGTGAGCCGGGGCGTCAGCGCGTGGCCCGCAAGGTGGTTGATGCCAATGAGCGGCAGCCCCGCCCCGGCGGCGATGCCGCGCGCGCACATCACGCCCGAAAGCACCCCGCCGATCAGCCCCGGCCCCGCCGTCACTGCCACCGCGTCGATCTGCGCCAGCCCCACCCCGGCCTCGGCCAGCGCCTGCTCGACCGCGTGATCCAGCCGTTCGGCATGGGCGCGGGCGGCGATCTCGGGCACCACGCCGCCGAAGGGCGCGTGCAGCGCCGCCTGCCCGGCCACGACCGAGGAAAGCACCTCGCCCGCCGCGCCGGGGCGGTGGCGGACGATGGCGGCGGCGGTGTCGTCGCAGCTGCTTTCGATGCCGAGGATGGTCAGGGTCGGGTTCATGCGCCCCCCGTTGCAGTCAGGGTTCCCGGCAGGTAACACCTTCGCCATGGCCAGACAATCCCGCCCCCTCATGCCCGACCCGCCGCCCGTGCTGCTGACCCGCCCCCGGGCGCAATCCGACCGTTTCGCCGCTGCGCTGCGCGCGCGGTTCGGTCAGGCGGTGCGGGTGACGGTCGCGCCGCTGATCGCCCCGCGCTGGATCGCGTCCGAACCGCCCGGCGGGCTGGCCCCGCTGCTGGCGCGGGCGGCGGGGATGATCTTCACCTCGGAAACCGGGGTCGAGGGGTTTCGGCGGCTTTCGGCCGATGCCTGCCCGGAGTTCGTGCCGGGGCTGGCGTGGTGCGTCGGGCCGCGCACCGCGGCGGTGGCGCGGGCGGCGGGGTTCCGGGCGATCTCGGCCGGGGGCGATGCGGAGTCGCTTGTCGCGCTGCTGACCGGACGGCAGGCCGAGGGGCCGCTGGTCCATGCGCGGGGCCGCGAGGCACGCGGCGCGGTGGCGGCCCGGCTGACCGCGGCGGGGATCGAGACTTCGGAAACCATCGTCTATGCGCAGGAACCCGTGCCGCTTTCGCCCGGGGCGGCGGCGCTGCTGGCGGGTGCGGGGCCGGTGCTCGCCCCGCTGTTCTCGCCCCGCAGCGCGGCGCTGTTCGCGGCGGCGGCCGGGGCCGCGCGGGCGCCCTTGTGGCTGGCCGCGATCAGCCGGGCGGCGGCGGATGAGGCGGCGGCGCTTGCCCCCGCGCGGCTCGCGATCGCGCCCGAGCCTTCGGCCGAGGGAATGATGGCCGCCGTCGCCGCGCTGATTGCCGCACCGGCTGCGGGTTGAAGCCGGGGGCATGGGCGCGATAGTCTGGGGCGGACCAGCCAGGGACCGCCCCCGGCCAGAACAGGAGAATCACCCGTGACCGGCCCGGACACCCCTGAGGACAAGCCCGCCGCCCGGACCACCCGCAAGGGTTCCCGCAGGACGGCGGGGCCGGAAAAGACCGCCCCCGGGGCGGAGCGGCAGGCGGGGGGGCAGCAGGTGGAGGAGACCCCCGCAGCGCAACAGGCCGGGGTGGATGCGGCCACGGCGGCGGAAACCGAAGCGCAGGAGACCCCTGCCGCCGATGCCGCCAACCCCGTTACGCCCGAATCTGACATGCCCGAATCTGACATGCCCGCGCCGGATACGCCCGACACGGCCGCCCCGGAACAAGCGCCCGCCCCGCCTGAACCCGCGCCGGACAGCGCCGCCGTGCCGGATACGCCTGAACCCGAATCCGTCCCCGTCGCCGGGGCGCCCGCCGCCGATCCGCCCCCGCCGCCCGCCGCACCGCGCCGGGGCGGATTCGCGGGGCTGGTGGCGGGCGGGGTGCTGGCCGCCGCAATCGGTTTCGCGCTTGCCCGTTTCGTGGTGCCCGAGGGCTGGCCGGTGCCTGCCGCGCCCTCGCCCGAACTCGCCGCCGCGCAGGAACGCATCGCAGCGCTGGAGACCCGGCTGGCCGGGCTCGACCCCGCCGCGTTCGAGGACCGGATCGCCGCCCTTGCCGCCGAAGCCGCCGCGACCGGGGCGGCGCAGACGGAGCTGGCCGGGCGGATCGAGGCCGCCGAGGCATATGACTCGCGCCTTGCCGAACTGGAGGCCCGGCCCGACCTTTCCACCGAATTCACCACGTTGCAGGCCGAACTCGCCAATCTGCGCGGCCGGATCGAGGACGGCGCCGACCCGGCGCTGATCGAGGAGATCGAGGCCCTGACCGCCGCCGCCCAGGCCGAGCGCGAAGCGGCGCAAGCCGAACGCAAAGCCGCCGGGGCCCGCGCCGCCGTGCTGGAGGCCGAGGCCGAACGCACCGTCCGCGCCGCCGTGGCGCGCGGCGCATTGCTGCGGGCGCAGGCGGCGGTCGAGGCCGGGGGCGCGCTTGCCCCCGCGCTGGCCGATCTCGAAGCGGCCGGGATCGTTCTGCCCGCGACCCTGACCGGACAGGCCGCCGGGGTAGAGACGCTTCTGGAATTGCAGGACGGCTTCCCCGCTGCGGCCCGCGCCGCGCTTGCCGCAGCGCCGGAGGACGAGGCGGGCGCGGACCTGACCGGCCGCGTCACCGCGTTCCTGCGCGCCCAGACCGGGGCGCGGTCGCTGACGCCGCGCGAAGGCGGCGATACCGATGCGGTGCTTTCGCGGAGCGAAGCCGCGTTGCGGGCCGGTGATCTCACCGCCGCGCTTGCCGAACTCGATATGCTTGCACCCGCGCCCGCCGCCGCCATGGCCGACTGGCGTGCCCGTGCCGGGGCCCGCGCCGATGCTGTCGCGGCGCTGGCCGATCTTGCCGCCGCACTCGACGGCGAATAAGGGGACACCGATGCTCTGGTCTCTGTTCAAGGTTCTCCTGTTTGTCGCGCTGGTAACGGGGCTGACGCTGGGCGCGGGCTACCTGCTCGACGCCGACGGCGGGCTGCGGATCGCGGTGGCGGGGCAGGAGTTCACCCTCGGGCCGCTTCAGGCGGTGATCGCGGTCGTGCTGCTGCTGCTGGCCTTCTGGCTGGTGCTGAAGCTGGTCGGGCTGCTTGTCGCCATCCTGCGCTTTCTCAACGGCGACGAAACCGCCATCTCGCGCTATTTCGACCGCAATCGCGAGCGGCGCGGCCACAAGGCGCTGGCCGACGGGATGCTGGCGCTCGCCTCGGGCGAGGGGCGGGTGGCCTTGTCGCGGGCGGCGAAGGCCGAACGGCTGCTGGGCAGGCCGGAACTCACCACCCTGCTTGCGGCGCAGGCGGCGCAGATGTCGGGCGACCGCGAACGGGCGAAACACGAATACAAGAAGCTTCTGGGCGACGAGCGCACCCGTTTCGTCGCCATTCGCGGCCTGACCCGGCTGAAACTGGACGAAGGCGATACCGACACGGCGCTGAAACTGGCGGAAAAGGCGTTCGCGCTGAAACCCGCGCATGGCGAGACCCAGGACCTGCTGCTCAAGCTGCAAGTGGGGGCGGGCGACTGGAAGGGCGCGCGCAAGACGCTGGGGGCGGAACTGCGCGCCGGTGCGCTGCCGCGCGACCTCTACCGGCGACGCGACGCGGTGCTGGCGTTGCAGGAGGCCCGCGTGGTGATCGACGAGGGGTCGAGCATCGAGGCGCGCGAGGCCGCCATCGCCGCCAACAAGCAGTCGCCCGACCTGATCCCCGCCGCCGCCATGGCCGCGCGCAGCTATATCGCGCAGGGCAATGGGCGCCATGCGGCGCGGGTGCTGAAAAAGGCATGGGGCGCGCAACCCCACCCCGACCTCGCCGCCGCCTTCGCCGAGATTGCCCCCGAGGAAAGCGCGGCCGAGCGGGTCAGGCGGTTCGAGGCGCTGACCGCCGCCAACCCGGACCACGACGAGACAAGGATGCTGCGGGCCGAACTGTGGATCGCGGCCGAGGATTTCCCGGCCGCCCGCCGGGCGCTCGGCGACCTGCCGACCCGGCACCCGACGGCGCGGGCGCTCACGATCATGGCGGCGATCGAGCGCGGCGAGGGTGCCGACGACGCGGTGGTGCGCGGCTGGCTGGCGCGGGCGCTGACCGCGCCGCGCGGGCCGCAATGGACCTGCGAATCCTGCCACAACATCCACCACCACTGGCAGCCCGTGTGCGAGAACTGCGGCGGCTTCGACACGCTGGCCTGGATCGAGCCGCCCGAGACCGGCGGCCCCAGCCCGACCCAGACCGAGATGCTGCCGCTGATCGTCGGCCGCCCGGCCCCCACGCCGCCCCCCGCACCGGAGCCGGAACCCGAGACCGTGACGGAGCCGGAAACGGAAACGGAAATAACGGAAGGCCCCACCGCCCCCGAGGCGGAAGCCCCGTCCGACTTCCCCGACCGCCGGGGAACCGGGGTATGAGCCGGGGGGGGTGAACAGTCCGGGCCGCACGGCCATTTTCATGCGGCCATTTTCATGCGGTCGGTGCGACTTCCCCATTGCGGCCCGCGCCGTTGATTGCTAAGGCATCGCCCGGAAGCGGCCGGTTCAGACCGACTGGCGGGGCAATACATTCGCAACCATCGGGTCCGCCCGAGAAAGGCGAATGAAGCCAGCGAGTTGGATCGGGGCTTGTGGAACCGGCAGGGCCATAGTAGGCCCCGGACAGAGAAGAGTGCCGCTGTAGCTCAGCTGGTAGAGCACGTCATTCGTAATGATGGGGTCGGGGGTTCGAGTCCCTTCAGCGGCACCAGTCTTCTCGAACCAGCCATCAATTCCAATAGCTTGCCGGGCACCGCGCCCGGCACGACGGCGGGCCTGGCGACGACAGGGCCGGTAGGGTTTCGTACCCCGCGCGCGCTGCCGGACTTGCGGTGCGGAAATCGCAAGGGCGCTGGCGCCCGTTCCGAATGCGGATCACGCAGTCGAAAAGGATCTCGTCCTTGCTGGCAACGTATTGATAGATCGTCGGTTTCCAGAACAACCTCGCGCTTGATGTCGGTGCGGCTGCGCTTGCGGTTGCCGGGGAGGGCAAGCGGATTTCGGGCATCCTGTACGGGTCCGCGCTTTTCCTGCGGCACTTCGGCGGCAAGTGCCGTTCCGGGTTGATCGGCCTTCATACTCATGGGTAAGTTCACGCTGCCTGCAACGGTCACGATGCGGCAAGTGCCCTGTGGGCCGTTGTGGGGGCGTCACGGGATCGACCGGCTATAAGAAGGGGGGCGGTTGCACGGGGGCTACGGCTTCATGGATGAATACCGCATCGCCCGCGTCCGAAACCCTGAAAGAGATCATCGCCCGGACGCCACAGACCGGGATTTGCAGGAGGATATGCCTTGAAACTTGAGGGAATTGCCGCGCTGGTTACCGGAGGGGGCTCGGGTCTGGGCGAGGCCACCGCCCGCGCGCTGGCCGCAGGCGGGGCCAGGGTCGCGCTGCTCGACTTCAACGAAGAGGCCGCGACGCAGGTCGCGTCGGAAATCGGCGGGCTGGCCGTCAAGGTCGATGTGTCGGACGCCGCCAGCGCCGAAGCCGCGGTGGCCCGCGCCGCCGGTGCGCATGGCCCGGCCCGTATCCTGATCAACTGCGCGGGCGTTGCTCCGGCGCGCAAGGTGCTGGGCAAGCAGGGGCTGATGCCGCTGGAGGAATACCGCCGCGGGATCGAGGTGAACCTGATCGGCACCTTCAACATGCTGCGGCTGTTCGCCGATGCCGCCCAGAACCTCGACCCGCTGGACGGCGGCGAGCGCGGGGTGATCGTCAATACCGCCTCGGTCGCCGCGTTCGAGGGGCAGATCGGCCAGACCTCCTATGCCTCGTCCAAGGCGGGCGTGGTCGGGTTGACCCTGCCGGCCGCACGCGAATTCGCGCCGCTGGGCATCCGCGTCTGCACCATTGCGCCCGGCATCTTCGAGACCGCGATGCTGCGCGGTCTGCCGCAGGCGGCGCAGGACAGCCTGGGGCAGATGGTGCCTTTCCCGTCGCGTCTGGGCCGCCCCGAGGAATTCGCCTCGCTCGCGTTGCAGATCGTCGGCAACCAGATGCTGAACGGCGAGACGATCCGGCTGGACGGCGCCATCCGCATGGCCGCGAAGTAAGGGTCACGACGACAGGATCGAAGCCCTCTCATCCCCGGGGCGGGGGCGGGCAGCCCCCTTTCCGCGCTTTCAGCCCAGTTCCGCCGAGGGGATCACCGGAAAGAACGTGCCGCCCGACCACAGGCCGAACCAGTCCCGGCCTTCGTGCGGGGCGTGGGCGCCGATCTCCATCAGCCGGTAAAAGCTCTTGCGGTCGATCAGTGCTTCCAGCCCGGCGCGGACCATGACATAGGGCGCGGGCTCGCCGGTCTGTGCATCGCGCTCTACCCGGATCGGGTGTTCCGGCCCGGCGTTGACCGTATCGCCGACATGGGTGGTGAAACTGATCGCCTGCGCCGTGCCCTCGCCCTCGGTTTCGAAATCCACCGCGACGAAGGGGGCGTCATCGACGGTGATCCCCACCTTCTCGACCGGGGTCACCAGAAAATAGCTGTCGCCCTCGCGCTTCAGGATCGAGGAGAACAGCCGCACCAGCCCGGCCCGGCCGATCGGTGTGCCGAGGTAGAACCATGTCCCGTCCCGCGCGATCCGCATGTCGAGGTCGCCGCAGAACGGCGGGTTCCACAGGTGGACCGGCGGCGGTCCCTTCTTCGCCGCCGCCCCTGCCGCCGCGGCAAGGCTTTCCGCCGAAGGTCTCACGATCATTTGTCCCCTTCCCGGTTTTGCCGTTTGTGCCCGGAAGCAACATCCGGTCTAATGGTCCCGATATAGGCAACGGAATGAGGCTTGTCATGTCCGACACCGGCGAACTGGTCGCGCGGATCGAGGCGCTGGGCGAACGGCTGGGGGCCGCGAAAGCCAGCATCAACACCCGTTTCATCGGTCAGGACCAGGTGGTCGGGCTGGTGCTGGGCGCGCTTCTGTGCGGCGGTCACGCGCTGCTCGTCGGCCTGCCGGGGCTGGGCAAGACGCGGCTCGTGGATACGCTGTCCACGGTGATGGGGCTCAGGGCCAACCGGGTGCAGTTCACCCCCGACCTGATGCCGGCCGACATCCTCGGGTCCGAGGTGCTGGACACCGCGCCCGACGGCAGCCGGGCGTTCCGTTTCATCGAGGGGCCGGTGTTCTGCCAGTTGCTGATGGCGGACGAGATCAACCGGGCCAGCCCGCGCACCCAGTCGGCGCTCTTGCAGGCGATGCAGGAACACGAGGTGACCATCGCCGGGCAGCACCGGCCGCTGGGCAGGCCGTTCCACGTGCTCGCCACCCAGAACCCGATCGAGCAGGAAGGCACCTATCCCCTGCCCGAGGCGCAGCTTGACCGTTTCCTCGTGCAGGTCGATGTGGACTACCCGGATCGCGCGACCGAGCGCGAGATCGTGCTGGCCACCACCGGCGTGGCCGAGGCCGGGGCGCATCAGGTCTTCGACGCGGACACGCTGATCGACGCGCAGGAGGTGCTGCGGCGGATGCCGGTGGGCGACGCGGTGGTCGATCTGATCCTCGACCTGGTGCGGGCCTGCCGTCCCGGCGATCCGGCCGCGCCCGCCGATCTGCGCGAGGCGCTGGCCTGGGGGCCGGGGCCGCGGGCGGCACAGGCGCTCATGCTCATGGTGCGGGCACGGGCGCTGATGGACGGCCGCCTCGCGCCTTCGGCCGAGGATGTGGCGGCGCTGGCACGGCCGGTGCTGATCCACCGCATGGCGCTTAGTTTCGCGGCGCGGGCGCGCGGCGCCGACCTTGGCGAACTGATCGGGCAGGTGACGGCCCAGGTGACCCGGACCGAGGCGGCGGCGTGACGGTTGCGGCCCGATCACTGCGCGGCCGGGCCGAGGCGCTGGGCCAGGCGTTCCCGCCACTGCTGGCGGCGGCCGAGCATCTGGCGGCGACGGTGATCCTTGGCCAGCACGGGCGCAGGCGGTCGGGCATGGGGGATGAGTTCTGGCAGTATCGCCCGGCGCATCCGGGCGATTCGGCGCGGATGATCGACTGGCGCCGCTCGGCGCAGGGCGATGCGCATTTCGTGCGCGAACACGAATGGCAGGCGGCGCAGTCGGTGGTGCTGTGGGTCGATGGCGCGCGCTCGATGGCCTTTACCGGCGATCCGCGCCACCGCGAGACCAAGGCGGAGCGTGCGCGGCTTCTGGCGCTGGCCGTCGCCGTGCTGCTGCTGCGCGGGGGGGAACGGGTCGGGCTGGCAGGCGCCGACGTGCCGCCGCGCGCCGGGCGGGGGCAGGTGCTGCGCATCGCCGCCGCATTGGGCGACCGGCCCGAGGATTACGGCGCACCCGACACCGGCGGCATGGCGCCGCGCGGCCGGGCGGTGTTCCTGTCGGATTTCCTCGGCGATCCGGCCGGGGTCGAGGCCGCGCTTTCCCGTGCCGCCGGGCGCGGCGTTCGCGGCGCGCTCATGCAGGTGCTCGACCCGGTGGAGGAGGATTTTCCCTTCGACGGCCGCACCGTGTTCGAAAGCATGACGGGCAGTCTGCGGCACGAGACCCGGCGCGCGGGCGACCTGCGCGAGCGTTACCTGACCCGTCTGGCCGAACGCCGTGACCGGATCGCCGCCGCGGCGCGGGCGGCGGGCTGGCAGTTCACCACCCATCACACCGGCCAGCCCGCGCAATCGGCGCTGATGTGGCTTTACCGCGCGCTGGAGCGCGACGGCTGATGTGGATTCTCGGCCCCGTCGGCTTCACCGCCCCCGCCGTGCTCTTGGCGCTTGCCGCGCTGCCGGTGCTGTGGTGGCTCCTGCGCGCCGTGCCGCCCGCGCCGCTGCGGCGGCGGTTTCCCGGCGTGGTGCTGCTGCTGGGCCTGAAGGACCGCGAGGTCGAGACCGACCGCACCCCGTGGTGGCTGCTTCTGTTGCGGATGGCGGCGCTGGCGGCGCTGATCGTCGGTTTCGCCGGGCCGGTCTTGAACCCGCAGATCCGCGAGGCCGGCAGCGGGCCGCTTCTGGTGCTGATGGACGGCACCTGGGCCGATGCGCGCGACTGGCCCCGGCGGCTCGACCGGGTGGCGGCGCTGGTCGAGGATGCGGGCCGCGACGGGCGGCCGGTGGCGGTGGCGACGCTGACCGATCCGCCGGTGGACGGGCTGCCGTTCCAGGCGGCTTCCGCCTGGTCGGCGCGGCTCGGCACCCTGATCCCCCGCCCGTGGGAGCCGGACCCGGCGCATGACTGGGCCGGGACGCTGACCGGCGGTTTCGAGACCTTCTGGCTTTCCGACGGGGTGGAGCGTGAGGGCCGCGCGGCGGTTCTGGCCGCGCTGGAGGCGCGCGGGCCGGTGACGGTGTTCGAGGGCGCGACCCCGGTTCTGGCGCTGGCGCCGCCGGTGTTCGATGGCGGCGACATCGCGCTTGCCGCCCGGCGGCTGGTGCCCGCGACGATGCCGGGGATCGAGACCGAGGCCGAGGTCATCGCCCGCGGCCCCGACCCCTCGGGGGTGGAACGGGAACTGGCGCGCGGAACGGTCGCTTTCGGCGCGGGCGAGACGGCGGCGGAGACCGCGCTGACTCTGCCGCCCGAATTGCGCAACCGCATCACCCGGTTCGAGATCGCGGGCGCGCGCTCGGCGGCGGCGGTGTCGCTGGCCGACGACAGCCTGCGGCGGCGCAAGGTGGTGCTGGTTTCGGCCCGCGACGGCCGGGACGAGGCGCTGCAACTGCTCTCGCCGCTGCATTACCTGCGGCAGGCGCTGGAGCCGGTGGCGGAACTGATCGACGGCGCGCTGACCGACACGCTGCTGGCCAGCCCCGACGTGGTGGTTCTGGCCGACATCGCCCGGCTGGCGGCGCCGGAACAGGAGGCGCTGGCCGAATGGGTGGAGCGCGGCGGGCTGCTGCTGCGCTTCGCCGGGCCGCGCCTTGCCGCCAGCGACATCAGCCGCGCCGAGGAAGACCCGCTGATGCCGGTCCGCCTGCGCGAGGGCGGCCGCACCGTCGGCGGCGCCATGAGCTGGGGCGAGCCCAAGGCGCTTGCCCCCTTCCCCGAGGACTCGCCCTTTCGTGGCCTGTCGGTCCCCGGGGAGGTGACGGTGACGGCGCAGGTGCTGGCCCAGCCCGACCCGGAACTGGGCAGCCGCAGCATCGCCGCGCTGGCGGACGGCACGCCGCTGGTGACCCGCAAGGCGATGGGGCAGGGGCAGGTGGTGCTGTTCCACGTGACCGCCAACGCCGAATGGTCCAGCCTGCCGCTCTCGGGCCTGTTCGTGCAGATGCTTGAACGGCTGGCGGTCTCGACCCGGCCGGTGCAGCCCGGCGCGGAGGAGATGGCGGGCGAGACATGGCAGGCGGTCGCGGTGCTGGACGCTTTCGGTGCGGCGCAGGACGCGGGCCAGATCGCCGGGGTTGCCGGGGCCGATCTGGGCGCGGCGATCGCGGGCGGGCGCACCGGGCCGGGGCTGCCGCCCGGGGTCTATGCCGAGGGCGACCGGCGGGTGGCGCTCAACGTGATCGGGCCCGACACGGTGCTGGAAGCCGCCGCATGGCCCGCGCGGATCGCGGTCGAGGGGCTGGCGGTGACGCGCGAACAGGGACTCAAGGGTCATCTGCTGGCGCTTGCGCTGGGGCTCTTGCTGCTCGACATCCTCGCGGCGCTGTGGCTTTCCGGGCGGCTGCGCGGTGCGCCCGCCGGGGCGGCCCTGCTGGCGGCGGCGCTTTTGCTGCCGCAGCCGGGGGCGGCGCAGGAGGACGAGGCCCCGCACGACGATACATTCGCGCTTCAGGCCACGACCGAGGTGGTGCTGGCGCATGTGCTCACGGGCGACGCGCGGGTGGATGCGCTGGCCGAAGCCGGGCTGCGCGGCCTTGGGCGGGTGCTCTATCAACGCACCTCGGTCGAGCCCGCCGCGCCGATGGGCGTCGATATCGAGCGCGACGAGCTGATCTTTTTCCCCTTTCTCTACTGGCCGGTGACGGCGGATGCGCCGCTGCCCTCGGCGGCCGCTTACGGGCGGCTGAACCGCTATCTGCGCACCGGCGGCATGATCCTGTTCGATACCCGCGACGCGGATGTGGCCGGGTTCGGCGGCGCCACGCCCGAGGGGCGGCGGTTGCAGATGCTGGCAGCGCCGCTCGACATCCCGCCGCTGGAGCCGGTGCCGGAAGACCACGTGCTGACCCGCACCTTCTACCTGATCCAGGATTTCCCCGGCCGCCACGCGGGCCGCGCCCTCTGGGTCGAGGCTGCGCCGCCCGATGCCGAACTGGCCGAGGGGATGCCGTTCCGCAACCTCAACGACGGGGTGACGCCGGTGGTGATCGGCGGCAACGACTGGGCCGGGGCCTGGGCGGTGGACGATCAGGGCGGGGCGATGTTCCCGGTCGGGCGCGGCTTCGCCGGTGAGCGCCAGCGCGAGATCGCCTATCGTTTCGGCGTCAACCTGATCATGCATGTGCTGACCGGCAATTACAAATCCGATCAGGTGCATGTGCCCGCCCTGCTGGAAAGGCTGGGGCAATGACGGCGGGGCTGATCTTCGATCCGCTCTTGGGCTGGCCGCCGGTCTGGGTGCTGGCCGCGCTGGCCGTGGCGGCGCTGGCGCTGGCGTTCTGGCGCGGGCTGGCGGGGGCGTGGCTCCGCGCGCTTACGGCGGCGGCGGTGCTGCTTGCGCTGGCCAATCCCTCGTTGCAGGAGGAGGAGCGGGCCGATCTTTCGGACATCGTGATCGTGGTGGTCGATGACAGCGCCAGCCAGCGTATCGCCGACCGCCCGGACCAGACCGCCGGCGCGCTGGCACGGGTCGAGACGGCCATCGCCGCGCTGCCCAACACCGAGGCGCGGGTGATCCGGGTCGGCGATGGCGAGGGCGACAGCGGCACCCTGCTGATGGCCGGGCTGGCCGAGGCCATGGCCGAGGTGCCACGGGCGCGGCTTGCCGGTGCGATCCTCATCAGCGACGGGCAGGTGCATGACGCCGAACTGGTGCCCGACCTGCCCGCGCCGCTGCATCTGCTGCTGACCGGGCATGAGACCGACTGGGACCGGCGGCTGATCGTCAGGAACGCCCCCGCCTTCGCGATTCTGGGCGAGCCGGTGACGCTCACGCTCCGGATCGAGGATCAGGGCCGGGTGCCCGCCGATGTCTCGGGCGCGGCGGAACTGTCGATCTCCATCGACGGGGACGAACCGCGCCGGTTCCGCGTCCCGGTGGGCGAAGACCTCGACCTGCCGGTGTCGCTGCCCCATGGCGGGATCAACGTTCTCCAGTTCACCGTCCGCACCGAGGACGGCGAGTTGACCGACCGCAACAACACCGCCGTGGTGCAGATCAACGGGGTGCGCGACCGGCTGCGGGTGCTGCTGGTCTCGGGCGAGCCGCATGCGGGCGAACGGGTCTGGCGCAACCTGCTCAAGTCCGACGCCTCGGTAGATCTGGTGCATTTCACCATCCTGCGGCCGCCCGACAAGCAGGACGGGGTGCCGGTGTCGGAACTGTCGCTGATCGCCTTTCCGACCCGCGAGCTGTTCGTGGACAAGATCGAGGAATTCGACCTCATCATCTTCGACCGCTACCGCCGCCGGGGCATCCTGCCGACCTCCTATCTGGAAAACGTCCGCGACTACGTGCGCCGGGGCGGTGCGGTTCTGGTCGCCGCCGGGCCGGAGTTCGGTTCGGCCGACAGTCTCTGGCGCTCTCCGCTGGCCGAGATCATCCCGGTCTCGCCCACGAGCCGGGTGATCGAGGAGGGCTTCCGGCCGGAACTGACCGAGACCGGGCAGAAACATCCGGTGACCGAGGGGCTGGACCGGCTGGCGCCGGAAGGCGGCTGGGGGCGGTGGTTCCGGCTTCTGGACCTCAACCCCACCGCCGGGCATGTGGTGATGGAAGGCGACGGGCGGCCGCTTCTGGTGCTCGACCGGGTGGGCGAGGGGCGGATCGCCATGCTGGGGTCGGATCACGCCTGGCTCTGGGGCCGGGGCTACGAGGGCGGCGGGCCGCAGCTTGAACTGCTGCGGCGGCTGGCGCACTGGATGATGAAGGAACCGGACCTGGAGGAGGAGACGCTTTCCGCCACCGCCACCGGCCAGCGCATGACCGTGACCCGCCGCACGCTGGGCGAGGCGCCGGGGATGCTGGGCATCACCGGGCCGGACGGCGGCGAGATCGGGCTGGAGATGCAGGAGGTCTCGCCCGGCCGCTGGCAGACCGTGTGGGACGCGCCCGACATGGGCCTTTACCGGCTGGCCGAGGGCGAGCACAGCGCGGTGATCGCGCTGGGCCCTGCCGCCCCGCGCGAGTTCGAACAGACCATCGCCTCGGGCGATGCGCTGGCCGCGCAGGTGGCGGCGACCCGGGGCGGCGTGCTGCGGATCGAGGACGGGGAACCCGCGATCCGCCGGGTGGGCGAAGGCCGCGTCGCCGCCGGACGCGGCTGGATCGGCATCACCCCGCGCGGCGCTTATCTGACGGTCGATCTGCGGGTCGCGCCGCTGCTGCCGCCCCCGGGCTTCCTGCTGCTGATCGCGGCGCTGGCGCTGGCCGCCTGGCTGCGCGAAGGCCGCCGGTCGGGGCGGCGGGCGGAGTGACCCGGCCGGTGGGCTGGACGGATGCGGGCGGCCGCCGCCCTTTGGTGCGCCATGTTTCCCCCCGCCGTCAGTCCCCGGCGCCCGCCTGATTCAGGATCGCCGCCCGTGACGTGGATGCGAACTCCCGCCGGATCTGCACGGCCGAGGCCACCGGCACCGCAAGCGCAAGCACCAGCGGCCCCAGCAGCCAGGCCAGCATCGCCAGCGCGAAATAGACCGAATGCAGCCCCCGGTTGAAGCTGCGCGCGGCGGTGATGTTCACTTCGGCCGCCTGCGCGGCGCGGGGATAGGCGGCGGGGTGGTCGGGATCGTTCGGCACCGCCGCCATCAGGATCGCGCAATAGCCGAACAGCCGATTCGCCCAGACGAACTTGAGGAATGCGTTCACCACGAACAGAAGCGCCGCCAGCATCTTGACCTGAAGCACGAAGGCGGCGGCGGGTGCGGCCGTTCCCGTCATGCCCATCCCCACCACCCGCTCGGCATTGCCCAGCAGCGCCACCCCGCCGCCGATGGCGATCATGCAGGCCGAGGCGAAGAAGGCCGTGCTCTGGCGCAGGCTGTCCAGCACGGTGGCGTCGAAGATGCGCGGCTGCCGGGTGACGAGTTGCCGCATCCACTCGCGCCGGTATTCCGCCATCAGCACCGCGACCGAAGGCCGTGACGCGGGCGGGTGTTCGATCGCGCGGCCGATCCCGGCCCATGCGATGATCAGGAACAGGAGCGCGGCCCAGTCTTCCGCAGTGAAATGCGCCGCCAGCGCCGTGGCCGTCATGCGCCGCCCCCGTCGCACCGGGCCGGATTCGCGCAGAACCGGGATTCCCGCTTGCCCGCACCCGAAAATTGGTTATCATTTCTTACCAAAATGTCGATTTCGGTGGCTGCAATGGACATGCCCGTTCCTGACCCGGATATTCTGGCGCGCAAGGCGGCCATTGTCGCGCGGCTGCTTGCCGTGCTGCCCGAGGATGCCGTGATTCACGCCGAAGAGGAAGTGCGTGCCTATGAATGCGACGCGCTGACCGCCTATCGCTGCCCGCCGCTGGCCGCCGTGCTGCCGCGCACGACCGGGGAAGTAGCCGCCGTGCTGCGCGTCTGCCACGAGGAAGGCGTGCCGGTGGTGCCGCGCGGCTCGGGCACCTCGCTGGCCGGGGGGGTGCTGCCGACGGCGGATTCGGTGATCCTCGGCGTGGCGCGCATGAACGAGGTGCTGGAGGTCGACTACACCGACCGCTTCATCCGGGTGCAGACCGGGCGCACCAACCTGTCCGTGACCGGCGCGGTCGAGGGCGACGGGTTCTTCTACGCCCCCGACCCGTCGTCGCAGCTTGCCTGCGCCATCGCGGGCAATATCGCGATGAACTCCGGCGGCGCGCATTGCCTGAAATACGGGGTCACCACCAACAACCTCATGGGCGTGACCATGGTGCTGATGGACGGCACCGTCACCGAGATCGGCGGGGCCTGGATGGATGCGCCGGGGCTCGACCTGCTCGGGGTGATCTGCGGCTCGGAAGGGCAGCTCGGCGTGGTGACCGAGGCCACGCTGCGGCTGATGCCGCTGCCCGAGGGCGCACGGCCGGTGCTGATCGGCTTTTCCTCGAACGAGGTCGCGGGGGAATGCGTGTCGGACATCATCCGCGCCGGGCTGCTGCCCGTGGCCATCGAATTCATGGACCGCCCCTGCATCGAGGCGACCGAGGCTTTCGCCGGCGCGGGCTATCCGGATTGCGAGGCGCTGCTGATCATCGAGGTCGAGGGTTCCGAGGCCGAGATCGACGACCAGATCGCCCGCATCCGCGAGATCGCGCTGCGCCACGATCCGGTCGAGCTGCGCGAAAGCCGGTCCGAGGACGAATCGCGCCGCATCTGGCTGGGGCGCAAGTCGGCCTTCGGGGCGATGGGGCAGCTTGGCGATTACATGTGCCTCGACGGTACCATCCCGGTCTCGTCGCTGCCCTACGTGTTGCGCCGGATCGGCGAGATGAGCGGCGAGTTCGGCCTTGCCGTGGCCAATGTGTTCCACGCGGGTGACGGCAACATGCACCCGCTGATCCTGTTCGACGCCAACAAGCCCGGCGATCTGGAACTGTGCGAGGCATTCGGGGCCGAGATCCTCAAGCTCTGCGTCGAGGTCGGCGGCTGCCTGACCGGCGAGCACGGGGTCGGCGTGGAAAAGCGCGACCTGATGACGGTGCAGTTCGCGCCCGCGGATCTGGAGGCGCAGATGCGGGTCAAGGACGTGTTCGACCCGCGCTGGCTGCTGAACCCCGGCAAGGTGTTTCCGCTGGGTGCGGTGGCGGGGCGGCGTGCGGCCTGACAGACGGGTTTTTAACGGGTATTCGGGCGCAGGATATTACGGAACCAATGGAAAGAGCGGCGGATGCGGCCTGAGACCGAGGCGGAACTGGCAGAGGCGGTGGCGGGGGCGAACGGACCGCTGGCGCTGCGCGGCGGCGGCACCCGTGCGCCGGGGCCGCGCGGCGGCGCGGTGCTGGACCTTGCGGGCCTCTCGGGGGTGGAACTCTACGAGCCCGGCGCGCTGACCGTCGTGACCCGCGCGGGCACGCCGCTGGCCGAGGTCGAGACCACGCTTGCCGCCGAGGGCCAGCGCCTGCCGTTCGAACCCGCCGACCTGCGCGGCCTTCTGGGGCGCGAGGGGGTCTCGACCATCGGCGGGGTGGTGGCGGCGAACGATTCCGGCCCGCGCCGGGTGCGGGCCGGGGCCTGCCGCGACAGCCTGATCGGCGTGCGTTTCGTCGATGGCACCGGGGCGGTGGTGAAGAACGGCGGCCGGGTGATGAAGAACGTCACCGGCTACGATCTGGTCAAGCTGATCGCCGGAAGCCACGGCACGCTGGGCGTGCTGACCGAGGTCGCCTTCAAGGTGCTGCCGGTGCCCGAGGCCACGGCGACGCTGGCCATCCCGGATCTCGACGACGCGGGCGCGGTGGCGGCGATGGCCCGCGCGCTGGGCTCGCCCTTCGAGGTGACGGGGGCGGCGCACTGGCCGGGGCGCGGCACCTTCCTGCGGCTCGAAGGCTTTGCCGATTCCGTGGCCTACCGCGCCGGGCGGTTGCGGGCGCTGCTGGGCGGCGAGACCGGCCCGGCGGCGGAGGATGCCGCGCTCTGGCGGGCGGTCCGCGACGTGGCGCCGTTCCACGGGCAGCCGGGCGATGTCTGGCGGCTGTCGCTGCGCCCGTCCGCGGCGCCCGGGGTGGTGGCCCGCGCCGGGGCCGAAGGCGTGCTTTACGACTGGGGCGGCGGCAGGGTCTGGCTGCTGACCGAGCCGGGCACCGACCTGCGCGCCCGGCTGGGGGCGTTTCCCGGCCATGCCACGCTGGTGCGGGCCGCGCCCGAGACGCTTGCCCGGCTGCCCGCCTTCCAGCCCGAGCCCGCGCGGCTTGCCGCGATCGCCGCCGGGCTGCGGGCAAGGTTCGACCCGCGCGGGGTGCTAAACCCCGGGCTGATGGGCTGAGGAGGCCGCGATGGAGATGCTCACCCTGTTCCTCGTCCTGCCGCTGGCGATCTATCTGGTGATCGTCGTCATGCCCGAAGGACGCCCCGCCCGCTGGGCGCTGCTGCTGACCGGCGTGCCGCTGGTGGCGCTGTGGTTCGACGACCTGTTCGATGCCGGGCGGTTCTTCACCGGCGATCCGCAGGCCGATGCCTTCGCCTGGCTGGCGCTGGGTCTTGGGGCCGGGGCCTGGGTGCTGGGCGCGCTGGTGCAGATCGGCGGCCGGGCGCTGGTGGCCCGCTGGCCGGTGCCGGGCGGATACGGGCTGCTGGCGGCCTGCGCGCCGCTGCTGTTCGGGGTGCCGCTGATGCTGCTGCCGGTATTGTAGGACAAAGGAAACGCAGGTGCAGACTGATTTCACCCCCGAACAGTTGCGAGCCTGGCCGGGGGCGTTTGCAGCCATGCGACGCCAGTGCGGGCAGGGGAGAAAACGCTGGCGCGCGGAGCGCCAAACCCTGGACTGAGGAGCTAGAGGGGTGAGGTTAGTGCTTGCTGCCAGCGTTCTCTACATTCCGCTGTCGATCTGGCTGCTGGTGGTGACCGCGCCCGCCGGACGGTCAGCGCGGCGGACGATGATCCTGACCGGCCTGCCGATGGGTATGCTGTGGATCAGTGGCTGGCTGGGCATAGGCCCGTTCTTCAGCGGCGGCTTCCATTCGGACAAAGCTCTCTGGAGCATACTGTCGCTTTATACTGGCGGCTGGGGTCTGGCGGTGCTGACCCAGATTGTGGGCCGCCCATTGCAGCATCATTGGCAATTCCCCGGTGGCTACGGCGTGATTGCGCTGCTGCTGCTGGTGCTGGCGGGTGCGCTGGTGGTGTGGCGACTCGGATTCTAGACAAAGGAAATGCAGGTGCAGACCGATTTCACCCCCGAACAGTTGCGCGACCCTGGCACCGCCCGGGCGAACGAGGTGCTGCGCGCCTGTGTCCATTGCGGCTTCTGCACCGCGACCTGCCCGACCTATCAGGTGCTGGGGGATGAACTCGACAGCCCGCGCGGCCGCATCTACCTGATCAAGGACATGCTGGAGAAGGGCCGCCCCGCCGATGCCCGCACCGTGCAGCACATCGACCGTTGCCTGTCCTGCCTCGCCTGCATGACCACCTGCCCCTCGGGGGTGCATTACATGCATCTGGTCGATCACGCGCGGGAATACATCGAACGCACCTACCGCCGCCCGTGGCACGACCGCGCCCTGCGCTGGATGCTGGCAAAGGTGGTGCCGCATCCGATGCGGTTCCGGCTGGCGCTGCTTGCCGCGAAGATCGGCCGCCCCTTCGCCGGGCTGGTCCCCGATCCAAGGTTGCGGGCGATGATCGCCATGGCGCCGAAGCACATCCCCCCCGTCAGCCGCAACGACGACCCGCAGGTGTTCCCGGCCACGGGCGAGCGCAGGATGCGGGTCGCGCTGCTGACCGGCTGCGCGCAGAAGGCGCTCAACACCGACATCAACGACGCCACCATCCGGCTCTTGCGCCGTCTGGGCTGCGAGGTAGTGGTGGCGCGCGGCATGGGCTGCTGCGGGGCACTGACGCATCACATGGGCCGGGCCGGGGAAAGCCACGCCTCGGCCGCGGGCAACATCCGGGCGTGGATGGCCGAGAAGCGCGAGGGCGGGCTCGACGCGGTGGTCATCAACACCTCGGGCTGCGGCACCACGGTCAAGGATTACGGCCACATGTTCCGGCATGATCCGCTGGCGGCGGATGCGGCCGAGGTCTCGGCGATGACGCTCGACATCTCGGAACTGCTGTCGCGGCTCGGCCTGCCCGAAGGCGCGGCCAAGGGGCTGCGGGTGGCCTATCACGCCGCCTGTTCGCTCCAGCACGGCCAGCAGGTCAAGGCCGCGCCCAAGGACCTGCTGAAGCGAGCGGGGTTCGAGGTGGTCGAGCCCGCCGACAGCCACCTGTGCTGCGGCTCGGCCGGGACCTACAACCTGCTGCAACCGGCGATTTCGGCCGAACTCAAGGCGCGCAAGGTGACGACGCTGGAGGCGAAGGCCCCCGATCTGATCGCCGCGGGCAATATCGGCTGCATGATGCAGATCGGTTCCGGCACCGGGGTGCCGGTGGTGCATACGGTGGAACTGCTGGACTGGGCCACCGGCGGGCCGAAGCCCCGGGCGTTGGGGTGAAGTAGGGTGGGCGATTCCGCCCACCGTTGCGGGCCACCGTTACGGGGTGGTGCGCTGAAGCGCACCCTACGGGTGGCGCAGGGTTCTCCCGCCCGCGGTCGGCCGCTGTCCGGGCCGCTTGCGCGGCTGTTCCGGGCAAAGGGCGCCCGCATCCGTCCCCCCGACACACCGCTGGCGCAAAACTCCGATCCGGGTGATAGTCGCGGGCCGGGCAGCGGGTGTTTCCCGCCGCGGCGCGGCCTTAGATTCGCCGCAACCGCTGGCTAGGCAGGGCAGGGCAGGGAAGAGGACCGAGGAGCCACATGCGTCTGAACCGGATCGCCGCCGCCACCGCCGCGCTGCTGGCCTGTCTGCCGCTGGCCTCCACGGCGCAGGAGGAAGGCCGGTTGCGGCTTCTGTCCACCGGCGACGACAGCCGGGGGTGGGAGGCCGTGGGGCGGCTCAACCTCGGCCAGCGCGGCTTCTGCACCGGGGCGCTGATCGCGCCGCAACTGGTGCTGACCGCCGCGCATTGCCTTTACGACAAGGCGACCGGCCAGCGGATCGAACCGACCGAGATCGAGTTCCTCGCCGGCTGGCGCAACGGCCGCGCCGCCGCCTATCGCGGCGCGCGCAGGGCGCTGCCGCATCCGTCCTATGTGTTCGACGCCCGCGACCAGCTTGACCGGGTGGCCTACGATCTGGCGCTGGTGGAGCTGGACCAGCCGATCCGCCTGCCCTCGATCAAGCCCTTCGACACCGGCGAGCAGCCGGCCAAGGGGCAGGAGGTCGGCATCGTCTCCTACGCCCGCGACCGCTCCGAGGCGGCATCCCTGCAAGAGGTCTGCCATGTGCTCGACCGCCAGCCCGGGGTGCTGGTGCTGTCGTGCAGCGTCGATTTCGGCTCCTCCGGCGCGCCGGTGTTCGCGATCCGCGACGGGGTGGCACGGGTGGTCTCGGTCGTGTCGGCCAAGGCCGAGGTGACCGGCAGCCCGGTGGCGCTGGGAACCATGCTGGAGGCGCCGCTGGGGGAGTTGCGCGCGGCGCTCTCGGCCTCGGACGGGGTGTTCCGCCGCGAACTGCCCCCCGTGCGCAGCCTGCCCGGCGCGGCGGATGCGGGGATCGGCGGGGCCAAGTTCATCCGGCCTTGAGTAGAAGGATCGGGCGGTCTCTCAGGGCATGATCGGGTGCGGCCACGCCCCGATCACCGCCGGATGCAGCCCGGTCAGCACCGCATAGGCAAGCAGCCCCGCCAGCAGCCGCCAGATCGACGGGCGCCCGCGCGGCTTCCACCGGCCCGAGATCAGCGCCGAGAACGGAAGCAGCGAGGTCGCCCGGGTCTGTTCCCGCCAGGCGGCATCGCCCAGGGTGCGGCGCTGGCGGCGGTCGATCGCCCACATCCCCAGAAGCGCGAAGCCCCCCAGCACCCCGAACATCAGAACATGCGCCAGATCGCCGTTCGGCACCATATGCCCCCCGGCCCAAAGCGCCAGCGCCAGCAGAAGCGGATGCCGCGTCACCCCGGCGATACCGGGCCGGTCGGGGTCAAACCCGGTCCCGCGCCCGCCGAACGACAGCGGATTGGCCGCCCCCAGCCCGTAGGCCCCCAGCAGGCAGGCTGAAAGCATGGCGAAGGTCGGCACCCATGTCTGCCACGGCGCGAAATACCACAGCGTGACCGTGGGTGCCCGCCCCGCCGCCACGATCAGCCAGCCGAGCAGCACGATGGACAACAGGCTGTAGGCCGTGATGAACCCCGCCCGTCCCAGCACCGCCACCAGCGGCCCCCGCAAGGCCGGGCGCGACGGCAGCATGTGCGACAACATGAAGACCGCGAATGCGGCGATGAATTCGGCCCAGCCGGTCATGGCGTCTCCCTTCGGTCCTTCAGCGGGTGCAGTGTCGCGCGACCGGGCGGCGGGTGCAAATGGTATGGTTGCCGCAGGTGGCGGGGGGCGGGGCGGGAAAAGAAGTTCGACGGCATTCCGGGGGTGGAGCAGGCCGATTCCCGCAGGATGGCGGGCGGTGGCCTGCGGGGCGGTGCGCTGAAGCGCACCTCCATCCTCCATCTGCCCTTGTCCCCGCGTCGAAACACCCGTTTAATCGCGCCGGTCACATTGCACGGGAACCCCATGGCGCTGATCGGATATGCCCGCATCTCGACCGAGGAACAGACGACCCGGCCGCAGGCCGACGCGTTGCGCGCCGCCGGTTGTGCCGAGATCCACGAGGAACAGGCGTCGGGCGCCAGCCGGGCCCGGCCGGTGCTGGCGCGGGTGCTGGAGCGGATCGGGCGGGGCGATACGCTGATGGTGGTGCGGATCGACCGGCTGGCGCGGTCGCTCAGCCACCTGCTCGAACTCATCGAGCGGCTGGAGGCGAAGGGGGCCCATTTCCGCTCGCTCCGCGATCCGATCGACACCGCAAGCCCGCAGGGCAAGTTCACGCTTCAGGTGCTGGGCGCCGCGGCCGAGTTCGAGCGCGCGCTGATCCGCGAACGCACCAGGGCCGGGCTGCGCGCCGCCCGGGCCGAGGGGCGTATCGGCGGCAATCCCGGCCTGCGCGCCCGCGACCCGGCGGCGATCCGGAAGGTTGCCGGGGCGCGCGACGATTCCCATTTTGCCCGGCTCACGGAAAGCGCGCCGGAATGGGTGCCCCTGGTGCGCCGCCTGCGCCCCGGCCTGCCGTGGGAGGACGTGGCCCGCGCCGTCAACGCCCGCCTTGCCCCCGGCCGCCCGCGCTGGACGGTCGAGCGGCTGACCCGTGCCACCCGCCGCTATGTGCGCGAGGGGCTGCTGGACCCCGGCCTTCTGGCCCGGGCGCCGCGCGCCGATGCCGACGACCGGCTCCTGGCCATCGTCGCCGGGATCAGGGGCGCAGCCCCCGACATGACGTTGCAGGCGATCTGCGACCGGCTGGAGGACATGCGCGAACGCACCCCGCGCGGCCGCAGCCGCTGGCAGCCCTCGTCGGTGCGGATGCTGCTGAAGCGGGCCGAAGCGCGCGGGCTGCTCTAGCGATTCGCCTTTCCGGCGCGGTGGGCGATTCCACCCCCGCGACTATTCCCGACAGAGGGCAGCGGCGGCCCGGGGGGCGATCGGCCGCTGCCCGGCGGCGCTGGCGCGCCTTGATTCCGGGCCGGGGGAAAGGGGACGCCTTGGCGCACGGCTTTCCATCCGGCCGACAAGGTTTACGGATGTCCTGAAAAATATCGCCCCGGCAATGGCTTGACCCCGGTGTTGGCTCCTTTGCAAAAGTAATGCAAATTTCTTGCGCAAATGATAATTTCGTGCAATGAATATTTGCATGAGCGGCGTGGCCGCCGCCATCACCAGACAGGGAGAACACTATGAACCGTATCACCGGATGGGCCGCCGCCGCGCTGATCGCCGGAACCACTAGCCTTTCGGCGCAGACGCTGGTTGTCGCCACCGACACCGCCTTCGTGCCCTTCGAGTTCGTGCAGGACGGCGAATACGTCGGCTTCGACATCGACATGTGGGCCGCGATCGCCGAGGAACTGGAACTCGACTACGAACTTCGTCCGATGGACTTCGCGGGCATCATCCCCGGGCTTCAGACCGGGCAGGTCGATGTGGCCCTTGCCGGCATCACCATCCGCGCCGACCGGGCCGAGGTCATCGACTTTTCCGACGGCTACTATGACAGCGGCTTTCTGCTGATGGTGCCCTCCGACAGCGATATCGTGGGTTATGACGACCTTGCGGGCAAGACGCTTGCGGTCCGCACCGGCACTTCGGCTTCGGACTATGCCGAGGAACATTTCACCGAAACCACGCTGCGCAAGTTCCCGAACATCGACAACGCCTATCTGGAATTGCGCACCGGCCGGGTCGATGCCGCGATGCACGACACGCCGAACGTGCTTTACTACGTCGCCACCGCGGGCGGCGGGCAGGTGAAGGCGGTGGGCGAGCAACTCATGGCGCATCAATACGGCATCGGCTTTCCCAAGGGCAGCGAACTGGTCGAGCCGGTGAACGGGGCGCTGGCGAACATGCGCGCCGACGGCCGTTACGACGCCATCTATGAAAAGTGGTTCGGGGTGGCGCCGCAGTAAGCGCCACACCCGCCGCCCGCCCGGCCACCGGGCGGGCACACCCCGGCGAGTCCCTGCGGCCCCTGACGGCGCCGCAGCGGAGGCCCGCACCCGTCCCCCGTTCCTGTCCCACCGCCGGAGGCTTCTGCCATGGAAGTGAACTGGTCCATCATCTTCGATTTCCTGCCGCAACTGATGGCCGGGGCGAAGATGACCATCTACATCACCGTCTTCGGCCTTGTCGGGGGCATGGTTCTTGGTGCCATTGCCGGGCTCATGCGTTCGCATGGCGGGCCGGTGCTCAACACGATCGCCTTCATCTATATCGAGGTGATCCGCGGCACGCCCATCGTCGTGCAGGTGATGTTCCTCTACTTCGCCATGCCGGTGCTGGCCGGGCTGCGGATCGACCCGCTGACCACGGCCATCCTGGCGATCATCATCAACGCCGGGGCCTATATCGCCGAGATCGTGCGCGGCGCGGTGCTGTCGATCAGCAAGGGCCTGACCGAGGCCGGTCTGGCGCTGGGCCTGCCCGCCTGGAAGGTGCTGGTCTATATCGTCGGGCCGCTGGCGTTCCGCCGCCTGATCCCGCCGCTCGGGAACCAGTTCATCGTCAGCCTCAAGGATACCTCGCTGTTCATCGTGATCGGCGTGGGCGAACTGACCCGCACCGGGCAGGAGATCATGGCCGCCAACTTCCGCGCGGTCGAGATCTGGACCGCCGTGGCGGTGATCTACCTGCTGATGACCGGAACCCTGTCGCTGATGCTGCGCATCGTCGAGAAACGCATGAGGATCCTGTGATGGAAGGTATCATCCAGTTCCGCAACGTCTCCAAGCATTTCGACGCCCTCAAGGTGCTGGACGAGGTTGATCTGACCATCTCGCGCGGCGAGGTGGTGGTGCTGATCGGGCCTTCGGGGTCGGGCAAGTCCACGCTGCTGCGCTGCATCAACGGGCTTGAGGCGATCACCGGGGGCGATCTGGTCGTCGATGGCATCAGCGTGCTTGAAGGCAAGGCACGGCTACGCACCATCCGGCAGGAAGCGGGCATGGTGTTCCAGCAGTTCAACCTGTTCCCCCAGTTCACCGCGCTGGAGAACGTGGCCTTCGGCCCGCGCAAGGTGCGGGGCGCCAGCCGGTCCGAGGCGCGCGATCAGGCCATGGCGCTGCTGGAAAAGGTCGGGCTGGCCGAGCGGGCCAACCATTACCCGTCCGAACTGTCGGGCGGCCAGCAACAGCGGGTGGCCATCGCGCGGGCGCTGGCGATCAAGCCCAAGGTGATGCTGTTCGACGAGCCGACCTCGGCGCTCGACCCCGAGTTGAAGCAGGAGGTGCTGAACGTCATGCGCCAACTGGCCGAGGAAGGCATGACCATGGTGGTCGTCACCCATGAGATGAGTTTCGCCCGCCAGGTCGGCACAAGGCTGATCTTCATGGAACACGGCAAGATCACCGTCGATGGCAACCCGCGCGAGGTGATCGCAAACCCGCCCAACGAACGGTTGAAGGACTTTCTGCGCCATGTCGAATGAGCAAAGCCGGATCGGCTGGCTGATCGCGGCCGGGGATGCGCACGCGATCGGGCTGGCGGCGGGCCGCCGGGGCCGGGCGGCGGTTGCGGCCCATCTTCTCCCCAGCGCCATCTGGCAGGAGATCACCGCCCCCGCCCATGTCGGCCGGGTCGAACAAATGGCCGCGGCCACCCGCGCCCGCTTTCCCGCCATCTGGCAGGAGATCGAGGGGCTGGC
>Ga0172382_10000915_pt1 | contig 54494 bp, 55 predicted proteins | sample Leawel138RmetaG_FD_122245 | JGI IMG/M metagenome (GOLD analysis project Ga0172382, IMG submission 122245) | Leachate microbial communities from a municipal landfill in Southern Ontario, Canada - Leachate well 138R metaG | ecosystem: Engineered > Solid waste > Landfill > Unclassified | place... | reverse complement strand
TGCCCGAACCGAGCCGCGCTGAGTTTGCTACGAACCAACACCTTTACACAGAAGTCCCCTATCTCACGCCGAGCGGATCCTCGCGGAATTCTTCCCTACGGGAATGACCATATCACCGAGCATAGTTGGACCGCCGCCCGGGTACCCATTTATGGGTGGCGGGCGGCGTTTTTTTTTGCAATGAAAGTCTTCTAAAAGGTGGATTCAACTTCGGAATCTGGATTAATCCGACTTGCAAGCTTACTGTTCCACGCGATCAGAAACGTTAACTTTCCCAGCCGGAATTCCATTCTCGCGACACCCTCGCCGGGTATTTTGGTGTCGGAAGGTAATCATGCAAATCAGCTCTCAACAGCCTCGCCAGGCTCAGCCGAGAAGTGCGCGCCCCGCGCGGGTCTCATCGAGCGAGAACAATGAAGACATTTTCGTCAGCGAAACCTCTTCAGGTCTTCTGGGTCGTGCCAAAGAATTGGCCGGGCGAGCCTTAAGCGGTCTCTCCCGTTCGAAACTCCCTCTCTACAAAGAAGAAGAAGAGGGGCCTTTCGGAGCCAAGATCGAGCGCCTTGAATTTCACGATGAAGCCCGTAACCGCCACATCCCCCTGGTGGTCTACCATCCTGAAAACAAAGAGCAACTCGAAAAGTCCCCGGTGGTCGTTTTTTCTCACGGTTTGGCTGGAAACGAGTACACATACCGTTATTTTGGCAAGCACCTGGCAAGTCACGGGTACACGGTTCTCCAGCCGACCCACGTGGGCAGCAGCACCTCTTCCTTCGTCAAGCACCCGGGTCTCAACATCTTTAGTCGGCAGGAACTTGTTGACCGTGGAAAAGACGTCTCCTTTGCCCTCGACCTTTTAGAGCAGGGCAAACTGCCTGAGGTTGGCGACAAGGTCGATCTGGAGAATGTCGCTCTGGCCGGCCACAGTTTCGGAGCCCTGACTGCCCAGGCGATGGCCGGTGTCACAGTGACCGACGGTAAGGGCAATGAAGTGCCGGTCGAGGATGATCGTTTCGATGCTTACATCGCCATGAGCCCTTACGGAGACTCCCCGCCCACCCGAATCTTGGGGATGCAGCCCGAGACCTATGATAAAATCGAGAAGCCGCTGCTCACCATCTCGGGTGAGTATGACTGGTTTATGACCGGAATCAAGGGGCCTCGGGTCCACCGCGACACTTTTCAGGGTGCTTCCAGTGTACACAAGTATCACCTGGAGATCGACAAGGCCCTGCACGTGTCTTTTGCTCAGGTCTTCGGGCTGGTCGGAATAACTGCGGCCATGACCAGGAGCACCTCCCTGGCCTTTCTGGACGCCCACCTCCAGGGCGACGCAGCCGCTCAAGATTATCTGCTCGAAGACCTGACCGAGGTAGCTCGTTCCCACAACTCAGACGCCTTCATCGGTTCCCGTAGTAATTAACGTTTCTGTGACGCAGAGGTTGTAAATTGATTCCAGTGAGATGAGCATAGTTGGACCGCCTCCCAGATACCTGGGGGGCGTTTTTTTTTGCCCGGGGAAGCGTGGGTTGTTGTAGGACTATTCTCGATAACTTTTGAATTAGGACTGATGAATCGCCGTCTTTTTATCAAGAGCATCGTGGTCTTAGGGACGGGAATTCTTGCCGGGTGTGGAGATACCGAGCTAATTGTCACTCAGGGACGAAGCACCGTCGATCTTGATCCAAGCGCATTGGTGCTGCTACGGGGGATCTTACCGGATTGCGTGGATTCCCTTCAGCTTGTAGGGTTTAACGGGGCAGGAGAGTGGAATTTTGGGCCTCAGACTGTTTCCCTCGATTCGAGCGAGGATAGTATAACTCTCGAAATCCCGGACGACCTGGTGGTGCTCTATGTTGCGGCCAACTGCGGTAGTGGAACAGTTGCGGGTTTTGCCGCACTGGTCTCGTTCACACCGGGAGAAACCGTTATCGTTGGTGGGGACAATTTTTTGGACTTGACAGGGTACCAGGGGCCGACCGGACCTACCGGGCCAGCCGGGGACGCAGGGCCGGAAGGGCCCCCCGGCTTGACCGGGCCCACGGGAGATACCGGGCCCACGGGGGATACGGGCCCCACCGGAGATACGGGCGCCACGGGACTCACCGGGCCTACTGGAGCCACGGGAGATACGGGCGCCACGGGACTCACCGGGCCTACTGGAGCCACGGGAGATACGGGCGCCACGGGTCTCACCGGGCCTACTGGAGCCACGGGAGATACGGGCGCCACGGGACTCACCGGGCCTACTGGAGCCACGGGAGATACGGGTGCCACGGGACTCACCGGGCCTACTGGAGCCACGGGAGATACGGGTGCCACCGGCTTTTCGCCAAGAGCCATTTCGGGACAGAGTCCAATCGTGACGTTTGAGCAGGGAAAGGTAGTGATTATCGGTCCTACGGGGCCTACCGGTCCTGTAGGTCCTACTGGTCCAGCTCATCAGAGCTCCCACGGCCCTGTGGGCCCGACCGGGCCTGATCCTCTTTCCGTGACTGTCCTGGACCAACTCCATACCGAGGTAGTGGCCGAAGTTGGGAATATAGTACTTGTTCGAGGCCCTGCCGGTCCTCCCGGGCCCACCGGCCCTCCCGGAATTATCGAAGGATAAATTCCCGAAGCCTGGAACTATTGTGCGTAGGCTATTGGGGGGCTAGGAGAGTTAATGAATCGTCGTCTTTTTATTAAGAGCATCGTGGTCTTAGGAACCGGAATTCTCTCCGGGTGCGGAGATACCGAACAGTATGTTTTTCAGGGTGGTAGCCCCGTCGAACTTGATCCGAGTGCCATATCGCTGTTGCAGCGGATTTTACCGGATTGCGTGGTTTCACTGCAGCTCGAAGGCTTTAGCGAAACCGGCGAACAGGTTTTTGGACCTCAGATAGTACCTCTCGACCCGAACGAGAGCAGCATAACCCTCGAAGTACCCGATGATCTGACCGTTTTTTACGTCACGGCCACCTGCGAAAGCGGTTCGGTGGCCGGGTTGGCCGCCCTGGTTTCTTTCGAGCCGGGAGAAACAGTCGTCGTCGATGAGAGCAATATTCTGGATTTGACGGGATTTCAGGGCCCTACGGGCCCCACTGGTCCTACCGGTGAGCCCGGGCCGACTGGGCCGACCGGTCCGACCGGTCCCGCCGGGGCGACCGGACCCACCGGGGCTGCTGGAGGGCCGGAAGTTGCCGCTCAGAGTTCAGCGGTTGTGTTTCCGGATGATAGATTCGTCCTGATTGGCCCCACCGGTGCCACGGGACCTACCGGGGCCCCTGGATCAGTTGGAGCCGCGAGCGATATTACGGGGCCAACAGGGCCCACCGGACCCACGGGACCCACGGGACCCACGGGACCCACCGGAGAAACTGGCGGAGTGATTACCCGGTCGTCTTCAGGTGTACTTCGCCAACTCGGTTCGGGTGTACTGATCGAGTTGCCCGCGGGAGAAGAGTTGGCGCTGGGGGCCGGTCAGGATATCCTGGGAGAGCTTGGAATGGTCGTTCTTGTGCGAGGGCCCGTCGGTCCCACGGGCCCTACCGGTCCCACGGGACCCACCGGTCTTTCCGGTCCGCAAGGCCCTACCGGTCCGCCAGGTGCTACTGGTTTTGCTGGTCCTACTGGTCCTACTGGTCCTACTGGCTCGGTTTTGTAGAATCAATGTCCTAATTGTGCCGCAGCAAATCCCAAATTTTGTCCTATCCTCGGCTTGTGTTCAGACGGCGTGAGTTTTGAACTCAATAGAGACAAACAACAATCGTACGACTCCTGATACCTTCCCGCCCAGTAGGCACATAGAGAGAATTCATCCATCAGCCCGTAGTCATACATGTATTTGCTGACAAATAGGGTATCGGGGGGCAGTTCCATACCAAGGGCAGTCTTGCCAAACAGGTAGCCCTGATGGAAGAGGTCCTGCTTTCGACAATAGGCAGTCAGTTCATAGAGCGGTTCGATCCGTGAAGGGCGCATCTCGTAAGCCTTTAGAAACTCCGGAAGGAAACGCTCATACGGGTAACCGTTTCTCATCATTTGCCGGGCGCTCTCCAACTGCGCCACGAATGTTTCTTCCTCCCAGCCCCCCATCTCGACCCTTTTTCGATAGTGCTCGATCGCCAATTCATGCTCTCCGGCGTCCCGGTAGGATTGGGCCAAATAGAATCGACTACGGGCGTTGTCCGGGTCTGTGATGAGTTCTTGCTCCAGGAGTTCGGCGTCGGCCAGGTATTTCTCACGCTGAGTTTTGCCCAGGGAACGCGCTCCGCCTCCCAGGCAAAGGATGCGCGAGCCTTGCAGGATGGAAGCACGATGAGGGTTAGAATCTTCCGGCCCGATGTATTCGTGAACCGGCCCACGCCACTTCCATTTTCGTCGTCTGATATTCAATAAAAATGGAGCAAAGTAGACGATAGAGCCGTAGGCTTTCTGGATGGTATAACACTCAATAGCCGGATCCAGGCTGCTGTAGGCCTCGGGCTCCGTGCAGGCCAGTTCGTCATCCGCGTCGATGAGCAGCACGTAATCGGAATCACTGTTCTGGCGGGCCAGTTCAAGGGCACGATTTCTGGCCTGGGAAAAGTTGACCCAATCTCCGGAATAGACTTTCCCGGGGATATTCTTGTTCCGCATAAAGCTTTCGATCACGGCGGGCGTGTCGTCGCTGGAGCCAGTGTCCAGGATGACGTAATCGGCGATGAAGTCGCAGACCGATCGAAGCGCCCTCTCGACCACGTGTGCTTCGTCTTTCACGATCATGTTGAGGCAGATCTTTGTCATTGGGCCGAGAGTTTTCCGCTGCCGGAGAATCAACCTTCACCCTGCCATGGCAAGAACTGTTAAACTTTTTGTAACATAGTTTTCCAGTATCCATCTCTTTTCCCACTTCGGGGCGATAGATTCGAAGTAAGAATTTACACCTGGAGTTTAAGTTGATTATTTTCGCTAATCAGTTCCAAACACCGACCTTCGGTGGAATGCGTTTCAATCCCACGATGGGCTCGGGCGCGGCCACCATGCAGTTGCTCTTGATGGCTCAACTGACCCAGCTGATGATGGGCCTGATGCAGATGATGATGGGCCCGGGCAACTCCCCCATGAGCATGGGAAACCCTGGTTTCGGAGCCGGCTCTGGTGGCGGCTTCGGACCTTCTCCGGCCTCGTTCCTGGGTAGCGGAGGAGGCGGTGGCGGCGGCTCCATGGGAGGCAGCGCTCCAGTCAGCGAAGGTGGAGCTGCCTCCGGACCGGCCGAAATCGGCGGCGAATCAGCCGGCGGTGGCTGGGTGAAACCGGTCGACAACTACAGCGTATCCTCTCGTTTCGGTCCTCGGCGCGCACCAACCGCGGGAGCCAGCACCAATCACCAGGGGATCGACCTGGCCGCCCCCCTCAACACCCCGGTGCGGGCGGCTAAGGGTGGGCGGGTCAGCATCTCCAAAGATGAAGCCTCCGGGTACGGCAAATGGATCGAAATCACCCATGACGATGGCACCAAATCTCGCTACGCTCACCTCAACAGTCGAGGAGTGCAAGTGGGCGCTCGGGTTCAGGCCGGGCAAGTGATCGGAAAGATGGGCAGCACCGGCACCTCCACCGGGTCTCACCTTCATTTTGAAGTCATCAATGCCAACGGTAAAAAGGTTAATCCTGAATCAGTTATGAAGCTGTAGGAACTCCCTGAAATAAAAAGCGCCCTGAGCGAACTCGGGGCGCTTTGCCGGGAGATTGGGGGGGAGGGGTATCCCGGCATGATCTAGTTACAATACAAATCTCGGAACTCCTCCGTCATTTTAAAAGCACTATCCATAGAAAGAATTTTCCCGCGAAGTTCGGCCCGGCTCTGGCCCAGCAAAACGACCACCCCTGCTTTTTCCTGAACCTCGCTCAAACGAATTAGTGGGCTGTCGTGATGCTCGACGGTCACCCTCTCGTCGGCTCGCTGCGCCGCCCATTGAGCCAGTAGAGGAGCGGGCATATCCTGGCCTGCCGCGGTGGCGGTGAATCCAAGGGTGATGGGAGATTGAACAATTCGCCGGAGAGAGCGGTCGAGCCAGGGGGTAATGGACTCACCCACCAATCTCTCTTGGACCGACATTATGATCCAGAGACAGCGCTCTGAGCCTAGCAACTCTTCCAGGGAAGACATCATCCCCTCGGTCTTGATCACCCCGGCAGCGGCGTTGAGCAGGACCGGTGGGTCTCTTCTCAATCGCTCCATTCGCCCGGGAATAAAGGTGTTGGCCAGACCGCATCGGATCGCCTCAATGACCTGTCCTGCCTCTCCAGGCAAGACCCCTCGCTTCCAGAGTTCCCATACACAAGCGGCAGCCTGGGCGGCGTTTTCAGCTTGATGGCGACCCACGGTCTGCAAACTGGTTGTAAACGCCGGCTCCTCGGCTATCTGGATACGCACCTCGCTCCCGGCCAGGGATTGGTCCAGCACTTCGGCCTTGAAGTCTCGACCCCACAGTTCCAGGTTCGGGTTGTATCGCTCAATGATCTCCGCCACCTGGGGGCTCTGCCGACCACTCACCACCAGTTCTGAGGTAGGGCAGCAAGCCTTGTGCCAGGTTGGACCCGCCTGTTCTCCCAAAGCCAGTACCTCGTCGGGGGCACCGAAGGGTTGTAGTAGCCCCGGGTGATCGCTCCCTATGGGGGTGAGCAGTTGGGCCACGGGGTTGGGAAAGAGCGAGACCGGGTCGAGACGAAAACCGATGTTTGCTTCCACAATGGCAAGCCCCACCTGGCGTTCTACGAACCAGCGGCCCAGGATCCAGTAGCGGAGATCGTAGGGTGCAAGCCCGGCTGGGAGTGGGGGTAATTGCTCTACCAGGGCCACGAATTCGTGGGGCTCGATCCATCGTTTCTGCTCACCTGACACCAACTGATAACGCTCTCGATTGCCATCCAGGGTTTCCAGCAGAGGGGGCTTGGTGCCCAATCCCACCTCTTTAGTGCTGCCGGTGAGACGGAACAGCCTGGCCACGGCGTTGGCCAGGTAATGGGCGGTGGAAGCTTTGCCGCAGGTGCCGGTGACCGCCACCGTGGGAGTCCCGGAGAGTTGCTCCAGCAAGCCGGTCTCTTCAAAAAGCTTCTGAGTTCTACGGTTATGGAACTCTTCCAACCGCTCCGGAAAGACAAGCTCAACCTCCACCGCGCTCATAGCTTCCTCAAAGGTCACGCAAGACTCCTCTGGCTCGCCCCAGCAAGACGAAGGTGCGAACGGCCATAAAGATCACCATGGAGGCCCATAGATAGTTCAAGTTTTGCACCTTGCCGGCCCACCAGGCCATGGGTAGAAAAATGGTTGCTGCCACGGCCATGGAGTTTCGCAGGATCCGGCCATTGGCCAATCCGATAAATAGTCCGTCGTAGACGTAGGAAAGGGTGGAGAAGATGAGCGCGAGGGTGACCCAGGGGAGATAGAGGGTCGCCATTTCGATCACGTCGGAATGGGAGGTAAGCCAGCCCAGTACGGTGGGCCCGAACAGCAAATAGCAGACGATAATGAGGCCCGAGGTGCCGACCGCATACTGGATGGCGATCTTGAGGGTGCGCCGTACCCCCGGGCCGTCTCCCGCTCCGGCGCATTTCCCGGCGATGGCTTCCAGGGCGAAGGCGTAACCGTCGATGAGGTAGCTGGCCATGGTGAGGAGCTTCATCAAGATGGCATTGGCTGCTAGCGGCAGCTTGCCGAAGCTTGCGGAGATGTTGGTAAAGGTGGTCATGGTGAGGATCAAGCACAGGGTGCGCAGCATGATGTCGCCTTTGAGCACCAGCAGCTTACGAAACTCTTCTTTATTGAAAACTCGGGCGAATCCAAAAGTAGGGCAGTCTTTCCACTCCCGGCGCACCAGGTAGAGCCCCAGACCGAAAGCCAGGACGTAGGCCAGAGTGGTGGAAAGGCCGGCCCCGAAAGCACCCCACTGGAAGTGGAAGATGAAGAGGGCGTCCAGGGCGATATTGGTCAGGTTTAGCAAGATGGAGAGGGCCAGACTCAGTTTGGGAAGGGCCAGTCCGATCAGCCAGCCGTTGATCACGTATAGCCCCAGTACGGCGGGGGCTCCGAGGATCCGGACTTGAAAGTAGGAGCGCCCGGCCTCCTCCACGTCCGGAGGTCCGTTGAGTAAATGAAACCCCAGTTGTCCGATCTGTTGGTGAAACAGGACCAGGACCGCCGAGATCGATAGAGCCAGGACCATACCGCGAAAGAAGGTGTCGGCGATGGCGGTCTTGTCTTCGGCCCCCCGAGCCTTGGCGGTCAGCCCGGTGGTACCCATGCGCAAAAAGCCGAAGCCCCAGTACACGTAGCTGAAGATCACCCCGGCCAGAGCGACTCCGGCCAGCGAGTGGATCTCCGGCAGGTGCCCCAGCATGGCGGTATCGATCAAGCCGGCCAGCGGGGCCGACAGGTTTGAAAGTATGTTCGGCAACGCCTGCTCGACAAACTCTTTACGGTGCTTCACGCTTTTAAGGCCATCCTGATCTCTTGCTGGCTGCACTGAGCCCAGCCCAACCTCTCCAGTGTGCGGCCCCGGCTCTCAAAGTCCTCGCCCAGCAGGATGGAGGCGATGGTGATCACGGAATCGACCATGGGGGTACTGACCCCGGCCTTGCGGGCGAGTTGTTGGAGGGGGATGAGGGTGCAGGGAACGTCTTCCAGGATGTAGCGGTGGTGCACCCGATCGGGAGACTGGCTGAAGCGGTAGTTGGGCACGGTCTGCATGGCCTCGAGCAGAGAGTTCTGTTTGCATCCGTAATACCGGTGCAGCCACTCTTTGGCCGGAAGCAAGGCTGTGTCGAAGGCGGCCGCCACCTCGTGAAATTCAGCCTCGATCCTTTCCAACAGGGTCACCGATTTGGGGGTGTAGCCCTCATAATAGAAAAGAAACGGTCTCTGCCGGTCGATCTCGTTCATGTTGATCAACAGGGTCAGGGGGTGGGCCAGCGCTCCGAAGTCGGTGAGGCCCCGCTGGACCAGGTTCTGAGCCGGTTCAAGCCCCGGAAAAAAGGACTCCAACACCCCTTCATAGCGGCACGTCATGGAGCGGCATTTGCCGGAGTAGAGATTCCACCGCTTGATACCCCGAATCCAGACGTGCCCCACCTTCTGGACCCGGCTGGCGAATAGCGAATCGGTTTCCAGTACGTCGACCCCGGTCACTCCTTGAGACTCCAGGAAATGGCTCACGGCCAGACTGCCCGCCAGTTTGCTGGAGAAGAGAACCAGAGTGTTTTGCTCGCTGAGGTAGGGAGCGAAGAGCGCGGCCACATCCAGATAGTCGTTGGCGGTGGTGGCCAGGAAGATCAACTGGCAGCGGGCACAGATCTCTTCAGGAGAGTTGGTCACCTCGATGGGGAAGACGCCCTCCAACTGCCCGGTGCTTCGCATACACCCCTGGCGGCGCAGTTCTTCGGCGGTCTGAGGATTGCGCACGTACATAACCGGTAAGTAATCGAAGCTGGCCAGATGGCAGGCCAAGGCCGAAGCGGAGTTTCCGGCGCCGACTATGCCGACTCTAGGCAGGTTGATTACCACGGTCCCTCGGGGTCTTGGAGCGGGTCGACCAGAGCCAGAATCCGGTTAAAGGGAGAGTCATCCCGGCCAGGACGACCATAGTCCAGAGTAATTTGTGCAGCCATCCGAAGGCCTCTCCGCGGTGCAGCGGAAGGGCCCAGACATACACGAACTGCTGTCCGGGAGGAAGCTCCATGGCGTTGAGGGCCCGCAAGACCTCGCCGGTCTGGGGGTGCAGGATCACGTTGCTCTGACCGAACTCTCCGGGCTGCCCCGGATGGCGAAAGCGAACCTTCACCGGGTCGTGGGGTTTGGAGCCGGGCTCAAGGCAACTCAATTCGGCTTCGGGGTACACCTGGCACGCTCTCTCCACCAGTTGATCGTAGGAGAGTGCCGGGGTGCCGCTCGGGACCACGGGTTTGGGCGCGGCTAGGGGTTGCTCTCCCAGGGCGCTGAAGATAGTGTGGCGATACTGCTCACTGATCTTGGAGTAGTTCAAACCGGTGAAGGCGATGGTCAATAGGGGAAGCGCCACCACCACTCCCAGTACCCGGTGTAGGTCCAGGAACAGGCGCCGGCGCGAGCCTGTTCGTTTGATTTTCAAGGCTTTGCCTAGCCCCTGGAGTCTGGACGGTAGCCACAGTTTGAGTCCACTGAGTAGAGTGAAGATCACAAAGAGGCAAGAGGCCAGGGTGATCCATCGGCCTGTATCAGAGAGAAGCATCGTGCGGTGAAACTTGACAACCGCGGGCATCAACTGTTGGCCGGGACCCAGGTAAGTGGCGTCCACCGGAGAGAAGTAGAGGTTCCGCTTACCCTCCGGCCCGCTTATCTGCACCCGGTTGGGGGGCAGATAGATCCGTTGAATCCGCTCTCCTTTCTGCAACTGCTGCGTGGCTGCAGAGTGCAGAATGTCGAGGGAGACGGGATGGCGTGCGGATTGGAGTAAGGATCCGTTGAGGTGGTCCGCCAGCGGTTCCTCGAACAGCAGCACGAAACCACTGAGACAGACCATCAAAAACACCATCCCACAGAGCAATCCCAACCAGCGATGCAGCTTCACCAGCGTAGACCTCATTGCTGGACTTTATGCCCCGGGAAAGGCGATGTCAAGGTGTGCCTAATAATAAATTTAGGCTCGCCTAACTTAGAGTGCTTGCAAGGTTTTAGAACGGATTTCCAATAGTAACCTTTATGCAACACGACTTCTGGCACTCCCGATGGGAGAATAGAGAGATCGGTTTTCACGAGGGACGCCCCAACACGTTGTTGGTGCAGCACTTTCCACGCTTAGGCCTGGGAGCGGATGCGCGAATTTTCGTGCCGCTGTGCGGGAAAACCAGGGATATCGGATGGTTGCTGAATCAGGGCTGCCGGGTTGCGGGAGCTGAGCTCAACGCCGGAGCAGTGGAGGAGCTCTTTGAAGAGCTGGAGTTAGAGCCCCGGGTTCAGAAGCTGGGGAGTCTGAGGCACTATGCCGCGAAAGAACTGGAAGTCTTCGTGGGAGACATCTTCGAGCTTTCGGCGGGGCTGCTCGGCCCCGTCCAGGCGATCTACGACCGGGCTGCTCTGGTAGCTCTGCCGCCGGAGATGAGGGCGCGCTACACCGGTCATCTGGTGTCCGTCACCTCCGCTGCACCTCAGCTCTTGATCCACTTCCCCTATGACCAGAGCCTGCTGGAGGGGCCTCCGTTCTCCGTCTCCGAAGATGAGATTCAAAATCACTATGGCCTGCACTATGAGGTCACGCTGCTGGAGTCCCGGAACATCGACGGTGGCCTGAAAGGCCGGGTGGAGGCTTTGGAACAGATACGGCTGCTGACTCCCTCTTGCGCGAAGTGAATTTCCGAGACCAGGTTTTGGAACTGGTGGGCCTGGTGCCTCGGGGCCGGGTGGTGACTTATGGCCAGGTGGCGCGGGTGCTGGGAAGAGGACGGGCCGCCCGGGTGGTGGGGGGATTTTTGAGCGGCCTGACGGCGCAAGAGCTCCACGTGCCCTGGCATCGGGTGGTCAACCGTCGGGGGGAAGTGAGTCCGCGCACCGATATCTTTGGGGGCCGGGATCCGGTGGAAGAGCAAAAGCGACTGCTGGCCGAAGAGGGGGTGCTGCCGAATGCGGACGGTGGTTACGATCTGAGCCGGTTCGGGTTGACCGACCACGAGGTGCGCGACCTTTTCCAGGTGGAGACGCTGGAACTGGTGGATCTGGAAAACCGGGTGATCGGGGTGGCATCGCGCTCTGTGGTGAGGAGTCAGAATCTCTTGCATCGAGGGGTCGGGATCCTCTGCTGGAACTCTCGGGGCGAACTGTACGTTCATCGCCGCACCGCCAGCAAAGATCTCTTTCCGTCTTACTACGACATGATGGTCGGGGGTGCTTTGGTGGCCGGGGAAGAGTATGAAGAGGCGGCTCTGCGGGAAGTGCAGGAGGAGCTCGGCGTGGGGGCCGTGGAACCGCGGTTTCTGCTGGAGACCCTCTACGATGGGCCGCAGAATCGCGCCTTCATTCAGCTTTTCGAAGTCACCTGGGACGGCCCCATTCGGTGGCAGGAGGAGGAGATCTGTTGGGGTACCTGGATGCCGTTTGCGGAAGTCTTGAAATGGATGAAAAGCGTGGAGATTGTGCCCGACGGGCTCCAGGTCTTTGAAGCGTACTTGAAGAGAATAGTCCTCGCGTAACATGTCGTTGACATGCTCTGGAGCGGATCTGGATAGGATGTCTCCATGATTGGTTCCATAGGACAAAAGGCACGAAACTTTACCCGTTGGGTAGGCGAACAAGTAGTAGGGGAAAATGACTACGGTTCGGGCGACGACAAGACCAGAGATTACGCCGTACTGGGCGCCACGGCCGGTGCCGTAGCGGGCGCCGCGGTGGGTACCTACGTTGGCTTTCAGAGCCAGGGTTCCAACAGCATCGAGGAGGTCTGGAAGACTCGCAATATCAACCACCCCGAGATGCACGGTTACCGGCACTACACCGTTCCGGTCTACGACACCGATTGCACCACCGACTCCCAGGGTCACGAAACCTGCGTGACCGAGATTGAGGGCTGGTGGCACCACTACGATCCCAATATCACCAACCGGGTGGTGGGTACTTATCAGGAACCAACCTTTCAAAATACCAACTTTCTGGAGCCCCTCATGGGTGGGCTTTTAGGCGCCGTGGGCGGGGGAGCCGTGGGGCTGGCCGCAGGGATCGGTATAGCCGCCCTGCAGCGCACCCTGCAAGAAAAGGGTGACAAGACGCCGGCCAAGCCGGTGGAGTTGAAGCCGGAAGTCAAAGACGCTTTGACCAGCCGGACCGGAATCGCCGTGGTCACCGGAGCGGCCCTGGGGGTTGGCGCCGGAGTCTGGTTGGGCAGCAGAGCCGGAGGTATCGAGTTGGGTGCTCAGGAGATTCATAATCGCACCTGGAGTATTCCGGTTACTCAATCGGAGACCCTGGGGCATGTGCCCAGTAGCCACTACGAGTGGAACTGGTCGGGCTTTCCGCTGCCTTTAGGTGGAAACCGGCCCGCTACTGAGCCGGTCAATCGGCAGGTACCGGTCTACAACCGGGCTGGCGAGCCCCGTCTGACCCACACCAATGAAACCTTCAAGACCAATCGCTACGGACCCGTTTTCGGCGGAATCGCCGGGGGGCTGATCGGGGCGGGTGTGGGGCTGGCCGCAGGAGTTGCTTTCGGGGTGACCGACAAGATGCTGACCGAGCACAACGAGGCCCAGAAGGCTGCCAAACAAGAGTCCAACAAGGAAGAGCCCAAGAGCGCTGCTTAATCGATGAACTTTTCCTACGCCTTTCCTCCTGGAGGCCTACCTCCCCAGTCGGACGATCCGGCCGAAGCCGGTGCGGTCTTTACCACCGCCTACGTGTTTATGCCCGGTTCGGTGATGCGCGATATCGTGACCAGCTTGCTGCCCGGATGGGAAGGCACGAGAGCCTGGATCCTGGCCCGCCCGCTCAGCGGGTTGGCCGAGACCTTCGCCCAGTACGCGGTGGAGGTAGCGCCCGGCGGCGGCTCCGAGTTCCCAGAACCGGACGAAGGTGCCGAAGCGGCCATTTTGGTAGCCAGAGGCATCATGGGATTGACCGTGGAGGGCAGCTCCCATCGTCTGGAAGAAGGCGGCTACGCCTACCTCCCGCCCGGGTGCTCCTGGGCTGTGAAGAACCTGGGCGCCGGCAATCTGCAGTTTCATTGGATCAGAAAGCGTTGGCTACCGGCCCCCGGTGTGCAGCCGCCGGAACCGGTGATCTCCAGCGACCGGGCCTCGGAGATCGACTGGATGCCGGGCACCAAAGCCTGGGGAACCACCCGTTTTGTCAGCCCCGCCGACGTGCGCCACGACATGCACGTCAACATCGTCACCTTTCAACCCGGGGGGCGTATTCCGTTTGCCGAAACCCACATCATGGAGCACGGACTCTACGTGCTCCAGGGCACCGCCCGATATCTTCTGAATCGGGACTGGATCACGGTGAGGCCGGGAGATTTCATGTGGTTGAGAGCCTGGTGCCCTCAGGCCTGCATGGCCACCGGCGACGAGCCTTTCCGGTATCTGCTCTATAAAGACGTCAATCGCCATCCTTCATTGGTGCTCTAAGGGCTCTAAAGGGCGTTTCCTTGCTTGCGCCCAATAGTTTGAAATGAGCAAAATTAGAATCGGAATTCAGCTTCATCCCCAGCACTGCACCTACGATCAATTGGCCCGGGCCGCCGTGGAGGCGGATAATCTGGGGGTCGATACTCTGTGGACCTGGGACCACTTTTATCCACTTTACGGAGTGAAAGGGGCGCCCATCGGGGAGTCCCTCCCAGCGGCAGCAGGTGATCCCAAGGAGCGGGGTGATCACTTTGAAGGTTGGACCTTGCTCTCAGCCTTCGCCTGTCTCACCGAACGAGTTGAGATCGGCATGCTGGTCACCTGCAACTCTTACCGAAACCCGCAGTTGCTGGCGGATATGTTCCGAACCTGCGATCACATTTCCAAAGGACGCACGATCCTGGGACTCGGTTCAGGGTGGTATCAGAAGGACTACGACGAGTACGACTATGAATTCGGAACCGCAGTCAGCCGGCTCAAGGATCTGCGCCGAGACATCCCCATCATCAAGGAACGCCTGGGTAAACTCACTCCACCTCCCATGCGAGACCCCGTACCGATCCTCATCGGGGGAGGGGGGGAGAAGATGACCCTCAAGATGGTCGCTGAGCACGCCACTATGTGGAACTACTTCGGTACGCCGGAACAGATGGCCCACAAAATCTCGGTGCTCGAGAAGTGGTGCACCCAGTGCGGTCGTGATCCCAGGGAGATCGAAAAAACCTTGTTGATGACCGACCCGGGGCTCTTGAAGAAGCTCGACGACTACCTGGCGGTGGGGGTGACCCACTTTATTCTGGGCATGGGAACGCCGTTCGATTTCACCCACGCCCGAGAACTAAAACAGTGGCAAGAGGCTAAGAGTAAGAGTCACTCACACTCCCACTGAACCACGATCGGATGGAACCTGGCGTTGCTTAACCCGCGCTGTTCGGTGTATGCTGAAATACTGGTCGGGAGCCGAGGCTCCGGATCGGTTGGTTGAAGTGTCCAGTTGGAGAATCGGGAAGCAAAATACTTGAGTCTGGATCTGTCTTTTCGGTTGCAGATCTGCTGGGATGGTGAAGACTTCTTTTTGTACGCCCGGTCGCTGGTCGATGGAGTCTCGCAGTCCTCCGAGTGCCTGGAAGGTTTTGACTACCCGCGCCAAGAGGTCGACCTGCGCCTACCGGGCCAAACTTTGCGGGTCATCACGCTGAAACTGGCCGACATCGACCTCATTGAACTGCTGCTTTCGGATCGACCGGGCGGGTTGCTGGGAGGTGATGCTCTGTGGCTGCAGTCGGTGGTTCGGTGGGTGGGTGGCCTCTTTGGCGATGGCTACTGGTACCCCCAGGTCGACCAAGAAGGACAGATCAATCTTCGTTTGCTCCTGGACTCCACCGAAGTCCGGTCTCAGGAACTACGGCTCCGAGAGGCCCTGCCACCCTCTCTGCTGGCGGCCTATCGAGGGGAAGAAAAAAGGTTGGTCAAAGTTTGGCGTAAGCTGCTAAACACGCTGACCTTTTCGATCGGTTGGAAGCTGCTCCGAGAATCTCAGGCGGAGTGGCCCCAACGCGCATTTTCCCAGCTCCCTCTCCGCTATCAAACGCTGCTGCGGGAGTTTGCCTCAGGCCGGGAAAAAACTTCCACCGGTTGTGCTTTTTTTGATAATCGCCAGGCCAACCTGACACTGGAGCAGCGGATCAGTTGCCTGGCCATGAAGGTGGTGCCGCCGGTTGTGCCGGGTGAGGATTGGCAGATACGGCCCCAACTCCAATCCATTGAGAACCCTGAGGTCTCGGTCGATGCTCTGGACGCCTGGGAGATTCCCACGGCCATTCCGCCGCAACTGGTGCCGCGGAGAACAACCCCGCGGCTTCACCTGCTCCGAGAGTTCGGCCGGGCTTTGCGGCTGTTTCCTATGTTGGGAGCAAGCCTTGCCTCCACCCCACCGATACCACTGACCCAAACGCACGAAGAGATGGAACGGTTTCTGGGTGGGCAGGCTGAAGCGCTACGCTCCTTTGGCTACGATCTGATCGCCCCGAGCGGACTGCGGATCGCCTCCGTGCCCGATGCCTCGCTGCGCCTGGAAGAGCAAGCCAGGAAGGGTCTGGACCTGCACGAGTTGCTAGATTTTGAATGGAATCTGGTGGTCGACGGCCGCCTGCTAGACCCCCGACTTCTGGAGGAGTGGAGAAGCGATCCCGGGCCACTCTTTTACACCGGTACGGAGTGGTTGTGGCTGAACACGGCCAAAACCATGAAGCTGCTCAAGTTCGTGGAGAAGCAGCCTCGCCGGGGCACTTTGTTGGAGGCCATGCAATTCGCGGCGGAGATGCCAAACCTTCGTCTGGATTTCCAGGGCAATCTGGCTCCTCTCAACCAATCTGGGTCGTTTTCGGAGCTACCTGAGCCGGAAAAATTTGAGGGCAAACTGCGGGACTATCAGCTCCGAGGTTTCAGTTGGCTCAGCTTCATGGAGAGGCTTGGTCTGGGGGCTTGCCTGGCCGATGACATGGGGCTGGGCAAGACGATTCAAACTTTGGCGCTCTTGTGCGAACTCAAAGAGCAGGAGAGGCTCAAACCCAGCCTGCTGGTCTGCCCCACTTCGGTTCTCGGCAACTGGCAACGCGAAGCCCGGAGATTCGCCCCGGATCTGGTGCTGGACATCCATCATGGTGACCGGATCAAAGACGAAGCCCTTTTCAAGGAGCACCTGAAAACGGTCGATATTCTGCTCACCAGTTACGCCCTTCTGACTCGAGACCGCAAGCTGTTCTCAGAGCGGAAGTGGCAAATAGTCATCCTCGACGAAGCCCAGCAGATCAAGAACCCGGCCTCCAAAATCTCTCGACTCTGCGCTCAACTGGAGTCGGAAGGGCGGCTCATTCTCACCGGCACCCCGGTGGAGAACCGGCTTCAGGATTTGTGGACTCTTTTTAGATTCTTGCAACCTGAACTCCTGGGTTCAAGGCGCCGTTTCAGTTCCCGTTTCGCAAGCCCCATCGAGCGTCGAGGGGATGAGCAGGTCAAGAGTCAACTCCGACGCCTGGTGGGTCCGTTCATCCTCCGACGCACCAAGATGGACCCCCAGGTAGCCGCGGAACTGCCCTCCCGGGTCGAGACTCTGGTGGAGTGCTCTCTCACCGAAGAGCAGGCTCAGCAATACCAGGCCGAGGTGGAAGAGGCCATGGTTTCAGTGAACGGCCTAGAAGGGTTTGAGCGCAAAGGGGTCATCCTCCGCTTGCTAACCCGTCTAAAGCAGTTGTGCGATCACCCGGCTTTGCTGGAGGCAGAGCCGGATTGGTCCGAGGCTCGTTCGGGAAAGCTCCATCGACTGTTCGAACTTCTCAAAGAGCTTGCTCCGCACGAGGGGATTCTGATCTTCAGTCAGTTCACCGGAATGCTAAATTCTCTCCAAGGGATCCTGGCCCGGCACTTCGGTGAAGAGGTCTTGCTGCTGGAGGGATCCACCCCCCGAGAATCCCGAGATCAGATGGTGGAGCGCTTTCAAAGCGGCAACGGTCCCCGGATTTTTTGCCTTTCGTTGAAAGCCGGAGGAGTGGGATTGAACCTCACCAGAGCCAGCACGGTCATCCACTTTGACCGTTGGTGGAATCCCGCTGTGGAGGCTCAGGCCACTGACCGAGCCCACCGGATTGGGCAACGCCAGACGGTTCAGGTCTTTAAGTTCGTGACCCAGGGCACTCTGGAGGAGCAGATCGATCGTATTTTGGAGGAGAAAAAGGCCCTCACTGAGGGTCTGATCGAGGATGGTGACGGCTGGCTCACGGAACTCAACGATCGTGAACTCTCCCAGTTGCTCTTGCCGGCCACCCGAGAAGAATTGAGGATAGGGGCGTGAGCGGCCTCAAGCACGGAGCCACCTGGTGGTCGGGGCGTTTCCTGCGTAGCCTGGAGAGATTGGGCATGACCACGCGCTTGAAGCGGGGTTACAACTACTACCTGGAGGGGCGAGTCCTGAGCATGTCGGTGAAGCCGGGATTGGTCTCCAGCGTGGTCCGGGGGAGTGAGGACTACGACTGCCAGATCTACTTTGAGCCGCTCTCGGATATGGAGTGGACCGAAAGCCTGGATCGCCTGGCCCTGGGCGACCTTTCGGCGGCCGCTTTGCTAGCTACCGGACGTATGCCCCCACAGATCGAGAACTTCTTCGCCCCCTCGGGTCGCCGATTGTTGCCTCAAGCGTCCACCGACCTCGAACTGCACTGCTCTTGCCGCGACAGTTCCATTCCCTGCAAGCACCTGTCAGCCACCGCCTACGTGCTGGCGGATCGGCTCGATCGGGATCCTTATCTGCTGTTTCTGCTTCGTGGGCGGAACGCGACTCAAGTGGAAGAAGAACTGCAGCGTCGCTGGGACCGAGACATTGGGGAAGACGTGGCCAGGGGAGAGGAAGGTGAGCCGGACCATGCAGAGATCAAGCAAGAAGAAAATGTAGACAAATTCTGGGCCCACGAACTGGAAGCCCCCATACTTTTTCCTCCTCGGGATGGTTCTGCCGCCGAACTCACCATCCAGCGGATGTCGGTCCCGGAGCCGAAGATCGAGGAATCGGCCTGGAAGAAAAACCTGGAAGCTCTCTACGACGGGGTGTCCCGGGCGGCCGGGGAGTTGATGGGCTGAACCACTACAACTGATAGACCTGGACTTCTCGAAAGAAGTAAGCGCGGTCCCGTGTTCGGGCCTTGGCCCCGGCGTCCGTCAGGAACCTGGCTTCGGGCCACACTGGAGGCCGGCGTTTCGTAAATCGGAGCACCGCCATGGCTCTAGGGCGGGCCACCGTTCTTAAGGCTGCCAGGGTGGCGGAGCACTGCGTGGGGGAAGCCGTTTCCAGGATATTGGATAAGGCAAAGAAATCGTACTTTCCGCCCCTTCTGGTGATCTGGCCAATGTCGCCCACCTGAAAATCGACGGTTCCAAAGTTCTGGAGATAGGCGGGCCGGGGCGCATCGGGCCGATGGGGCAAGAAGGTTTGCCAGAGATAAGGGTTGTCGTACGCGGGAGTCAGGGTGAGGAGCTTTTCGGTCTGCATTCGGAGGCGATCCGGTAAGCCTTTGGACAGATCCTTCACCAACTCCCGGCCGAAGAACATTCTCAGGATCCAGGGATGGAACGCCAGTCGGAAAGCCCATCGCCACTTCGGACCGTCCCACTCCTCTTGAAAAAGAACCTTTTGTAAGGCGGGGTGGCGCGTTTCCAAAAGTCTCATCACCCGCTCATCGGAACTCAGCATGAGACGAAAGAGACGAGCGAAGAGGCCCATAACGTGGTCGACCTTTCCTACCATGGATAGTCCGGATTTCAACAAGTCACGGTACTGCTGCCAAAACTCCCTGGTGTCGTCTTCCAGGAAAGGCTCCACGTGAGCCAACAAACGGCGGGCATCGGAATGCATGGCGGTGGGTAGCGTGCCCACGTTGAGGAGGGCCTGCTTGAGCCTGCACAGGTGAATCTGGGCGGGATTTGTGTCGAACGCTCTGACCCTGACACCCCGGCCGGCGGCCAAGGCCAGGGCCGTGTCTCCGGCCGAAGCCACACAAAGCACTCGGCGAGCGTTGTCCTGCCACATTAGCTGCCGCTCGACTTCAGGGTCTTCCCACATTTTGCCGAGCATAAGATCGCTCTGATTGCGAAGGCGCTCAAGGCTCATAGGCCACCGCCTTCGCTAAAAGGCGGGGACAACCCTTATATGTAGAATTAGGCTACCGCTCCGGCGATGATATAGCCTTGCATTTCACCGTTCTGGCCGGGGCTGACCACCGCACCGTTCACGAGCGTCATATCACCGGCTTTGGCCACTGCCAACACGGACAACTCCTGGGAGTCGTTGTTCACGTAGTAGGCGAGTTCAGCACCTTTTTCAGCATCAACCGCGTGCATGACGGCTTTCATTTCTCCGCCCGGGGTCTTGGGGTCGCCCTCGAAATGCAGGGTCACGTTGTCCTGAACCACCACACCGGGCTGGCCCATGGCTTGATCGCTTCCCTCTACTTCGTCCATGGCACTCAAAAACGCGACTGCGGCCACGCCTTGCCCGACCTCTTGGAAAGCTTCCTTGCTGAAGGGGGTCTGTTGGGTGCCTTCGATGGGCTCCCGGGCCACGAACTTGTTGATGGGGGCGTGGGACCACTGGGGTAAGTTTGATATAAGACTCATAATGCTAACCTTTCAAATGCGAATAGAAAGAGGTTATCGGAGCAGACGAGAACCGAGATGGAATTTTCTTTCTCGAAAGCCTGCTGGTATCTCCAGGTTGTAAACGTGTGGTCATCGGGCACAGAGGTATTTTCCAGGACCAATGCTAAGACGGAAACCATGCGATTGATTCTGCTTTTGGGACTATTCTTATTGATTTCGACCTGGGGGCTGGCCGATGAAGTCAAGCCTGCCGCCGACGAAACGGCGGTCACGCGCCAGGAGGTCGAAACCTGGCGAGAGCAGGCTGAACGGGGGATGGCACCAGCCCAGTATTGGCTCGGTAAAGCTTACGTTTATGGGTGGCACGTGGAGCGGGATCCTGAGACCGGCTTCTCCCTCTTTCAAAAGTCGGCCGAGGCCGGTTTTCCCCGAGGCATGAACGCTCTGGGCTACTGTTTTCAGCTCGGGCTGGGAACCGAACAGGACCATCAGGCAGCCTTGGAGTGGTTGCAGCGAGCCACCGAGGCCGGCGACCCCGAAGCGACCAACAATCTGGGCAATAGCTATTACCTGGGCTGGGGGGTGGAGGTTGATGAAGCCAGAGCCTTGGAATTGTACCGGCAGGCTGCTGATGCGGGCTCTGCTAAGGGTATGTACAACGTGGCAAAGTGCTATCGTTTGGGGGCCGGGGTAGAAAAGGATACCGCCGAGGCGCTGGTCTGGTTTGAGAAAGCAGCCGCCGGAGATGATCTGGAAGCTCTGCTGTTTCTGGGTTGGGAGTACACCTTCGGCAGCAAGACTGGAGAGCTGAAAGAGCGAGGTCTCAAGTATTACACCCGGGCCGCGGATATGGGATCGACCGAAGCCATGGTGTCTTTAGGGAAGGCCATGGTACGAAGCGAGAAGCCCGGGACGGCTTCCAGGTGGTTCAGGAAAGCCGCCAGTCTCGGTAATCCGGACGGCCAGTTTTACTACGGTGGCGCGTTGCTCTACGGAGAGGGTGTCAAGCAAGATCGCACCGCCGGGATCGAGTGGCTGGAGAAAGCCGCCGCTCAGGGAAACCAGAACGCCCGGGAGCTCTTAAACGCCGAGAATGTGAACCAGAATTAACAATTTTGTAACAAGGTTTTCAATCTTTCAAAATTATCTTTGAAGAAGATCGCGTATCATCTACCTATGATCAGCAGTGAAATTGCCAACGTTTCGGTTCGCACCCTCAGTCCGAGGCTTTTGAGGAAAGCCGGCGCACAAAAGAGCAACCCCCAGCCGCTCGCCTCGTTAGACGGTGTGGTCCTTGGTGGTGGGTTCGAGCAGCCGAAGAACCTGAGCAACGGTGCCAAGATCTCTGCCAGCGTCTCCAAGATGAGAGTTATGCTGCCCCCCGGAAGTGGTCGGGAGCAAGCCGTGGTCAACTCCACCTGCGGAAGCGCCGAGTTGAAAGCGAAATCGGGGGTGACGAAGTACGCCAACCCCCGACCCATCGAAGTTCACGGCCAGATGTGGAACGTGGTCTAAGACCTGAACCGATAAGCCAGTTTAAAAGCTAATCTTTGAAAGTAGTTCTGCGGGTTCGGATCGAATTTGTCGGTGTCCCGGCGAACCTGCTCGATCCGTCCAACCAGCCGGGTGAAAGGGATTGATTGTTCTTCCCTGGCTCCGTCGACCACCACCAACTTGGTAGTCCCTCGAGTCAGGTCCAGCCTGATAAATCTTCGAACCATCATCTGGTTTTGGGCAGAAACGACGATGAAATCACCAGTTTCGAGTTTGGAGAAACTCACGGGTTTGAGTTTGGCCCGCGCGCCGTTTGGCACTTGCGCGAAGGTGCTACCCTGGACCATCATCAGTTTGCCCTGGTTGCTTTGAGCGACGCTGATGCCTTGTAGGTCTCCGGAGACTTGTGAGTTGAGTTCTGCGTAGCTAATCTTCATAGTCTTACTCCGTTTCGATGCTTGAATCTTAGATCGTTGTAGGAGTTGACAATAGGAAAATGCTCACATTGTGAGGGGAATCACAGGAGGTCACGGGGGAAGACCTTGAGCACCTGAGAATCTGCCAGCCATGGATTCTAAGCTTCCTATCCGCTACGCCTGGTTGACGGTCGTGGCGGCGCTCACGACTCTGGTCTTGAAGTCGGGTGCAGCCTGGGTCACCGGGTCGGTGGGCCTCTTTTCCGATGCACTGGAATCCATTGTCAATTTGGTGACCGGGGTTACCCTGGTGGTACTGCTCAAGATCGCCAAGGCGCCTCCGGACTCCAATCATCCGTACGGGCACGACAAGGCAGAGTACTTCGCCAATGGAGTGCAGGGAACTCTGATTCTGGTTGCCGCAGTGGGGATCGTGGTCAGCGCCGTGGATCGGTTCCTGGACCCCCGGGTGCTGGAGCAGGGGACGATAGGTCTGACCCTGGCCGCGCTGGCGGGCCTGGTCAATCTACTGGTGGCCGGGATCTTGTATCGCCAGGGAAAGAGCTTGAACTCCAGAGCCCTGCGGGGAGAAGCCGACCATCTCATGTCGGACGTGGCCACCTCATTGGCAGTTTTCATCGGGGTTGGCCTGGTCTACTACACCGGTTCGGCCTGGCTCGACCCGCTGGCCGCGGTGGGTGTAAGCGGGGTGATCGCGTTCACCGGCATAAAGCTGGTGCGGGCCTCGGTGAAGGGGCTCATGGACACCGCCTTGCCAGAACAATCGTTGGAGCAGCTCGAGAAAGTGCTCGACGGATTTTGTGTCCGAGACGGCATCACTTATCACGCCCTTCGGACTCGAGTGTCGGGAGCCCGGATTTTTATCTCGGTTCACATCCTGGTGCCCGGTGTTTGGAGCGTGAAAAAGGGACACGAACTGCTAGAAGAGATCGAAGCCGACATCGGTGCGATCCTACCGGGGGTCTCCGTGATGACTCACCTGGAGCCGATCGAGGAGCCCTGTTCCTTTGAAGACATGGAATTGGCTTAGGCCTTTTCTTCTTTGGATGGCAGTGCGTTGTCTTACTCCTGAGAATGGACGACCTTCGGACCCACATAGGTGCCCACTTTTCGGGTGCGCACGTCGGGGGTGAAGCTGTGGTCCCAGCCGTTCTGATACGTCTCGCAGTGTTGGGTGGATTGGCCGTCTCTATCGGTTTGCGTGGTGCATCGTGTCTCGAAATGGGGAGCGACGTGGTGGGTGTAGCCGGCCAGTCGCTGTTCCTGGATTGCGTTCTCTCTCCACTCAAGATTTACTTGATCGCCCGCAGCATATATCCCCGCTCCAATGGCCGTGGCCAATCCTCCCACTCCGGCCCCCACCCCGGTGGTGAGTCCGCTGGGCAAGCCGGTGAGGTGCGAGACCAGAAGTCCGATACCGGCGCCCACCGCTCCACCGGCTACCGCGCCTCCGGCGGCAAAGAGGGGCACTGAGTAGGAAGAAGCTTGGAAGCGCTGGGTGACCGCATCCACGCGCGGCTTTCCGTCGGGCTCGTAAACCGGGGTGTGGCGGTAGATCTTCCGACCTCCGGTGTCGCATTGACCCGAATCGCAGGAGACGTATCGGTCCCTCGAACTAGAGTAGGAATGATAGTCATGGGGTATCGAGCCCAGGTAACTGTTTTGCAGACGCTCCTTTTCCCAGGTTACGGTCGCGTCCAATTTCTTCCCGGGTTCTTTGGGGCTCTTTTCCTGGGGAATTTCCCGGGGAGGCTTTTGAGTTTCTTCGGGCGCGCTATCCCCTTTGTAGCGCACCACCCGTGGGGTTTGGTAGGTACCGATGGTCTGGGATTCGATATCGGGCAGATAGCGGTGGAAATAGCCCGGGGCGCTGTCTTTTTCGCCCGGACCCACCAACTCCCGGTAGCCCACCATTTTGTGGTCCCGAATCTGGTGTTGATCCCACACCAGTTCGGTCTTCTCCCCGTAAACGCTCCAGGCTCCTACCCCTCCGGCGATTCCCCCTATCGCCAGGCCCCCGACCGCCGCACCAACCCCCGGGTGCAGTCCGGCTACACCCGAAAGTAGAGCGCCGGCTCCGGCCCCCACCAGTACTCCCACCCCTCCGGCGATACCCCCGCGCTTCCAGGGGTTACGAGGAGCCAGGTCCAGGGTTTCTCGAACGCTTTGCATGACCGGCGAGCCGTCGTGTCTCTTCTTGGGAATGTCGGCCCAAACCTTGACCGATCCGCCTGTTGCCAATGGATCCTCGGTGGCCACGTAGGCTTCTTTGGGTTGAGGGTTTTGATCGAAATGGTGGGCAGGCTTTCGGCCGATCTCGGTGCGACGAATGACGGGCTTAGAAAAGCTTACGGTTTTTCTATGCTGGGTGCTTGTTATCTTCATTGGTATCTCCCTCTTCGACTCGAGCCGCTTCTCACTTCTGGAGTGCAAGCTAGGTGTTAGGGTCTGCTTTCAAATAATCCGGTTCCTGCTTTGGTTGTTCCAGGCCCACCAGGGCTCCGGCCACCCGGCCGCCCAGGGCGGCGCCCCCGGTGAATCCGATGAGCCCACCAGCCAGCAGGCCGATGGTGCCTCCTAATCCGCCGGCCAGATGATAGCCTCCGATCACGCCGATGTACGGACCGATCAAAGAGCCCGCGGCCCCACCGATGGCCCCACCTCCGGCCACTGCAGCCACTTTCCAGGGCCGGTGATGCTCCTCGATCCTGGCCGTCTCCCGGCCGAAAAGGGCCTCCAGAGGGCGCACCGGCAGAGTGACCGCGGATTCCACCTCTTCGGCGCTCAGACGACCTTTGTGTACGGCTCCGTGCAAGGCCTGGTTGGCGCCCTGCAGCCCCATCCCCAGGAGCGGAGAGAGGCCGGAAGCAAAGGCCAACCCGGTGGCGGTGTTGAGAACACCCGAGGCGTGCCCCAGGGAGTCTCCGGTGGAAGCCGAGCGCACCCACTGGGATACGCCGTGAACCCCTTGCAACACGGAGCTTGCCATCAAGGCACCGGAGGTGATGTGGCGGGAGAGTTCCGATTTGCCGAAGGCTTCGGACATGTACTTGCCGGTTTCCCGAAACTCTTCGCGATCGATCATCCTCTCGAAGAAGTTCGGCTTGTCGAGTTCGGCCACGGCATCGTACTTGTCGGGAGCCTTCTCCCGCAGGTTTTCCGGGTTGAGGTGAAACTCTTCATACGACTCGGCGAAGTCTTCCCGGTGGTTGGTCTTGGCGTACTCGGTGATGTGAGGGCTTTCGCCGAAAGGCTCTCGGGTGGAGCGCTCGCCGAAGAGACGAAGCTTCTGGGTTTCATAATCCACCGTGTGGCCCACCTCGTGGATGAGGGTGGCCTGAAACTTTTCGGGGTTGTTCAGGGAGTTGCGAGAAAGGCGGATCCGGTTGGTCACGTCCAGGTCGTTGGCCCGGCCGTGCACCACCCATCCGGGGCGACTGCTCTCCAACTGGGGCACCATACGGATCGACCGGACGTCAGCCACCTGATGCAGGGGGAGCTGATCCAGAGTCTGGAGGATCTGAGCTTTCTCCGCCCCCTGGGCGCCGTAGATGGTGGGATAGACAAAGCGCGGAAAGGCGTCGGCTGTACGAATGGTCGAGCCCAGCGCGGCAAACCCTTTGGCCAACAGCGGCCGTTCGTCCACGGCGGAGCTTGCCACTCCCACTTTGTCCATGGCGTCGCTACCCACCGTCTTCAGGCGCTGGACACCGGGCCGGGCCGAGAAGGGCCTCTTGGTGGACGCGATATTCACCCTCTCAGGGTAATCTGGTCGGGTGGGCGCATGGTTGAGTGGCGGCTTTCAGTTGTTAACTGGGAGTCGGTAGTTGTTTCACTTTCGTCAAGCGCGCCATTCCACTAATAGCTCGGCCAGCTCGGACAACTTGCCCACCTGAGTGGCGCTCTCTCTGTCCCAGGTGCGATAAGGAACCTCCAGCTTCAGGTTGCCCTCTCCCGGGCCCGGGCCTTTGAAGGGTCCGTCCCGCAAGAGAATATCGGCGTCTAGATCGGCAAACTCGAAGTTGTTGGCAGCGGCCAGGGCGGCGGCCGCGGTCACGCTGATCTCGCTCTCGCCGACCATCCCGCCGATCATCAGTTGACACCGGTAGGCCCGAGCCAGATGCACCACCCGCAAGGCGGGCAAGAGCCCGCCCGTCTTCATCAGTTTCAGATTGAGAATGTCTACGCAGCGACCTTCCAAGAGGCGCAGAGCGTCCTCGGCGTTTTGCACCGATTCGTCGGCTGCGATTGGGTAAGGGGAGCGCTCCCGGATCACGCGCAGCCCCTGGAAGTCTTCCCGGGCCACCGGCTGTTCCACAAACTCGATCCGGCACTGGGCTTTTTCACACCCCCGCAAGACCGCCAGCGCCTGGTGACGGGTCCAGCCACAGTTGGCATCCAGGCGAAGCAAGACATCCGGCCGCAGGGTCTCGTTGAGCTTGAGGATGCGCTCGAGATCGTAATCGGGATCGATGCCCACCTTGAGCTTGATCTTGGTGTAGCCGGCCCTTTGGAACTCCAGGGCCAGTTCCTGAGTTTCTTCCAGATCGCAGATGCCGATGCTGTAGTTGGTCTCAAAGCGTGCTTTGGAAGTGCCCAGCAGACGGGAGAGGGGAATTCCCAGATGCCGAGCCTGCAGATTGTAAAGGGCGATGTCCACCGCGCAGCGGGCGCTCTTGGCCCGGGTCAGGGCCAGCATCTCGCGATGGATGTCTTTCAGGCAAAAAGGGTCACGACCTTGGAGCAGGGGCAAGAGTTGCTCCTGCAGGGTCCATTCACACCCCACCAGGCTCTCATCGGTCAACAGCGGTATCGGTACCGCCTCACCATAGCCTTTGCAGCCCCCTTCCTCTTCCAGTTCCACCAGCAGGGTCTCGCATGCCGTCCTCAGGCCGGTGGCGATCTGGAACGGGCGAAGGCAGTTGAGGGTCATCCGATAGAGGCGATAAGCGGTGATTTTCATACCCTCAGATTGCTCCTGGGGTGTCCATTTCCTGGCGGGAAAGGCGAGGGACGTTTCCTTTCAGAATAAGGACCGGAAGGAAGCAATAAGGAGACCTTTTCATCATGACCGCCAAAGATTTGGACAACTTGTGTGACATGCTGCGCGACGCCAGGGAGTTTGCCAGAGTTCAAGAGGCTTTCTTCGACCTCTCTGACGATCCGAGTTTTTTTGAAGCCGGCAAGGTCTGGGAAGATGAAATTTTGGAGACGGCGATCGAGGCCTGTGTCTCCAGCATGCTACACAAAAAGCCCGCACCCGTCACAACGCGGCTGGTGCGCATAGATCAATTCGGCTTTGTGCACGGCAGCCTGTTGACCGAGGGTGCCATGGGTTCGGTGCTGTATTTCGAGAAAACCCAGATGGGGTTGGTGGCGCTGAGCGACATGTCGGACAACGCCCTCTTTGCCCGATTCACAACCTCTCGACCAAGCTCGGGCGTTTCTCTTAACTAGGCGTACGCTTTTGACATTGCTAGCGTACGCTGCTATGGTTTTTTTATGGAAACAGTGCGAGTCACAGCTTCGAGTCTACGAAAGGACATCTATCGTCTGCTTGATCAAGTCTTAGAGACTGGTCTTCCCTTAGAGATTGAGCGCAAGGGAAAAATTCTTCGGATCGTGCCTCAGGAGCCGCTGGACAGATTGAGCAAGCTACCAAGGCGCGAAGGCTTCCTGGTGGGTGCTCCCGACGATTTGGTCCATCTGGACTGGTCCGATGAATGGAAACCGTAGCCTATCTCGACACCCACGTGCTGGTGTGGCTTTACGACGGGCAGACTGATCTCTTTCCCCCCACCGCTCGCAGGATTCTGAACTCCCACCGGCTTTTGGTGTCACCCATGGTGACTTTGGAACTGGAGTACCTTCGCGAGATCGGCCGTATCACAGAGGGTCCAACTGCAGTTTTGCCTGAGCTTCACTCCCGCCTCGGTCTGGTCATCTGCGATAGAGATTATACAAAAATCGCCCAAAGCGCCTGGGCTCAGAATTGGACGAGAGATCCCTTTGATCGATTGATCGTAGCCCAGGCTGCTTTAGGCCAGAATCTGCTAGTAACCAAAGATGCCACCATTCTGGCGAACTATCCTAATGCGATCTGGTCCGACTAGTCAGCAAAACCAATCCCGGAGCAATAAATCTTATGACTCGGGCATAGCCCCCTGACTCGGAGTCTCCGCGATAAAAAGAGAAACTCGTGGGTAGATCGCGGACAAATGTGGGAATTCCCGTTTCTGGATTTAGCGCAAATAGACTTAAGAAACTACTTTGCATAATGATGCCAAAACTACCACTCGGGAAGATAACGCCGGGCCCAGCATACCTCGCCGCGGACAAGTCGGGCAGTATAGGTGAGCCATCCACTTGGGACAGACCACCATCCTCCTCAATCTGGAAAACATAGCTCGGCTGTGTGAACTCAGGTGAGAGGGCATTTGCTTTGTGATTGCCCTGCCAGTACAAACGGTCTCCCTGGATATCTATAACGAAGGTCGAAGCTAAAGGTACTAGGTTCGCCGTGAAGCTTCTATGATAGGGGCCAGATATATCAGCATAATGAGAACCGAGTTCCGTAAATCTCCCGGTGGCGGCATCGAGAGCCAACCCCGACACGAACATTAAAGGCGTGATGGAAAACTCTTTCTTGACTCTCTCCACGAAGTAGAAGTGCCCCTCCTGGTCGAATCCCTGGGGTCTCGCGTTCATGACCCAGTTGGGACGGGTGAACGGACTGTTCGGGCCTTCTTGTAGGGAGCCGTCATTCGGGTTGACCAGGAAAATGTGGAACGCGTAACGCCCCTGCGCACCGTCGTGGAATCGAAAATTTGGATAGACAGTCTCCTGAGTGAAGGTCAGGGCTATGACGAAGCGCCCGGTAGGGTCGACCAGCAGGCTGGCATCGTCGCAGCCTGTTCCAACAGTCACTTCACCCACCAGAGGAAAGGATTGGGTCACCAAGCTAGTTCGGCTTTCCACCGAAGTTCGGTAGGTTCGTAGCAGCCCATTCCCGCTCAGCGTGTAGAGCACATCGTTTGAGGGCGAGAGAGCGAAATCGAGGATTCCGGTGGTCGTCGTCACGGGGCTCGGAATATCGGTTAGGGAGCCGTCGGCGTCATTGATGGCATGGAAGGACAGGGAACCTTGAGGGCTCAACGAGGCTAGAAACCGAGTATCGACCACCGAGAAGTTAGGGTCGGCGAGAACAAAGACCTCCTCAGGTGTCAGACTCACGGGGAAAGTGCCGCTTCCGACGACCGTACCGTTTTCGAGAAGCTCGAGAAAGACAGAGGTGACCTGCGTGCTGACACCCGTGAAATTCACCGTTCCCGCTTTGGCCTGCACGACCGGACCGTACAGAATATCGCCACCGGAGGATAGACCAGTGAGCCGGTAGTCGGTAACTGCGGCCGGCACGGTCCGTGCCAAGACCGTTTGTAGTCTGATGGTCGCTGTCGACGGGCTAACCGAGTTGGAAAAGACGTAATCTTCGCTGTCACCGCATCCGACGGCGAGCAAACTTAGATAAAGGATAGTGACGAGGCTCCATAGGGTAGGTAGCCGTCGAGTATGAAATCGGTGATTCACGAATGTAGACCTCTTTTCGAGCATGGAATAAGTGAGAGTCTAAATGGACCGAGGAGCAAATGCACCGTTCGCAAAGCTCGATTTATCATGTCTTTTGGATGAGCTTAATTGGCTTGGAGGACGAGCTTTTGTCGAACCGGAGGATGAGGAGAATTGCCCTTTGGAAGAGTGAGAAGGCCGGGGTCCCGTGAAATTCACGGGACCCCGATCGCGTTCGCTGGGAGTTCTATGGAGCTAAGATAGTACTACTCGTCGCCCTGGGATATCCTGCGGAAAAGAGCGGTGGGGTTCTGGACGCTTACGATAACCGCGCCTATTTCGCCGTCCGCCGCGGGTTCTGGTGTATTGGCCGCATCTATACCCCCACCCCCTCCTCCACCGCCGATCGAACCTCCACCGCCACCCCCGCCCATCCGTTGCACGTCAGTGACTGATCCAGCGGCTCCCGAAGCTCCACGAAGGCCGCCGCCAATCAAGCTTGAACCTGTGTTGGTCACCGAGGGGGCCAGCAGTTGAACTAGGCCTCCGCCGCCTCCGCCGCCGGCGCCTCGAGCGGTATCGCTATCTCCGCCGTCACCGCCATTGACTCGTATTTCCCCCTGGTGAACCACGCTAGTGAGCGAGGCAAGAGTGACAAAGCCGCCACCGCCGCCGCCGGAGCCCGGATCTCCCGATTCACCAGAGGCAACGATAACGCCGTTCAGATCGTTGACAACCGAAATCTGTGCAAGGACGGTTAGGGTGCCGCCACCTGTTCCGCCCACGAATCCCGCGAAACTAGATGCCCCCGCTCCGCCACCAAGACGATCATAGTTGGTGATGGGCGTGGCGTTCGAAACCAAACCGCCGGCTCCACCGAGACCTTGTTGGGCAGAAGTGTTAACGCTAATGGTTCCCTGACGAGCCTGGTGACCAAAGAAGCTGCCACCCGCAGGTGTCTGTTGCTCACCTCCACCAGAAGAACCTCTTGCAGACGCGAAGGGCGAGACGACAATCGCTCCATCGTTTGTGAAAGTACCCGTGCAGCGGATCTTCGTGCCGGAAGGCACCGCTAGTATCACACCATTATTGATGGTGAAGTCGGTGAACTGCAGGTTCCCATTTGGGGCCAGAGTGGCTAAGTCGGTGTTCTGCGAAACCGTGACCGAGCCGGCGCTTCCATCGCCATAGATGCGCAGCTGCCCGTCGGCACCCGCTGCCCCTTCTGTCCCCTGAGGTCCTTGCGTTCCCGTGGGGCCTGGAGGCCCCTGCGTTCCCGAGGGTCCCGCCTCTCCCTGAATTCCAGGAGGCCCCTGTAAGCCCATGGCTCCGTCCTCTCCGCTGCCGCCGCAACCTTGAGTCAAAAGACTGCCCGCGGCCAGGAAAATTAACACCGCTTTCTGTAAGCCTATTTTCATTCTTGTCACCTCGGTTTGAGTGGTTTTGTCTGACCCTTGACGCACAACCCGGCGCCGGGCCCGACATGACGGATACTTTATGGGAAGCCTGGAGACGTGTCATCGACCCAAAGGCTCGAAAGGTATGACCTACGGAACGAGCAAGACCACCATAGGGTTGAGAGATGACGACACTTGTAGAGTTCTACCGGCTCGGGAGTCCCGAATGCCCTCTTCAATCTGGAGATTTGTTCCAGGTGTACGTGTCCAGAAGAACAGTCTCCAAACTCTACCTTCCCAAAAGGTTAAGCTCGCCTGGTCCAACTAACTCATCAGCCGAGTAGGCTTTGTCTCGCCTAGAGCCAGGCGTCCTATTATCGCACCCAGGATGGTCAGGGCGCCGATGCCTACCAGGACGTGGTCAGCTCCCACGTAGTCCAGCAAGGGGCTGACGACGGCCACCCCCAGGGGGATGGTCACGTTCATCAGGCCGAACAGGCTGCCGAAGACTCGGCCCTGCAAAGAGGAGGGGGTGCCCTCCTGTACCAGGGTTAGAAAGACGGCGTTGCTGGGGGAGAGGCAAAAGCCGGCCAGGGCGGCCAGCAGGACGCAGGAGACCAGATTGGAGACCAATCCCATGGCCAGAAAGGCACCCCCCATGATGGCCATGCCTCCGTAGATCAGGCGGGGAGCCGGTAGTCTGCGGCTGAGCCAGGCTGCAGCCAGAGAGCCCAGCATCATACCCGCTCCGATCCCTCCCATCAGCCATCCGAAGCCTTGAGCTCCGGCCCCCAAAACTCGTTCGGAGAGAACCGGGAAGACCACGGTGAAGGGGGCCACCAGCAGATTGACGGAGGCGGCGGTAAGAAAGACAACTTTGAGAAAGCGATCCCTAAAAAGCCACATCACTCCTTCTTTGGCCTCCTCCAGGATGGCCCGCCAGCCTGCGGCCGCGGGTGCGCGATCGCTGGTGTCTTTCCAGGAGAGGGTGGCCAGGGCGACGGCCGAGAGTAGGAAGGTCAGGGCGTTGAAATACAGGAGGTTCATGGGACTCGGCAGGGCGGCCAGGAGTACGCCTGCGATCACCGGACCGATGAGGGCTCCCATCTGTTCGGTCATTTCGGCGTAGGCGTTGGCCTCTGTGAGTTCTTCTTCCGGCACCAGTTCAGGTAAGAGAGACTTCTCTCCGGCGAAAAACACCAGGCTCAAGAGCGAGACCCCGAAGGTCACCGCGTAGACCAACCCCAGGTGGTGATAGCCGAACACGACCCAGCCCAGGGGCAACAGGCAGATCAAAAAGGCCCGCACCAGATCGCACACGATCATCAAGCGGAGCTTATTGCCCCGATCCACCACCACCCCAGCCACCCATCCGAAGATGGCGTTCGGCAGCACCTGGGCCATATACACGCCCCCGGTCAGGGTACCGGAACCTGTCTGCTGGAGGATCACCCAGGCCAGTACGATGTAGTTGAATTGGCTACCGACCTTGGAGGTCAGTTGGCCGATCCACATCTTTAGAAAATCGCGGTGGCGAAGTACCATTCAGACGAGGCTCAGCAGATCGCCAGAGCCTTCTCCTGGCATTCCAAAACGTAGTTCAGTAAACGGCGCGTCTGGGGAAGCTCCAACTGGATGGTCGAGGGATCGACCTCGAAGTTGTTGAGATACTGCATGACCAGAGCGTCGCCCCCGGCCCAGCCCGGGTGAACCCCGGCAAAGAAAAACCCCAACCGTTCCAACACCGGGAGTAGCTCGACCAGGCCTGGATCGGTGAGGTGGGCGTAGAGTTGCACCACGTCGATGTGGCGAAGGCACATCTGGCGCAGGGCGGCGGTCACCATCTGGGGGGCGTCTTCTCCGATCTGGTGGAAGCTGAAGCTTGCGATGTTCAAGCCCGTCGCTGTGGTGGTGGTCATCAGCGAGTGCTCCTGGGTCGACTTCCCTTCCGTGCGGAACTCCGGATGGTAATCCATGCCTTCCAGGATCTCGGCGATCATGGCCTGGTGTCGCCCGGCGTAGAAGACCGGGTGCCGCGGGTGATTTTTGAGGCGCATGGCCTCGATCACGAAGGTCTGGCGGTGACTGTCACCGGCCTGCAGCGAGACCTCGGTGGGGGGCGCAAAGCCCAGCATGATGGCGGTGTCTTTCATGCCTAACTTGTGCAACACGTGCTGGGAGATGGGGTGGACCGAGACGGCGTGGGCGTAGAGCGAATCCAGACCTTGCAGGCGCGCTTTTTCAGCCAGCGTGCTAAACATTCGATCGAACAAATGATGACCCCGAAAATCGGGATGCACGATGGCCATCGCCAACTCGCCCCAGGTATCTTCGGGTTGTTCCTTGACCAGGGCGGAGAAGCCCACTACCCTATTTTTCGGGGTCACCGAAACTACCGGGGTGAGTCGGGCGCTACCGGCTAGCTCCAAGAGCCTTTCGGGGTAGTAGAGGTCGGCGTGGGCGTAACTATAGCCATAGCCTGCGTAAAAGCACTCGCAGACTTTAGGCGCGTCGGTCTCCACCATGTCCCGAACGGTTAGCTCTCCGCCGGTTTCATCGTCGCAGTGATCCGGGTGCTCCATCGATCGCCGGAGGTTCTTGGTGAGGACGAGTTCTTTCCCGCCCTGCCCCAGGTTGTGCAACTCGATCTTGTCGATCAGATCTCTGATCCGGTGCAGCCCGTGGGCGGCTTGCTCATGAAGCTCATACATCGGCCGGCCCCAATCCCTGACTGAAACTCTAAGACCGCTTCCCAGATCCTCGCCGGTGACTTCCAGGAGTCCACTGTTGGAATTATAGGCGTGGAGCACCACGTTGGAGACCGCTTCTTCCACCGCCAGTCTCAACTGGGTTGCGGTTCGAGAACAAAACCCCACCGAAATGGCTGCTTCTTTGACGCAGGCGCCGGCTGCCCCGATGGCAGCGGCACGAGCGGTCTGCTTGAGAGTGAAGAGTTGCTGTTTGGGCCAGTTGGAGTCTTCCATGCTTCGAAATTTTCCGCCCGAAGGAAGTGTCCTTCGGAGGTCTGATCCGACGACTTCCGAAGCCGTCGAGGTGAGTATCGAGATCCCGGATAAAAACCTGTTGCCTGCGGTGGAAAGGCTCTTTACCTGGCCCAAGCCCTACCAGTTTCCACCCGACGCAGACCGCGGTTTTGTGGAGGCTTCCAAGGAGATCACCCGCTGGCATTGCGCCCGCAACCCTCTCTATCGGCGGCTTTGTGTAGGAGTGGACCTGGATGGGATCGAGACGGTGGAAGACTGCGCGCGGATCCCTTATATGCCGGCAGAATTTTTCAAGCTGCACGAGGTCATGTCGGTACCCCCTGAGCAGATCGCCCTCCACGTGACCTCCTCCGGAACCGGCGGGCAAAAGTCCCAGATGTTTTATGACGCCTGGTCGGTGGGCTGCACCTTCGGGATTCTGGATAATATGTTCGAGCAATTTGGTTGGGTCACCGAGGAAGAGGTGAATTATCTCCTCTATACTTACGAGAGCGACCCCACTAACAAACTGGGCACGGCCTACACCGATTATTACATGACCCGCTACGCGCCGGCCGCCGAGACCTTCGCCGCCCTGCGCAAAACCGGAAGCGGTCACGAGTTCGATGCGTTCGGCACCATAGAAGCCCTGCAGCGCTTCGCCCGTAGCGGAAAGCCTATCCGGATCTTCGGGTTCCCTTCTTTTCTCTGGTTTACCATGGAGCGGATGGCAGCTCTGGGGATGGAGAGCCTCCACTTTTCTCCGGATTCACTGGTGGTCACGGGCGGTGGCTGGAAAGGCTACGCCGATAAGGAGGTGTCGAAGACCGAGGTGATCGCTCGGACCCAAGAGCAGTTCGGGATCCCGGCTTCTCGCTTCACCGACCTTTTTGGTACCGTGGAGCACGGCATCCCCTATCTCGACTGCTCCCATCATAGACTGCATCTACCGGTCTTTGTGCGGGCTTTTATCCGCTGTCCCAGGACCATGGAGCCGAAGAAGATGGGAGAAAAGGGGATTCTACAGTTTCTGGCCCCGTACAACACCTCCAGCCCGGCCCACGCCCTGCTGACCGGCGACTGGGCCAGCCTCCATCCGGCCCAGGAATGCGGCTGTGGGCTTCCCACTCCGTTTATGCAGCTTCACGGCCGGGCCGGGCGTTCGAAAAACAGGAGTTGCGCCATCGCCGCCTCCGAACTACTGAGAGGACGAAGCTGATGCACTACTGGAACGGCGAACGGCTGAGTCAGGAAGAAATGGAGGGTCGACTGAAGGACCTGGGAGCGAACCTATCCCCGGAGTTGGCCCTGGAGCTTCCTCGAGATGCGTTGCTGAGGGCCTGCGGTAAGTTGGTAGAGCGGCTGAACGATTCGGAGTTTCGCCGCCAGGTGACGGAGAGCTGCGGTGGGCGGCCCGACGTGGCAGAAGCCCTCGACGAGGTGCGGGAGTTTTTTACGCCCGCAACTCTTGAGATCAAACTGCACCGAGAGTTGCACGAGCCGGACCCGGAGATCTTCGAGCGGATCGATCTCAAGGAGCCACTTTTTGAAGCCTGGGCTCCTCTGGGGCTGTTGGTCCATATCGCCCCTGCCAATGCGCTGAGCGTAGGGCCCTTCACGGTTTTGGAAGGACTGCTGACGGGCAACCTCAACGTGTTGAAGGTGCCGGGTGGCGACCCTCCTTTCGCGGCTCTCATCCTGGAAGAGCTGGTCAAGCTCTCGGAGGGGGAGCTGGCCCCGTTTATTAAGGTTGTGCGCTTCTCCTCAGCGAGAGAAGATCTGCTGCGGACCCTGCTGGAGCTGGCCGATGGTGTGGCCGTCTGGGGCGGGGAACAGGCGGTGGCCTCGGTGCGGGAGATGGTGCCGCCGGGAGTGCGGGTAATCGACTGGGGCCACAAGATTTCATTTGCCTATCTGGCGGCGGATCGCTGGACCGATGAAGCGGTGCTGGAGCAGTTGGCCCACGATTGTTGCCGCAACGACCAGCAGCTTTGCACCAGCCCTCAAGTGCTCTATTTGGAGAGCGACAGCTATCAGGACGTGCAGGAGTTTGGGCGGCGGTTCGCGCCCATCCTGAGCCGGGTCTCGGACCGGATCCCGGTGCTGGAGATGGAAGAGCGGGACTGGGCGGAGATCGCCTCGATCCGGGAGATTCACCGCAGAGAGGGGTTGCTCGAGGGAGTTAAGGCGGAGGTGCTGGAGAGCCAGGACCGTTCGTGGAGGCTTCTGCTGGATGAGCGTCCGGCTCTGGTTCCGTCACCTCTCTTTCGAACCTTGTGGGTCAAGCCACTGCCGGTGGAAAAGTTGGTGGAGACGCTTCGACCCATGCGGCGTTATCTGCAGACGGTGGGGTTGGCCGCCGGCGCAGACCGGGCCGCCCAACTGGTGCGTCGACTGGTTCAGGCGGGGGTCGAACGGGTGACCACGGTGGGGCGAATGCTCGACAGCTACGCCGGTGAGGCTCACGACGGAAAGTACGCTCTCCAACGATACTCTCGCCGGGTGGGTCTGCGCCTGGAGGAGTGGGCCGACCGCATGTCCAGTCTCTCCGACGTGGCTGATTTTCAGCCCCGCCAGGCGCCTGTGGGCACCCCGCTCATGACCAAGGCCGATTTCCAGGCCCAGCAGCCGGATCTCGATTGGGCCCAACTGTACTTCCACAGCGGAGGCAGCTCGGGGGCACCCAAGCTGTCTTGCTTTGCCTATGAAGACTTCTACTACCATCTCTCCCTAGGGGCTGAGGGGCTCTTTGCGGCCGGTCTGGACCCCGAACAGGACCGATGCATAAACCTATTTTTTGCGGGCGACCTCTACGCGGGCTTTCTCTGCACCTTCGTCATACTGGAGAATCTGAAGGCGGTCCAGTTCCCTATGACAGCGCTGCAGGACTACGACGAAGTGGCCCGGACGGTGGAGGAGCTTCAGGTGGATACTCTCCTGGGCATGCCTTCTTACATCGTAGAGTTGTTTCGCGGCCACGCTCCTCAGCTCAGTGGAGTGCGGAAGATCTTTTACGCCGGAGAGCATTTCAGCCAGGCGCAACGCCGCTGGCTTTGTGAGACCCACGGCGTGAAGCTGATCCGCTCGCTTGCCTACGGGAGTGTGGACGTGGGGTTTCAGGGTTACCAGTGCACCCACGCCGCAGCGGGCGTGCACCACCTGCATACTCGGCTTCAGAACCTGGAGATCCTGAAGTTGGATGAGGATGCGCCGGTGGGCCCCGGGGAGGTCGGGCGACTGGTCTTCACCTCCTTTCACCGTCGGGGGCAATCGGTAGTCCGATATGAGCCCGGCGATCTGGGAAAGTGGGTCGAAGAGGCTTGCTCTTGCGGGCGGACTTCACCGCTGTTTGCCCTTATGGGTCGGCACGGCGACGTCTTTCGGATCGGCACCAATTTTCTGAACTATCGCACCTTCGGCGAGTTGCTGGCCCTCCATCTCGATTACACCGGTCCGGTCCAACTGGTGCTGCAGGAGGGCTCTCCGGAAGAGAAGCTACTATTGCGGATGGAAGCCGAGAACGGGCTGCAGGCTGCTGAGGTTCGTGAGGTGCTGCTCTCCCATGAACCGAACCTAAAGGAGTCGGTCAACCAGACCAAGCTTCTCGAATTAGAAGTCGAACTGGTCTCTCCAGAGGCTTTTGAGCATTCCAAGTCCAGTGGGAAATTGAAAGAAGTCATCGACCTCAGACGCTTGTAACATTTCTTTTACATGATTTTCTCCCCATGCGGCGATTTTTTTGAGATACTGAGTCCAATAGATCTAAGAGTGTGGGCAAATAGGATCTTTTTTCAAAGGCCGGTGTCGCTCTCTTAAGAAAGTGAGAAATTGCGATGCATGGTATGAACATCAATGTCAATTTTGGCAACCAGCATCCCCAGGCCGCCGGGATGAACCCCATGGGCTACCCGGGTGCCGGAATGATGTGTTCTAGCCCGATGCTGCAGATGATGCAAATGCTCTTACAGATTATGATGAGCATCGTCGGCGGTGGACAGATGGGGCACGGGGCCCATCCGATGCCCTTCGGAAACCCAGGCTTCGGCCACGGTGGAGGCTTGGGAGGCTGCGGTTGTGGAGGCAGCAGCCCGATGGGCAACTTCCTGGGAGGAGCCCCCGGATTCGGTGGATCCCCCGGCTTTGGCGGAGGTGGGTTCCCTGGAGTCGGTGGAGCGGCGCCAGGAGGGTTCGTCCCTCCCACCAGCCAGGGAGGGCAGCGGGCGGTAGACGTAGCCCGGCAGTTTCTGGGCCAACGCTCTTACGACATCAAAGGACGCATGCCGCACTTTCAGGCGGCCGGTGGCTTGACCAACAACTGCGCCGACTTTGTAAGCTCGGCGTTGCAATCGGCGGGAATGCTGGGCGGTCATGAGATCAACTGCAAGAGGATGGAACAGCGACTGATCCGAGAGGGCTGGAGGCAGATCCCTGCCAGCCAGGCCGGTCCCGGGGACGTGGCCTTCAACCCCTCCCGGGGGCACGTCGTGCTCTGCCAGGGCAACGGCATGATGATCGGCTCAAACAATGTCCGACAGGGTCTGCAGTACGTCTCGGAAAAGCGGCTTCCCCAGAACTGGGTGATCTACCGCAAGGGTTAAGGGACTTGGCTTATTCCGTCTTTCAATGGCTTGAAATCGATCAAGCTGCGGTTGAGGGCGCCGTCGCGCAGAGAAAAGACTTCGGCCTTGCCGTCCTGGAAGGTTTCAATCCAATCAGCCTCCACGGCTTCGTCTCCCAGGGCGGTCCACTCAAACTTGCCGTCACCGACCGAAAGAAGGGCGCGTTTTTTCAAGAAAAGAAGATCCTCGCCAGTCCAACGGAAGATCCGAAAAAGGGGCGGGGAAAGATCGCCCTTGGGCAGAGGGGCCAGAAGCTCGGGCTTGCCGTCGTCGTCGATATCGCCCCAGTACACCGGCAACCCGGGGCCCTCCAACCAGGCTCCGAAAGCAAAAGCGTCAAAGTTGTCGGTCACGGTGCCGGCCTGCCACTCGCTAGCAGAACGGCTTCCCTCTAGCTCCAGTTCGGCAGTATATTCGTCGTCCTCCACTTCACTGACCCTGGCTGTGACCGTGATGTCAGCGTATTCGGCGCAAAAGACAATATCGCCCACCTTTATCGACTCTGGACTCTTCATGGGGTGCGTGTTCGTGGGGATGAACCCGATGCCCTACGCAGGGTCGGTTTCCGAACTTTCCTGCTCTTCGGCCATTCCTATCAACAACTTCAAGGCTGGCTCCCAGGGATAGCGGGCGCCCACGAAGCACTGGCAAGGCGCGTCGATAGTCTTGCCGCTGCGGTCGGTTTCGGGAATGCTCAACCGCGCTCGAACTTCCTCGGGTTTGACCCAGTTGCGGTGATCCGCGTAGAGTTGCAAAACCGCATCCCTGGCCTCCAGGTCGCGACGGAGCTTGCGAATGTGTTTGCGCAAACTGACGTTCAGCCGGGCTTCGGTGGATTGCTTCCTACCCTTGCGTTTGCTGGTTCTGGTCGGCTTTTCGCCGGGGGTTGTAGTGCTCTTGTTGGGTTGCTTGCTATCGGACATAGCGCCTCATTCTGCTCTCTCGCGGGAAGTCTTTTCGGGGCGGGGGATCTGTGGGGGGGTTGCGCGGGATGTGGGCGTTGGGTGCGCCGGGCGGGGTCGGTGCCCCCGCGCCGCGCTGCACGATCATGCAGTCCTGCACTGAATCCCCCCGCGCATCAGCACGCTGCCTCCGCGCCGCGCTGAATCCCCACCGCGCCGCAGCCCTGCCCCCGCGCCGCGCCGCATGATCATGCGACGCCGCGCCTGAATCCCCACCGCGCGCATCAGCCGTGCCCCCGCGCCGCGCCGCATGATCATGCAGTACCGCACTGAATCCCCCCGCGCATCAGCCGTGTCCCCGCGCCGCGCCGCATGATCATGCAGTACCGCGCTGAATCCCCCCCTCACACCGCTGGCATAAAAAAAGCCCCCTGCCATTTCTGGCAAGGAGCTTTCTCTGGCCGAATCAGCCGAGTGAAATAGCGTTGGTGCTTAGAAGCCCATTCCGCCCATTCCACCCATACCGCCCATTCCACCCATGCCGCCCATATCGGGCATGCCGCCGCCGGAGTCTTTCTCCGGTTTGTCGGTGACCATGGTTTCGGTGGTCAGGACCATTCCTGCGATGGAGGCCGCGTTTTGCAGTGCAGAACGGGTAACTTTCACAGGGTCCACGATTCCGGCTTTGACCATGTCGACGTACTCATCGTTCAGAGCGTCGTAGCCTTGACCGGCTTTGAGGCCGCGCACTTTTTCAACCACAACTGCGCCTTCTTTACCGGCGTTGTTAGCGATCTGCTTGAGGGGCTCGACCAGGGCGGCGCGGATGATGTCTACGCCGACCATTTCGTCGTCGGACAGGCCTTTGATATTGTCCAGTGCACCAAGAGCATTGATGAAGGCGGTACCGCCGCCAGCCACGATGCCTTCTTCAACGGCAGCGCGAGTAGCAGACAGGGCATCTTCGATCCGGTGCTTCTTCTCTTTGAGTTCGGTTTCGGTGGCAGCACCAACGCGAATCAGGGCAACACCGCCAACCAGTTTGGCCAGGCGCTCTTGCAGTTTTTCCCGCTCGTAGTCCGAGTCGGAAGCTTCGATGGCGCGTTTGATTTGCTCGATTCGGCCTTTGATGGCGTCATCGGCTCCGGCACCTTCCACGATGGTGGTGTCGTCTTTGGTGACTTTCACTTTAGAGGCTTTGCCCAGCATGTCCAGGGTTACGGCTTCCAGTTTCAGGCCCAGGTCTTCGGTGATGACCTGACCACCGGTGAGGATGGCGATGTCTTTCAGCATCTCTTTGCGACGGTCGCCAAAGCCAGGCGCTTTCAGAGCCACAGCGTTCATGGTGCCACGCAGTTTGTTGACCACCAGAGTGGCCAGAGCTTCACCTTCGACGTCTTCGGCGATGATGACCAGCGGGCGTTGCATTTGCACGACTTTTTCCAGTACGGGAAGCATGTCGGCAATGGAGCTGATTTTCTTTTCGACCAGCAGAATCATGGGGTCGTTGAGAACGGCTTCCATGCGCTCGGAGTCGGTCACGAAGTAAGGGGAGATGTAGCCTTTGTCGAACTGCATTCCTTCCACGTGCTCGAGTTCAGTGTGGAGGGTCTTGGATTCTTCCACGGTGATCACGCCGTCTTTGCCGACTTTTTCGATGGCTTTAGACAACAGTTTACCGATCTCTTCGTCGTTGTTAGCCGAGATGGCGGCAACTTGCGTGATGGCTTCGGCATCTTCCACAGGCTTGGCTTGTTTCTTGATCGCTTCCACGACTTTTTCTACGGCCACGTCAATACCACGTTTGATAAACATGGGGTTGGCTCCGGCGGTCACGTTTTTTAGACCGATTTTGATCATGCTCTGGGCCAGAACGGTGGCGGTGGTGGTTCCATCACCGGCCACATCGTTGGTTTTCGAGGCCACTTCGCGTACCAGCTGTGCACCCATGTTTTCGAAGGGGTCTTCCACTTCGATCTCTTTGGCAACGGTCACACCGTCTTTGGTGATGGTGGGCGAACCGAACTTCTTGTCGATTACCACGTTACGTCCACGGGGCCCGAGGGTTACCTTAACGGCGTTGGCCAGAATGTCGGTACCACGCTCCAGGGCTTTGCGGGCGTTCATATCATACTTGAGAATTTTTACTCCCATGACTTACTCCTTAGTCTCTTTCTTTCTTAGCTTTCGAACACACCCAGAAGCTCACGCTCCTGCATGATCAAGAATTTTTCACCGTCGACTTTAACTTCGGTACCGGCGTACTTGCCGTACAATACCTTGTCGCCAACTTTGACTTCCAGCGGAACTACTTTTCCGTTTTCCAGAACTTTACCGGTGCCCACGGCCGCCACGGTGCCGATCATGGGTTTTTCCTGGGCCGTATCGGGCAGGATGATCCCCCCGGCAGTTTTTTCTTCTCTAGCTTCGGCTTCCACCACGATGCGGTCGTGAAGCGGCTTGAGAGTCACGGTCTTTGTCGCCATTGTTTCCTCCATGTGATTATCGATCTATGTCGATATCTTCGCAGACATAATTACCCGATGGCTCGTTGGCAATAAACAAACACCGTATTAGAACTCTGTTAGAGATAGCGATACCGGCCAAGAAACGGCTTTATTCCTCCTGGGGAGTAGGTCCTCTCCCTACCCAGGGCCCTAGATCTCGCACGACCCTCACGGTGGTCGAAGCTCGGTGATCCTTGCCGTTTTGATCGTAAAAGGTGACCCGAAACCCATAGTGGACCTTAAACAGGTTCCAGGTCCCGCTGGGTTCGGCGTGCTCGTGGAGCGGAAACTCGAAGAACCCGGTAAAGGGTAGCTTGAGATTCTGGTCCACATCGATGTCGTGGGTGTCCAGGCTCAGCACGTGACGGTGGGTATAAGCCCTGGATGTGGACTCTTCGATGGAGGCGAAGCGAAAGGACATCCTGGTGGGCAACTGGGCGCTATCTGATTTGGTGTCGAAATGGAGGGTGCCGGTGAGGGCATCTCCGCTCAGCACGACGTTTTGATCAAGGCGGGCTATCAGGCGTAGGTTGTCGTGCTCGACCTCCAGTTCTTCGGGCATGGCCACCAGACCCTCGGGGAGGGCCGGTAAGACCGTTAGGTGCAGTTTTCGAATCATGCTGCGACGTAGAAAGCCGCGCTTCATGGTGGCCTTGACGCTATACTGGCAGCGCACATCCCGGCTGGCGTAGGAGGGAGGCGCGTCTTCGGGAACTTTGAACCGGAATTCGTGGCGGTAGAGATCCCCCATGGCGTCGATCCTGAGTTTTTCATCGGCCACCGGCAGTACCAGGGAATGGCTGATGTCGTTGGCACCCAGGATCTCTTCGCCCTGAAACGCAACCTCCACCGTTTCCACGTCCTCATCTTGCACGGTGACCCACCCTAGAATCTCGTCTCCGGCTTGTATGACCTGACGGTCTAACTCGATCTCAAACATCCTTCGGAGCTTCCTTAGGCGGGTTGAAACTCCTCGACTTTCTGTTCAAAAAAGCGCAAGAGCTCTCGGGCATTGGCCTCGGCGTCCGTTCCTTCCAGAGGTAGCTCCCAGTAGGGGTTGGGTTGCCGTCTCTCCAGGCTGTGCCGGTAAGCTTTGTCGTAATAGTCGAGACAGCGCCGGGCCACCAGGTCATACCGCTTCTCCTCCAGCCCTTCCAGGCACTCACGATGGGTTAGCCCCCCGAGTCGTTTGGCGATTCGATTCAGCGAGTCTCGCAAAAGAGAGTCATCGTAGTGGGCGTACTCCTGGACCAGAAGCTTCACCCGCTCGGCCTGTGGGATGTCCAGGAAGATCACCGGAGCCGAGCGCATCTGAGTCCAGATTTCGTCGGGCACCAGCAGCTTTCCCAGGGTGCGCCCCTCGTCTTCGAACCAGGTGGTTTGCCGGCGATTCAGCCCGGCCCATTGCTGGTGCAGCAAGTTATGAAACATCTCTGTCGTGAGGGTAGGCGGTTGGTGATAGCCTCCGAAGGCCGACCCTCGGTGACCGGCCAGCGCCTCGAGGTCGACGATCTGCTCACCCCGAGTGGAGAGGGCCTGGAGCAGCCGGGTCTTTCCCGCTCCCGTGCAGCCGGAAAGCACCACCACCCGTTGGGGTTCAGAAAAAGACCGCAGGACCTCCCGGCGGTAGCCCTTGTAGCCACCCTTCAACAGGGTGATCTCGAAGCCGCCTTTTTCTAGAAGCCAGGCCAGGCTTTGGGAACGCTGGCCGCCCCGGAAACAGTACATCCGCATGGGCTTCTTTTCGGGATTGAGCCGACCGGCTTGGCGGACGAACTCGGCCATTTTGGGACCCACGAACTCCAGCCCCAGGAGTACCGCTTCTTCGGCTCCTCGCTGCTTGTATACGGTGCCCACCCGGGCCCGTTCCTCATCGGAGAAGAGGGGGAAATTGACGGCCCCGGGGATGTGACCTTTGGCGTATTCCGAAGGGGAACGCACGTCGAGGATTAGGGACTCGGGTGCGTTGAGAAACTCTCGAAGTGAAATCATCAGCGTGTCATCCCCGAGCACTCTGAAACTGGAGGGTTTGGGCCGCATAAGAGTCCAGATCGGCGAGCTTTTTGTAGACCGGTGTTTGAACTTTAGACAGAAAGGTTTCGACCGAGGGATCAAGCCTGAGATTGGGCGTACGGGCGATCAGATCTTCCAGTACAGTGCGAAAGTTGCGAAAGGCGGCGTTTTGCTTTCGCTCACCCAACGAAAAGTAGTCGAGTCGCCTGGCTTCCAGCAAAAATCGCAGCCACTGGTCGTCCTGGGGCCAGAACAGTTGAGCGTAGAGTTCTCCTCGGTCGGCTCGGCCCAGGCCTGGCCGCACTTCCGGATTCACGACTCCAAGGATCAGCAAGCCGGGAGCTTGGGGGTCCAGGAGAAATTGTTGATCATTTCGGGTGATAATCCCGAACTCCGGGCCTTCCAAGAGAAAGCTTTTCACGTCTCCTACGTACTGCGCCAGTTCCTTAAACTCCGCGCCCGGCAAGACCGCTCGACCAGTCTTGACGTCGTTAATCGCCTTAGCCGCGTTACCGTTGTAAGTGGAAAGCAAACGATGCGCCTGGTGCTCACTGCAAGCCAATGTGGTCATGACCTGGTGGACGTCGTGGGCGATACCCTGGAGCGCGGGTTTTCTTCTGAACGCTCGAGTTAGATATCGAATCCCTTGATAGGTAACCAGGCCCAGCAGCAGCGCCGGCCACCAGTCGTACAGGAACTGGACGATCTGAGCTTTATTCATACGCCTTCTATTTTGCACAGTAAGGAAAAGACCCCGCAAGCGGGGTCTTTTCGAGAAAACTTAGCGCTCTCGGCCTTCTAGCCGAGGAATCCGGGCGGACGAAATCCACCGATGTTGATGTTCACTCCGGGAGGGGAGCCACCTCCGCAGCAACTGCCGCCTCCACCCTGCATCTGGCCCATCATCTTGAGCATCATGGCCATCATTTTCATCATCATCTGTTGAGGAGACTTGGGACCGCACGGCCCCTGGCCTTTGCGCCCGCCTTTGCAGCCTTTGGCTTTGCCCTTAGCTTTGCCTTTTCCCTTACCTTTGCCGGCCTCGCAGGCCTGGCCGCCTTGAGGTTCATTGAGGTTGATGAAGTAGTTGTTGATGGTGCGGTTGTCGTTGTTGGTGACGCTCTGATCGATGTTGTTGACGTTGTTATTGATGACGGTGTTGCCGATTCCGTTGACGGCGTTGAAGTTGGTGTTGGTCTGTCCGGCGTTTCCGAGGAATCGGTTAGCCAAAGGTGCGAGTGCGAAAGCCATAGTGAGCAATCTCCTAGTCTGTGTTGGTCTTGAACTCAGTATAGCGATTGCTCGGCACAAATTTTTATCAGAAAAGCAAACTTTTGTTTACATTTGCTAACGGGATGTAAAGTTCTGTTACACCTGCGTTAACGTGAGCAGTGTTTTCTGAGTTCTTGGAGCTTCTCGGCCAGGAGTTGGAGTTGCCCCTCTAGAGAAGCTGCGAAACGAAGAGCTTCATCCAGCGTGCCCTCGTTGATGTTTTTTTCCATCTCTTTAAAAAGGGCGAGGGTCTTTTTGTCGGCGAAATATCCCAGAGAGTCTTTGAGCTGGCGCACCGCCCGAGAGAGAGGCTCTGTGTCATGATTTTTGAGGGCCTCGGTGAGCCTGTCGTAATCTTGTTTCCAGCTCCTCAAAAACAGATCGGCGATCTGGGCCAGTAGATCGACTGATCCCCCAAGTCTTTCTAAGATGGAGTTGGTATTCTGAATCGACAAGACAGTTCCAATCTAAGTGGTAAGCCTTAGTGAGAGGTAACTCCTCAGAATTATTACACGCGTTCCCAGTAGAAACAATCCTCTATTTGTCCTGGTATTGGAGACAAAGAAGTTTAACCTCCAGTTCATAATCGCCGGGAGGCGGTCCAGCACCACTCCATCTGGCCTCCTTAGAGTACATCGATTCAGGAGATACCAGTAATGAAACTTAAGACCAAGACCTTTGCTAGAGGAACCGCCTACCAGGTCCAGCAGAACGGTAACCAATTAAATATACGGCCCAGAAAAGAATCGCAAGAAGGAGCGGGTTCTCGGGCGGCGAGCTACGACATTGAACTCAACTCCGGCCAACTGCTCTCAACTGTAACCGGGCAGTCGGAAAACGGTGAGAGGGTAGAGCTCAGCTTTTCCTATAGCGCTTCGGGAGTAACTGTAAACGACGAGAGTAAGCCTGGCAGTCAACCGCTCGCCTTTGCTTCACCGGAAAACTACGCGATGCGCTCGAAGGAACAGCAACAGACCTTCGCTATGAACGTCGTTTCATCCATCATCGGCATCCCCATCGCCTTCAACCCTGAGCAGGTTCAGGGATAGCCGATAGACCATAAGCTTCCCGGGCCCGGCCGATGGCGAGTTCCCAGGCCAGTTTGTGGGCTTGCTCGAGCTTGACAATTCCGTCGGCTACCAATCCGGAAAGCCAGCGGCAACTGGCTCGTCTCCATAGATCGTGGCGAGCGGGGATGGAGCAGAAGGCTCGGGTGTCGTCGTTGAAGCCCACGGTGTTAAACACCCCGGCGGTCTCCATGACCTGGTCGAAGTAACGCATCATACCGTTGAGGCTGTCGTGGAACCACCAGGGTGGACCGATCCGCATGCAGGGGTAGTGACCGGCCAAAGGCGCAAGTTCCCGGGCGTAGTTTGACTCATCCAGGGTAAAGACGACAAATTTGAAGTTAGGATGAGAACCGTGGGCGTTCAGGAGCGCTTCCAAGCCCCGGGTGTAGTTCACTCTCACCGGGATGTCGGCGCCCAGGTCCGGGCCGAACTTTTCGAAGAGTGCCCGGTGGTGATCGCGGTAGGCACCGCAGTGAAGCTGCATGGTCATCCCGTCCTCGCAGCTCATTCCCGCCAGTTCCACCAGTAGGTGCCCCTGGAGGGACTGTGCTTCTTTGAGTTCCAGGTTGCGGCGTAGGGCCCGATCGAATAGTCGAGTGGCTTTGGCTGAGGAAAGGCGGTCGGTGAAGGGAGTCAAGCAGCCGTGATCGGTGGCTACGCAGCCCAGTCGTTGAAAGTATTCGCGACGTTCCCGCAGCCCTTCCAGGAAACCGTGGTAAACAAAGACGTCGGCTGAGACCTGCTGCTGAAGGGCTCCCAGCTCTTCTTTCCAGTTGGGGGCCTGAAAGGCCAGAAGTTTATCGGGACGAAAGGTTGGAATGACGCGACCGGGCCAATCGTCTTCTTGGATCGCTTGGTGGTACTCGAGCTGGTCGGTGGCTCGATCGTTGGTGGCCAGGACCTCGATGTTGAACTTCTCGAAAAGGGCCCGGGGAGAGTATTCGGGAGTGACCAACTTTTCGGCCAACCGATCGTAGTGTTCTTCAGCATTTCCAGGGCCGAGGGACTCGTTGAGTTCAAAGGTTTGCCGCCATTGGTATTCCAGCCACAGGCTCGAGGGGGTGCCCCAGAAGAGATGGATATTTTCAGCGAAGGTCTTCCATAGAGTCCTGGGCTCGAGATCTGGATCCAGCAGATACTCCATCTTCAGGCCCTGGGAGTAAAGCATTCGTAAGAGATAGTGATCGGGGCGTAGAAAAAGTTCTACAGGGTTGGGAAAACGTGCTTTGCCGGAGGATAAATATGCTGGATCCACATGACCGTGGGCCAGCAGGGGCAGCGCTTCTATCTCCAGGAGAAGTTCGCGAGCGATGTCTTTGTGCGGTCCCAGAAAGCGGTCGGGGTTCATGACATGACACGTTCTCAGTGGAGTTCGGGGCGCCTTCTTCCAAGAAGGCTCAAGCTGGCTCCAAAATTTAATAATGTTGCTCCGCCTTTTTAACTACCGTTCCAACACCCGGCTTCTAAGATAGGTTTAACGACAACCTCCGAAAGGACTTAATATGCTAAGCAATTCCTATTTTTATCAAGCCGGCATAAATCTACAACTCAACTACAGTATGGGGATCTCCCAATTCTCCTGCCCACCTCCGGCTCCGCCTTGCGGAGGCCCCGGACCGTGGTCGACGTTCACCGGTTCGGCCGGGGCTTTTTCGGCCGGCACGAACCCGGCCTTCGGGGGATGCTTCGGATTCCCCGGAAGCTGCTTCGATACCAATAGCTTTTTCCTCGGCCACGGTGGTTTTGGAAACGACATCCAGATCGCCAGGGGCGGTCCGGGCAACGACCGGATCAGTCAGCGCGGTGGATTCGGGCACGACACTCAGATCGCCATGGGCGGACGCGGTCGCGACCGGATCAACCAGCGCGGTGGATTCGGAAATGACACCCAGATTGCCAAAGGCGGTCCGGGCAACGACCGGATCGTGCAAAGGGGCGGATTTGGAAACGACACCCAGATCGCCGTGGGCGGACGCGGTCGCGACCGGATCAACCAGCGGGGTGGTTTTGGAAACGATACTCAGATCGCCAAAGGCGGTCCTGGCAACGACCGGATCGTGCAAAGGGGCGGATTCGGAAACGACACCCAGATCGCCAAAGGTGGCCGTGGAAACGATCGAATTGTTCAGCGCGGTGGGCCCGGCAACGATCTTTTGAGAGCCAACGGAGGACCCGGAAACGACCGGATCGTGCAAAATGGTGGCCGCGGTAAGGACTCGTTGAGGTACAACGTCAGCGCAGGGAAAGACCGGGCTCGTCTCAACGGCGGACGAGGAAAAGACAACGCCGTTATTCGGTCCGGGGCCGACGACAACTTCAGGGTGGTAAACGGTAAGGGCAAGACGCTCTATTCCCAAGGCAAGGGCGGTAGCGTCATCCGAGTCAAGGGAGTCGAGAACTTGAGGGTCCTTGGAGACAAAGGGAAGGTACTCTATAAAAAATAGAGTCAGGGTTCAGAGATGGGCATTCACTCCTGGTGGGTGCCCATCTCTTTCATTAGGCGCCGAGCTTCGGCCGGGATCTTGTGGGGGTTGTCTCGGGCCAGGTCGTCATCGGAAGGGAGAGGTTGGCCGGTGAAGGCGTGGAGAAACGCTTCACACAACAGTTCGGAGTTGGTGGCGTGGCGCAGGTTGTTGACCTGACGGCGGGTGCGTTCATCAGTCAAGATCTTAAGCACCTTGAGGGGCACGGACACCGTGACCTTCTTTGTTTTCATGGCTTTTTTCCCATGCTCTACGTAAGGACTGATGTATTCGCCGTTCCACTGCACGCTCATGCCGGAACGTTTAGGTTGGGAAAAGAGAGATCCTTCAAATTTAATCCAGCTAGAGGATAAACATGTTAAAGAAATCTAAACGTATTGACGTATAGACGTCTAAACGGTAATTTGAGAGAAATCAAAATAGGGAAAAAGAACTAGAACCAATGAGCCAATATAAATTCGCCACCATTGCAGCCCAACACGGAATATGTAGCGACGACAGCCACGGCGCTGTCGTTCCTCCCCTGTATCTCTCCACCAACTACACCTTTGAGGAGTTCGGAAAGCCCCGCCAGTACGACTACAGCCGTAGCGGCAACCCCACCCGCTCTTGTCTTGCCGAAACCCTGGCCCAACTCGAGGGTGGAGCAGGGGCGGTGGTCACCGCTACCGGGATGGCGGCAGCCACACTGGTCACCAGCTTGCTGTCGCCTCAAGACCTGCTGGTGGTTCCCCACGACTGCTATGGAGGCTGTTATCGCCTCTTCACATCGCTGGCCAGGAAGGGGAATTTCCGACTGGCCGTGGTCGATCAGACCGACCCTGAAGCGCTCGACGCCATACTGGCTGAGCGGCCCAGAATGATCTGGCTGGAAACTCCTTCCAATCCCCTCTTAAGACTGGTGGACATTGAGGCCATCTCCACCAAAGCCCACGCTCGGGATACCCTGGTGGTGGCCGACAATACTTTTCTTTCACCGGTCCTCCAGCAGCCTCTGGCTCTGGGAGCCGATATCGTGATCCACTCCACCACCAAGTACATCAACGGCCACAGCGATGTGGTGGCGGGCGCCGTCATTGCCAAAGAGAAAGAGCTGGCCGAGGAACTAGCCTGGTGGGCCAACTGCCTGGGCCTCACCGGCGCCCCGTTCGATTCCTATCTCACCCTGCGGGGACTACGAACTCTGCCTCTTCGCATGAAACAACACCAGTTAAACGCTCAAGCCGCGGTAGAACTGCTGGAGGGACATCCGGTGGTCAAGAAGGTCAACTACCCAGGCCTGCCCGACCATCCCCAGCACGAGCTGGCCAAGAAACAGCAACAGGGCTTCGGCGCGATGCTCAGCTTCGAACTCAAGGGCGATGAGAATACCGTCCGGGTTTTTCTCTCCAAGTTGAAGCTGTTTGCTCTGGCTGAGAGCCTGGGTGGGGTGGAGAGCCTGGTGGCCCACCCTGCCACCATGACCCACGCTTCCATGGCCCCTGAAGCCCGAGAAGCGGCGGGCATTTCCGAGTCTTTGATCCGAATCTCGGTGGGGGTGGAAGATCCGGAAGACCTGGTAGCGGACCTGAGCCAGGCACTGGCCCAGGCCGCCCAATCGACCTTTGCCCCGGTGGGCATCACCTGGCAGTCGTTTTCTGTACCCTCCGAAGCTCTTGCCAAAGTCGCCACGCGTTAGAGGCACAATCCCCTTTGCCTGCCGAATTGCTCCGGCATGAAAAACCATTTGATCGAGAAGAACATCCTCAAGTCGGTGGTGGGCCTTCGCCCCTTCCGAGAAGGCTCGGTGCGTCTGGAAGCCGAGCAGTTCGGCGACCAACAGTGGATTCACAACTACGGCCACGGGGGAAGTGGGATCACGATCTGCTGGGGATGTGCCGAGTGGGTTTGCCGGCAGCTTGACGGTTGCCGCGACGAAGTCGCCGTCCTGGGGGCGGGCGCGGTCGGTCTCACCTCGGCCTTGCGATTGCTGGAGCAGGGGTTGCGGGTCACCATTTATGCCAAAGACTTTCCTCCCCACACCACCAGCGACCTGGCGGGCGGATTGTGGGCCCCCACTCACCTCTGCGTTGCAGACAACGAACTGCGTCGAGACTTGCTCACCTGGTCGTGGCGTGCCTATCAGCAGCTTGAAGGGGACCATTATGGGGTGTCTTTGGTGGAGATGTATCAGAGCGAAAGCCCTCATCCTTTAGATCCCATGCCGGAGTGGTTGGTAGGAGAGGGGGAGCCGGTCGCTCGCTTACCGTTTGGGCCGGGGGCACCTCCGGGCGTGGTTTGGAGAACCTATCTGATCCAGACCGGCACCTTTCTCTCCCGCCTGGTGGATGACATCGAGCGTTTGGGCGGCCGCCCGGAAAGCCGCGACTTCACCTCTCTTGCAGAAGTCGAAACCCTGCCCCAGAAGGTGGTGGTGAACTGTCTGGGTCTGGGCGCCGGGGCTCTCCTGGGAGATCCTGCGGTGATCCCGATTCGAGGGCAACTGGTCTATCTGAAGCCGATCGGGAGAAAGATGGTGGTAGACCATGCCGGGGGATACGTGATCTCGCGAGACGATTCGTTGGTTCTGGGTGGCAGCTTCGAAATTGGCGAAACCGACCTCAGGCCCAGTGAGGAGATGACCCAAAAGATCCTGGAGGGCAACCGGAGTTTTGATTGGGGTTGATGCTAATTTCAGCCAAATTTCAGGGTTGTGCGATAGAAAGAACTGACAGGACAGTTTTAGGTAAACTCATCATTTGGAGCATAGATAATGAATATCAACACCAGCGGAAAAATTTCTCTTTACGGCCAGGCCAACAATCGCCCCAACGTTGGGCCCGACGATGTTTACGATGAATTTGATAACGGCAGAGCCGACACCGGTCCGGATGCCGTGGTCGACGAATTCGATAACTCCCGGAGTCGCTCCGGATCCAGCTACAGTTATGACAGTTGGGGTGGAAGCGGCGGCAGCGACTACATCGGCGGTCACTTCATCGGCTAATCGCGGCTACTCCCACCGTACATGGTGGGAAACCAGCCCATATATTCCTCTTCTCCCAGCAGCGCCTCTCCCTCTTCTCGTTCAGCCTCGGCCGGGATGATGGGATGGAGTGGACCGAAGCAGATCTGCTCGGTGAGGGCATGAATGGGATGACTAACCGACATGGAGCGGGTGCCGATCAGGGCGCGTGCTCCATTGACGATCTCCTGGGCGGTCGCGGTCGTGGAGTGCTTGATGCACCCGGAGATGTCCATGAGATCGGAACTCAGGCCTTCCTCTTCTTCCTCGGGAGCCTCCTCAACCACGGCTCGGCAGTATTTCGCGGCCGCCGAGCCGTAGCTCATGCCAAAAGCCAGGGCGGCGCGATGCTTCAAAGCCAGTCGTCCGGATTCTAGCTGAAATCCGTCCAGTTCGCAGAGCAGAGCTTCCTGGTTGTGGGAGACGGAGCGACCGAATTTCCGAACCTCTTCCAGTGCTCTCCCGGCACCGCCCAGATAGACTGCGGAGACCAGTGCTTCAAACCAACTGGTGGCATAATTGGAAACATGGTAGGTCAGCCATTCTTCCTGCGACAAAACTTGACGCCTTTTGATCACCAGATTGTTGAAGGTGAGGGGCTTGGTGTCGCTGAGCTTCATGGCGCCGGCGAACAGCGAGGGCCCGGGGACAACCCGTTCATCCCCGTTGAGTTGGCAGTAAAACATCCCCATCACGTCTCCCGGCAGATAGCCGGAAAAAAGCAAGAGGTCAGCGTTGCTGGCCATGGATTGAAAGTTCTTGCGACCGTTGCAGAGAAACTCTCCGGTGTCCGTCTCTCGCACCACCACGTTAGGATTGGGCAGACCCCGGCCACGAATATTGGTGCCGAAGTTCGAAATCGCGAGCAGGCTCTTGTACTTCTCGATGGAGTCCACGAGTATCTTGCGCCTGTTTTCAAACTCCGAAGCTGAAGGCACCGGCAGGGTGGCCAGGGCCGCCAGGTTGTACTGATGCATAGCAAATCCCACGCACAGGGGCAGGTTGACTCGGGCCATGATGTAGATGGCTTCGTAGGAGCGGTGGTACAACTCGGCCGGCTTGTCTCGCAGGCGGCAGGGGAGATACGGAATGCAGCTCTCTCGGATGAGGCGAAAAAACGTCTTCGACCTCTCTTCGTCGGTTTCCACTGCCGCCACCGCCTCGGCCACCTCTTTCGCCTCTTGGCGCACCTTTAGAGCCAGGGCCTGACTTTCACTGGGCTCGACCGCTACGGCATCCTCACTCATCGCCCAGCTCGCTAGCCTCCGTGTTCATCTGTTGGAGAAGCTCGCCGGCCTTCACCGCATTGTCCAGGACCAGTCGCCAGCCCCGGTTGAGCTCGGCCGCCGAACGGGATTTGGTCACTCCGTGCATCATTTCGATGCCCTGCAGGGTCGCCTGGATGGCTTCGATCATTCGGGTCGCGGTGGCCTTGATCCGCTCGGTGGCGGCCTCGTTGGTGAGGGTTTGTTCGCCGATAGCTTCGGCTTCTAGATAGGTGAACTCCAGACTCTGCAGATTGGTCACCAACTGAGACATGGGGGCTTTCCCGGCCAGCACGGCCTGGTAAGATTCGTAGACGGCCAGGACTTCGTCGGAAACCATGACCTTTCGCTCATCCTCAGGCGGCGGGTCGGGATCGAGCTTTAGCCGCTCTCCACCGCACTTGGAGCAGTTATCCTCGTCGCCGATGGAGGAGCAGGCCATGCAGACTTTGGGTGAACTGTCCAAGAATTGGCCGATGGCCGAGCTGGATTCCTTGACCGATTCAATGGCCTCTTCCATCTCGCCGAGGGCCTCCCAGCATTCCTCGCGATCGCGCTTGGAGCTGGCTTCGATGAACTTCTCCAGGGATTTTTCGATATTCACCATATCGTTCAGGTTTTTGTCTACCAGAGCCACGAAGCCCGGATCGTAATTGACCTTACCGTTGTGAAGCGCTTGATGACGCTCCATGTGAGCACCCACCACGTTGTTTTTCATCAGCTCAAAATGATGGACGATTTCGGACGGATCGTTGTCTTCGTCTTCCAGCCATCCTTCGGATAATTCTAACAACCCCGATAGCTTGGTGGGATCCGGTCCGTCATCCTCAACCCCCCAGGCGTCTTTTAAGCTGCCTAAGATATCATCGGACATAGCTTCATTCTCCCTCGTAGTCGCTTTACAGCCCTTCGATCAGTGCGTTCTACTCCCTCTCGGGGAGCCGACAAACGAAAAAGCGGCCTCCTGGGAAGCCACTTTTTCGTTATTGAAACGGATTGTCTAGAAGAAGGCGGGGGGTCTGCTGAAACCGCCCATGTTGATGTTGATGGAGTTTCCAGGGAAACCGCCGCCGGCCATTCCACCGCCCTGCATCTGGCTCATCATTCCCAGCATCATTTTCATCATACGCATCATGGTTTGCTGGGGGCTTTGGGGTCCGCGAGGCCCGTTCAGGTGTCCGGCCTTCTTGTCTTTGCCCTTGCCTTTCCCCTTGGCTTTGGC
>Ga0172382_10000913_pt1 | contig 54523 bp, 44 predicted proteins | sample Leawel138RmetaG_FD_122245 | JGI IMG/M metagenome (GOLD analysis project Ga0172382, IMG submission 122245) | Leachate microbial communities from a municipal landfill in Southern Ontario, Canada - Leachate well 138R metaG | ecosystem: Engineered > Solid waste > Landfill > Unclassified | place... | reverse complement strand
TCAGCGGCAGGAAGATGCCGAGGGCGCGGAACAGCGCCGGGCTGAACTTCTTCATGCTCATCTCCACCAGCTGCACGGCGGAGGCGATCACCGCGATGTAGCTGATGAGGCGCAGGAACTCCAGGTCGTAGGCCACCAGCAGGCTGTTGATGGCATAGGCGCAGATGGAGCTGATCAGCATCACCAGGGTGGTGGCGAAGCCCATGGAAACGGCCGTCTTCAGCTTGGCGGAGACGCCGAGGAACGGGCAGATGCCGAGGAACAGCGCCAGCACGAAGTTGTTGACGATGGCGGCGTTGAGGAAGATGAAGGTGAGGGAATCAGCGTGCATGGACGGTCTCCTCCTTCAGCTCCAGACGGGCCTTGCGTTCGCGCAGCCAGTTGAACAGAAGCAGCCAGGCACCCAGCACGAAGAAACCGCCCGGCGGCAGGATCATCACCACCCAGGGCTCGAACTGGGCGCCGAACACGCTGAAGCCGAGCAGGGTGCCGCTGCCGAGCAGTTCGCGCACGCTGCCCAGGCAGAGCAGGGCGATGGTGAAGCCGCTGCCCATGCCGAGGCCGCTGACGATGGCCTTGAGCGGCCGGTTCTTGGAGGCATAGGCCTCGGCGCGGCCGAGGATGATGCAGTTCACCACGATGAGCTGGATGAAGGCGCCGAGGGCGTTGTACAGGTCCAGGCTGATGGCCTGGATGACGTAGTCGACGATGGTGACGAAGGTGGCGATGATCACGATGTAGGTGGCGATGCGCACCTGTTTGGGGATCACGTTGCGCAACAGCGACACCAGGGTGCTGGAGCCGATCAATACGAAGGTGGTGGCCAGGCCCATGGCGATGGCATTCATCACCGAATTGGTGACGGCCAGCACCGGACACATGCCGAGCAGCATCACGAAGACCGGATTCTCGCGCCAGATGCCTTCGAGGAAGGTATCGGCGGTGATGGTGTCGTCTCTCTTGCGGCCGGCCATCAGGGTTGCACCTTCATTGCTCGCGGCGAACGTACGCTGGAAATGAACAGGGATGTCATGGCTGCACCTCCAGCGCTTGGATGTGGGGTTGCAGGCGCGGCAGCAGGTTCTGCGCGCTGTTGTTCAGGCCCTTGCCCACCGCGGTGGAGGTGATGGTGGCGCCGGAGATGGCATCGATCTGCCACGGCCCCGTCTTGCTGCCGTGCTTGACGGTGACGATGGCGTTGGCCAGCTGCCTGCCGTCGGCGGCAAGGCGCGCATCCAGCGGGAAGTTGGCGAGGAACTTGGCATCCTTGGTGATCTTGTCGCCCAGGCCCGGCGTTTCCGTCGATTGCAGTACCGCAAAGCCGGTGATGCACTGGCAGGCCGGGTCGTAGCCGTAGAGGATGCGCACGATGTCCTGGTAGCCGCGCGCACCGGCCTCGGCGGCGATGCCCTTGAGCTTGCCGTCGGCGTCATAGGCGGCATACACCTTCGTGCCGCCGCCGCCCTCGCTGGCCGGGCGCACGCCGTCGTCGTCCACCAGGAAGTCGCGCCGCGTGGTGGCACCGGGCAGCACCTGGAATACCGCGCGCTCGATGGCGCGCTGACGGTTCAGCTCGATGCGCGGCAGGGTGAGCTGGTAGGTCAGCACAACCAGGAAGCCGGACAGCATGGCGATGCCGCCCAGCACCTGAATCATGCGCAGGCTGGAGGTTTGCGGCGGCAGCGGTGCGACACTGCTCATGGCTTGGCCCCCTTGCGTGCGCCGTAGATGCGCGGCTGGGTCAGGTTCTCGATCAACGGCGACAGGGCGTTGCCGAGCAGGATGGCGTACATCACGCCCTCGGACAGGCCGCCGAAGTAGCGGATGACGACGGTGAGCACGCCGATGAGCAGGCCGTAGATCCAGATGCCCCACGGCGTCACCGGCGAGGCCACCATGTCACTGGCCATGAACATCGCGCCCAGCATCAGGCCGCCGGAGAACAGCACGAACAGCGGCGTCGGATAGTGCTGGTCGTTTACCAGGTAGAACAGGCCGGCGGTGATCACGGCACCGAGCAGCACGGCGGCGGGGATGCGCCAGTCCATCATGCGCCGCGCCGCCAGGTAGGCGCCGCACAGCAGGATCAGCAGGGCCGAGGTTTCGCCGGTGGAGCCGGCGGTCATGCCGGTGAACAGGTCGCTGGTGCTGGTGATCACGCCTTCGAATTTCCACTGCGCCAGGGGGGTGGCGCCGCTGAAGCTGTCCACTGCCTGACGGCTCCACTCGCTCACCGGCGCCGGTGTCATGAAGGGCAGGGCCAGGGTGGAGGGAATGAATTCCATGAAGCGCCCCGGCATGCCGGCCGGCGTCCAGGTGGTGATGGCCACCGGGAAGGCGGCCTGCACGAAGGCGCGGCCCACCAGGGCGGGGTTGAATACGTTGTAGCCCAGGCCGCCGAACAGGGTCTTGCCCAGGGCGATGGCGATGAAGCCGGCCACCGCGCCCATCCACAGCGGAAAGCCCGGCGGCAGGGTCAGGGCCAGCAGCAGGCCGGTGATGGCGGCGCTCCAGTCGCTGAGGGTGTTGCCGCGGCCGGCGCTGCGCGAGAAGGCGTATTCCGTGGCCAGGCAGCTGGCGGTGACCACGAGGATCAGGGCCAGGGCGCTGATCCCGAACTGCCACACGGCGAAGGCGGCGATGGGCAGCAGCGCATAGACCACGTTGCGCATGATCTGCTCCACCGTATGCGCCGCCTTGACGTGCGGCGAGGTGCGGAGTTCGATGTGCGACTTACCGGTCATGCGGCACGCTCGCGCAGTATGGATTTGGCGATACGGAAGTACTGCACCAGGGGAATGGACGAGGGGCAGACGAAGCTGCAACAACCGCACTCGATGCAGTCCTTGAGATGGAAACGTTCCGCCATCACCTCGTACTCGCGCTTGGCGGCGAGCAGACCCAGCTGGGTGGGGTTGAGGTGCATGGGACAGGCCGCCACGCACTTGCCGCATTTGATGCAGGGATGGATGCGGCGCGTCTCGGCCTGGATCTCGCTGTTGGACAGTACCAGCACGCCGGAGGAGCCCTTGGTGATGGGCACGTCCAGCGAGGCGACCGCATTGCCCATCATCGGCCCGCCCAGGATGACTTCCTGCTCCCGGCCGTTGAAGCCGACCTGCTCCAGCAGGAAGCGCAGCGGCGTACCGATGGGAACGAGGTAATTGCCCGGTTTCTTGACGCCGGGACCGGCGACGGTGATGACGCGCTCGATGAGGCCTTCGCCGCGCGGCAGCAGACGGCCCAGCGCGGTCAGCGTGCCGACGTTGTTGACCACCACGCCGATTTGCGCCGGCAGTCCGCCGGACGGCACTTCACGGCCGAGCAGGGAGGAGATGAGCATTTTCTCCGCACCCTGCGGGTACTTGGTTTCCACCGCCTCGACACGGATGCTGCCGTCGGCCGGCAGATGGCCGCGGATCGCCTCGATGGCGTCGGGCTTGTTGTCTTCCACGCCGATGATTGCCTGCTTCGCGCCGACCACACGCATGGCCAGCTGGGTGCCGCGGATCAGGTCGCGCCCCTGTTCCACCATCACGCGGTGATCGGTGGTGAGATAGGGTTCGCACTCGCAGCCGTTGACCAGCAGGGTATCGATGACGGCGCCCGCCGGCACCTTGAGCTTGACGTGGGAGGGGAAGGCGGCGCCGCCCAAGCCTACCAGGCCGGTGTCCTGCACTGCCTGGACGATCTGCTCCGGCATCAGTGCGGCGATGTCGCGCGGCGTGCGCCACAGCACTTCCTGGTTGGAGGCCTCGTAGACCCGGATGACGATGGAGGGCACGCGCGGTCCCTGCGCGCTGGGCATCAGGGTGATGGCTTCCACCACACCGGTGGCGGGCGCATGCTGCGGGACGGACATGAAGCCGTCGGCCTCGGCGATGAGCTGGCCGCGACCGACCTCCTCGCCGACCTTGACGATGGGGCGCGAGGGCTTGCCGAGATGCTGGGCCAGCGGAACGATCATGCGCGGGGCGAAGGGCAGGCGGCGGATCGGCTTATCCGCCGTATCCTCCTTGTGCGCCTGCGGATGGACCCCGTGGGAGAAGGTCTTCCGTCCGAACCAGCGTAACAGTGTCATCGCGTGTTGGCCCCAGAGTAGGGTGCGCATTGCGCACCATGCCGTGTTCAAACGCCGTGTGGTGCGCTGTGCGCACCCTACATTCATAATTCGCTATTTCAGTCTCTGTTCCTGCCGAAAAAAAATTCCCTCCCCAAGACGGGGAGGGACAACTTCTCGGAGGGAGCACCGAAAGAAACTGTTGTTTGCGGAATGTCCGCCGGATGCGTTTCGTACACCCGTTGAAACCTGAACTCCTTTGGCGCGGCCGGGCCGCTCCTATTGAAACTTCGCGGCGCGCTGGATCAGCTTGTCCACGCCGGCTTCGGCCGGATTGAACGGCGTGCCCGGGTGGATGCAGCCTGCCGTGCACTTTTCCGCCGCCTTGACGATATCCTTGAACGGCCCCGCCTTCGGGTTGATGACGATGGCCTTCTTGTCATCGTTGTAGGCGAAGATGTTCGGATTCAGATTGGTGCACTCGTCGCAGGCGGTGCACTCCGGCGTTTCGATCCACACCGGTTCGTAATCGGCCGGCGCGGCCGTCTGGGACGCGCCGTTGCCGTTACCGTTCGCGGCCACCGCGCCGCCGGCCAGGGCGGACATGTCGCCGGATGCGGCCAGCGACAGCAGGGTGGAGGAGAGCTTCTGCGCCATCTCGGCCTTGGTCTGCTGCACGATGGCGTTGACGTCCACCTGGCGATCGAGGCCGGCGACGGACTTCAGCTGGCGCCAGAAGTCGCGGCGCTCCTCGGCGGCGTTGACGATCTCCTGCGAGCACAACACGCGGTTGAGGCGATTCTTGGCATCCACCGCCCAGATGAAGGGGAAGCGGCCTTCGCGCTCGTCCTCGTCCATGGTGAGGAACTCGTGGAACGGCACCATGGTGTCGTTCCAGGTCTCACGCGGCGCCTTCTTGAAGTGCTTGCGGAAGCGGCCTTCGCTGACGGCGAAATCGGCGAAGGTCATCGGCACTTCGAGCTTGTCCTTGCGGCCGTTCTCGTCCACGTAGTCGAGGGTGTACATCGGCCAGTCGTCGTTCAGCGCCGGGTTGCCTTCCATGTCGAAGCACTCGGGGAAGGTGGTGCCCTTGTCCGGGTCGTAGCGGAACAGCGGGTAGGCGCGCGATTCCACCGCCAGCTTGCCCTGGCGATCGGAGGCGTCGTCACCCACGCCGTGCTCCGGCTGGCAGGTGGTGTAGATGTTGAACATGGCCGGGCGGCGGCTGTTGAGGCCGTCGATATAGCCTTCCAGCAGGTGGGTCACGTTGCTGGTGGAACCCTGCATGATGTAGGCGCCGCGGTGGGCCACGCCGATCAGGCCGACTTCCTTGCGGATCTCGGTCTTGCCCTTCCAGTTCTTGCCGTAGGGCGACATGTCGGCCACCTGGCTGACGAAGCCGGAGGTACAGGCCTGGCCGCCGGTGTTGGAGTACACCTGGGTATCCACCACCATCACCTTGATCGGCATGCTGGAGGCCAGTGCACGCGACAGGTTCTGGAAGCCGATGTCGTACATGGCGCCGTCACCGCCGACGGCGACGACGGGCGGGCACAGCAGCCATTCTTCATCGCTGAAGTCCTTCCAGCTGAACTGGCGGAAATAGGACTGGTGCGTTTCGGCGTTGTATTTGCCGGCCAGTTCCAGCTCGGCCATGCGGATGGCCTTGAAGCCGTCGGCCATCTTCACCATGTGGCCCTCGAACAGACCCATGGCCATGGACGGGCTGTCCTGGAACAGGTTCGAGGTCCAGGGGAACGGATACGGGTTGAACGGGAAGGTCGAACCCCACACCGAGGTGCAGCCGGTGGAGTTGACGATGCCCATCTCGGCGCGGCCGCGGCCGGTCGGGCCTTCCTCGTAGCGCCACTTCATGTCGCGCAGACGGTCGAGCAGGTTGGTGGCCCACTTCAGCCACTGCTTGTCGATGACGGTCTTCTCGTGACCGGCGTCGAGGGTGGCGGAAAGGTTGGACAGGGTCAGGTCGGTGCCGTTGACGCCGTCCACCACCTGGTTGATGGCGCTGCTGTCGGACAGGTCGACGCCGGAGGCCAGTTTGAGGCGGATGTGCTGTTCCAGGTTCTGGATCAGATCATTCAGCTTCGCGACCTGCTTCTTCACACGCGGCTGCATCAGCGCGGTGACGGTGCTGGTGAACAGGTGAATGGCGGTCTTCTCGCCGCAGCCCAGGCAGGAGCCGTCGCCGCACACCATGGCGCCGTAGTTGCGCTTGTCCAGCAGCAGGGTATCCAGGGCGCCGATCTTTTCGTTCAGATCGTCGATGCGGATGTACTCGGGATTGGTGGTCGGCAGGTCGAGCCAGAAGGACCAGTCGCCGTGCATGCGCTTCACTGCCTCGTCGGTCTGCTTGGTGCTGACCAGGGCGTTGTCGTCGCACACGTCGACGCATTCCATGCAGCCCTTGCAGGTAGCCGGGTTGACGGTGATGGAGAACAGGCCGCCGCTGCCCTTGCTCTTCTTTTCGTGGTTGATCCAGTAGGGCTTGGTGACGGCAAACTCGAAGCTGCCCATGGCGTCCATCAGCTGGCCGAATTCCTGCTCCAGCTTGGCGCGGGCATCGCCTTCCAGTTCGGATTCGGCCAGCACTTCGAGCATGGCCTGATCCAGCAGGTTGCGTACCTTGGCGGTCTCGCCGGCGGCATTGAGCAGCTCGCGCAGCTTCTTCTCCACGTTGCGCGTCTCGCGGCGCAAATGCATGGTCAGCACGCCCTTGCGCTCGATACGGTGGATGGCGGTGGCGAACACCTCGCTGACGGAGTTGACCAGGCCGGGAATGGAGGAGTCCGGGCACACGGTGTAGCAGTTGCCGCAGGCGGTGCAGTTCTCGGCCACCCACTTCGGATACTCGAAGCGGATGTTGGTCATGTCGCGGAACACGCCGCTGGCGGCGGGCATCAGGGACAGGCCCATGTAGGGATCTGCCAGGTTGTCGGAACCGCGGCCGGTGGCGTAGAAGTAGCCGGTCTGTTCCCAGAAGCGGTGAATGTCGTGCAGTTCGCCCTTACCTTCCGGGATGTGCTTGAGCATGATCGGCAGGGCGGATTCGCTGGTGCGCAGCTCCTGCATGGTCACGCCGACCTTCTTGTTGATGATCTCGTGCACTTCGGTGAAGCCGCGGCGCACCACGCGCACGTTGTCTTCCACCACGCGCTTGCCCTTGGCGCCGAACTTGGCCATCAGCTGGTCTTCGATGGCCTTGAACAGTTTGGCCTCGTCCAGGCCGGCCATTTCCATCAGCGGCGAGCCGGCGAAGAAGGCGCCCTGGAAGGCGTTGCCCTGCATGCGCAGCTGCAGCTCGGGGTTGGAGGCCTCCTCGCGGGCGATCTTGAAGCCGTCGAGGTAGAACACGCGGATGTCGTTGTCGACGATGTACTGCTGGGAGTGGCGCGGAATGGTCGCCCACAGCTGATCCGGATCCTCGAAGGAGGATTGGATGATCAGCACGCCGCCCTTCTTCAGGCCGAACAGCGGATTGGAGTGGCTGAAGACGTTGGGGTCCGGCGACAGCACCACGTCGACGAAGTTGAATTCGCAGTTGATGCGGATCGGGGTGGGGGCGGCCGCCAGGTAATAGGTGGTGGGCTGGCCCTTCTTCTCGGAACCGTACTTGGGGTTGGACTTGATCTCGTAACCCAGCAGTTCGTACAGGGTCATTGCCAGGTTCTTGCCGGTGGTGATGGCGCCCCAGCCGCCCACGGAATGCATGCGCGCGGTGATCGAGCCTTCCGGCATCAGGTTGGGATTTTCCGAACCGCGCACGGCCAGGTCCTTCACCTGCGGATAGGACTCCAGCACCTTCTGCATCTGGATTTCCTGCTTGGGCGTGGCGGCTTCCTCACGCACGAAGTCGATGCCCAGATAGAAGAACTTCTGCTTCTTGCCGCCGGGCAGCATGTTCTCGACGGCGCCGATCAGGCCTTCCGGCTGCAGATCGCGCGAGCCCAGGCCGTAGGCACCGGAGTACAGGCGCGGGGCATCGCCCTGCTGGTAGCTGTCGTAACCGGGGTAGGGCAGCTCTTCGCCCTTGGCCGCCATGCCGTTTTCCATGCACTTGTTGAGGGAGGCGCGCACTTCGCGCATCAGCGGCAGATCTTCGGCCAGCGGCTGGTCGGTACGTTCCAGCACCACCACGCCCTTCTTGCCCTTGAGGGCCTTGCCCATCAGGTCGCCGGGGAAGGGACGGAACATGGTGGCGTCGATGACGCCGACCTTGAGCTTGCGGCTCTCGCGCAGGTAGTCGGCCACGGTTTCGGCCTGCACGATCATCGAGCCCATGCCGACGATGACGTAATCGGCATCCTCGGTGTTGTAGCAGCCGATGCGGTTGTAGCGGCGGCCGGTGAGTTCGTAATACTCGTCCATCACCTGGTCGGCGATCTGCGGAATATGGGCGTAGAAGTAGGGGCGCTGCGCCGCTACCGTCTGCATGTAGGCGTCCTGGTTCTGCACCGTACCGGACACCATCGGCGCATCCACGTCCCAAATCATCGGCACGCGGCGGCGCTTGTCGCCGTACAGCATCTTCTGCGCCGGGGTGGGGCACTCGATCATGTCGTCGGGACGGCCGAGGAACTCCTCGATCAGCTCGCGCTCGGGCACGTTGAGCGGCTCGATGAGGTGGGTGGTGAGGAAGCCGTCCTGTGCCACAACCGCCGGGGTCAGGCCCAACTCGGCGATCTTGCGGCCGATGAGGTTGAGATCCGCCGCACCCTGGGCATTCTTGGCGAAGACCTGGAAGAAACCGGTGTCGTCGATGCAGTGATAGTCATCGTGGCCGCAATGGACGTTGAGCGAGGCCTTGGTGATGGCGCGGCAGCCGACGTTCAGCACGTAGGGCAGGCGCTTGCCGGCGGCGGCGTAAAGGGATTCGTGCATGAAGGCCACGCCCTGCGCCGAGGAGAAGTTGGTGGCGCGCAGGCCGGTCATGGCCATGCCGGCGGTGACGGCCGCCGCGGCGTGTTCGGATTCGGGTTCGACGAAGATCAGGGTGCGGTCGGAGACGTTGATGTGGCCGTTGGCCACTTCTTCCGCCCAGTATTCGCCCATCTGGGTGGACGGGGTGATCGGATAGGCGCCGGCGGCATCCGAGGATTCGCGTTCGCACATGATCACGGCAGTGTTGCCGTCCATGGCCATGCGTACACCCGGATACTTGAAGGTCTTGGTCTCTTTCTTTCCGAACATCTCAGTCACCCTCACTGAATTTGTAATCAGTCCGCAAATGAACGCAAATCAACGCGAATAGTGTTTTGCAGATTTATTTGCGTGTTTCGCGTTCATTTGCGGATAGCTTTGCATCTTTGCCTTATCCGATCGGCAGCGCCTCCTGGCGCACCACCTTTTTCGCATCGCGGCCGCGCTGCGGCCCGCTCTTGTCGTCCAGCCAGACGATGGCCCCGGTCGGGCAGCGCTCGATGGCGATGCGCGAGGCCAGGGCGTTCTTGCTGTAATCAATCACGGCCAGTTCGTTCTGCATGCTGATCAGGCCCTCCGGCGCGTCGGCGGAACAGCGCGCGCAGGCGGTACAGGCCACTTCGCATTCCAGCTCAGCCTCGTCGCCGGGCTGGCGGTTCTTGCAGGCCACCCACAGGCGGCGGCTCACCGGCTGGAGGGAGAACAGCCCCTTGGGGCAAACCTCGACACAGTCGCCGCAGGCGGTGCACTTGTCCGCATCCACCACCGGCAGGCTGTGGGCATTCATGGTGATGGCGTCGAAGTCGCACACCACCTCGCAGTCGGCCAGGCCCAGGCAGCCCCAGGTGCAGCCCTTGCCGCCGCCGGACACCAGGCTGGCGGCGCGGCAGGATTTCATGCCGGCGTAGCGGGCGCGGGTGCGGGCCACGTGGACACCGCCGGCACAGGCCAGGCGCGCCACCTGCTTTTCGATATCGCCCACATCCACGCCCAGGTAGTCGGCGACCTCCTGGTTGGCCTCGGCGGAGTTCACCGTGCACTGGCCCGGCTCGACCTCGCCCTTGATCAGCATCTCGGCGAACTGGCGGCAGCCCGGGGTGCCGCAGGCACCGCAGTTGGAGTGGGGCAGCATGTCCTCCACTTCATCGATGCGCGGGTCCTCGTACACATAGAGACGACGGCTGGCCACGGCGAGCAGGGCGGCCAGAGCCACCCCCAGTGCCGCCATGAAGCCACCTGCCGCTGCAATGTGTAAAATAGGGCTCAATGCACCAAGCCTCTAAGCAAGTTAATGCTGGCTCTAAATCCGTACAAAAATAGTCAACAAATAACCACATTCCCTGTACGAGAACCAAGTCTAAATTTGTTTCATGTATTTGACGCGGTAATTATTTCAATGCTCAATATTGAGCTGGTTAATAATGAGGTCCGGCCATGACGTCCCTGCCCAATCTTTATTACAAGCAGAACCGCCTCAAGCAGCTTCGCGCCTTCTGCCATACGGCGCGTACCGGCAGCATCACCCTGGCGGCGGAATCGCTGTTCCTGAGCCAGCCGTCGGTGTCCCTGCAGATCCAGGCCCTGGAGCGGGAGTTCGGCATCACCCTGTTCGAACGGCGCGGGCCGCACATCAAGATGACGCCGGAGGGGGAGACGCTGTACAAGCTGGCGGAACCGCTGGTGGAGGGCATCGACAAGCTGCATGAGACCTTCGCCGCCCAGTTCGGCGTGCTGGAATCGGGCGAACTGAACATCGCCGCGGGGGAGTCGACCATACTCTATATCCTGCCCGAGCCCATGAAACTGTTCGCCGAGGCCTATCCGCACATCCGGCTCAAGCTGCACAACGTCACCGGCCGCGACGGCCTGGCCATGCTGCGCGCCGACGAGGTGGACTTCGCCGTCGGCTCCATGCTGGAGGTGCCGGACGACATCAGTTACCGCCCGGTGGTGACCTATGATCCGACCCTGATCACCTCCCTGGACCATCCGCTGGCCAAGAAGCAGAACCTGCGCCTGGCCGACATCAGTCCCTACGGCCTGATCCTGCCGCCGCGCCACCTCTCGACCTGGCGCATCGTCGACCTGGTGTTCCAGCAGCACAACCTGAACTACAACGTGGCGCTGGAGGCGGGCGGCTGGGAAGTGATCAAGAAGTACGTCGAGCTGGGGCTGGGCATATCCATCGTCACCGACGTCTGCCTCACCGGCGAGGAGCGCCTGGCGCAGATCCCGCTGAGCCAGTATTTTCCGCGCCGCACCTACGGCATCGTGCTGCGCAAGGGGCGCTTTCTGTCGCCCCAGGCCAAGCGCTTCATCGACATCATGGACCGGGTCTTCGTCAGCGAGGGCTCCGAACACGGCGTCATGGGCGACGAGCCGCCGGATCCCAACCGTCCGCCGGGGTCCGTGCCGGCGGACATCCTCTAGTCTTCGGCCCGATGCTGCCGCTTTACTGCACCGATGCCGCGTTGCAGCCGCGCGCTGCCGCACTGGCCGCGCGCTGGGGTTTTGTCCTGGCTGCTGATGAACAGGGCGAGACACCGCGCCTGGTGTTGACCGCCGAGCGTCTGGAACTGCGCGCCCTGCACAGTGAAGGTCCGGTGTACGTGGATTTCGTCGGCGGTGCCGTGGGCCACCGGCGCAGCTTCGGCGGCGGTCGCGGCCAGGAGATTGCAAAGGCGGTCGGGCTGAAGAAGGGCGCCACACCGAGCGTGCTGGATGCCACCGCCGGTCTCGGCCGTGACGCCTTCGTGCTGGCCAGCCTGGGTTGTCCGGTAACCCTGATCGAGCGTTCGCCGGTGGTGGCGGCGCTGCTGGAGGACGGGCTGGCGCGGGCGGCGCAGGATACCGAGGTTGCGCCCATTGCGGCGCGCATGCAGCTGTTGTGCGGCAATGCGGCACAGCTCATGGCGCAGCTGGAAGAGGCGGAGCGGCCCGATGTGGTGTACCTCGACCCGATGTATCCGCACCGGCGCAAGTCGGCCCTGGTAAAGAAGGAGATGCGCCTGTTCCGCGAAGTGGTGGGCGAGGATCCGGATGCCGACGCCCTGCTGCCGACAGCTTTGGCCGTGGCGCGGCAACGGGTGGTGATAAAGCGGCCGGATTATGCGGAGCCTATGGCGGGCAGGGTGCCGACCATGAGCATCCGCACCAAGAACAACCGCTTCGACGTGTATGTGATCAAGGCTCTGCTGCGGTAGGGGGGGACAAGCGCAGATGCGGGAGCGAGGCAGCGTAAATATCGGCACCTTGCTGCGATACCTCTCCGCCAAGTCGCAATTGGCGATACGTTGGAGCGACGTCGATGTCATCTCCCTCGCCAGTATCGATATGGAGTTCCCTGATCCCCATTGCGCGTACCAGCGCAATGGTTTCAAAGTCATTGATTTTGAAACTATTGGTTAGAAAGGCTTATCCAGCCAGCTGCCACGCACATGCCGGCTGGATCGGCTATTCGGTGATGATGACCTTGTCGCCCACACCCACCAGTCGGTAGATCTTGCGCATGTCCGCGTTTGCTGCGCGCACGCAACCACGGGAGACCTTTTGCCCCAGAAGCTCGGGGCGGCTGGTGCCGTGAATGGCGTAACTCTTGCCTATATTGAGGGCATGCGTGCCGATGGGGCCACGGAAACAGCGCTGGCCATTGGCGATGTCCTCGGCATACTCGGCCTCCATATGCCTGGGGATGCACCATTCGATACCGCGCGGGTCGTGCACCTTCCAGCGCACGGCGTATTCCCCTGGTTCGGTGAAATAACAGCGTCCGCCCTGATCTTTGGGTTTGCAGCTATCCATGCCGAGGGCGACGGTAGCTTGATAGATGACCTGTTCGATTTCCCCTTGGCGCTCGAAAACCTCCAGTAAAAAATTGTTCTTGTTGATCACGATATAGCGCTCCGGCCCCGTGCGATCCGCTGCCACCGGGGTTGCAACATTCGCGCTGGCGTAATGGCGCGATACCCACAGTGGTTGGGCCAGTGGCTGCCATTGATTGTCCGGAAAGTAGCCACTGATGCGCAGCCAGTTTTCATCCACCTGATGTGCCGTGAACAGGGTGCCGGCATTCCAGATGCCGTTGATGCGGCCATCACGGGCTTCGCGGATAGCTGAAATGGTATCGAGACGCCAAGTTTTGGTCGCCGCGGGTTCCATCGCGGTGCCCTGTCCGGCGATAGTGGGTAGGGCTGTGGACAGCAGCAGCGCTATAAGTAGAGTGGTGATGCCTTGCATTTGTGCGCTTATGTTCTGACTTTGCCTCATTTTAGTGAAGCGGCGATCGTGGTCAAGCCACGGGCAATTTCCTGGGCACCACCTATGCTTATGCGGAGTGACTTTTTACAGCGTAAGGAGATGAACAGATGACTGACGTAATCGCACAGTTGGGTAGTGAAGCGGACTACCTGCTGGGGCACAGGTGTACAGGCCTTGGCAAGGATCTGTTGCAGATACCGGGGCCTGACTACGTGGATCGTGTCATGGCCATCAAGGATCGCCCACCCGCCGTGCTGCGCAATATGCAGCTATTGTTCAATACCGGTCGCCTGGCCGGCACCGGCTATCTTTCCATCCTGCCGGTAGATCAGGGAGTGGAGCATTCTGCCGGCGCCTCTTTCGCCCCCAATCCGATGTTCTTCGACCCGGACAATATCCCACGCCTCGCCATCGAAGGCGGCTGCAACGCCGTAGCCTCGACCCTGGGCGTGCTCGGTGCCGTGGCACGGCGCTATGCCCACAAGATTCCGTTCCTGGTGAAGATCAATCACAACGAAATGCTCACCTATCCCGCCATGCACGACCAGACCCTGTTCGCCTCGGTGCAGCAGGCCTTCGAGCTGGGGGCGGTGGCGGTGGGCGCCACCATCTACTTCGGATCGCCCGAATCACGCCGCCAGGTGATGGAGGTGAGCGAGGCCTTCGCCCTGGCCCACGAGCTGGGCATGGTCACGGTGCTCTGGGCCTATCTGCGCAACAGCGCCTTCAAGCTAGGCGATATCGACTACCACGAGAGCGCCGACCTCACCGGCCAGGGCAACCACCTGGCGGTGACCATCAACGCCGACATCGTCAAACAGAAGCTGGCTACCAACAACGGCGGCTACAACGCCCTCAAGTTCGGCAAGACCCATCCCAAGGTGTACGACACCCTGACCACGGAACACCCGATAGATCTGGTGCGCTATCAGGTGGCCAACTGCTACATGGGGCGGGTGGGGATGATCAATTCCGGCGGCCCGTCGGGCAAGGACGACCTGCACCAGGCGATACGTACCGCCGTGATCAACAAGCGGGCTGGCGGCATGGGTCTGATCTCAGGCCGTAAGGCCTTCCAGAAGCCGATCAAGGATGGGGTGGCGCTACTCAACGCCATTCAGGATGTGTATCTGGCGAAGGAAATCGACATCGCCTGAAACACATTCGCCGCAGAGGCGCGAAGCTTTAGCAACTGTTCTCGTTGCGCCTCTGCGGCAGGATGGTTTTTTGCTCAGGCGGCCTGGCGCAGCACCCGATCGATTTCTTCCACGACACTGGCTACGCCGCTGGCAGCATGGGCGGTTTCACCGCGCTTGAGGCTGGATTCGAGGGTGTCGGCGGCCACCTTGAGGGCGGGAACCCCGCAATAGGTGGCCGAACCATTCAGCTTGTGGACGAGATGCCGCAGGGTAGGGTAGTCGCCAGCGGCGAGGGCGGCCTTGATGTCGCTACGCTGCTGGGGCAACTCCTGCAACAGCATAGTGAACAACTCGGCGGCCAGCTGCGCGTTGCCTCCCGCACGTTCCAGGGCCAAATCCTGATCGATAATCTTCATCACTGCATTCATGCCTGTTCCTCCTCTCCCTGGGACTCTCCTCATGTTCCAAGTGTAATGAAATCATTGGTGCTGGCAAGGTTTGTTTTATAATGCCCGCAAAATCAACCCCCTAATTTCTGGTTTCGTCAAACTATGGACTTTCCGACCCTCGAATCCTTTGTCGGCAACACCCCCCTGGTGCGCCTGCAGCGCCTGCCTGGCGATACCTCCAACACCCTGCTGGTCAAACTGGAAGGCAACAACCCGGCCGGCTCGGTGAAGGACCGCCCGGCCCTGTCGATGATCCAGCGTGCCGAGGCGCGGGGCCAGATCAAGCCCGGCGACACCATCATCGAGGCCACCAGCGGCAATACCGGCATCGCCCTGGCCATGGCCGCCGCCATCAAGGGTTATCGCATGGTGCTGATCATGCCGGACAACATGAGCGTGGAACGCCGCGCGGCCATGGCGGCCTTCGGCGCCGAGCTGGTGCTGGTGTCTAAGGAGGCCAGCATGGAGGGGGCGCGCGACCTGGCCGACCAGATGGCGCGGGAGGGCAAGGGCATCGTGCTGGACCAGTTCGGCAACCCGGACAACCCCCAGGCCCACTACGAGGGCACCGGCCCGGAAATTTGGCGCGATACCCACGGCAAGGTCACCCATTTCGTCAGCGCCATGGGCACCACCGGTACCATCATGGGCACCTCGCGCTACCTCAAGGAACAGAACCCGGCCATCCAGATCGTCGGCGTGCAACCGGCAGAGGGCGCCAGCATCCCCGGCATCCGCCGCTGGACGCCGGAATACCTGCCCACCATCTTCGAGGCCGCGCGCGTCGATCGCACCATCGACATCGGCCAGCAGGCGGCGGAGGAGACCACCCGCGCCCTCGCCGCACGTGAAGGCATCTTTGCCGGCGTCTCCTCAGGCGGCGCCGTCGCCGCCATGCTGCAGCTGTCGCAGGAAGTGGAGGACGCCGTTATCGTCGGCATCATCTGCGACCGTGGCGACCGCTACCTGTCCACAGGCGTGTTTCCGGCCAAATAATATAACCGCCAAGTGCGCCACGTTCGCGAAGGTGTAAGTTCGCAGAGTTTCCCTGGCGTCCTTCGCGTACTTCGTGGTTGAAGGGGTTTTCGTGACATGAACGTACTGGTATTCGATATCGAAACGGTGCCCGATGTGGCCAGCGGCCGCCGTCTGCACGGTCTGGACGGACTGGACGATCACGACGTTGCCAATGTGATGTTTCACAAGCGGCGCCAGGAAACCGGCAACGATTTCCTGCGCCTGCACCTGCAGCGCATCGTCGCCATCTCGGTGGTGCTGCGCTCGCGCGATGACATCAAGGTGTGGTCGCTGGGAGAGGAGCAGGCCGACGAAAAAGAAATCGTGCAACGCTTCTTCGACGGCCTGGATCGATTCACGCCGACCCTGGTGTCCTGGAACGGCGGCGGCTTCGACCTGCCGGTACTGCACTACCGCGCCCTGCTGCACGGGATTCAAGCGCCGCGCTACTGGGAGACCGGCGACGAGGACCAGAGCTTCCGCTGGAACAACTATCTGAGCCGCTATCACAACCGCCACACCGATCTGATGGACGTGCTGGCCGGCTACCAGGCGCGCGCCAATGCCCCGCTGGACGAGATCGCCACCATGCTCGGCTTCCCCGGCAAGATGGGCATGAGCGGCGACAAGGTGTGGGACGCCTACCAGGCGGGCGACATCGCCGGCATCCGCAACTACTGCGAGACCGACGTGCTCAATACCTTTCTGGTGTACCTGCGTTTCGAGCTGATGCGCGGCCGCCTCACCGCGGGTGAATACGATGCCGAATGCCGGCGCGTGCGCGACTACCTCGCCAAAGAGAACAAGCCGCACTTCAGCGAATTTCTCGCCAACTGGAACGAGCAATAAACACATAATCCGCGAATAAACGCGAATAAACGCAAATGAAATGATTTTGTTTGAAGTCTATTTGCGTGTATTTGCGTTCATTTGCGGACTGAGTGGATTTTGACCCCTATGTCCCGACGTAAAAAAAAGCCTCTGCCCACCGCGCCGGTGCGCATCACCATCGACAACCTGAATCACGAGGGTCGCGGCGTCGGCCGTGTCGACGGCAAGACCGTGTTCGTCACCGGCGCGCTGCCGGGCGAGGAGGTGGAGTTCACCTACAGCGCCATCCACCGCAACTTCGATGAGGGTGTGGCGGTAAACATACTCAAGGCCTCGCCCGATCGCATCGCGCCGCGCTGCCCGCACTTCAATGTCTGCGGCGGCTGCGCCATGCAGCATCTCGCGCCCGAGACGCAGATTACCTACAAGCAGAAAGTGCTGCTGGACGATTTCAGGCACCTTGGCAAGGTGCAGCCACAGGAGATTCTGCCGCCGCTGCTTGGCCCGTACTGGGGCTACCGGCGCAAGGCGCGCCTCGGCGTCAAGTACGTGCCCAAGAAGGAGAAGGTGCTGGTGGGATTTCGCGAGCGCAGCAGCCCGTTCCTGGCCGAGCTGACCCGCTGTGAGGTATTACACCCGAGCGTGGGCGAGCGCATCGAGGCGCTGGGCGCCATGATTGCCTCGCTGTCGGTGTACGACAGGATCGCGCAGATCGAAGTGGCGGTGGACGACACACAGACCGCGCTGGCCCTGCGCAACCTGGCGGAACTGAGCGACGACGACAAGGCCAGGGTCAAGGCCTTCGCCATCGAATACAACATCCACATCTACCTGCAACCTGGTGGCCCCGATTCGCTGATACCGCTGTGGCCGGAGCAGATCCGGCTGCGCTACGTGCTGGACAACTACGACGTCAGCTTCGGCTTCAAGCCCGGCGATTTCACCCAGGTGAACACCGAGATCAACCGCCAGATGATCGACCGTGCCATCAAGCTGCTCGACCTCCAGCCGGAAGACCGCGTGCTGGACCTGTTCTGCGGCCTGGGCAACTTCACCCTGCCGCTGGCACGCCGCTGCCGCGAGGTGGTGGGGGTGGAGGGCGAGGCCAAGCTGGTGGAGCGCGCCCGCGCCAACGCGGCGGAGAATGCGTTGACCAATGTGCAGTTCCACGCGGCGGATCTGGCCGGCGACCTGGAACACTCGCCGTGGTGGAAGCAGGGCTTCGACAAGGTGCTGCTCGACCCGCCGCGCTCGGGCGCGCAGGAAACGCTGGCGCACATCGCGAAGATGAAGGTGAGGCGCATCGTTTACGTGTCGTGCAATCCATCCACGCTGGCACGGGATGCCGGAATACTGGTCAACGAGTATGGCTACCGGCTGGAGAAGGCAGGGGTAATGGATATGTTCCCTCATACGGCGCATGTGGAGTCGATTGCGCTATTCGTCAGAAGGAGATAGCTCCTCCCAGGCGAACAGTAGCGACTTGAGCCGATGTTTCTATTTGTTACTCGCTCAGCAGCGTAAAGTAAACGTCAAGTTCCAGCTCGGCATCGGCCAACCCCATGCCATGGCTGACCAATTGCTTGCCGCTGAAACGTGCAGTGAATCCTTTTCCTATGCTAGGCGCCTCCTCGTACCGGCTGGTAATCGAACAGTCAAGCTGGTGGTAGATACTGCGCAGGTCGCTGTAGTCTGGTCCCAATGCCCAACGCATCCTCTTGCAATCCGGCGCTTGGCCCGGTCGCGGTATCAGCGCACCGCTGAGGCGGCGATAGCTGCTTGAAATGGCGTGGCGGTTACCAAGAACTTCACTTACACCCTTGGTATCCACCTGCCAGCGTGCACCGGCGGAGTATGCGCCAGTGAGGTCTGGTGTGGGAAAGGCAGGGCGCCAGACGTCAAAACTGGCATCCTCGACAGTGATGGCAATTGCCTTGTTGCTTCCGGCGTAGCGTGTGATGGCCTGCTGCAGCAACGACCGGTTGGTGGTTTCCAGGACAGGCAGCGGATATCTTCCTCCACCGGGATACACCGGTTTGTCATCGGCAGAAACTCCATCCAGAACACCGTCGGTGAGATCATTGATCAGGCCATCGAGTATGTTGGATTCACCCTGCTTGCTGACCAGGCTGTCGCGGAGGACGTTATTGCTGGCGATGAAGGAGGTTATGCCACCGATCACGGCGGCATGACGCTGTGCGGCCGGCTCCGGCGAGGAGCTGCGCCCAGCTACGGCAGGGGATGTTTGCAGCGGATCAAAACCGAGTCCTGCGACCAGGCGCGCACGCGTTTGCTGCCAACTATCAAAATCAGCCCCTTGCTCCAGGCCATATTGCCAGCGCCGTACCAGCACGGATGAGACTGGCGATACTGACGCGGTGTTTGCACCTGGTACAAGCAGTCCCTGCAACGTCCCTGCGGCGATGGTTGCGCCGCTGGCGATATCGGGATAGTTGCCGCCTTCACTGTGTACCAGCAGAACAGTGGTATTGTCGGTTGCAGGTACTACAGTGTTCCAGCGGCCCAGATTGTCGGTGCGAGTTTCGGCCAGCAGCTCGGCAGCGTGGCCACGGCGGTTAACCCGGTGAATCGAAACCTTGGCGGCGGAAATGGGGCCGACATCCACTGTGCCGCCAATCGGCCGGATGGCTTCCTCCGCCATTGGTGCCGTAACCTGCAGCATGCAGACCAGTGCCAATCCCACCCGCAGTATCATGTGTGCGCTCCAGCCATTCCCGGTCATGGTGAAGTCCGTATCATAACGGACGCGGCGTGTACCGGGCCAGGTGTGGCCCTGGATACGCCACGACAAATTGATGGAGTTCGGTGGATTCCGCGGCGTCAGCCTTACATGCAGCCATACGTCAAGTCAGCTGATGTGTCCAGTGTTGTACGCCCCCCCCCAATGGCACTACCGCATCAGTACCGCAAGCATGCTGTCCATATCCCGCAGAGCACGAATTTGAGAAAACGCTGCATCCGCGCCGGCATGGCGTTGGCGCAGCATGCCCAGCCATTGCTTGAGGCGGGCGCCGAGACCGCGAGTGTTGGGGGCGTAGTGTTCGATAAGTCGTGGCAGGAGGGGACGGATGTCGGGCCATTGCATCGCCTCGATGGGGCTGCCTTGATGCCAGGCGCGCAATTGCAGGGCGAGATCGGGTTGCATGAGGGCGCCGCGGCCGAGCATGGTGTGTTGGCAACCACTGATTTCGTGGCAGCGGCGCCAATCGTCGACACTGTGGATATCGCCGTTGGCAACCAGCGGAATCTTCAAAGCCTCGTTGATGGGGCGCAACCATTGCCAACGGGCGGGGGCACGGTAGCCATCGGCGCGGGTACGGGCATGGACGGTGAGAAAGTCGGCACCGGCCTCCTGCAGGGCAAGGGCGATGTCGACGGCATGGTCCGGGGCGTCGTAGCCGAGGCGCATCTTGGCTGAGATGGGGATATTTGCGGGCAGCGCCTCGCGCAGGGTGCGGACGATCTGTGCCATGAGTGCGGGTTCCTTCAGCAGCGCGGCACCGCCGGCTTTGCGATTGACGAAGCGCGAGGGGCAGCCGAAATTGAGATCGATGGCGGTGGCGCCGAGGTGTACGGCACGTTGAGCGCTGACGGCCAGTAATTCGGGATCGCTGCCGAGCAGTTGCAGGATCGTCTGCGTACCACTGGCAGTGCGACTACCCAGGGCCAGTTCCGGAAAATGCTTGTGGTAGGTGCGCTCCGGCAGTTCGCCATCGCTCAGGCGCAGGAATTCGGTGACACAGGCGTCGTAGCCGCCGATGGCGGTGAGCAGTTGGCGCATGGGGGCGTCGATAACGCCTTCCATCGGGGCGAGCAGGATGCGCATGTTGCTCAGATCAGCTCGGTATCGTCGTGGTTATATGCCGGTGCGCAGCAGCAGAGAATAATATGCAACGGTTTGTTGCCGGTGTTGCGTACGGCGTGCGGTGTACCAGGCGGTATGCAGATGGTGTCGCCGGGGGCAATGGGAAATTCCTCTGCACCGAACCGCATCAGGCCGTGGCCAGCGGTGACGTGATAAAGCTCTTCGGTCTGGTCATGACGATGCAGGGCCGTGGCCTGGCCAGGCAGCACGGTGGCTTCGGCCAGGCTCTGGTGTTTATTGCCATGCACTGCAGGGTGCATCAGCTCACGTATTTCAGAGCCATCGCGGGTAATGTAAGGCTCGATCCCTGTATAGCGTGTGAAGCAGATAGTCATTGTGATCCAAAGTCCAGGTGGTGAAATCCCTTGCGGCTGAGCTGCGCTGCCCAACTGACATGCGGCGCGGCCGCACCTATGATAGGGCTTGGCACTTCGTTATGTAAGCACCTGAATATCGCTGGTTTTCCATCAGGGAAGATGGGAAGGGGCGGACTGCAGTAACGCGGCTACTGGAGACCATGCTTTTCTTTGCCTTACGGGTTGCATGGAATTTCCATGGGTAATTGCAGTCTCTTCAGGATACAGCCGCCAACATTGTTACAATGGCAACGCTTGGAAATATGCCCTTAAGTCTTTATGTTAGTAACGGTAGGTAACAGGTAAGGAACCATGGCAGAAAGCGATCATCAGCACGGTGACCACCACGATTTGGCGGTAGAAGAGGATCGCCCACAACTCAAGCGCCCGCCCATGTACAAGGTGGTGCTGTTGAACGACGACTACACGCCGATGGAATTCGTCGTGCACATACTGGAAATTTTTTTCTCCAAGGACCGCCCGACGGCCACACGAATCATGTTGGCGGTCCATACTGAAGGCAAGGGGGTAGCTGGTGTTTATAGCCGGGATGTGGCCGAGACCAAGGTGCAACAGGTCAACAGCTATTCCCGCAAGCACCAGCACCCATTGATGTGCGCCATGGAGGCCGAGTAGGTTTCTAAAGAGAGGCTGACCATGCTGACCAAAGAATTGGAATATACGCTCAACCAGGCCTTCAAGGCGGCCCGTGAGTTGCGCCATGAGTTTATGACGGTAGAGCACCTGCTGCTGGCCCTGCTCGATGAGCCCAGCTCGTCTGCGGCGCTCAAGGCCTGCGGTGCCAACATGGAGCAGTTGCACAACGACCTGGTCAGCTTCATCGAGGACACCGTCCCGCTGCTCGATCCCGACAGCGAACGCGAAATACAGCCTACCCTGGGTTTTCAGCGTGTGCTACAGCGCGCTGTCTTCCATGTACAGGCCTCCGAACGCAAGGAAGCCAATGGCGCCAACGTGCTGGTGGCGATGTTCAGCGAACAGGAATCGCAGGCGGTCTATTTCCTTAACCAGCAGAACATTACACGCCTCGATATCGTCAATTACATCTCCCACGGCATCTCCAAACTCACCGAGGAGGGTGAAGAAGAGGTTGCCCGTTCCAACGATGAGGAAGGCGGCGCCGACGCAGCGCAAAAACCGCTGGAGGCCTATGCCTCCAATCTCAATGCCCTGGCGCGGCAGGGTAGAATTGATCCGCTCATTGGCCGCGCTGCGGAAATTGAACGCACTGTTCAGGTGCTGTGCCGCCGGCGCAAGAACAACCCCTTGTTCGTCGGCGAGGCCGGTGTGGGCAAGACCGCGCTGGCGGAGGGGCTGGCCAAGAAGATTGTCGACGGTGAAGTACCCGAGGTGCTGGCACACAGCACCGTATATTCGCTCGACCTGGGCGCCCTGCTGGCCGGCACCAAATACCGCGGCGATTTCGAGAAGCGCCTCAAGGCCGTACTGTCACAGCTGAAAAAGGAACACGGCGCCATCCTGTTCATCGACGAGATTCACACCATCATTGGCGCTGGTGCCGCCTCTGGTGGTGCCATGGATGCCTCCAACCTGATCAAGCCGGTACTGGCCAATGGCGACCTCAAATGCATCGGCTCCACTACCTACCAGGAATACCGCGGTATCTTCGAGAAGGACCGTGCCCTGGCGCGCCGTTTCCAGAAGATCGACGTACCGGAACCGACGGTAGAGGAGACGGTGCTGATCCTGGAGGGGTTGAAATCCCGCTTCGAGGAGCATCACGAGGTCAAGTACACCAAGGCCGCGCTGCGTGCAGCGGCGGAGCTGGCGGCGCGCTACATCAACGATCGCCATCTGCCGGATAAGGCCATCGACGTCATCGACGAGGCCGGTGCCAGTCAGCGTATGCAGCCGGCATCGAAGCGCAAGAAGACCTTGGGCGTGAAGGACATTGAGGCGGTGGTGGCAAAGATTGCCCGCATCCCGCCCAAGAGCGTTTCTGCCTCCGACCGCGAGGGGCTGCGCAATCTGGAGCGCGACCTCAAGCTGATGATCTTCGGTCAGGACGAAGCCATCACGACCTTGTCCTCAGCCATCAAGATGGCCCGTTCCGGCCTCGGTACCGAACAGAAGCCCATCGGCTCCTTCCTGTTCGCCGGTCCCACCGGCGTGGGCAAGACCGAGGTGACGCGCCAACTGGCCAGCATCCTTGGTATCGAGCTTATCCGCTTCGACATGTCCGAGTACATGGAGCGCCACACGGTATCGCGCCTGATTGGCGCACCGCCGGGCTATGTGGGCTTCGATCAGGGTGGGTTGCTCACCGAGGCCATCACCAAGCACCCCCATGCGGTGCTGCTGCTGGACGAAATCGAGAAGGCCCATCCGGATGTGTTCAACCTGCTGCTGCAGGTGATGGACCACGGCACCCTCACCGACAACAACGGCCGCAAGGCGGACTTCCGCAACGTGATCCTAGTGATGACCACCAATGCCGGTGCGGAACAGACCAGCCGCCGTTCCATCGGCTTCGCCGAGCAGGACCACAGCACCGACGGCATGGAGGCACTCAAGAAGATGTTCACCCCCGAGTTCCGTAACCGCCTGGATGCGGTCATCCAGTTCAAGCCCCTGGACGAGGAGAACATTAAGCACGTGGTGGACAAGTTCATCATGGAACTGGAAACCCAGTTGGAGCAGAAGGGCGTCACCCTGGAGGTGGATGCCGCTGCCCGGCGCTGGCTGGCCAAGCACGGCTACGACCCGCAGATGGGCGCCCGCCCGATGGCGCGCGTCATCAAGGAAAAACTGAAGAAGCCGATGGCGGAAGAACTGCTGTTCGGCAAGCTGGAGGGCGGCGGCCACGTTCTAGTGACCGAGCACGATGGCGAGCTCAGCTTCGAGTTCGAAGGCAAGGAAGAGGCCGCCACTGTGCATTGACCGCACCGGCTGCCGCCGGAAACAAAAAACGCCCGGTGGCGATGCCATCGGGCGTTTTTCATGGTGGCTGGCGTGAGACGCGAGGGTCGGACGTGGTAGCGATTTTCGTGCCTCGCTCCCCGTATCCCGTACCGGTCTTCTCAGCGAGCGCGGAAGGTGATTCGGCCCTTGGTGAGATCGTAGGGGGTAACCTGAACCGTGACTTTGTCGCCGGTGAGGATGCGGATGTAATGCTTGCGCATCTTGCCGGAGATATGGGCGGTAATGACGTGGCCGTTCTCCAGTTCTACGCGGAACATGGTATTGGGCAGGGTCTCGATGACCGTGCCTTCCATTTCAATGCCTTCTTCCTTCGCCATACGGTGTTGCTTGCGCCTCGCTCGAAAGGGAATACCGGGCCTGTGGGCTGGATGCGGTCCACAGGCCTGTAATTAGCCCGTAAGTTTGCCTCATTTTGCATTGCAAGGCAAAGATTTATAACTACAGGGTACTTCCATCACAAGAAAAAGCGACTTGCTGCCCGCTCTGGGATTTGAGCCGTTGTGCCTTTGACACTGCCAGTGTTGCCCCGAACGCCTTGTCCACAGCCCCTCCGTGGGCCGGGGCAGACATGGCCACCGCGTGAAGTTTGCCACCCTGGCTCAGGGTGGGCTCAGATGCCCACAGTGGGCAGATAGCCGTCGAGCAGTTGCAAGTAATTGGCGCGGGCGTAGGCAGAGGCATTGCCTGCATGGCGCTGGCTCAACACTCCCTTGAATTGCTCCAGAGATTCATAAGGGCTTTCCTCTAGCCACTGTTCCATGCCGCGTAGAATATGGGCAAGGCGACGCGGGCCATGCAGCAGCAGGGCGCTGCACAGATGCACCACGTCGGCACCGGCGAGCAGCATTTTCAGCGCATCGCTGTGGTCGTGCACGCCGCCGGTAGCGGCGAGGGTAAGTTTGACGCTGCCGTGGAGAATGGCGATCCAGCGCATGGCCAGCAGGGCTTCGGCGGAGGTGGACAGGTGCAGCTGTGGCGCCACGCGCAGGCTGTCGATATCGATGTCCGGCTGGTAGAAGCGGTTGAACAGGCTGACGCCGGCAGCGCCTGCCTGCTCCAGACGGTGCACCATGTTGGCCACCGCGCTGAACTGCGGCGACAGCTTCATGGCGATGGGCAGGGTGACGTGCCGGCGCAGTTCGGTGAGCAGGTCGATATAGCGTTGTTCCACTTCTGCGCCGCTGAGTTCCGCATCGGCTGCCACGTAGTACACGTTCAGCTCCAGCGCATCGGCGCCGGCCTGTTGCAGCGCTGTGCCGTAGTCGATCCAGCCGCCGGGGGTGATGCCGTTGAGGCTGGCGACGATGGGAATATCCAGGCTGCGTTTCAGGTGCTGCAACTGCTCCAGGTAGCGCTCCCGCTTGGATGGCATGTCGCCGTGCAGCGGCAGAAAGCTGCTGGCCTCGGCATGCCCCAGGCTCTGGTTGTGCAGGTAGTCATCCATCACTGTCTGGTCATGCAGCAACTCTTCCTCGAACAGCGAGTACATCACCAGCGCCGCGGCGCCGGCGTCTTCGAGCCGTTTGGCCGCATCGAGGCTGCGCGACAGCGGCGAGGCGGAGGGTACCAGCGGATTTTTCAGTTCCAGGCCGAGATAGGTGGTGCGCAGGTCCATGATCACTCCTTCGCCTTGTCGGACCGGATTTCGTCCGGTTTGGCGTAGCTCAGTTCCGCCAGCTGGCGGTAGTGCTGGAAGTTGCTGAGGGCATGCTTCTGCGCCTGGCCGAGGAACTGTTCCGCCGCCTCGGGATGGCTGCGCCACAGCATGCTGAAGCGCGTTTCCTGGCTGACGAATTCGCGGTAGGCGATGGACGGTTCCTTGGAATCCAGTTGCAGCGGGTTTTCCTGTTGCGGGATGCGGCGCGGGTCGTAGCGGAACAGCGGCCAGTGGCCGCTGCGCACGGCGCGATCCTGCATGGCGTGGTTGTGGACCATGTCGGTGCCCCAGGCGGTGCAGGGGCTGTAGGCGATGATGATGGATACGCCGGGCCAGGACTCGGCCTCTAGGAAGGCCTTCAGCGTCTGCACGTCCTTGGCGCCGTAGGCCACCTGCGCGACGTACACATCGCCGTAGGCCATGGCGATCATCGCCAGGTCCTTCTTCGCCGTCGGCTTGCCGCCGGCGGAGAATTTGGCCACGGCGCCGCGCGGCGTCGCCTTGGAGGTCTGGCCACCGGTGTTGGAGTACACCTCGGTGTCCAGCACCAGGATGTTGACGTCGCGACCGGAGGCGAGCACGTGGTCGAGACCGCCGAAGCCGATGTCATAGGCCCAGCCGTCGCCGCCGACAATCCACACGCTCTTCTTCACCAGACTGTCGGCCAGTGCCTCCAGCTGCCGCGCCTCGGGGCGATCGATCTGTTGCAGGCGTCCACACAGGGCGGTGACGCGCTCGCGTTGCTCGTGAATGCCGGCCTCATCGTCCTGTTGCGCAGCGAGGATCGCCGTCACCGAATCCTCGCCGATGTGCGCGGCCAGGGCCCTGAGCAGTTCGACGGCATACTCGCGCTGCTTGTCGATGGCCACGCGCATGCCGAGGCCGAATTCGGCGTTGTCCTCGAACAGCGAGTTGTTCCAGGCCGGGCCACGGCCGTGGGTGTCCTGCGCCCACGGTGTGGTGGGCAGGTTGCCGCCGTAGATGGAGGAGCAGCCGGTGGCGTTGGCCACCAGCATGCGGTCACCGAACAGTTGCGAGGCGAGGCGCAGATAGGGCGTTTCACCGCAGCCGGAGCAGGCGCCGGAGAACTCGAACAGCGGCTGCAGCAGCATGGCGCTCTTCATCACCGTGTTGTGCACCTCGCGCCGATCGAACTCGGGCAGGGTGAGGAAATACTCGAAGTTGGCGCGCTCCTGCTCGCGCAGCGGCGGCTGCGGCGCCATGTTGAGGGCGCGACGGCCGGGGTTTTCCTTGTCCTTCACCGGACAGATGTCCACGCACAGGCCGCAGCCGGTACAGTCCTCCGGGGCCACCTGGTAGACGATGTGCGCGCCCTCCGGGAACTCCTTGCCCTTGAGGGCCTGATGCTTGAAGGTGGGCGGTGCATCCTTGGCCTGGGCCGGATCGAACAGTTTGCTGCGGATGGCCGTGTGTGGGCAGACGAAGGGGCACTTGCCACAGGCGATGCACAGCTTCTCGTCCCACACCGGGATCTCCAGCGCGATATTGCGTTTCTCCCAGCGCGTGGTGGCGGTGGGCCAAGTGCCGTCGGCGGAGATCGCGGAGACCGGCAGATCATCGCCGCGCCCCGCCATCATCATGGCCGTGACCTTCTGCACGAACTCCGGTGCGTTGGCGGCCACCACCGGCGGGCGCTCGAACAGCGAGGTGACCTTGCCGGGGACGGTTACCTCATGCAGGTTGGCCAGGGCGGCATCAATGGCGCGATAGTTGAGTTCGACGATCTTCTGGCCCTTCTTGCCGTAGGTCTTGTCCACCGCCTGCTTGATGGCCTTGATGGCCTCCGCGCGCGGCAGCAGGCCGGAGATGGCGAAGTGGCAGGTCTGCATGATGGTGTTGATGCGGCGCTGCATGCCGGATTCCTGCGCCACCCTGTAGGCGTCGATGACGTGGAAGCGGATGTTCTTGTCGATGATCTGCTGCTGCATGCGCCGCGGCAGGGTATTCCACGCCTCGCCGGGGGCGGCACTGGTGTTGAGCAGGAACATCGCGCCAGGCGCCGCCTTGTCCAGCATGTCGTAGCGTTCCAGGAACACGGTCTGGTGGCAGCCGATGAACTGTGCCTCGTCATCGCCGATGAGGTAGCTGGAGCGGATCGGCTGCTTGCCGAAGCGCAGGTGCGAGACGGTGATGGCGCCGGACTTCTTCGAGTCGTAGACGAAGTAGCCCTGGGCGTGCAGGTCGGTGGCCTCGCCGATGATCTTGATGGTGTTCTTGTTGGCGCTCACGGTGCCGTCGGAGCCGAGGCCATAGAACAGCGCGCAGTTCACGGCGCGTGCCGCATCGGTGCGGAAGCCCGCATCCCAGTCCAGGCTGGTGCGGGTGACGTCGTCGTGGATGCCGATGGTGAAGCCGTTGCGCGGCTGTTCCTTTTGCAGCTCGTCGAACACCGCCTTGATCATGCCCGGCGTGAACTCCTTGGAAGACAGGCCGTAGCGGCCGCCGACGATGCGCGGCAGGGTGGCAAAACGTGACTGCCCGCTGGCGTAGGACTGCGCCACCGCGGCGAGCACGTCCTTGTACAGCGGTTCACCGTCGGCGCCCGGCTCCTTGGTGCGATCCAGCACGGCGATGCGCTGCACGCTGGCGGGCAGGGCGGCGAGCAGGGCGGTGGGGTCGAAGGGACGGTACAGCCGCACCTTGAGCAGGCCGACCTTCTCGCCGCGCGCCAGCAGGTGGTCGACGGTTTCATGCGCCGCCTCGGCGCCGGAACCCATCAGCACGATGACCCGCTCGGCATCCGCGGCGCCAACGTAATCGAACAGGTGGTACTGGCGGCCGGTGTGGGCGGCGAAGCGGTTCATGACGTTCTGCACGATGACCGGCATCTGCTGATACCAGCCGTTGACGCTCTCGCGGCCCTGGAAATACACATCCGGATTCTGCGAACTGCCGCGCAGCACCGGATGTTCCGGATTGAGGGCGCGGGCGCGGTGGGCCTGCACCAGCTCGTCGCTGATCATGGCGCGTACCATGCTGCGGTCGATGGCCTCGATCTTGGCAACCTCGTGCGAGGTGCGGAAGCCGTCGAAGAAATGCAGGATCGGCACGCGCGACTCCAGCGTGGCCGCCTGGGCGATGAGCGCCATGTCCATGGCCTCCTGCACCGAGTTGGCGCACAGCATGGCGAAGCCGGTACCGCGCGTGGCCATCACATCGGAGTGGTCGCAGAAGATGGACAGCGCCTGCGCCGCCAGCGAGCGCGCCGCCACGTGCAGCACCATCGGCGTCAGCTCGCCGGCGATCTTGTACATGTTGGGGATCATCAGCAGCAGGCCCTGCGAGGCGGTGAAGGTGGTGCACAGCGCGCCGGCCTGCAGGGCGCCGTGCAGGGCGCCGGCGGCACCGCCCTCGCTCTGCATCTCGATCACCGAGGGCACCGTGCCCCACAGATTCTTGCGCCCCTGCGCCGACCATTCGTCGGCATGCTCGCCCATGGGCGAGGCGGGGGTGATGGGGTAGATGGCGATGACTTCATTGGTAAGGTGGGCAATCGTGGCGGCGGCCTCGTTGCCATCGATGGTGACCATACGGTGCATCGTATCCTCCGTTGTTGTGCGGACCGTTGTGTCCGGTCCTGCGGCCAAGCATAGCCCAGATCGACAGCAATTTTGTGGGTCGGACTTCAGTCCGACGGGCCGTTGCGCTGGTTGGGTGCTGATGTCGGGCTGAGGCCCGCCCCACCGAAAACTGGCCAGCAATTCGCAACGCCTATTTAAGTCCCCTTCAATGAACCCCCATCAATACCTTGATGTGCGCCGCAGCGCTGCGGCCGAGGGCGTTCATGACGTAGCCGCCTTCCAGCATGGAGACGACACGGTTTGCGCAGTGAACGGCGGCCGCCTCCATGATGCGTTCGGTGACCCAGGCGTAGTCGGTGTCAAGCAGGTTGAGGCCGGACATGTCGTCTTCGAAATGGGCATCGAAGCCGGCCGAGACCAGGATCAGCTGCGGCTTGAAGCGTTCCAGCGCAGGCAGCCATTGATCACTCACCGCCTGCTGGAATTCCTCGCTGTAGGCACCGTCGCGCAGTTTGCTGTGGATCAGGTTGGGGCGTTCGGCCAGCGGCGTGGCCGGATAGAACGGATGCTGGAAGCTGGAGCAGTACAGCACGCGCGGCTCGTCCTTGAAGATGTCCTCGATGCCATTGCCGTGGTGCGCGTCGAAGTCGAGGATGGCGACACGCTCCATGCCGTGGTGTGCCAGGGCGTGGGCGGCGCCGACGGCGGCGTTGTTGAAGAAGCAGAAGCCCATGGCGCGGTGGCGCTCGGCATGGTGGCCCGGCGGGCGGATGGCGCAGAAGGCGGTTTCCATCTCGCCGCTCATCACCAGGTCGACACCGAGGACGGCGGCACCGGCGGCATGCAGGGCAGCATCCAGGGTGTGCGGGGCAAGCCAGGTGTCCGGTTCCAGCATCACCGGCGCCTGGCCCGGTTGCGGCGCGCGGGCGAAGAGGTCATCCACATACGCGCTGTCATGGACGCGCAGCAATTGCGCACGTTCGGCGCGTGGCGCGTCGTAGTGGCGCAGCAGCGGCATCAGTTGTGCCGCGACCAGCCGATCCTCGATGGCGTGCAGGCGTTCCGGGCTCTCTGGATGAAAGTCGCCCATATTGTGTAACAGACAGTCGCGGTGGGAAATATAGGCTGTGCGCATCAGGCTGGCCGGATGTGGGTATGCGGTTCAAGGTATCACCGGTTCCGGCGTCTGGCTACACTGGAGTTCAATGTCAGCGAGGCAGATTTGTGTCGATCAACTGTGGTTAAATGATGCCTTGCTCGTTCGATGGAGAGATAGCGGGGACTGTCATGGGACAACATTTTCTGAAGCGGCTGTTTGAACCCAAATCCGTGGTCATTTTCGGCGCCAGTGATCGCCCCGATGCTGTAGGGGCCTTGGTGTTCAAGAACATGCTGGAGAGCGGTTTCCAGGGTGATGTCTATCCCATCAATCCCAAGCGTGACACCGTGCAGGGGCAGAAGGCCTATCCCTCGCTGGAGGCGCTGGGCAAGACCATCGATCTGGCCGTGATCACCACCCCGGCCCACACCATACCCGCCATCATCGAGGATTGCGGCCAGCATGGCGTCAAGGCGGCGGTGATCATCTCCGCCGGCTTCCGCGAGGTGGGGCCGCAGGGCATGAAGCTGGAGAAGGCGGTGCTGGAGAATGCGCGCCGCTACGGCATCCGCTTCATCGGGCCCAACTGTCTTGGCATCATGCGGCCGGACATCGGCCTCGACGTCACCTTCAACAAGGGTGGCGCCAAGCCCGGCAATGTGGCGCTGGTGTCGCAGTCCGGTGCCATCTGCACCGCCATCCTCGACTGGGCCGCGCCCAACGGCATCGGCTTCTCGGCCGTGGTCTCCACCGGCATTTCCGCCGACCTCGATTTCGGCGACGTGTTGGACTACCTGGTCAACGACCCCAAGACCGACAGCATCCTGCTGTACATCGAAGGCATCCACAACTCCCGCACCTTCATGAGCGCCGTGCGCGCCGCCTCGCGCGTCAAGCCGGTGCTGGCGCTGAAGGTGGGGCGCCACGCCATCGGCTCCAAGGCCGCCATGTCGCACACCGGCGCCCTCGCGGGTGCCGACGATGTATTCGACGCGGCACTGCGCCGCGCCGGCGCGGTGCGCGGCATGCGCATCGGTCACCTGTTCTCCAATGCCAGCACGCTGGACGCGGGATTCCGCGCCAAGGGCGAGCGGCTGTGCATCCTGACCAACGGCGGCGGACCGGGCGTGATGGCCTCCGACCGTGCGGCCGATCTCGGCATTCCCCTGGCCGAACTGTCGGAGGCGACCCTGGCCCGCCTCAACGAGGCGCTGCCTGCCACTTGGTCCCACGGCAACCCGGTCGATGTCATCGGTGACGCCACGGCAGAACGCTATTCCGCCGCCGTGGACGCTTGCCTGGATGATCCCGGCGTGGATGGCTTGCTGGTAATCCTGACGCCACAGGCGATGACGGCGCCCAATGAAGTGGCTGCTGCGGTGGGGGCCATCGCGCGCCAGCACAAGAAACCGGTGCTCTGTTCCTGGATGGGACAGACCCAGGTCGCAGAAGGGCGCAGCTCCCTGGTCGAGGCCGGACTGCCCATCTTCCATACTCCGGAGGCTGCGGTGGAGGCCTTCGCCTCACTGACCGCCTACTATCGCAACCAGCAGCTGCTGTTGCAGGCCCCGGGCCCCATCTGGCAGAGCGTGCCGCCCGACGTGGAGGGTGCGCGCCTGATCATCGAGGGGGCGCTGGCGGAAGGGCGCAAGGTGCTGTCGGAGAGCGAGTCCAAAGCCATCCTTGGTTGCTTCCACATACCCTCGGCGCGTGCAGTCGTGGTGCGTTCGCCCAACGAGGCCCTGGTGCAGGCCGCCTCCATGGGGTTGCCGGTGGCGATGAAGATCAATTCGCCGGATATCACCCATAAATCCGATTCCGGCGGCGTACGCCTCGGCATCAACACCGCCCAGGGTGTACGCAGTGCCTACAACGATATCGTTACGGCCGTCCGCCGCAATCGGCCCGATGCACGTATCGATGGCGTCACCATCGAGCCGATGCTGCAGCGTCCCAATGGCCGCGAGCTGCTGGTGGGCATCTCCACCGATGCGGTGTTCGGTCCGGTGATCACCTTCGGTGCCGGTGGCATTACCGTAGAGGTAATGGGCGATCGTGCGGTCATGCTGCCGCCGCTCAACCGCTTCCTGGCCAAGGATCTGATCCAGCGCACCAAGGTGGCCAAGATGCTTTCCGCCTTCCGTCACATGCCGGCGGCGGACATGCTGGCGCTGGAAAATGTGTTGTTGCGCGTGTCGGAGATCGCCTGCGAGTTGCCCTGGGTCAAGGAACTGGACATCAATCCGCTCATCGTTGACGACACCGGCGCCATCGCCGTGGATGCGCGCGTGGTGGTGGACTATCACAATGCCACCCACGAACGCTATGACCACATGGCGATCTATCCCTATCCCAACCAATTGGTCAGCCGCTGGCAGATGCCCGACGGCACCGACCTTGTGGTTCGGCCGATCCGGCCGGAGGATGCGGAAATCGAGCAGGAGTTCGTGCGCAAGCTATCCGACCAGACCAAGTATTTCCGTTTCATGCAGACCATAGACGAGTTGACTCCGGCGATGCTGGCCCGCTTCACTCAAATCGACTATGACCGCGAGATGGCCTTCATTGCCGTGATCGAAACGGACGCCGGCGAGGAAGAAATCGGTGTCGCCCGCTATGTTACCAATCCTGATCGCACCACCTGCGAGTTTGCAGTGGTGGTATCCGATTCCTGGCAGCGCAAGGGCATTGCCCACCGATTGATGGATGCCCTTATCGAAACTGCACGCCTGCGCGGATTGCGAACCATGGAGGGGGAGGTACTGGCCAGCAACCACGACATGCTGTCCTTCGTGCGCGCCTTGGGCTTCTCCGTCAGTACCAGCGCGGAAGACGCCTCCATCAAGTACGTGTGCAAGGAGCTGTGAGCGCCGGATATATAGGCAAAAGCCTTCAACGCAAAGACGCCAAGCACCGCAAAGATTGTTGGTTAGAATCAGCAGTGGCAGCGACGCAAGCGCCCTGGAAATCAGCGACTTGCAGGGAATCGTGACCCCTGAGGATCAATTTATACCCTTTGCGTCTTTGCGTTTAACGAATTGGCCTTTCCTACCTCATGAACTTCGTCTTCTTTTTCCTCGTTGCAGTGGCCTTCGCCACCGCCGCTTGGCACCAGCTACGCTGGGCGGGCGAAGGTGCCGCGCCGATGGATACCCTGTCCAGGGCGATGGTGGAATCGGCGACGGGCTCGGTGGAACTGGCCTTGGGGCTGGTCGGCGTGATGACGCTGTTTCTTGGCCTAATGAAGGTGGCGGAGGCGGGCGGGCTGCTCACCATCATCGCCCGCCTGATCCGGCCGCTGATGGTGCGGCTGTTTCCCGCGGTCCCGGCGGAGCATCCGGCCATGGGTGCGATGATCCTCAATCTTTCTGCCAACGCCCTCGGCCTGGGCAATGCCGCCACGCCCTTCGGCATTCGCGCCATGCAGGAACTGGAGCGGCTCAACACGCGCCCCGGCACTGCCACCGATGCGATGGTGCTGTTTCTTGCCATCAACACCTCCAGCGTGACCCTGCTGCCCACCGGTGTCATCGCCCTGCGGGCGGCCGCCGGCTCCAGCGATCCGGCCGGCATCCTGCCCACCACGCTGTTTGCCACCTTTTGTGCCACCGCGGCGGCAATTTTCGCCGCCTTCGCCTATCGCCGGTTCTTCCCGCTGGAGGCGGCGGCTGCACCAGCTGCCGTGCTAACCGAAGAACTGCCAGCGGAAGGGGAGGTGCTACCGGCGGCGGCAGGGCAGGCCTATCCCCTGTGGGTGTCGATACTGGCATTGGGGACCTTGCTGGCACTTATCCCGTTGAGCGTACTGTATGGCCGGGCCATTGCCCCCTGGATCCTGCCCGGCCTGATGCTGGGCTTTCTCACCTTCGGCCTGCTGCGCAGGGTGCGCATCTACGAGGTGTTCGTGGAAGGGGCCAAGGAGGGGTTCCAGGTGGCGATCCGCATCATTCCCTATCTGGTGGCCATTCTGGTGGCGGTGGCGATGCTGCGTGCCAGCGGTGCGCTGGAGGCAGCCATCGGGCTGCTTGCCCCGTGGAGCGGGGCAGTCGGCCTGCCGGCCGAGGCGTTGCCCATGGCCCTGCTGCGGCCCTTGTCCGGCTCCGGTGCCTATGGCGTGCTGGCGTCGATCATCAATGACCCCGCCATCGGTCCCGACAGTTACACCGGCTATCTGGTCAGTACCCTGCAGGGTTCCACGGAAACCACCTTCTATGTGCTGGCGGTGTATTTCGGTGCGGTACAGATCCGCCGCATCCGTCACGCCCTGCTGGCGGCCCTGACCGCCGATGTCGTGGCCGTATTTGCCGCCGTGTTTGCCTGTACCTATTTCCTGCTGTAGGACCACCTCCGGGCTATACTTCCAATATCCGAATTAATTAGTGGGATATAGGTTGTGCCTGAAGGAGGTGAGCAAGATGGGTCATGTCGACATCAGCAAATACATTCACAGTGAAGAGGCGGTCCGCCGCGACCCAGAGGGCCATATGCTGGACCTGCCGGCCTGGGACGAGGCAGAAGCGGAACGGCTGGCGCGCGAAGAGGGCATCACGCTTACAACGGCACACTGGGATGTGGTGCGGTTTGTCCGCGAACATTACCGTCGCCACGGGCGGGCGGAAAGCGGTCGTGCATTGTCCGGGGTACTGGACCAGGCCTTTCATGACCACGGCGGGCGCCGCTGGCTCTACACCCTGTTTCCCCACGGCCCGGTGGCGCAGGCCTCACGGATTGCCGGTCTGCCTTTGCCGCCCTATACCACCGATGCCTCGTTCGGCAGCGCGGAATAACACAGGCCGCGCCGCCGGAGCCGGGTCCTCGCGGCGAATGGTGTTGCGGTGGCGCGGCATTCGCCCCGGCAGGGCTCCTGCCAGTGCCAGGGTAGCTCTGAATAAGTTCAGAGCTTCCGTGTCACAGGGATGTGCCGCCATTTCCCGGCGACGATAAGTGGTTGGGAAATGAAGCCAATCGAAAATCACACTGTTCGATGGGCGTGGTCTGAAAAGTCCAGGATGGACCTATTCAGACCTTCCCTAGATCAGTTCCGCGACTTCGCTTTCATCCATGTGCAGTACTTCCTGCTCGAGCAGTTCGATGGCGGCGAGCAGCGTCTTGGACATGTCGAGCAGGCTGTTGAGCAGTGCGTTGAGCTGCTCGCGGCGGTCGTCGCGTTTCCTGCCGGTGCCGATCAGTTTCTGGAAGAAACTGACTTCCTCGGTCTCGAACAGCAGCCTGAAGATCTGCATGTAGATGCTGTGCAGGGCTTCATGCGGCGTTTCGATGGCGTGGTAGCCGGGGAGTGATGACAGTTTCTGGCCGGGACCGTAATACCACTTGCCGAAGGCGCAGTCGGTATGGATGACCGGTACCTGATCTTCCTTGATGGGCAGCCCGGCGACGATGGCTTGGGCATAGGAGCGCCACTTGATGTGGGCAGATTTGGCGGCACGGAGGTGGTTGATGACCTGTTTCTTGTCCATTGGTGAGGATCCCCTGTGAGGCGATATACCCGGTAACACAGCGTCTATGCCAACAACTGCAGTGTTGTCCCGCAGTAAATGGCCCATCGTATCGCGGGAGGATTGCATCAGGATGACACTCTGACCGACAGGCGTGCACCGGCACTGCACACCGGCAGGGACGGTGTGCCCGTCGTAGTGCAATGGTTCAGGCGGAGGGCTTGCGTTCCAGCGCGGCGGCAAAGAAGCCGTCGGTGTTGTGACGATGGGGCCACAGGCGCAGCATGTCGCCCATGTCGGTCAGGGAGATGTTGCGCCGTGCCAGTATTTCGTGGGCCGGAACCAGGGAAAAATCTAGGTGCGTGGCCAGAAAGGCGTTTACCACATCTTCGTTTTCTTCCTGCAACAGGCTGCAGGTGGCATAAACCAGGCGACCGGTGGGTTTGACCAGGCTGGCAGCGCTGTCCAGGATACGGCGCTGGGTGGCGGTGATGGCATCGAGGTCCAGGGAACGCCACTTGATGTCCGGATTGCGGCGCACGGTACCGCTGCCGCTGCACGGCGCATCTACCAGCACGCGGTCCGCCTTGCCGGCGAGACGACGGACGCGATCATCTCGCTCTGCTGCAATCACCACGGTGCGCACGTTGTCGAGACCGGCACGGGCCAGGCGCGGCTTCAGTTTCTCCAGCCGCTTGGCCACGATATCAAAGGCGTAGAGGGTGCCCGTGTTGGCCATCAGCGCGCCCAGCTCCAGGGTCTTGCCGCCGGCGCCGGCGCAGTAGTCCACCACCATCTCGCGGCGCTTCGGCTCCAGCAACAGGCCGAGCAACTGGCTACCTTCATCCTGCACCTCGAACAGACCACCTTGAAAGCTGGGGCTCTTGAACAGCGGTGCGCGATCGCTGCGGCGCAGGCCCAGCGGTGAATACGGGGTCGGTTCCAGGGTGTGGCCTTCGGCGGCCAGCTTGGCCTGTAACGCAACACGATCGGTCTTGAGGGTATTGACGCGCAGATCAAGCGGGGCGGGCTGGTTCAGCGCCTCCGCCAGCTGCAGCATCTCGTCCTCACCCAGTTGTGCCACCAGTCGCTCCACCAGCCAACTGGGCAGGTTGGCACGCACTTCCAGCGGCAGGTCGGTGGTGCCCATGGAACGCACCCGCTCCGTCAGGGTGCGTGCCTCGTAGCCGGGGCGTTCGGGGTAGCGCGCCTGCTCCAGCGCACGCGCGCTCCAGCCCTGCGTCAACAGATAGGCCGCCACCAATGCCGAGGCCGGGGCATCGCTGCCGGCAGCATGGCGCAGCAGGGCCAGGCGACGCAGGCAGGCATAGACGGTTTCCGCCACTGCGCCACGGTCGCGCACCCCCATCTCGCGGTGTTCGCGGAAATAGCGCTCCATCGCCTTGTCGGCCGCGGAGTTGCCGTTAAGGATGGCAGCGAGCAGGGCAGAGGAGTGTTTGAGCAGGGCGTCGTGGTTCATCTGAGTGGTCTCAAGTTACAAGTTACAAGTTACAAGTGGCAAGAAAAGGAAACAGGCGGCAAGGGGGGCTTGTCACTTGCCACTTGCAACTGGGGTTAATGCGTTGTCTGCGCCAGCAGCCTCTGCGCTTCGACGAGCAAGGCCTTGCGTTTGAACAGCAATTGCAGCCGGCCGCCACCGCACTGTCGCCACAACACCGAGGCACGCATGCCGGCCAGCAGCAGGGCGCGCACACGGTTGGCGGTATCCGGATTCTGCAGGTGGCCGTGTTCGCCGGTAACCATGATGCGCGGTTGCAGGGTGCTGACCGTGTTGACGTAGATATCGGCCAGGGCGGCGATGACGGTGTCGTGGGTGGTATGAAAATGTTCCCGTTGCCGCTCCGCCTTTTGCAGACCCTCGCCGATGATGGCGAGCAGGTCCTTGCGCACGGACATCTTGCGTTCCAGGGTGAGCAGGGCCAAGGCATAGCGCGTCAGTTCCAGGTCGCGCACCTTGCCGTCACGACCGAGTTGATGCTGCAAAACCTGCAGGCCAGGGCGCAGGGCGGAGAGGTCACCGTATATATCGACGGTGGCATCGGCGTCGCGTACGAACAGGCTGCGAATCACCGTTTCAAAGGCGGCCTGTTCCACCATGCCGCGGCGTGCAGTCTGCGCTACCAGGGAGACAGCCTGGAACAGGCCGGCCAGGGCCAAGGTGCGATCAGTTATCGTCTTGCTCATAATCTCTATCCGGAAACGCAGGCTCGGTCTGTTCGATGATGCCGCCGCCGAGGCAGATATCGCCATCGTAAAATACGACGGATTGCCCCGGGGTGACGGCGCGCTGGGCCTGGTCGAAGCGTACCTGGCAGCGCTCGGCATGCAGGGCGGTGATGGTACAGGGTTGATCGTCCTGGCGGTAGCGTACCTTGCCATGGCAGGAGTGCGGCAACACGGGAGGCTGCCCCGCCACCCAGCACAACTGGGCTGCCTCCAGGCCGTTGCTGAACAGCAGGGGATGGTCATGCCCTTGATCCACCAGCAGTACGTTGTGCTCCACATCCTTGCCTACCACGAACCAAGGCGCCTCGCCGTGCTCCTTGCGCCCACCTATCCCCAGTCCCTGGCGCTGGCCCAAGGTGTAGTACATCAAGCCATCGTGGTGCCCGACCCGTTCGTCGGCTGGGGTGCGCATCTCGCCGGGCCGGGCCGGCAGGTAGCGGGCCAGAAAGTCCTTGAAGCGGCGCTCGCCGATGAAGCAGATGCCGGTGCTGTCTTTCTTGTTGTGGGTAATGAGATCGTGCTTCTGCGCCAAGCGGCGTACCTCGTTCTTGTGCAGCTCGCCGACCGGGAACAGGGCACGTGACAACTGATCCTGTTGCAGGGTGTAGAGAAAGTAGCTCTGGTCCTTGTCCGGGTCGAGGCCCTTACACAGGCGGAACTGACCGTCTGCCTCATCAATGCGCGCATAGTGACCGGTGGCGATGGCCGTGGCCCCCATTTGCAGCGCATGGTCGAGAAAGGCGCGGAACTTAATCTCCTTGTTGCACAGGATGTCCGGATTGGGCGTGCGTCCAGCGCTGTATTCGGCCAGGAAATGACTGAATACGCGCTCCCAGTATTCTGCGGAAAAGTTGATCGTGTGCAGGGGGATGCCCAGCCTGTCGCACACCGCCCGCGCATCGGCCAGGTCGACTGCAGCCGCACAGTAATCGGCGTCGTCATCCTCCTCCCAGTTCTTCATGAACAGACCTTCCACACGGTAACCCTGTTGCAGCAGCAACAGGGCAGCGACGGAGGAGTCGACACCGCCGGACATGCCGACGACTACATAAGGTTTGCTGCTCACGCCATCTCCGTCAGCAGCTCTAGCGGATAGCGTTTGCCTGCGAGGTAGTCGTCGATACAGCGCAGCACCAGCGGGCTGCGCAGGGCGCTGCCCAGCGCAGCGACTTCATCGCGCGTAAACCACACGGCGCGCAGGATGCCAGTGTCGAGGGGGCGCGCGGGGTCATGACCGGTGATGCGGCCAGTGAAGGCGAAGCGCAGATAGGTGATGTCGCTGGCGGGCTTGCGCCAGCGATACACGCCCAGCATCGCCTCCGGCACAAAGTCATAACCTGTTTCTTCCAGCATTTCGCGCGCCGCGCCGGTAATCGGACTTTCATCCTCTTCCAGGTGGCCAGCGGGCTGGTTATACACCACGCGGCCGTCGGCCTCTTCCTCCACCAGAAGGAACTTTCCGTCCCGTTCCAGCACGCTGGCCACGGTGACGTGGGGTTTCCAGATCTCCATGATGTCTTTCCTGTAGCAGGTTTGTGTATTCGGATGGTGTCAGTTCACGCCATTGTCCCGGGGCCAGACCGTCCAGTGTCCACGGGCCGATGGCCCAGCGTACCAAGCGCAGGGTTGGGTGACCGACAGCGGCAGTCATGCGCCGCACCTGGCGGTTGCGGCCTTCACTGATCACCAGTTCGACCCAGGCAGTCGGGATGGCCGCACGGTAGCGGATTGGCGGGTCGCGTGGCCAGAGTTCCGGTTCGACCATCAGTCGCGCCTTGGCCGGCATGGTACACCCGTCTTTGAGCATCACGCCGCGGCGCAGTTGCGCCAGGCTGTTTTCATCAGGCACGCCTTCCACCTGTACCCAGTAGGTCTTGGGCAGCTTGTGGCGTGGGTGGCTGATGCGGTGCTGCAGCGGGCCGTCGTCGGTAAGCAACAACAGACCCTCGCTGTCCATATCCAGCCGGCCTGCCGGGCGAATCTCGGGCTGTGGCAGGTAGGCGGCCAGGGTAGGGCGCCCCAGCTCGTCAGTAAACTGCGGCAGAACACCGTACGGTTTATTGAACAGGACAACGGTGGTCACGGAAAGGGCTATGTAGGGATCCATGGCGTGCAAGAGTTCGGATATGGTACCGTTGCCAGATTCTCAACGCCAGATTTCCCTCAAAAGTCCATTAAGAAAAACGGGCCATGCCTTACGGTTTGCGCAGCATACGGCGCCGAATTATCGCGCTATCACTGATCCTGGCAGCTTTGCTGTTCGGTGCTGTGCTGCACACCGAGGGCCGCGTACGCGAAGTTGTAAGCCAATCCCAGGAAGGGGTGGCACGCCAGCAAGCCTTCACCGCCGGTTTCGCCGAGTTGAAAAATACAGTGTATTCCATGGAGGGGGGGCTGTACCGCTATGCCGTATTGCAGGACGATTCAGCCCGCGCCGGTGTCGAACGGTTGTTGCGCGAAATCGGCCAGCGTAGCGCAATGCTGCATGACTCCAGCGTACTTGCCGACGATGATGACGTACAACGCAGTTTCGATACACTGCTCACTGCACTTGGCCTTCTGGAACGGGAGGTGCAGGAACTACTGGAAATCATCGGCACGCTGGAGCGGCGCTTTCCTGCCTCGCCGATAATTACTGATAAACTCTATCCATTGAACGTCGCCTTCGCGACCGCCCTGGATGAGGCTGTCCTGCGCGTCGAGGTGGAAACGGGGGGGGGCTTCGCCCGCGATATGCTACACCGCTTGCAGGATGTGCGCTATTTATGGTCGCAGCAAATCAGCACGGTACGTATGTATATTGCCAACCGTTCCGGCGTGTTTGGCTCACCAGAAGCCGGCATGCAGCAACAGCTCAATGCACATGGCGAATACCTTCACGAAATACGCCGCCATCTAGACGAGTTACAGGGGCAAGCCAAGGTCGCGCAGATGAGCTTGCTGCTGGACTCGCTTAACGACATTGATGTCATCATCGATGACTACGAACAGCATTTCAGTAAGGTGGTCACCATTTACGAGTCGGGAAGCTGGCGTGGTGATGTTGCAGAACTGCGCTACACCATTCAGCCGCTTCTGATCGAAGTACGGCGCGGCTTCGGCGCCATCGAGTCGAGTTTGGGTGAGCTCGGTTCACAGGGCGTAATGGGTTCGCTGCGATTGGCAGAGGAGCTTACTGCTTTCCTGTGGAGGGTAACAGGCGTGGTGGTCGTGCTGCTGTTGCTGGCCTATCTTGCCTATGAGCTGACTATCCGCCGCCCCATTGATCAAGTGATCATGGCCTTGCGCGCGCTCGGCAAAGGTGAGGCCTATACCCCTTTAATCAAAACTTCTGCCTACGAGACGGAGACCCTGCTGCATGCCTTTCGTGACATGCAGAACCAGGTTCATGGCCGTGAAATGCGCCTGGCTTCAATCCTTGATAATGCCAGTGACGGCATCATCACCATCAACACGTCTGGCATCATCGAGACCTTCAACGTCGCGGCCGAGACATTATTCCGCTATCAGGCAGAGGAGGTGATAGGGCAGAAGGTCAATCTTCTGATGCCGCATCCTCTACGTGAAGAGCACGATGGATACATTCGCCGCTATATTGAAACAGGCGAACAGCGCATCATCGGCAACGAAATGAACGTCAATGCACAACGTAAGGACGGCACCGTATTCCCCATGTCCATCAAGGTCGGCGAGATGATGCTGGATGGAGAACGCTATTTCACCGCTATCGTCTCGGATATCAGCGAACGCAAGGCTATGCTGGACCATTTGCGTCATTTGGCGGAGCACGATTCTCTTACTGGTCTGTACAATCGCCAGTATTTTACCGACGAGTTGGAGCGTACGATGCAGCGCTCCATGCGCCAAAAGGGCCTCAATTGCGCGTTACTCTACATCGATCTGGATAATTTCAAATTCGTTAATGACACATTGGGTCATCTCGCAGGTGACTGTGTGCTGATTGAGGTTGCCAGCCTGATTACCAACCGCACTCGCAAGAGCGATCTCATCGCCCGTCTCGGCGGTGATGAGTTTGCTGTGTTGCTCTATGATGTCGAACTGGAACAGGCGCAATCAACCGCAGAAAGCTACCGTCAGATGATGACCGACTACACTTTCCGCTATGAGGGGAGGGTGGTGGATATTGGCTGTTCCATCGGTCTGGCGATGTTCGAGCGTGATGTAGAGTCACGCGAGGATCTCATGGCGCGTGCGGATATCGCCTGTCACATGGCAAAGCGATCAGGGCGCAACTGTGTGCATCTGTATAGAGCAGATGATCGTGCCAATATGGATACCATGTTCGCTGACATGGGATGGGCGCGTAATATCAAGCAAGCCATCGAACAGGATGGGTTCGTCTTTGCGCTGCAACCAATCGTCACCATCCCATCACGCAGCGTGGTAAGTTACGAACTGCTGCTGCGTATGCGCGGCGAGGGCCGTGAGATCATTATGCCGTCAGGCTTTATGCCTTCAGCAGAACGTTTTGGCCTGATACTGGAGATTGATCGCTGGGTGGTACGAAATGCCATCGGTCTGTTATCCAGTGGAGTCATTGAGCCGTCTGCCCGCCTTTCGGTGAATCTTTCGGCCATGGCCGTCGGCGATCAGGAGGTACTGCACTTGATCACCGCTGGCTTGGATCAGTACGGTATCGATCCTCGCCGTCTGACCTTCGAGATTACCGAGACCATTGCCATGGCCGATCTCTCGGCAGCGGTGGATTTTCTTGCCAGCCTGCGTGCCTTGGGCTGCGCCACTGCACTGGATGACTTCGGTGTCGGCTACAGTTCCTTTGCCTATCTCAAGGACCTGCCAGTGGACTACGTCAAGATCGACGGTTCATTCGTCCGCGATATTGCCAAGGACACGGTGCAGTTGGCTATGGTGAAGTCCATGAACGAGATCGCCCACGCCATGGGTAAACGAACCGTGGCAGAGTACGTCGACAATGATGAGGTGCTGCGTCTGCTGGGTGAGATCGGTGTGGATTTCGCACAGGGCTACCTTACTGGCAAGCCGCGCCTCGTCGACGCACCCGCAGACATCTGATCAGGCAGTGACTTACGCCGCCCGGCGCCGGGTGGTGGCTTCACGCGATGATCGCGTAGGGTATTGGCCACGCAAGGGATTTTCCGAAGGACTGTCGTATCTGGATACGACCGACTGGGGAGAATTTCCGGTGCGGACAGGAAACCAGCGAGGGCGTGTGCAATTTATGAGGCATTCGGGCTAAAATCCGGCGTCATTTTTCCCGCTATCCCACGGAGCAGTCATGGCCTACGACAAAATCCAGGTGCCCGCCGACGGCACCAAAATCACCGTCAACCCCGATTTTTCCCTCAATGTGCCGGCCCGTCCGATCATCCCCTTCATCGAGGGCGACGGTACCGGCGTGGACATCACCCCGGTGATGCTCAAGGTGGTGGATGCGGCGGTGGCCAAGGCCTACGGCGGCCAGCGTTCCATCGCCTGGATGGAGGTGTATGCCGGTGAGAAGGCCAATGCGGTGTACGGCGAGAACACCTGGCTGCCGGCCGAGACGATGGCGGCGGTGAAGGATTTCGTGGTGTCCATCAAGGGCCCGCTGACCACCCCCGTGGGCGGCGGCATCCGCTCCCTCAACGTCACCCTGCGCCAGGAGCTGGACCTCTACGTCTGCCTGCGCCCGGTGCGCTACTACGCCGGCTGCCCCAGCCCGGTGAAGGAGCCGGAGAAGACTGACATGGTCATCTTCCGCGAGAACTCCGAGGACATCTATGCCGGCATCGAGTGGGCCGCCGGCACGCCCGAGGCGCAGAAGCTCATCGATTTCCTGCAGAAGGAGATGGGCGTGAAGAAGATCCGCTTCCCGGCCACCTCCGGCATCGGCATCAAGCCGGTCTCCAGCGAGGGCACCAAGCGCCTGGTGCGCAAGGCCATCCAGTACGCCATCGACAATGAGCGCGACTCGGTGACCCTGGTGCACAAGGGCAACATCATGAAATTCACCGAGGGCGCCTTCAAGAGCTGGGGCTACGAGCTGGCCCAGGAAGAGTTCGGCGCCACCCTGCTGGACGGCGGTCCGTGGATGGTGATGAAGAACCCCAGGACCGGCAAGGACATCGTCATCAAGGACGTCATCGCCGACGCCTTCCTGCAGCAGATCCTGTTGCGCCCGGCCGAGTACAGCGTCATCGCCACCCTCAACCTCAACGGCGACTATGTCTCCGACGCCCTGGCGGCCCAGGTGGGCGGCATCGGCATCGCTCCGGGCGCCAACCTTTCCGACACCGTGGCGATGTTCGAGGCCACCCACGGTACGGCGCCCAAGTATGCTGGCCAGGACAAGGTCAATCCTGGCTCCATCATCTTCTCCGCTGAGATGATGCTGCGCCACCTGGGCTGGTTCGAGGCCGCCGATCTGATCGTCAAGGGACTGGCCGGTGCCATCAGTGCCAGGACGGTTACTTATGACTTCGCACGCCTGATGGACGATGCCCAGGAGCTGTCCTGCTCCGCCTTCGGTGATGCAATGATCTCCCATATGTAAGATAGCGCTGATCGACTGTGGGGCGGGCACCGATGCGGTGTTTGCCCCATTATCGTTCGCGGTGGTGGAGGGGACTGACTGCTGTATATATCCATGACCGGATTGTTGGCAAACTGTTTATGATGCCGGTATCCTCAACGGCAGGTTCCACCTCACATGGAGTAAGCGGCCTTGGAATTCAGTGATAAAACAACACGCGACGCCCAGGCGTTGATCCAGTCCATCGTCAACGCCGAAATCATCTTCCAACGCCATCAATCCGTCGCTGGAGGACATCCACCGGTAGTGACACTGTCACGCGACTATGGCGCCGGTGGCACCGAGATCGCGCAGTTGTTGAGCCGCCGCCTCGGGGTTGAGCTATACGATCGGCAGATTCTGGAGCGAGTGGCCGACGAATCCCATATCGGCACGCACCAGATGTCACAACTCGACGACAAGGCCGGCGTAGACAAGATAACTTCTTGGATTCGCGGCCTGTTCAGCAACAATACGGCCTACCCAGAATCCTACCGCTATCACCTGGTCAACGTCGTGCTAGGCATCTGCCAAACTGGCGGCATCATCATGGGCCGCGGTGCGCACATCATCCTGACGACGCGACCAGCCTTTCGTGTGCGCATCGTTGGCAGCCTAGAGAACTGTGCCGAACGGATCGTTACACGGGAAGGCATCACTCTGGATGAGGCGCTGGCGAAAGTGCATAAAGTGAATGCCGAGCGCGACGATTATTTGGCCAGCATGTTCAAACGGCATCTGCACGACGCCAGTCTGTTTGATTTGGTAGTCAATACCGACAAATTCCCCGACATGGAAACTGTGGCAGAGCTGATCCTGGGCGCCATGGCGCAAACTGGGCATCTGGTTGTACCACCACCGGGGGAGGCACAGTGATCAGTAGCGACAAGACCTTTACGCTCAACATTGCCAGCCCGGAATGCGCCATCTATTCCGGTCAGGCACATATGGTCTCTGTCCTGTCCGTCAACGGTGAACTGGGTATCCTGCCGCGACATTCGCCCTTGCTCGCCGACTTGCTGCCGGGGGAGGTTCGAATCACCAAGCCAGATGGAATGGTGGAGTTCGTCTACGTGTCTGGGGGGTATATCGAAGTGCTGCCGCACATGGTCACCATTCTGGCCGATACCGCCTTGCGCGGCGAAGACGTCAACGAGGCCGCTGCCATGGAGGCCAAAAAGCAGGCGGAAAAGACTATTCGTACCAGCCCCCTATACACCGATCGCGACCAAGCTCAGATCGAGCTAATCAAGGCGCTGGCCCAGCTCAAGGCACTGGAACACACCCGCCGCATGAAAAAGCGTGGCATTTAGTCCCGCAAAGAGCGTGAACAGAATATCGCGCCTGCCTTGATCCTGATGGGTGATGACCGGTACCTCAAGGCCAACACAGTAAAAACTCGTACACACTCGCTGTTCCGGCAAGGTCAGATGGTTTATCAACGCATCCCCACAATGGAGGAGCGTTAGTTGGTAGCCATCATGCAGGCTCCAGCCAAGAACGGAATTTTTGGTGTTTTGCGGCATAACTAACGTTTAACATAATATACATTATGCGCATAAGATGGGTGTCTATATTTGGGTTGTCGCCACCCCTTATCTGACTTGTAGGAATAACACTTGGTGAAATCACACGCTGGGATTGGTGAAATCACCCGAAAGTTAGCATTGATCGGCAATTCCTCTATAATGCCGACTTCATCATACCCGACGCACTTCCGGCGATTGCCGATGTGTGATAAGCCTATCCCCCTGTCCGGAAACTCCTGTAGCAAACGACATGGCTGAAACTAGAACACGGGTCGAATCCCAATACCTTCGGAATTACGTACCACTTTCCGAACTGACCCAAGACAACCTGCAGGAACTCTCGCGCGGTACTTTCGTGGAGCAAATCGCCGCTGGGCAGACCTTGTTCAAAAAAGGCGATACGGACAACCGATCCTATTACATTCTGGGCGGTGAAATTGAACTGGATACCGGTGAGGGTTCGCCCCGTATTGTGGTCGGCGCAACACCGACGTCACGCTTTCCGCTCGACCACCACCGGCCACGCCAGGCAACCGCCAAGGCACGGACCCAAGTGTTTTACTTTCAGGTCGACAATAATCACCTCGACCTGTTGCTGACCTGGGGCCAGAATGCCAGCTACAAGGTTACCGAAATCGACAACGGTGCTGAAGAGGCCGGTGATGGCGACTGGATGACGCATATGCTGCGATCCAGTATCTTTCATCGTATTCCTGCCTCCAACATCCAGGCCGTATTCATCAAGATGGAAGCTCTTCCGGTACGCGCTGGCGACGTGGTGATCACGCAGGGTGATGAAGGCGACTATTATTATTATATAAAACAGGGTCGCGCCATGGTCACCCGTCTCACCAAGACTGGCCAGACTATCAAGTTGGCAGAATTGGAAGCCGGTAGCAGTTTCGGCGAGGAGGCCTTGATATCAGACAGCAAACGCAATGCCAATGTCGCCATGCTGACTGATGGTGTGCTGATGCGTCTGGCTAAGGCAGACTTCGCCTCCTTGCTAAAAGAGCCCGTGCTGGAGAGCCTCAACTACGAAGAGGCGCAGAAGCAGGTGGACTCCGGTGCAGCAGTTTGGCTCGATGTGCGGCTGGAAAGCGAACACAAAAATGCAGCATTACCGGGCAGTATCAACGTACCGCTGTTTATGTTGCGATTGAAAACCGCCAGCCTCGACCGCAACAAAAAATACATTGTTTACTGCGACACTGGCCGACGCAGTTCATCAGCTGTTTTTCTGCTCACCGAACGCGGCTTTGATGCCTACCTGCTCAAAGGCGGCCTGATGGCAATCAAACAAGCTGTGCAGCAGTAGCGCAACTTTCTCCCTATTTTTCCGTACGTTCATATACCCCGTCCCATTCAGCTGGCGGGGGCGTGTCGCGTAACGACCTGACACGCTCCATATAGAGAGCGTACACCGGGTCATCCCGGTGAGTAGCCTGCAACTTTTGGAACATGTTTTCCGCGCACGGCCAGTCTTGTGCACGGTAGCAAGCGAGCGCCTGTTCGTGCATTTGCAGCTCTGCGAGCAATGCCTGGGAGGCTGCCGTACGGGCGCACAGGGGCTGGAAAATGCGAATGGCCTGCGCCTTGCCCTTGACCCGAATCAGATCCAGTTCACGATAGACGAAGGTATCCCCTGCCAGTCGCTGCGTGGTCTCCCCTACCACCAATCCGACGTGGTAATACTTGGTGGTGCCTTCCAGGCGTGAGGCGAGGTTTACCGAATCGCCCAGCACGGTATAGGCACGGCGATATTCTGAACCCATGTCACCCACGTTCATGATACCGCTATTGATACCGATGCCGATGCTTATTACCGGAAAACCGGCGGCCTGCAATTCTGGTTTAAGTCGTTCAACTTCGCGCAGCATTTCCAGCCCCGCCGCAATAGCATGTGTTGCATGCTGGTTATCTTCCAGCGGCGCCCCCCAGAAGGCCATCACCATGTCACCAACATACTTGTCGATAGTGCCGCGGTTGTCGAAGATGATACGCGTCATGGGAGTGAAGAAACGGTTCAGCATTGCCTTTAACTCGTTGGCGCTCAATGCTTCGGAAATAGTGGTGAAACTCCGGATATCGGCGAATAGCACGGTCATTTCACGGCTCTTGCCTTCGAAACTGTACTGGTCAGGATTTTCAGTCATTTCCTGTACCAGTTGCGGCGGCACATACTGGCCAAACATGCCCTGCAACTGTCGTTTGCTGCGGAACTCGCCGAAAAAACCGTGGGCCATGTTGAATACGGCTAACACCACCACCAGCAACAGTTGTGGTGCCAAAGCCAGGATCAGCCCTTCGGCTGCCCACATCCAGAAATTGAAGGCGATGGCGGCCCCCAGTACTGCCAGCGTGACCAGCACCAATGGCAGTGGCGCCAGACGCGGAAATAGCAGGGCCAGGCTCACGCCGATGAGCAGCGTAAGCAAAAAATCTGCACCGGTTGCCCAGGCCGGTTCCAGGGGGAAACTGTTATCCAAAATGGACGCGATGATGTTGGCATGCACCTCAACCCCGGGGAAAACCGCCTGGATCGGGGTGGCGCGCAGGTCAAACAACCCCTGCGCTGTCGTGCCGATAAGCACGATCGCATTTTCCAGTCTGTTGTCGGCCGTGCTGTTATGCAATGCATCAGTGGCTGAAACATAGGCGTAGCTGCCCCACAGGCCGTGATAGGGAATGATGACACGACCCTCATTGTCAGTGGGGATGGTGGTGTGCCCCATACGTATTGCCTCAAGAGTTTCCTCGCCGCCGACCAAGGCGGTCTGCAACCCGACCTCCTCCACCATCAGGAACAGCCGGGCCACCTCAAGACCGAGCGAAGGATAGAGACGATCGGCATGGCGCACCACCACCGGTGCACGACGAATGATGCCATCCGTATCTGGCCGCAGGGTAAAGAAACCGCCATAGCGTGCCGCCTCCTGCAGCACTTCAATATTGCCGGTATAGCTGCCGGCCGTGGGCATGGCGAGTGTTGCAACACTCGCTGGTGGCTGGATAGTCAGTGGTAGCGGTAATGCGCCTATCTTTTCGTCACCCCGGGTATGGAAAATATAACCAAGTACCACCTCATGCGCTGCCAGCTTGGCAGCGAAGGCGACGTTGTTGTCGAACAACGGCAGATAGTCGCGCAGGCTCGATACCAGGGCGTGGTCTTCGCCCTCCGCCTCGCCCAGTCGTTGCAATACGGTCTCGCCGCTATTGCGCTCCAGTTCGGCGAAGACGATGTCGAAACCCACCACCGCCGCTCCCTGTTCAAACAGTTTGTCAACCAGCACGCCCAGCTTGTCGCGCGACCAGGGCCAGTGCCCCTCGGCCTGCAGACTTTTTTCATCAATATCGATGATGACGATGCGGGGATCGACAGAATGCTCCGGCAGCGTGGCACGCAGGCGCAGGTCATATACCAGGGAGTCGATGCGCTGCATGGTCTGCTGCATCAGCGGCATGTCGCTGAATTGCAGCCACAGCATGATTAGGACCAGCAGCAGGCCCGTGGCAGTGGGATAAAGTCTCCTGCGGAAGCTGCCTTGGGCCATGTGCACGGGCGCTAGGTGAGTTGAAACAGACGCCGGAAGTTGGCGCTGGTCAGCGCAGCAATGGCCTCCAGCGTGGTGCCGCGTACGACGGCAAGACGCTCGGCAACGTGGCGTACATAGGCCGGATAATTGGGCTTGCCGCGATACGGTACCGGTGCCAGATACGGTGCGTCGGTTTCCACCAGCAGGCGATCGTCCGGTACGCGAGCCGCGACCTCGCGCACCTGCACGGCATTGTTGAAGGTGATGATGCCGGAGAAGGAAATATGGAAGCCGAGCTCCAGGGCTTGCTCGGCCGTATCCCAGTCATCGACGAAGCAGTGCATGATGCCGCCGACGGTATCGCCCCCCTCTTCGCGCAGCAGGCGCACCGTATCTGCCTGGGCATCGCGGCTGTGCACTATCAGCGGCTTGTCTGCCGCCCGCGCCGCCTGGATATGGCGGCGAAAACGCTCGTGCTGCCAGGTCAGATCGCCTTCGCTACGGAAGTAGTCGAGGCCGGTTTCGCCGATACCAATCACCTTCGGCCGGTGCGCCGCCGCGACCAGCTCATCGAGGGAGGGTTCGTGACCTTCGTGATCGTTGGGGTGCACGCCGACGGTGGCGTACACATGCTCGTGCCGTTGCGCCAGTTCCAGCACGGCGGGAAAGTTCTCCCAGTTGATGCTCACGCACAGCACGTCGCTGACGCCCTGGGCATGAGCCTGGGCCAGCACACCATCGATACCGTCGGCGTAGGGCGCAAGGTCAAGACGATCGAGATGGCAATGAGAGTCGATGAGCGGCGTGGACATGACAACCTTGCTGAATTGAGCGACACACTCCGCAGCAGCGGAGCGTGTTACATGGTGTGAGTCTGGCGATCGGACTTAAGGGCACCTGCCAGATAGGTTTCGATCTTGTTGCGCACGGTGCCACCATCCTGCTCACTGAACTGCACGCCAATACCCGCAGCACGGTTGCCCTGTGCTCCCTTGGGCGTGATCCAGACGATCTTGCCTGCCACCGGCAGCTTTTCCTTTTCGTCCATCAGGGTCAGCAGCATGAACACTTCATCACCCAGCGCATAATCCTTGTTGGTGGGAATGAACAATCCACCGTTTTTCACAAACGGCATGTAGGCTGCGTATAGCGCACTCTTGTCCTTGATGGTCAGGGACAGGATGCCCTGCTTGGCTATGGGGGGTGCCTTCTGCTCCATGGTGACCTTATCTCGTAGATGGGGCGCGGCGCGCCGTCGTTCCGCCCGTGCTGCTCCAGCCGAGCAGCGTCTCCTCCAGCAGCAACTGGGCGTTCGGATGGCCACGCGCCAGGCGCATGGCCTCCTGCAGTTGCCCTTGCCGATGCAGTAATCGGGCTAAGTCTACCTGCTCGCACAGGGCTTGCAAACGCTGGCGCAGATCCGGGTTGTCCAACCACCCGTCGGCTGCGCCTGCCTTGAGCCGCGCCATGTCCACGCACCAGCCGTGCAGCGTGGCCAGCGTCTCCTGTATCGGCAATGGCAGCCACTGCGCGGCAAGGGCAACGGGCTCCTGCGTCCCGTTCAGCATGGCCTCGAAGGCGGCAAACAGCTGTTCGCGCCGCTCCATGCCCCCCGTCTCCACCAGGGCCAGCGCCCGCAGTGGCGCACCGCCGCTGATGGCCAGGGCCAACTCGGCACGCACCGCATCGCCCAACCGCTCGGCCAGCCAGGCCCTGGCCTCGGTACCTCGCTGCGCGGCAAACAACAGCCGCTGGCAGCGGCTGCGTATGGTGGGCAGCAGGACGGCGGGACGTGCGCTGACCAGCAGCAGCACCGCATCGCGCCCCGGCTCCTCCAGCGTCTTCAACAGCGCATTGGCGGCATTGGCATTCATGCGGTCGGCTGGTTCGATGATCACCACGCGGGCACGGCCGTACTGCGGCGTCAGCGTCTGCCAGGTGAGCAGGTCGCGGATCTGGCCGATGGTGATCTCCTTGCCCTCCTCCTCCGGCTGTACCGCCTGGAAATCGGGGTGGCTACCCGCATCGAGCAGCTGGCAGCCGCGGCAGGTGCCGCAAGGCAGCCCGTCAGCGGTTTGTTCGCACAGCAGCGAACGGGCCAGCAGGCGGGCAAAATCCAGCTTGCCCAGGCCGGCCGGCCCGCTCAGCAGCAGGGCGTGGGGCAGGCGACCGGCGTGTATGCGCTGCTGCATCGCCTGCCAGGTGGCCTGCTGCCAGGGATAGGGTTGCTGCATGGTCAGACCGCGCCGGCCAGGTAGTCGTCCAGGACGCGGTCGATCTGCGCCTGGACCTCGGCCAGCGGGCGGCTGGCGTCGATGATGCGGAAACGCTCCGGCTCCTGTTGCGCGCGCTCCCGGTAGGCGGCGCGCACGCGCTGGAAAAATTCCCCCTGTTCCTGCTCGAAGCGATCCGGGTCGCTGCGCGCCCCGGCCCGTTGCAGCCCCTGCTCCACCGGCAGGTCCAGCAACAGGGTGAGATCGGGGCGCAGCTCGCGCTGCACCCACTGTTCCAGCACGCGGATGCGCTCCCGATCGATGCCGCGACCGCCGCCCTGGTAGGCATAGGTGGCATCGGTGAAGCGGTCGCACAACACCCATTCGCCCCGCGCCAGCGCAGGCGTGATCAGTTCGGCCAGGTGCTGGGCACGGGCGGCGAACATCAGCAGCAGCTCGGTATCGTCCGCCATGGCGCTCTGGCCGCGATCCAGCAACAGGGCGCGCAATTGCTCGCCCAGCGGGGTGCCGCCGGGCTCGCGGCTCTGGATCACCGGCTTGCCTGCCGCGCTCAGGCGACGATGGATGTGTTCAAGATTGGAACTCTTGCCGGCGCCTTCGCCGCCTTCCAGAGTGATGAAGCGTCCACGCATTCGGTCTTCGCTCGGTTAAACAGAAAAAGACAGGGAGGAATCCGCAAATAAACGCGAATGAACGCCAATGCATGTGTTAGTGGGCAAGCTACTCATTTGCGCGTATTTGCGTTCATTTGCGGACACAGAATTCACCGGCGCATGTTAGCACGAAGCGGGGATCAGGCAGCGGGAGCGGCCTCCCACTGCTTCAGCAGGTCGTCGAGCCCCTTCTTCAGGTTCTTCACCGCCTCCGGCGCCTCGATATCCACCACCTGTTCGATCACCCACTTGTTGGCTCCACCGCCCATCACCTCGTCGACACACTGCGCCAGATAGCGCAACGCCTGATAGCTGGGCTGGCCGTCGGCAAAGGTGAATTCCGCATAGGCATCGAGGCGCAGGTTGACCTTGTCGACAAAACCCGCACGGTAGTCGCCGGGGCCGAAGGCCTCGGTGAGATTGTCCACCATGGTGCGCACCACATGCTGTGCCAGGGCCACCATCAGCTGCTGGCGCTGCTCCTCCGTCATGCGCTCGTGCACCAGGCGATCGGCCAGCTGCAGCAGGAAGATGGCAAACTCGCCGACCACGGCCAGCAGCTGCGCCTGGGAGGCGAAATTGAAACCGGCGGTGTACATCTTGTCGGCGCGCTCCTGGGCCGCACGCCAGGTGATGAAACCGAGCACCGAGGCCAGTTCTTCCAGCGACTTGGGCTTGTCCTTCTTGTGCCATTTGCTCTTGATACGCACGCTTGTTCCTCGTCTATGTTGCGGTTGGCAGCGGCGGGTTGCCGTGCTAGCTTTGCCATTACCAAGTATTCTACTCAACAAATGTATTCCCGGACAGGTCCGACATGCGCGCCGATCTTCACACCCTCACCGCCCAGGTGCAACACAACTGCGACATCTCCGATGCGCGCCACGCGCGCAACTATTCGCTATGCATCTACCTGCTCAAGATGCGCGAATACTTCCGTTGGGAAATGGGCTACGGCTATGACGAGCGCCTGCCGGAAAAACAGTTGGGCGACTGGCTGGTGGAGCGCGAGCGGCTGTGGGGCGACCTGGAAGAACTGGACTATCACCCCATCGAGCTGCAGGCGACACCGTTTGCTCCTTTTGAGTCCGCGGCTATCAACGACCGGCTGCTGCCCAGCGGGCTGGTCTACAGCGGCGGCTATGGCGGCCTGTCCAAGCCGCATTTCTTCCTCGCCGAGCTGCACCAGAGCGAAGAACGTCACGGCCGGCGTATCCTGGTTACCGGCAAGGAGTACGCCCGCGACCTCACCGCGCCGCCGGCCATGACCCTGGGCGAGGAGGTCTACGTGCGGCGCGAATCGCTGCGGCGCATGCTGTGGGAAAAGATCGAGGAATGGCGCTGGCGCCGGCACGACAACGCGATGGCGCGCGCCATCGCCTTTTACCCGGTGGACACCGCCCTGGAGAGCGCCCTCGACGCCATGACTGCCACCGAAACCGAGGCGGTGATCCTGCACGAGCTGGGGGAGGTTGAGGCTGGCGTGCTGTTCGGGTCAGCGTGGGAGCAGATGCTGAACGCCCTTTGGCACACCCGTGCCGAGCTGGCGGCGCGGGCGGTGCGTGACCACCTGGCCGATTGCCTGGTGACCCTGCCGACCCTGCTGGAGGAAGAGCGCATCGCCTCGCTGCACTTCTATTTCGCCAACCTGAGCGGCATGCGCCAGGTCCTGTTCCCCGCCCTGGCCGCGGCCTACCGCCAGTGGCAGGATACGGGTAGCCTTGTGCCGCTGGCCGACTGCGTGAGCCGTGGGCGGGAGCACTGGCAGCGTGCCGGTAAACGCCTGTTGCAGGCTTGGGGCGGCGAAGACGACGGCGCGGCGGAGCGGCTCGACGTCCTGCTGGATGAGATCGGGATGTAACGGTCAGACGGCTATCCGGCGCCCAGACTTGCAATCCTCCGCGTCTCTGCGCCTCCGCGGCAAGGGTTTAAGTATTTGGACCGCCAAAAACGACGACGCCCGCTGGCGCGGGCGTCGTGACGGAGCGCGGGAGGTTTAGTAACCGCCCTTGCGACGGCTCTCCGGCACACCGGCGATCTTGCCGGCCTGCTTGGAGGGCTGCATCGGGAACAGCTCATAGAGGTCCTTGGACTGCACCGGAGTACCCCACTTGTCGGACATCGCC